>Ga0315912_10000551_pt1 | contig 64671 bp, 55 predicted proteins | sample VfabasoilMG_FD_204469 | JGI IMG/M metagenome (GOLD analysis project Ga0315912, IMG submission 204469) | Garden soil microbial communities collected in Santa Monica, California, United States - V. faba soil | ecosystem: Environmental > Terrestrial > Soil > Garden | place: USA: California...
GCACTACGCCACGATGGCTGCGTTGCTCGACGCTCACCGTATTCCCGATACGACTCGGTCTCGCGCCTTGCCCTCGCGGCGCAGCTCCGCGCCTAACCGGCCACGAACTTCCGGCACCGAGTACTAGCGGACCACGGGATGTATTCACACCGGAGTTTGCGAAGGGGAGGACAAGCCGGACGGCCCGGCGGCTGGGCACCGATAGCCGAATCGCCGAGGGCTCTCGAGTGGGGCGAGTGTTTGAAAGACGACGCGTTCGAGTGAGCGTTGGCGGAGGATCTCCTGCCGTTGACGGTCGAGTTCGAGGCTCAGGAGCACGAATGGTAAGAGGACGAAAGGCCCCACCGCCAAGAACGACATGAACGCGGCCGTGATGAGCAACACCAGCAGCGGGGAGTCCTGCGATTCCGTACGTAGCACCCCGACGTCGACGGTCGTACCACCGTCTGCGTGTGGTGCCAGGCGAAGACGGACGGTTTGACCGCACTGACCCAATCCGGGGCCGACCCGAGATAGAACAATCGATGTCCCCTCGTCGTGCAGGAAAATGGCCGACTCCAGATCCGCGTGGGCGGCACTCGTGTTGGCACTGACAGCGAGTCGACGGACGATTTCATCCCGGGAAACGCTGACTTCGTAGCGCTTCACTCCTGGAGTTCCGCAGCGGGACTTGCCGATCTCCGTCCCCTCCGAAAGGGCACGATGGGCAGCTTCGGAATCACTGAAAAAGATGTGCATATCCGTCGATGGTTGGGATGGCTCTCCAGTGAAGGATTGGTCTCTAGCGTCCGCGATCCGCTTGCGCAAACGTTGCTCACGCTAAGCGGCGAAACGGGTCGGCGAAGTCCTCATCGTGCAAGAACCGCTCGCGGAGCATCACGGCATCGCGCATGCCGCCGCGACCTGCTCGTGCAATTGAGCTCGTTCAGCGAGAACGTCGAGCACGGCATCGCCGGGCGCTCGCGTAGAGAGCGCGATCCATCGAGCGTCACCCACGGGCGACGACTTCGACACCGTCGTCGACGCGATCGCTCGGGTGCAACACGACGCTCTGGCCTGGTTCGACACCCGACAGGATCTCGACCTCGAGCCCGCTGCGGTGCCCGAGCTCGACGGAGCGTTCGTGAACCATGCCCGCCTCGACCACGAACAATGCCCATTGCTCGCCATGACGATGCAGCGCCCCGGCAGGGACTTTCAGCGCAGCGTCCGACTCCCACACCACGATGCGGGTCTCGACGCGATAGCCATCGCCGAGGCCCTTCCACAGGTCCGAGGCCTCGGTGATCGCGATGATCACGTTCACGCGTTGTTCCTCGACGCCGAGAGCCGAGAGCTTGGTGAACGCGGATGGCTCGATGTTGCGTACGGATCCGTGCAGCTCCGCGTCGCCGCCCCAACGATCGATGATCACGGGGTCGCCGATCTCGACGTCGACGGCGTCCACGGTCAACACGTCGACGACGATCTCGAGCGCGTTCGGATCACCGATTTCGAGCAGCGGCTCGCCCGGATTGACCACACCTTCGCTCTCTCGCATGATCCGGAGCACACGTCCTCCGACCGGAGCGCTCAGCTCGAACGATTGTTCGCCCCGCGGTCGACCCATTCCGAGGGCGGCGCGAGCCATTTCGAGTTCGTGCCGTGCGACACGAACCCCGAAGTCGGCGGACTCGACCTGCTTGGCGCTGTGTTGCCGCTCGAGTTCCGCCGCATCGAGAGCCCGCGGCGCAAGAGCGCCTTCCTTGGTCAGGCGTTGCATGCGTTCGAGTTCTCGCTCGGCGAATGCGGCGGACTCGACCGCCCGCGCGGCCGCAGCTTCGGCCTGTCGTTGGGCGGCATCGGCTGCACTGACCCGGGCCTGGAGCCCGGCTCGCGAGCGCGCGTCGATGAGCGGGGGCTGGAGCGGCGAAATGCGAGCCAGGATCGCGCCATCCTTCATATCGTCGCCTGGCTCGAGCTCGATGCGGCCGAGGTTGCCGTAGAGCGGAGCCAAGATCACATAGCGGTCCTGCACCCGCGTTCGACCATCGCCATTGACGGTGACTTGCAGCGGACCGCGTTCGACGACGGCGAGCTCGACCTCGATCGGTTTGGGCAGACTCGCGTAGACGATCGCGCCCACGATCGCGAGCGCGAACAAGACCAACAAGATGCGTTTGACCACCCGCATGGCTCACTCCCTCGTCTTGAGCACCTCGACGAGATCGAGGTGATCGAGTTTGCGTCGCACCAACAGCCCCGCCGTGATCCCGACCACGAGCGTAACTGCGGCCGCGAACGCGTACGTGCGTGGCACGATCACGATCGGGAAACGATAGAGCTCGGTGTCGACTCCGGCCATCGCACCGACGGCGAAACCATAGCCCATGATACAGCCGAGCGGCAGCGCGAGCACGAGCTGCGTCAACAGCTCTCCGAGCAGGATCCACGAGATTTCGATCCGGGTGAAACCAAGTACCCGCATGCTGGCGAGCTCTCGGCTGCGCTCGGACAAGACGACGCGCGCACCGTTGTAGACCACCCCAACCGCGACGATCGAGGCAAACGCGACCATGATGAGCGAGCTGACAATCTGGATCTTGAGGGTTTCCCGCAGCAGATCGTAAGCCGCGGTTCGCAACGAAGCTCCGGCCACACCCGGCAGGCCCTTGATCTCGAGGTACGCGAGGTCGCGCTTGGCGGGATCGAGTAACAGCCGCGCTCCGGTCACTCGCGTGCCTTCGCCGAGCGTGTCACCGAGCGCATGGAGTTCCATATACGCGGCAAGGCCCATCATTTCGTCGGAGAAACTCACGATCTGCACCTGTCGTCGCACCCGCCGACCGTCGAGCACCTCGAACGTGACGAGGTCGCCGAGCTTCACGTCGAGCCGCTGACCGAGCGGGCGAGTGAGCATGAGACCGCGCTGCGGGATGGGGAGGGACTCGAGGTTCGGGCCGGGGATCATGCGCAACCGCGAATTCTCGGGCATGCCGTGCAGAACGGTCTCGTAGCTGCGATGACCCGCGGACAGACGGATCGGCACATCACGGAATCCCTCCGCGAACAGGACTCCCTGCAGGTGCGACAGCTCGTCGATCGCACGCGGAGATTCATCGCGATAGAAGTTGACGGTCACGTCCTCGTGCTGCATCAACTCGAAGTTGACTCGCATCAAGTAGTCGACGGCATCGCGGGAGAAGTTCCCCATGATCATGATCGCCATGGCAGCCGCGATGCCGAGCACGGCGGTCAGCAGTCGCACCGGATGGCGGGATAGATTGCGCATGACCATGCGTGCCGCCGGCGACAACAGCTGTCCGATGCCGAGGCGTTCGATGATGCCGCGACGGTAGCGGGCGGGCACGGGCGGTCGCATGGCCTCGGCCGGAGGCAGTCGAATGGCTCGACGGACGGCGCCGAAGGTTCCGAGAGCCCCGGCCGTGATGCTGAACATCGTCGCGGAGAAAAGGATCGCAGGATCGAAGTGGAACCGGAGATCCGGGAGCCGAAAGAAGCGCTGGTAGAGCCCGATCATCGCCCCGCCCAACAGGGAACCAAACGCGGCTCCGATGGCCGTACCGACGATCGCGATGCCGAGCACGAGCTTCGCATAGTGCCACCCGATGGCGGCGTTGCCATACCCGAGCGCCTTGATGATCGCGATCTGTTCGCGTTGACCGGCTACCAAGCGAGAGATCACGACGTTGAGGATGAATGCCGCCACTGCCAAAAAGATGGTCGGCATGGTCTTTCCCATCGCCTCGAGCTGCTTGAGTTCTTCGGCGATGAAATGGGCCGAGATCTGGCGATCTCGGCCGTGGGCTCCAAGGGAACCATACGGATCGAGGATGCGATCGAGATGCTCGATGATCTCGGTTTCGTCGGCCTCGGGTTCGAGCTCGATCATGACATCGTTGAACGCCCCGTCCATGTCGAAGGCCGCGGCCATGGCTTCGTGGCTCATCCAGATGACGGCGAAACGGCGGTCGTCGGGAAACAAGCCGCCGGGCGGGATTTGGTAGACGTATTCCGGCGAGAGCGCGATGCCGATGATCGTCAAGGTTTGCAAACGTCCCGCGATGACCGCCCGCAAACGATCGCCAGGCTCGAGTCCATGTGCCTCTGCGAACGCTTCGCCGACCAGCACTTCGTCGGGGCGATCGGGCGCAAGATAGCGGCCGCGCCGAACGTAGAGCCGCGCGAGCCGGGGTTGGGCGTCGCTCGGGACGGAAATGAGGCGCCCAACGGCCGGTTCCGGCATGCCTTCGACGTCGAGCGTGACGTCACGGACGATGCGGGTCTGCACCGCGGTGACGCTCGGCAGCGCTTCGATCCGTCGTGCGACGGGATCCGGCGCTCGCTTGAGTACCGCGAACAGATCGGGCATGCGATGGTCCGCGAAGTACTCTTCGGCCGAGCGTCCGATCGACGCGTGGACGCTCAGCATCGTGACATACGCGATCACACCGCAAACCACCACGAGGATGACGGCCACGAGTTGGGCCCGCATGCGCCCTGCATCGCGCAGCAGCTTGCGGTCGAGGCTCCTCACCAGACCAACTCCTCGGGATCGATGCGTTCGGTGTTCTCCTGTTCACCCTGCACGCGACCGTCGCCCATCGTGACCACACGATCCGCCATCTTGGCGATCGCTGCGTTGTGGGTAATGACGGCCGTCGACGTGCCGATCTCACGATTGATCCGTTCGAGGACACGCAATACGATCTTGCCGGTCTGCACGTCGAGCGCCCCGGTCGGTTCGTCGCACAGGAGGATCGTGGGGCGTTTGGCGATCGCTCGAGCGATCGCGACGCGTTGCTGTTCGCCGCCCGAAAGTTGGGCCGGAAAATGGTCTTTCCGCTCACCCAGCCCCACGCGCGTGAGCGCTTCGGCGGGCGACATCGGATGACGGGCGATTTCGGCGACCAGCTCGACGTTTTCGAGCGCGGTCAGGCTCGGGATGAGGTTGTAGAACTGAAACACGAAGCCGACGTGCTCGCGTCGGTAACGCGTGAGCCGACGATCGTCGTCCGTCCGCTGTGGTTTCCCGTCGTAATACACTTCGCCATCGGTCGGCTGGTCCAACCCGCCGAGGATGTTCAACAGAGTCGACTTCCCACTGCCGGACGGACCGAGCAGCACCAAGAACTCACCCTGATAGAGGGTGAGGTTCACACCTCGCAGTGCATGAACGTCGACCTCACCCATCCGATACACCTTGGTGAGGTTGCGGACCTCCAAGACCGGTACTCGTGGACGTCGTACCGAGGCTGCGGCCGTCGACACAGCCGCACTTTACCCCATTCCACGGACGTGCACGTTCCATCCTAGAGCTCGGGTTTCGCGGCTGGCGTCGCCTCGCCGTGCTGCCGAGAGCGAATGTCTTGCGCACGCATCGAATCCGGGGTTCCGGGGTTTTCGCTCGCTCCCGCGCAGTCTTTGCCCGATAGTGTCGTTGTGGACCAGCCAATTTCACGCACCATCGGGCAATTCATGACGAGCCAGCCATGTGTCGTCGATGCAGCCCTGACTCTCAATGACGCGCAAGAGCGCATGGCGTTGAACAACATCCGCCACCTCGTGGTGGAACGCCATGGTCGTTTGGCAGGTGTTCTCAGCATGGGCGATGTTGCAGTCGCGCGGTCGCTCGCGGGCACGCGGGGCGAAGCCCTTTCCGTGACCGATGCCATGTTGACGACCGTCTTTACCTGCAGCCCATCCGATGACTTGGCCGCGATCGCCCTCGAGATGGAGATGCACCGGTTCGATTGCGTCATCGTGGTCGAGAACGAGTTCGTCACCGGGATCTTCACCGCGACCGATGCCCTTCGTGCCCTTCGCGAGGTGCTGGTGGGTCATCCCGTGGAACGGGGGATCACTCCGCAGCACCTGCCGAGCCGAGAGCACGTCGATCTGGTGAATCGACACGTCAGTTTGAGCGATATGCTCAAACAACATGGAGGTGCCCCCCGTGCCGATGACGGAATGTTGTTTTCCCATTGATAAGACAGCCAGAATTGACCCCGACGATGACCCCGGCCGCTGCCATCGATCGGCTCGAAGAGCTGTACCGTGACGCCGTCAGGGCTCTCGGCGATGCGGTAGAGCGATTTCTCGACACAGGTCAGCCGCCCGGTCCGAGTGTGCGGGCGCAATTCCGGTACCCCTTCTTGAGGATCCGATGGGACGAAGGTCAGGAGCCACCACCGCCCACCCGTCGGGCCTTCGGTAAACTCCAAGAGCCGGGCACCTACGAGACGACGATCACGCAACCGGCGGCGTTTCGCAGCTATCTGCTCGAGCAGCTCGAACCGCTCGTGGCCGAATACGGTGCGACCGTGGAAGTCGGCATCAGCCAACAGGAGATCCCGTACCCCTATGTGATCGAACGGGTGGGGACGATCGGTGACGGCAAGGCCCGCGCGTCGGAGCTCGCCCGCTACTTTCCGACCGCGCATTTGGCCGTGGTGGGGGACGAGATCGCCGATGGGGAATGGCAGCAGCGCGAAGGGGAGGCCCGACCGCTCGCGTTGTTCGATGCCGCGCGAGTCGACTATTCGCTACGGCGTCTCATTCACTATACTGGCAGCGATTGGCGGTATATCCAGCGATGGGTGTTGCTGACCAACTATCATCGCTACGTCGATCGTTTCGTCGCATGGGGCCGTACCCAGGTCGGTGGACCCTCCGGTTACGAGCGGCTGATCATGCCCGGCGATATCGCGATCGAACCTCACCATGCGCCCGAAATCGCTGATGGACGAATCGCGAGTTCACCTTGGCATCGCTTCCAAATGCCGGCCTACCACCTCACGGCGCCGAACGGAGAAGGCGTGACGCTCGTGAACATCGGCGTCGGCCCGTCCAATGCCAAAAACATGACGGACCACCTCGCGGTCCTCCGCCCCAATTGCTGGCTCATGGTCGGTCACTGCGGCGGGTTGCGGCAGGCTCAACAGATCGGCGACTACGTGCTCGCGCACGCCTATTTGCGCCAAGATCGGATCCTCGATGCCGTCATGCCGCTCGAGATTCCTCTGCCGGCTCTGGCCGAAGTGCAGATCGCTCTCCAGGATGCCGCCGCCAACGTGACCGGCGACCAAGGCGAAGCCTTGAAGCGACGCCTCCGCACGGGAACCGTCGTCACCTACGACGACCGCAATTGGGAGTTGCGCTTCACGAAGGAACGCAAGCGGATCAATCTTTCGCGCGCGATCGCGGTCGACATGGAAAGCGGGACGATTGCGGCGCAGGGGTTTCGGCTGCGCGTGCCCTACGGCACGCTGCTCTGTGTCTCGGACAAGCCTTTGCACGGCGAGATCAAGCTGCCCGGGTCGGCCAACGCCTTCTACGAAAGTGCGGTGGCCCAACACCTCGAGATCGGCCTCAAGACTCTCGACCTGCTCAAAGAACGGCGTGAAACCCTGCACTCGCGAAAACTTCGAGCGTTCGACGAGCCACCGTTCCGCTGATCAGGGGCTCGCGGCCACGCACCAAGTCCTCAACGCAGCCGGAATGGCCCTCGGTCGTTGCGATGCCGGTTTCGTGCATCGCACGGGCCTGCGGGTTCAAGTTCTGCACCTGATGCGTCGAAGGCTAGGGTCAGCGTGGATGCCATGGACATCGCCATCACGGGAATCCACCGCGGCCAACTTCGGGCCCTCGATGCGGCCACGGCGATCTCGCGAGATCCAGGCAACGTGAGGGCCGTCGTCGACCTCTCGCTCGCCAAGCACCAAACGACCGCCCTCGCCAAGGTCGCCCAGACGGCGGACGACATGGTGGGCAGCTTGATCGACACATTGGCCTGACCGCGCCGAATGCCAACGACGCGAACGGAAGCCTTGGACGACATCCTTGGGCTGCGACCATTCGAGAATACGCGTACTTCGTTTTCCACGGCTCCCTTTGGAATCCATACTCATGCCGCGCAACCCAAGTCCATCGGGTCGTCGACCGACGTGCCCCGGTTGCCATGGTCGCGGACCCGGCCGGTCAAGTTGGACTGGCCCGGCGCGCGCTTCCCTTGCTAGGCTCGGACCGTGATCGAAATTCCTGCTCGGCGATTCGCTGGCTATATCTTCGACTGCGACGGAACCTTGGTCGATTCGATGCCGCTCGGCCACATCGCGTGGAAGGCTGCGCTCCAAAAGAGCGGTGCAACGTTCGATTTCACCTGGGAAGTGTTCGTGCGCCGCGGGGGAATGGGCATCGCGGAAACCGTACGCGAACTCAACCTCGAGTTCGGCTCGAGCATGGATCCCATGCAAGTCGTCGCCGATCAGCGGGAGTTCGTTTGGGCCAACCTCGAGCAGATTCGGCCCCTTCAACCCGTCGTCGATTTTGCCCGGGCCGTGTCGGCATTCGCACCCTGTGCCGTGGCGTCCGGGAGCGAACGTCCCGTCGTTGCACGAGCGCTCGAGATCGTGGGGATCCGCGACCTCTTCAAAGCCGTGGTGACCCGCGAAGATGTCGAACGCGGCAAGCCCTATCCCGATACGTTCCTGCTGGCCGCGGACCTTTTGGGGATTCCGCCCGAAGAGTGCCTCGTCATCGAGGACAGCCCGATGGGTCAAGCCGCGGCTCATGCGGCGGGCATGCAGTGCATCATGGTCCAAGCGCCCAAGCCCAACGCCTGACCAGGTCCTAAGAAAGGCTGCGCGCCTTTAGCGCTGTCGCCAACGTGATTGACCTGGGTGTGGGACGGCGTCGAAGATCCGGTGATGGACCTGGATCCCGACGGCAGAGCGCTAGTGCCTCTCCGCGGCATTCCTCCGCTCGAACTCGCCGAGCGTCTCGAACAAGCGACGCCCCGGCACGCGGTGTACGTGGACCGTCGCGGACAGGTGCGATCGCCTGCGTACTATCGCAGCGTATTGGTCACGAGCTACGCCGCGCTCGGCTTGGTGCTCAGTCTGGCCGGCGCGCTCTACTACACCGTCCTCGGTCCTCTCGGCGTGCTCTTGGTCGCGGCGCTCGCGGGCAAGGTCGGTTGGACGATTCGGCATACGTTCTTGGTCCAGCGTGCACTCAGTCTGTTTGCGCACGACCGGTTCGAAGAAGCCCTCGTGGCCGCGGACTCGGTCGCGTATGCCCGCTATATTCCGAGCAAGATGCGGGCGGTGGGACACGTGCAGGCCGCATGGTGTCTCGCTGCGCTCGGCCGCCATCAAGGGGCGATATGCCGCTACGAGCGGGCTCTCGCATTGTTCGGTCGCGGTCGCCCGCCCTATGCCTGGCTTGCTCGTTATGGAGCCATCTGTGCGCTCGTCGAGCTTCGTCGTCTCGTCGAAGCGCGAACCATGCTCGAAGGGCTCGGCTCCGTGCCGGATACCGATTTCCTGCGCTTGGGTCATTGGGGGGCGGAGCTTTATGTGGAGTTTGGTGAGGGGCGGCATGATCACGACGACGACGACCTGTTCGTGCGCGCTCGCAAGGCCCTCGGCATGTCCAGTGCATCGGCGCTGCTCGGGCTGCTCGCTTGGGCGCATGCCGAACGCGGCGACACGTCCATGGCCGACCATCTGCTGAACGAGGCACTCGATCGACATCCGGGACCGCGCCTCGCGGGAAGTATGCCGAGCCTCGAGGCATGGATGCGAGCGAGAGCCGCAAGCTCGAAGGCGTAGACCGCAAGCGAGTCGGGGTGGGGCGAGCTCATCATGGCCATGGTTAGTTCGACGCCTCGCATGGAGATGTGAGGTTCGTACGGCGACTTCGCTCCGCGCGAGACTGGATCCCTTTCACCTCGATGGCTGGCATCGCGCACGACGCGAAATGACACCCGCTGGATCGTTGCGCAGGGAAGGTCCGGCGAAGCGGCCGCCCTCGCGAATCCTCAGGAACAGTGGAACGCAAGAGCGAACGTGCATCGTCATAGATGCGTCACTGGAGACTGCAAAAACCGATCGGGGCGATGCAGAGCGGCGTGGGGCCTAATGGATGTCGCGAAATTCGTTCGAGCTGGAGCCCTCTAGTGGTTCGGAAGTCGACCGCACGCGCTGGACATTGCGGATACCCGAAGGTCTGCTGCAAAGTGACCCGAGTTTCGAACCGAGCGCATGATCGACGCAGCAGGAAACTTCGACGACCCACTCCGCGAGGCGCTCGCGTGCGCCGACCTCGGGGTGTTCGAGGTCGATCTGTCGCGCCAGTCGGTGAAGCTGGATCTCCGGGGCCGTGAGCTCCTCGGCATCGCGCGCGATGCCGAACTCTCGCTCGAGACGCTGCTTGCGGTCGTAGATCCCGAAGATCGAGTTCGAGTGGCGGAACACCTGCGGCTCGTGGCCGTGAATGGCGATCCGTACCACCAGGAATTTCGGATCCCGCCGCATCGATGGATCGCCTTCGATGGTCGCCCGCGCGCTTTCGGAACGGGAGACGGCGTGACGATCGTCGGGTTACTCCAGGACGTCACCCTGCGACGGGCGAAGGAAGATGCGCAGGCTCGGTTGATCGAGGAAATGACGCGAAGCCTACGGTTCAACGACATGCTGGTCGGCACGGTCGTACACGACCTGCGCAGTCCGCTCGCGGCGGTCTTGACCACCGCGGAGCTCATCGCGACCACGACCAAAGACGCTGCATGGCTGCGGTTGACCTCGCGCATCAAGGCGAGCACCCAACGGATGTCTTCGATCGTGGACCAGCTGCTCGACCTCACGCCCGCGTATCTCGATGGGCGAGTGCCGCTCAAAACTCGCAGCGTCGAGCTGCAGACAATTGTCCGGACAGTCGCCTTCGACGTGATGGCGGCGCATCCGGGATCTTCGGTCGAGGTCGAGTCCCACTCGGATACGCGTTGTCACCTCGACCCGGAACGAATGGCCCAGGCCCTCTTCAACTTGGTCGGCAATGCTGCGCGACATGGCGACGATCCACGCAGCATCCGGATCGTCGTGAACGGTACGAGCGTCGATGCGGTGGCGGTGAGCGTGATGTACCCCGGAGTAATCCCGGCGGAACTTCTCGCGGTGTTCTTCAATCCGTTTCACAACCTCAAGGAAGAGCTCGTGTCTCGCAGCAATCGCGGGCGCGGCCTTGGCCTTTATATCGCTCGCCAGATCGTGCTCGGCCACGCCGGAATCATCACGGCTGCGTCGAATGCTGCGCACGGCACGACGTTCAACATCGAGCTGCCTCGCACGGGGGGGCATGGCGCATTCATGTTGTCGCCCGACCTCGGCGAGGGTGAAGCCATTGCGTTGCAGCGACTCGGAATCTACGAACACCCGAGTCGGATCACCGCATCCTTGTTTGGTCTCGTTCCGTTGCAAGAGCGTGCGCCCGAGACCTTTGGGGTTCTCGTCGAACACCACGCACGGCTCGTCCATCGTTCGCTCGATCGCCAGATTTACCGCGATGTGAGGGTGAATCTCTCGACCGATCTCAGAGAGATCGCCGAACAGCTCGGAGGCCTTGGCGCTAGCGCCGGCGACGTTGCTGAACTTCACTCCCAAGCCCTGCAGCTTGCCCTCAAACAGGCTCCGGCGCTCAAGGCTACGGCGCTGGCGACCGAAGGGCGGCTCGTTGCATTGGAATTGATGGGGCGGCTTCTCACCTACTATAGAAACCGCGCAGGGTTTGGCGGGACTCGCAGCGGCTCGGACGTCTAGACGTGAAGGAGCGGATCATGGAAATCGTGCACCTCGAGCTTTATGTGATTGGGCAAACCTCGAGATCGGTGGCAGCGATCTCGAACCTGGAACGAATCTGCCGCACTTGGCTCGAAGGGCGTTACAGCCTGAAGATCGTCGATATCCTCGATCAACCAGAAGCGGCCGAAACGGCGAACATTGTCGCGACCCCCACCCTGATCCGCACTGCGCCGCCCCCCGTCCGGCGCGTGGTCGGGGACCTATCGCCGACAGAGGTCGTGCTGCGCGGGCTCGGTATCGACAGCGACCTCGACGTGCAACAACGCAAAAATGGCTTCACGCCCCAAGGGGGCTGAGTGGGAATCAAGGACACGATGTCTAGTCAGACGCGTCAAATCGAGAAGCTGCCGACGGGCATACCCGGATTCGACCTCGTCGGGGTGGGGGGCCTGCCTCGTGGTCGTTCGACCCTGGTCAGCGGAACCGCCGGAAGTGCGAAGACGGTCCTCGCGTTTCAGTTTCTCATCGAAGGGGTGGCCCTGGGCGAGCACGGCGTGTTCGTGACCTTCGAAGAGTCGCCCGAGGACCTCCGCCGCAACATGCTCGGGTTCGGATGGAATCTGGCGGCGCTCGAGGCCGAGCGAAAGCTCGCCTTCATCGATGCGTCGCCCCGCGCGGACGAAGAGCGGATCGAAGCGGGTGCTTACGACTTCGGGGCACTGCTCGCGCGGATCGAGGTCGCCGCCAATCGGGTGGGGGCGCAACGGATTGCGCTCGACTCGCTCGGGGCCGTGTTCACCCAGTTTCAGGACCCGGCGGCGGTGCGGCGTGAGTTGCATCGGCTCCATACCGCCCTCAAGAAACTGGGACTCACGGCCATCATCACGTCGGAGCGGAGCGACGAGTACGGCTCGATCTCGCGACATGGGATGGAAGAGTTCGTCGCCGACAACGTCATCATCGTCCGCAACGTCCTCGAAGACGAGAAACGTCGACGCACCATCGAGATCCTGAAGTTTCGCGGGACGATCCACCAGAAGGGCGAGTTCCCGTTCTCGATCACCGAGCGTGGCATCACGGTGATCCCCCTGTCGGCGATCGAGCTCAAGCAACGGTCGACGAACTTACGCATCACGTCGGGCAACCAATCGCTCAACCAGATGTGCGGCGGCGGCTTCTTTCGCGACTCGGTCATTCTGGTGTCGGGGGCCACGGGCACGGGCAAAACCCTGATGGTCACCGCGTTCACGGCCGGCGGGATCGAGACCGGCGAGCGCTGCCTCACCTTTTGCTTCGAGGAGAGCCGCGAGCAGTTCTTTCGGAATGCGGCGGGGTGGGGGTTCGACTTCGAACGTCTCGAACGCGATGGTCATCTCAAGGTCGTCACCGACTATCCCGAGATCATGCCGCTCGAAGATCACCTGCTCCGGATGAAGCAAGTGATCGAGGAGTTCAAGCCCAACCGGGTGGCCATCGATAGTCTGTCGGCGCTCGAGCGGGTCTCCGTGCCGCGAAGCTTTCGTGAGTTCGTAATTGGGCTCACCGCATTCGTCAAGCATCAGGAGGCGGCGGGCTTGTTCACCTCGACCACCCCGAGCCTGCTCGGGGGCACGTCCGTGACCGAGGCCCACATCTCGACGATCTGCGATTCGATCATCCTACTCCGCTACGTCGAGATCCTCGGGGAGATGCGCCGCGGTTTGACGGTTCTCAAGATGCGAGGTTCACCCCACGAGAAGGAGATCCGCGAGTTCACGATCGATGGGTCTGGGATGCATATCGGGAAAGCGTTCCGCAACGTGACGGGCATCATCTCGGGTCATCCATTGCACATCGCCTTGCCGCCCGAAGAGATCGAGCGGTTCCGTCACCTGTTTTCCGAGGATTGAACCCGATGACGCCACGCAGCATCCTGTATGTCGAGGACAACGATGACATTCGCGAGACGCTGACCCTCCTCCTCGAGCACGAGGGATACCGGGTCACGGCGGCTGCGACGGCCAATGCTGCACTCGTGGCCCTTGGGCGCGCGAAGTACGATCTCGTGCTTACCGACTATCAGTTGCCGGACGAGCACGCGGGATGGTTGCTTCGCTCGGCAAAGGAACGCGGTTCGCTCGGCGAAACCCCGGTCATCGTTCTTACGGGAGCGAGCGCGCCCGCGGAGGTCGAGGGCTACCGACTGTTGCGGAAGCCGATCAGTCAGGAGCGGCTGTTTGCAGCCTTCGACGCCGTCATGGAGGCTCAGCCCAAGACGCCGAGCCCTCCGCTTCGCCGAGATGCTCTCTTACGTTTGCGGCTCTACATCTGCCGAGACTCACGCGCGTGTGAAAAGGCGTTTCGCAACCTCGAGCGGGTCCTGGACGACGTCGATCCGGCGATGATCGAAACGGTGGTCCACGACTTGAGCACGGATACGGGTTCGTGGGTGGACGCCGCGGAGGGAGACCGCGTGGTCGTCGTTCCGACCTTGGTCCGGTGGCTTCCAGCGCCCAAAGTGTGGATTGCGGGTGACCTGTCCGACCGACAAGTCGTTCGCGACGCGATCCTCCCTCCCACGATGGGGGCAAAGCGGTGATACCGTCGCGCCGTGTCTGAGACCGACCCGAGCAGCGCTCGTTCGGCCGTCCTTTTGGTCGACGACCAGGAGGCCAACCGGGTAGGCATGATGGCCGCCCTCGAAGGTCTCGGTCGTCCGATCATCGCAGCCCAGTCTGGCGAGGAGGCGCTCGCTTGCCTCGAGCGAGAGGCGATTGCGCTCATCTTGTTGGATGTGCAAATGCCGGGACTCGATGGCTTTCAGACGCTGATGAAGGTGCGTGAACAGAAACGATGGGCGGACATCCCCGTCGTATTCATGAGCCCGATCCACCATGACCCCGAGCAAGTGGCACGGGGCTTTGCGATGGGGGCGGTCGACTACATCGCTCAGCCGTTCAATGCCGATTTCCTGATCCCCAAGTTGCGGGCGCTCGTTTCGTGGCAGCACCAAAGCGAACAGCTTCGCGCGGAAGCGGAAGAGCTCGCTCGAGAGAAGGCCACGCGGGCCGAACGGGAGCGTGTCCTCGGGATCGTCAGCCACGATCTCCGGTCACCGCTCGCGACGATCCGAACCGGTGCGGACTACCTGCTGGCTTCGGGGTTGACCCCGCCGCAGCGGACCGTCGCTCACCGTATCCAACGCAACGCCGATCGCATGGCGAGGCTCATCGACGACCTACTCGACTTCACTCGGTTGCTTCGCGGAGCGCTCTCGATCCGGCCGAAGGTGTCGTGCTTCGCGAACCTCATCGTCGAAGTGATCGACGACTTGCGGCAGGTGAGCGCTCGGCCGATCGAGCTCGCCGTCCAAACCCAAGCGTCAGGTCCCGTCGACAGCGACCGTCTGGCGCAGGCGGTCGCGAATCTCGTCCTCAACGCCATCCAACACAGCCAGGCCAACGCGCGGGTCTCGGTCGTGTTGCGAGAGAGCAGCGACGGTTTCGAACTCTCGGTCTGGAACGAAGGCGAGATGAAGGCGACGGACCAGGAGGCGATCTTCAAGCCGTTCCACCGCGGTGACGGAAGTTCCGGCCTCGGGCTCGGCCTGTTCATCTCGCGGGAGATCGCCCGAGCCCATGGCGGAGACCTCACCGTGTCCTCGTCGCGAGGGGCCGGCACCACGTTCTGTCTCAGCATCCCGAATCCTGGCCGAGCAGGAGCGTGATCTCCTGATCCCCTGATCCGGACAGGAGAGCGTGTCGGTGACCCGCATCAGCGAGGGTCGGGGTCCGTCGCTCGAAGTGGGCGTTCGTCACAGCGTAGAGCCGCTGCTCGTTTGAGGGCGGTCTTCTGGACCTTGCCGAGCGCGTTGCGGGGCAGTTCCTCCACCACCTGAAGGCTGCGCGGCTTTTTGTAATCGGCGAGATGACGCCTCGCATGAGTTTGGAGCTCGCGGAGGATCGTCTCTCGATCGCGACCATCGATCCCGGGCGCGAGCACCACGGCCGCCGAAACCTGCTCTCCCCACTCGGGATCTGGGAGCCCGTAGACGGCGACCTCCTGCACCCACGGGTGTCGGAGCAAGGCATCCTCGATCTCACGGGCGCCGATCTTGAAGCCGCCACTCTTGATGATATCGACGCTGCTGCGGCCCACGATGCTGACGTATCCATCGCGAGCGCGCGTGACGATATCACCGGTGCGAAACCACCCGTCAGGCGTGAACGCCTGCCCATCGGCGTCGGGTCGTTCCCAGTAACCCGTCATCATGCCCGGTGCCTTGACCCAGAGCTCACCGGGACGATCGTCGAGGATAGGCTGAGCGTCATCGTCGGCGATGAGGATCTCGACACCGGGGATCGGGAGTCCGACCGATCCCGGTCGTCGTTCGCCCATATAGGGGTTCGACAGAGTGAGCAGCGTCTCGCTCATGCCGTAGCGCTCGAGGATGCGATGGCCCGTCAGAGCTTCGAATCGCAGGAAGTCTTCCGCCGGCAGTGCGGCACTTCCGGCGGTGAACAACCGTGCGCGACCGAGCGTTGCGGCGGCGGTGGGCGAGTGCTCGAGGCGGGCGAGCAGGCGGCGGTACATGGTCGGCACTCCCATGAACACCGTCGCCCCGCGCCGTTCGAAGTCATCGATCACGGCGTCGGCGTCGAACCGGGCATGGAGCAGGATCTCGGTGCCGCGAAGGAGTGCGCCATGGATGCCGATGCCGAGGCCATGGACGTGAAAGAGCGGGAGCATCAGGCTGAGCACGTCCCGCTCGGTGAAACGCCACAGATCGACGAGCGACCCGATCCCCCGGACGAGGGCGCGATAGCTCAGCTGAACCCCCTTGCTGCGTCCGGTGGTGCCCGACGTGTAGATGATGGCTGCGATCGCTTCGTCCGAGACGGATGGGAACGCGTCGAACGGTGGCAATGCGGCCGCGAGGCGGGCAACGAAGCACGGCAACGATGCAGCCGGGCGATCGAGGGTCTCCACGATCGTTCCTGTCGTGGGGGGGACCTCATCGAGCAGCGAAGCTTCGCAGAGCAACATCCGCGGCCGGCAATCTTCGAGGAGGGGGCCAAGTTCACCCGAACGGTACTGCGGGTTGATCGGAACCCATGCCACTCCTGCCCGATACGCGCCGAGCATGAGGGTGATGACATCGATCGTCGGATGAGCGAGCACCGCGAGGCGGTCGCCTGGCTGAAATCCGACGTTGCGGAGGGCGGCCGCCGAATGGGCCGCGGCATCGGATAGTGCGGCGTAGCTCCACGTCGCGTCCAACGTTCGCACCGCGCAGCGTTCACCCCCGCGCTGCAGGTGATCCCACAACGCGCTCATATCCGAGCTCATCGTGCTCACGGTATGCTTCCCTCGTGGTCGACGTCGCCCTCGTCGTGCTCCAACTCGCGGGCCTCATCGCGTTGCTGCAAGGCGTGGCGTGGATGGGTGGTGGGGTCAGGCAAGTTCAGGGGTCGATGCTCGCGCCGTTTGGCCTGCTCGTCCTGCTCGTGACGACGTTCCATTGGCTCGTCCCGAATTTCCTGAGCTGATTCAACGCAAGTGTTCGCGCTCGGCAGCATGGAGCGGTAGGACGTCGGCGAGTTCGCCGTCCTCTTCCATGACCGGCGGGACGTCGGTTCGGCCCTGCGCCCAGAGTTGATGCTCGACCGAGTGCATCAACTCGCGCGTCGATGCCCGCTCCGATGCCGAAACGAAGAACGACCGCATGATCTCGAGCTTCGATGTTCGGCGACGGCTGACCATGCTCTCGCGCGCCGCCTCATCGAGGCGATCGATTTTGTTGAACACCATGAATCGTGGAACCCCGCCGGCACCGAGGTCGTGCAGAATCCGCTCCACCACCTCGATGTGCTGTTCGTGGTCGGTGTCTGCGGCATCGACCACGTGAAGCAGCAGGTCGGCCTCGGCGACCTCTTCGAGGGTGGCCGAGAAGGCCTGCATCAAGGCCGGCGGCAGATCGCGAATGAATCCGACCGTGTCGAGCAGCACGATCTCCCGTTCGTGCGGAAATCGGATCCGCCGAACCGTGGGATCGAGGGTCGCGAACAGTTTGTTGGCCGCGTCGGCATCGCTGCCGGTGACCGTATTGAGGAGGGTCGTTTTGCCGGCGTTCGTGTAACCGACGATCGCCACGACCGGTACGTCGTGTTTCCGTCGCCGTGAACGCTTTTGATCGCGTTGGCGACGGAGGCGATCGAGACGGTGCTCGAGGTCGGTGATCCGCTCGTTGGCGCGTCGGCGATCGATCTCCAGTTTGGTTTCGCCTGGCCCTCGCCCACCGATGCCACCCGCGAGGCGAGACATCATGGTGCCTTTCCCCACCATCTTGGGGAGGTTGTAGCGGAGTTGGGCGAGCTCGACCTGCAGCTTGCCGTCCGCACTGCGGGCATGTTTGGCGAAAATATCGAGGATGAGCATCGTGCGGTCGATGACCTTGAGGTCGGTCAGTTCGCCGATCGTGCGGGCCTGTGATGCCCCCAACTCGGGGTCGCAGATGAGGACCTCGACATCTTGCTCGAGCGCGCGAACCAGAACCTCCCGCAGCTTGCCCGCACCAAAGAAGGTCCGAGGATCCGGATATGGCCGTCGTTGTTCGATCAGATCGACGAGGGTAACCCCGGCGGTCTTGCACAGTTCTCGTAGCTCGGCGCGACGACTGATGACGTCCACCCCGCCTTCATGCACGAGCAACCCGAGGGCCCGGACGCCTTTGACCTCCTCGCGAGCGCGCGTGGTGGCGGCGACGAGTTCGGCTTCGCGTTCACGGAGGAAGTTTTCGAGCGGGATCGGAAGGTGGGCCCGATCGTCCGAGTCGTCGGGTTCGTGAATGAGCTGCGCGAGTGGAACGCGAGGCCATACCGCGACCCGGAACGCATCGAGGCTCCCTGCCGGCGGGGGTGTCAACGCCGCCAGATCGACTCCGATCCCGGCCGGGCCGACGTGCACCGCAGCCAACAGATCGAGACGCAGCTTGGCGAGGTCGGCCAGTTCCTCGCGGTCGAGCGCCTCGGGTACGAGGTGGGTGGCGACCAATCGGATCCCGCGGAGGCGGCCATCGACACCACGGACGCGAGCAAACTCCGGCAACTGCAGGCTGTGGGCGTCGCCGAGGATCACCCGCACGACGCGACCTCTTCGATCGATGAACAGCCCGACCCGCCGATTGAGCTCATGGGCAAGGTCGAGGAGGTCGCGAGCCAGCGCGGGGGTGACCACGCGGTCTGCCGGAACGCTACGATATCCGAGCTGATGCAGTTGCTTGACGTGGCTCGCTTTGAGCGACGCGGTGTCGCCGTAAAGTGTCGTCACGGTTGAATCTGGCCGTCGAGAACCCGCAGGGCGACGGCGATGGCCTGCTGTGCGCGCCGTTCGACGTCGTGACGAATCCCGAGCGAACGCTTGAGTTCTTCGAGCTCGCTGCCCAGTCGCTCGAGTTCCTGTTGCATCGCCTGCTCTTGCGCGAGCAACTGGGCCTTCTCGGCTTCTGACTCTTGACGGAGCCCGTGCAGTTCTGCGGCGGCGGTGGATTCCACACGAGCGGCCGCGAGGCGTAGTTCGGCGACCTGCTCGCGAAGGAAGTCCGCCGCCGTTTTGGCCGCCTCGATGTCGTGCATGAGGTCGTCCTCGCGTTGCTCGGCGATCCGCTTTTGCTCCGCGAGCGAGGTTTCGGCGTCCGTCTTGGCTTGCTCGAGTTCAGCCGATCGGGCGGTCGTCAGCTCGAGTTCATGGCGGAGATCGATGAGCTCCGCTTGGGTGGTTCGTAGCTCACTGCGAAGGGTCGTGACCGCGCCTTCGGAGTCGGTCAGTTTGGCCGAGTTGCCTTCGAGTTCCCGGATGCGCAGCGTGGCTTGCTCGAGCCGGCTGCGGAAGCCCTCCTCGCGTTTGACCGCGAAGTTGAGATCGCGGAGGGCCGCGTCGGTTTTTTCTCGGGCGGTGATCGTCTGCTCTTCGGCGCCGAGGAGCTTCTCTTCGAGGTCACCGATCTGCGACAGAAGCTCACGATTGCGATGGTTGGCATCGAGCACCGCACGCTCGCGGTGTTCCATCTCTTCACGCAGCGACAGGAGCTCACGCTTCTTGGCATTGAGCTCGGACTTGAGCTGGATCACCTCCCGCTGGGCTCGAAACTCGGTGCCACCTCCGGAGTTGCTCGGGGGCGGGGGAGGCTCACGAGCCGACGAGGTTTCCTGCGCTGGCTCCGGTTCGGCCTCGACGGGGGTTGGGATCGGGGAGGACGCCGAGGTGGTCATCGCAGACTCGCCATCCTCACTCGCGTCGTCTTCCTCGACGCTGACCAACGCTTCGAATGCCGCATCCGTCGCGTCTTCGAGGTCGTCGATGTTCTGCTCGCTCGAGTCCTCGTTCGTGGTCGTGAACGAGTAGGCGTCCTGTTCTTCGCTTTCGGACACACTTTGCGGATCTTCGATGAGGTCGAGCGGTGCGGCCTCGAGCACGCCCGGTTCATCGTCTTCTTCCTCGACCTCGGGGGCCCCGTCGGGATCGATCTCGGGGAGTTCGATGGAGTTGCGAACCGCCGCGACCAAAGCTTCCGGCGCGAAGGGAAGTTTCAAGTATTCGTCCGCGTGGGTCTTGAGATTGCGGTGCTGGTTGAAGACGTCGGTGGAAACCCCCGACGCGTACATCACGAGCGGGATATATTTCGTTTCATCGTTTCGACGCAGCTTGTTGCAGACGGAAAACCCGGAGACATTGGGAAGCTCGACCCGCAAGAAAATGATGTCGGGGGTCGCGTTGCGAGCCAGGTCCATCGCCTCGACGTTGTCTTGCGTGACCGTGAATTCGAAGCCAAACGGGGACAGCGCGTCCTCGATGTGTTGGGCGGCATTCCGTTCGGCGTCAATGATCAGCGCGGAAAACACCGCGGCAGATTATCGCGGGTGTCCGCGCGTGACCAGCTGGCGTTCAGCCGCCAGCTGGAGTGGGTTCGGACGCCGATGGGACGTCGGGGCGTTGGTCCCGAAGGGGGATGAGGGCCCTGACGTGGCTTCGCAGAAGCGTTTCGCTTCAGCGGCGGGTCGCGTCGAAGGACGCTTGATGGACGATGACGTCGAACAGCACCGCAAAGCTTTCGTCGTCCGCCATGGCACCCATCGGGGTCGCCTGCGGCCAGCGACCCTCGAAGCTCACCCAATGGGCCACGCCATCTCGCTCGAAGTGAATGAACGGTAGACCATCTTCGGCATGTCCGAGCAGGAGGCGTTCGCCCCCGAACGCGACCGGAACCCCGAGCGGCGAAGGGCCACCTGCGGGCCGTTGCCGATCGATGACGTGACGACCGGATGCACCATCGCGATCGACCACGCGGTACCGAAGCTGCGCACCCCGTTGAGGTTCAGCGCTGTTTGCGCGGTCTATTCGAGCATCCACCAGCTCGACGCGGCGAGGCCGCGGCGCGATCCCTCTCTCATTCTCGAGGTGCGTCGCCTGGTTTTTGGGGTTCGGTGTTGACCCGTCCGCAACCGACGACGGGTCGAGACTCACCACGAGAGGCGGAGTCTCGGTGTCCGAGCGAGTGAGAAAGAACAGTGCGAGCCCGACGGCGGCTGCAGGAATCATCGCAAGTCCACCTTTGAGGGAACTCTGGACGGCCCCCCAAACGTGGTGCCCGAACGACGGGCGGGTCCTCCCGATCACGGGCTGAGGATTCCTACGATCTTTGCGGTCGAGCGTCTCACTGGGCTGATTGGGCTCCACGCCCCACGGGGGCTGATTGGGCTCCACGCCCCACGGGGGCTGATTGGGCTCCACGCCCCACGGGGGCTGATTGGGCTCCACGCCCCACGGGGGCTGATTGGGCTCCACGCCCCACGGGGGCTGAGGGGGAGCCTGCTCCAGGCTCGAGGCTCGCGCTGCATCCTTCTTACCTTCACGATCTTCGCGATCGAGTGTCTCCGCAAGTCGAAGGCGAAGGGAGTTCGGCGCTCGGTCTCGTTCGATCGAGCGCAAGGCCGCTCGGACCCAGAGCTGCTCTGACGTGGTGGCACGACAATCCGAACAGGCATCGATGTGGCCCGCGACGCGTTCCTGTTCCGTGCCGGTCAGCTCGTGATCGATGTAGGCTTGGAGGACCGGGGCGATCGTGGAGCACTCGGACCGATCGTGGGTGGTCATGCGCTGCCTCGGTTGCGATACGTTGCGAAATCGATGGTCTTGGCGTTCTCGTTCGATGTCTCGCGCTCGATCCAGCCAAGTTCGACGGCATGGTCGAGGAGCAACTTGTAAAGCAGTCGACGGCCGCGATGGAGGCGGCTCATCACGGTACCGATCGGGCAGTCCATGATCTCGGCGATCTCCTTGTACGCGAGCCCCTCGAGGTCGGCGAGGATCACCGCCATACGATAGTCTTCGGGGATCGCTTCGAGCGCGGTGACGATGCGCTCGCGGGTCACTCGTTCGGACATCATCGCGTCAGGTCCTCCGGTCGGAGCACTGGCCTGACCGAGGGCAGCTTGAGAACCGAGCGACGGGAGTTGGGATGCCAGATCGGCGCGGGCGGAACGGCGACGATTGGACTGGTGGTAACCGTTGATGAACGTGTTGCGCAGGATGGTGAACAGCCAGGCCTTGACGCTCGTGCCTTGCTTGAAGGTGTTCCAGAACCGATACGCGCGCACCATGGCGTCCTGCACCAAATCCTCTGCTTCGGCAGGATTGCGGGTCAAACGCAGTGCGACCCCATACATCGCGTCCAGCTGAGGTAACGCGAGCTGCTCGAACTCTGCTCGGGTCGTGTCTCGGGCCGTGCTCATCTTGATGCGACAGACACGAACTATGTCTGGGGTGTGATTATTCCATGGGGACGGGCGGTGGCGGTTGCGCGATCTGCACCGAGGCTATATTCGGCCACCATGGACCGACCCGACTACGTCAGCCCGCTCGCTTCCCGCTACGCGACCCTCGCCATGGTCGAGAACTGGAGTGACCGCCGCAGGATCGTGCTGTGGCGCCGGCTTTGGATTGCGCTCGCCGATGCGGAGCGACAGCTCGGCTTGGCCATCGATCCGTCGGCCATCGATGCGATGCGGGAGCACGCGGAAACGGTGGACTTCAAGCGGGTCGCCGAGCTCGAGGCGCAGGTACGTCATGACGTCATGGCCCACGTGCGACATTTCGGTGAGCTCGTGGGTCCCGGAGCTGAACGCATCATCCACCTCGGTGCCACGAGTTGCTACGTCACCGACAACGCCGAGCAAGTGATGATCCGCGATGCCCTCGAACTGCTCGAGGATCGCTTGTTCGTGGCGCTCGAGCAGCTTGCCGGCTTTGCGGTCGAGCACCGGGCTTTGCCCACGCTCGCGTACACGCACTTTCAACCGGCTCAGCTCACCACCGTGGGCAAGCGGGCGTGTTTGTGGGCGCAAGATCTGGCGTACGATCTCGAGACGCTCGAGCATCTGGTGGAACGGTTGCCGATGCGGGGGGCCAAGGGCACGACCGGGACGCAGGCCTCATATCTGGCCCTGTTCGAGGGCGACCACGGCAAGGTCGAACAGCTCGACCGAGCGGTCGCCGAAGCGATGAGGTTTTCACGGACGGTGCCCGTGAGCGGACAGACGTATCCGCGCAAATTCGACACTTGGGTGGTGAACGCGCTCTCGGATATTTGCGCTTCGGCAGCAAAGATCGCCGAGGACCTTCGCCTCCTGGCGCATGAGCGAGAGGTCGAGGAACCCTTCGAGCAGGACCAAATCGGCAGCAGCGCGATGGCCTACAAGCGCAATCCGATGCGCAGCGAACGGATCTGCTCCCTCGCCCGATTCGTGATGTCGCTCGCGACGAGTCCACCCCAGACCCATGCTCACCAGTGGTTCGAACGAACGCTCGATGACAGCGCGAACCGACGTTTGGTGTTGACGGAGGCATTTCTCGCTACGGATGGGGTGCTCAACCTCCTGGTCGACATCACGTCAGGGCTCGTCGTCCATCGAGCGGTCATCGGCGCCAACTTGGTCGAGGAGCTCCCGTTCATGGCGACGGAGAACGTGATCATGGCCGGTGTGCGCGGTGGGGCGAGTCGCCAGGCGCTCCACGAGCGGGTCCGTGTCCACAGCCATGCGGCCGCACGGCGTATGAAGGAAGAAGGGACGCCCAACGATCTCATCGCGCGGATGCGAAGCGATGAAGCGCTCGCCCCGTTTGTGGACGACGCCGTGCTCGATCCAGCGCGATATGTCGGACGTTCGCCCGAACAGGTGGATGCCTTCATCGCCAACGTGCTCGGCCCCCTCTTGGCCAAGCACGCTCATCGCAAGGGTCGGTTCGAATCCTCCGTGCACGTTTAGCAGGCTTCCGCGGCGTCGTTCCGCCGGCTGTACTGGATCGATCCACAGGTCGGTGGCCGAGCCCCGATGACCTTCGCGGTTCATTTCGGCCAGCGAATCGGATAGAGTGCTCGAGCGTAGAGGAGCCATGCTCGACTTCCCCATTGGAGAGCTCATCACCCCAGAGGAACAAGTCGCCGTTGCCCGAGCGGTGGCCGTCATGGCGTCTCGCGATGATCAGGTTTCGGACAGCGAGCGGCACTTCGTCGAAGAGCTGATGGGGCAGATGATGCTGTTGCCCGAGGAGCGGGATCTCGTCCGCAAAGAGTTCAATGCTCCAGGCGATCTCTTGCAGATCGCCAAATCCGTCAAACACCGGGAAGCGAGGCTATTCCTCTATTATCAAGCGGTCTGCGCGGCGATGGCCGACAATCGTCTCGTCGAAGGCGAAAAGGACGCGCTCATGCGGCTCGCCGAAGCGTTCCAGTTCGAACCCGAGGTTGCGGAACGGTTCATCCGGTGGGTCCAGGACAGCTTGGAACTCCGCGAGCGGGGTCAGCAAATCCTCGTCGAGATGTGAGCGCGAGCGGGTTCTTGCGAGTCGGGTAGGGAGCCGTTGCGCCTGCGACCGGCCTCCCCCATACTCCGCGGCTCATGGCTCGCGTTACGGTGGAAGATTGCCTGGCCCGAATCCCGAACCGCTTTGCACTGACGATCCTGGGCTCGCGACGTGCCCGGGCGCTGAGCGAAGGGCGCGGCACGGCGCTCGTGGAGTGCGACAACAAAGAAGGTGTCACCGCGCTTCGCGAGATCAGCGGCGATCGCGTGCGCTTCAAAGAAGATGTCGAGGCCACGATGACGGAGTTCATCGAGGAGCAACGTCGGCAGCTTCGGGTGACCGCGGGCGAGCACACGTTCCTCGAAGCGGCTTCGCTTCGTGCACTCGAGGACGACGATGACGACGGCGACGATGTCGAAGAAGGCGACGTCGAAGAGCTTCACAGCGATCCCGAGGCACTGAACAAGCAGGCCAAGGGTGAGGGTGCGGACGAAGAAGTCGAAGCCGACGAAGAGACCGAAGAGGAGGAGGAGACCGAGGACGAGGAGCCCGATCCCACCGACGAAGAAACCGGCGATGCCAACTTCGTCGACGACGACTTGGCCGAGGACGGCGAAGCCGACGAAGACGACGAAGAAGGAGCAGCGGGCGACGAGGAGCCTGCGGCCGCGGAGGAAGAGGAGTAGGGGCAGGCGATCCCTCGATGTCGTCTCGCACGGGGTGCGGTCACTGGCGTTTGCGTCGAGGCCTGAGGGTTCGAGTGCGAGCGACCAGTGTTCTCTGTGCCGTGCGTGGGTCGGCCTGGGGGTGGGTATCGCTATTCGCCGTGGCGTGTGGTGATCCGTTGCCTCCGGCGGAATGGCCGGAGCCTCCCCCACCATCCGTCGCGAAACCTCTCGCGAAATCCATGAGCTTGGTTCCACATCGTGACGACGCCCCTCGCCCGAGCGGGAAGCCATCGAGGTAGCCACGTTTCGCCGCATTCTCATCGCGAATCGTGGCGAGATCGCCCGCCGGATCATGCGAACGTGCCGAGCCCGAGGAATCGGTACCGTTGCAGTTCATAGCGAGGCGGACCGTACTTCGCTCCATGTCGCCGAGGCCGATGAGGCTGTCGAAATCGGTCCGGCACCTGCGGCCGAGAGTTATTTGGTGATCCCCCGTCTGATCGACGCGGCCAAGCGGACCCGAGCCGAGGCGATTCATCCGGGTTACGGCTTTCTCAGCGAACGGGCGGAGTTCGCTGCTGCGTGTGACGCTGCGGGTATTACGTTCATTGGTCCTTCGCCTTCCGCGATCGCGATGATGGGGGACAAAGTTCGCGCGCGAACGGCCATGATCGCCGCTCGGGTCCCCGTGGTCCCTGGCCGTGACGATCTGAGCGATGTCGCGGATGCCATCGCGGCCGCGGATGCGATCGGTTTTCCCGTCATGCTCAAAGCCTCCGCGGGCGGCGGTGGCAAAGGCATGCGAATCGTCCGCAGTCGCGAAGGGGTCAAACTGGCGTTCGAAGCGGCGCAACGCGAGGCGATCGCCGCATTTGGGGATGGTCGTTTGTTCCTCGAGCGCGCGATCTTGAATGCTCGTCATGTCGAGGTCCAAGTGATGGCGGATCGCCATGGGACGACGGTTCATTTGGGCGAGCGCGATTGTTCGGTTCAACGTCGCCATCAGAAGGTCATCGAGGAGTCCCCGTGTCCGAGTTCACAGATGACGCCTCGCCTCCGTGATGCGATGGGTGAGATCGCGACCCGAGCGGCCGCGGCGATCGGCTACGTCGGGGCGGGGACGATCGAGTTTCTGCTGGAGGAGACTGCCGAGGGGCCGGCTTTTTACTTTCTCGAGATGAACACGCGGCTGCAAGTCGAGCATGCCGTGACCGAGTGCGTCACCGGACGAGATCTCGTCTGGGACCAGATTCGTGTGGCGAGCGGGGATCCGCTCGGGTTTACCCAGGCCGAAGTCGTGTTGCGCGGCCACTCCGTCGAATGCCGGATCTACGCGGAGGATCCCACGACCTTCCTTCCTCGCCCGGGGCGTGTCGTCGCGATCCGTTGGCCCGAAGGTGGCACCGTGCGGGTCGACGCTGCGGTGACCTCGGGCAGTGACGTGTCGAGCCACTACGATCCCCTCATCGCCAAGATCACGACCTGGGGTCAGGATCGCAAGGCAGCGATTGCGGAGATGCGGCGCGCGCTCGGGGAACTCGTGATCGTCGGGTTGACGACCAACGTGCCGCTTCACCGACGCATTTTGGAAGAGCCCGATTTCGCCGCAGGGACTTCGGTGACGACCCGATACCTCGACGATCATCCGGAATTGGTGGTGCGGAGTGACGGCACCATACCTTCGAAGACGTCGGAGGCGATCGCGGCCGCCGTCGCGATCGCCGCGGCGTCATCGCTGAACTCGCCTTCCCAAAACGTTGCCGATGTCGGATCCTCATGGCGTCACAGTGCTCGATGGCGCCGCTGACTTGACGCGTTCCACGCGGCAAGTGAATCTACGCCGCTTCGGGGCTGATGGGCTTTACGCCCATTAGGATTGACTGCAGCTCCCGAGAGGTCTGACGAAAATTTATCGCGTCCAAACCGCGGGCATGCGTCGCGTCTTCCGAGTGCCAAGGCACCTACCGTGCGTGGTAGGGTGGACACCGGGCCCCGCTCGACGGCACGAGCACGCGTGACCCCTCTTCGGAGCTGGGAGACTCACCGATGGCTGGCGTACGTTCGAAGCGAACCAAGTTCATTTTTGTGACCGGGGGCGTGGCCTCCTCGTTGGGGAAGGGCCTCTGTGCCGCATCGATGGGCGCGTTGCTCGAGAGCCGTGGCCTCAACATCGGCTTTCAGAAGCTCGACCCCTATCTCAACGTCGATCCGGGAACGATGAATCCTACGCAGCACGGCGAGGTCTTCGTGACCGACGACGGGGCGGAAACCGATCTCGATCTCGGCCACTACGAGCGGTTCGTCTCGCATCGCATGTCGCGGCACAGCAACTACACCTCCGGGCAGATCTACGAGGAGGTCATCCGTCGCGAGCGACGAGGGGACTATCTCGGTCAGACCGTTCAAGTCATTCCCCACGTCACGAATCAGATCAAAGACTGCATCCACAAAGCCGCTGACGGCCTCGACCTCTTGATCGTCGAAATCGGGGGCACCGTCGGCGACATCGAAAGCCTGCCGTTCCTCGAAGCGATTCGACAGATCCGTCTCGAGGTGGGTCGGGACAATTCCGTGTTCGTCCATTTGACGTTGTTGCCGTACTTGGCGACAGCCGGTGAAGTGAAGACGAAGCCGACGCAGCACTCGGTCATGAAGATGCGAGAGATCGGGATTCAGCCGGATCTGCTCGTGTGTCGCTGCGATCGGCCAGTCACCGAGGACGTCCGCGAAAAACTTGCGATGTTCACCAACGTGCAGCTCGATGCAGTCATCCCGGCCAAGGACGAGGACACGATTTACAAGGTTCCGCTCGCGCTCCACGAAGCCGGGCTCGACGATCGCCTCTGTGAGCTCCTCAACATTTGGAGCCGGGAACCGGATCTCTCGAAATGGGAACGGATCGTCCGCATCTTGGAACACCCGGATCGCAGGGTGCGAATCGCGATGGTTGGCAAGTACGTCGACCTGGCTGAGTCGTACAAGAGCTTGAGCGAAGCGCTGACCCACGGCGGACTGCCTCACAATGCGCTCGTCGAGATCGCCTACGTCGATGCCGAAGAGGTCGAAACCCGAGGCGCGCAGGAGTTGCTGCAGGGGTACGCGGGGCTCATCGTTCCCGGTGGGTTTGGCGAACGGGGGACGGCCGGCAAGATCGAGTCGATCCGTTTCGCCCGTGAACGCAAAGTTCCGTTTCTCGGGATCTGTTTGGGGATGCAGATGGCGGTCATCGAGTTTGCGCGCAACGTTGCGGACATCCCGACGGCCGGCAGTGCGGAGTTCGATCCCCATGCAGCCGATCGCGTGATCGACATCATGCCGGACCAGAAGCAGGTGAGCCTCAAAGGCGGGACGATGCGCCTCGGGGCCTATGCGTGCGTGCTCGTTCCCGGCACAGCGGCGCAACGGATCTACTCCCGCGAGCGGATCTCCGAGCGTCACCGCCATCGCTACGAGGTCAACAACGCATACCGTGAGGTCCTCACCGAAGCCGGTCTGGTCCTCTCCGGGTTCTCGCCCGATTCGACCTTGGTCGAAATGATCGAGCTGCCGACCGAGGTGCATCCGTTTTTTCTCGGATGTCAGTTTCATCCGGAGTTTCGTAGCCGCCCGACCGCGCCACACCCGCTGTTCGCCGCGTACATTGGTGCGGCCATCGACTACCTACGCGAGAAGGCGTAGAGCCGCGAACGGTGTAGCCACGCATTCGAGGGAACGCCACGAGCGGCCGCTTTCCGGCCATCCGAGCTGCTCGTCGACGTCCTCTGCGATGTGCGTTGGAACGAGGTGTGAGGGGCAAGCTGCCCCGTTCACGACCGCCTTTGGTCGGCGCACGTCGTTCTGCTATTGTCGGAGCCATGGCACTCCACATGCGCCAAGAGCTCAAGATGAGCCAGCAGCTGGTGATGACACCCCAGCTGCAGCAGGCCATCAAGCTCTTGCAGCTCTCGCGGATCGAGCTGCAGGATCTCGTTCGTGGGGAGTTGCTCGAGAACCCGTTGCTCGACGAGTCGCAAGAGCTCGGTTCGCCCAATGAGGAGGCCCTGTCATCGGTCGAGATCCAAGATGGTCTCGAAAATGGCGAGGGGCGTCCTGCACCCGAGCCGGTCGAACGGGAACTCAAAGTCGACGACGGCCCCAAGGAGAACTTCGATTGGGAGGCCTATCTCGAGAACGCGAGCTACGCCCCCGCGACGGGATCAGGGGTACGGCTCGGCAATGAAGACCTGCCCTCACTCGAGGCCACGGCAACGAGGCCCGAGACCCTGGCGGATCACTTGATGTGGCAGATTCGTCTGTCGGGCTATAGCGAGCTCGAAGAGGACATTGCCGAGTACATCGTCCGAAGCCTCTCCTCCAAAGGGTATTTGAGCGATGTCAGCGTTCCACAGATCGCTCGGCGGGCGGGATATTCGGTGTTGCAAGTCGAGCAGGTCCTCCGTCGCGTCCAATCGCTCGATCCATTGTCGATCGGTGCCCGCAATCTCGCTGAAGCCCTATGGATCCAGGCGGATCACCCCGACGATCCGATCGATGATCCGCTCGTTCGCGGCATCATCTGCAAGCACCTCGGGAATCTCGAAAAACGTGCCTACCCCGTCGTCGCAAGGGACATGGGGGAATCGGTCGAAGAAGTTTACGAAGCGGCCAAGATCATCACGGGTCTGGAGCCTCGTCCGGCTCGCGCCTACGCGTCCGAGGAACCTCACTACATCGTTCCTGACGTGTATATCCAAAAGGTGGGGGAGGACTACAACGTCTCGCTCAACGACGAAGGCCTTCCGCGCCTACGGATCAGCGGGTTCTATCGCGGCGCGATGAGTGCGAATCGCGAAGCCAAGGATTACATCACCGAACGCCTAAGGTCGGCGCAATGGTTGATTCGGTCGATCCAACAGCGTCAACGCACGATTCTCAAAGTTGCGAAGAGCATCCTCAAATTCCAGCGCGAGTTCTTCGACCTCGGGGTTCAGCACCTGCGTCCGCTGATCCTCAAAGATGTCGCCGAAGACATCGAAATGCACGAATCGACGGTCAGTCGCGTGACGACCAATAAATACGTGCATACTCCGCAAGGCATTTTCGAGCTCAAGTATTTCTTCAATGCCGGGATCTCGCGCCGCAACGGTGAGGAGCTCGCATCCGAAGCGGTCAAAACCAAGATCAAACTGCTCATCGCGAGCGAAGACTCGAGTCGTCCGTACAGCGATCAAAAGCTCGTCGAGTTGCTCAAGGCGGATGGCATCGATATCGCGCGACGCACCGTGGCGAAGTATCGTGAACAGCTGGGCGTCCTTTCGAGCTCGAAACGGCGGCGCTTGTTCTAGGCACTTTGCTGCGCCGACCCAACGAGGGGCAGTTCGTCGTGAAAGGGTTAGGCGTGCGCAAAGAGCAATCGGTCGAAATCGGCAAGTTGGTCGCGGAGTCGCAAAGCGCCAATCTCGAGTTGAGCGTGTTGTCGGACTGGGGCGGGCTCGACCGTCGTACGAGCCGTCCTCGCATTCAGAAACCCGGCCTCGCGCTCGCAGGGTTCACCAAACACATCTGGTCGGATCGCGTGCAGGTCGTCGGGCTCACCGAGATCGACTATTTGCTCACCATCGATCCCCGTGAGGCGCTCGCGGGTCTCCGCGGATACCTCGACAAAGATCCGTGTGCGCTGGTCGTCACGCGCGGACTCGAGCCCCCCGAGCTGCTCATGCAATGCAGCAAAGAGCGAGGCATCCCTGTGCTCCGGTCGACGTTGATGACCGGAACCTTCATCACCCGCGTGACGCGGATGCTCGAAGAGCTCCTCTCGCCTACCGCGAGCATTCACGGCGTACTGGTCGATGTCTTCGGCGTGGGAGTCTTGCTCATCGGCCGTAGCGGTGTCGGCAAGAGTGAAGCGGCGCTCGATCTCGTGCTCAAAGGGCATCGCTTGGTCGCCGACGACGTGGTCGAAGTGACCGTACGTCCACCGGACACCGTCTGGGGATCGGCCACGGAGCTACATCAGCATCACATGGAGATCCGCGGGATGGGGATCCTCAACATCACCCATCTCTTTGGCGTGGCTGCGGTTCGCGATAAGAAGAAGATCGAAGTCGTGATCGAACTGAGCGAAGCGATGGAAGGGGACTTCGATCGTCTGGGAACCGAGGCGCAGTATTGGCCGATCCTCGCGGTCGACGTGCCGTTGGTACGGATCCCCCTGCGACCGGGTCGCAACATCGCGTCCCTCATCGAGGTCGTCGCGCGCAATCAGATCTTGAAGTATCGCGGGCACGACTCGGCCCGGGAGTTCCAAGACAAGGTCAATGCTCGGATCCGAGCGAGCATCGCTGAAGATAGCGGAGTCTCTCCGATCCCGGCCGATCTCGAGCCTTCTTCCATAACTCCCATCCAATCCCCAGCTCCCGCGACCGAGGTCGAGTAAACCCGATGGACCTGCTCGTCGTCACCGGTTTGAGTGGGAGCGGCAAGTCGACCGCGCTGCATGCACTGGAAGACCTCGGGGCGTTCTGTGTCGACAACATCCCCGTCCCGCTGCTGCCCAGTTTGGTCAGTCTCGTGCTCAAGACCGACCAAGGCCGTTCACTCGCGGTCGGCATCGATGCGCGAGGTTCCGAGTCACTCGAGCAATACGCCGCGCTCCACCAGCAACTCCGAGCCCAAGGACACGACGTGGACGTCGTATTTCTCGAGGCGACGCGAGAGATCTTGGTGCGCCGCTATTCGGAAACACGCCGCATGCATCCGATGGGCGAGTTGCCCGATGCGATCGATCGGGAACGCGCATTTCTAGAAGCCATTCGCGGTTTGGCCGAGCGACCGATCGATACCTCCAACTTGACGAGCCGCCAGCTCCGACAGCTCATCCGGGATCGTTATGGGAGCCGCGGCACGTTGCGGCTGGTCCTCGTGTCGTTCGGGTTCCGCCATGGCCTCCCGAGCGAGGCCGATCTTGTCATCGATGCGCGATTTCTCGACAACCCGTTCGAACGGGAAGATCTGCGCCCGCTCTCGGGCTTGCACGAACCGGTGGCGCGCTACGTCATCGACCAACCCGACGCGCAAACGCTGCTGGGGCACGTCGAGGGCCTAGTACGGTTTTCGGTGCCGCGCTCAGCGCGGGAAGGTCGTTCGTACTTGACAGTGGCGATCGGTTGCACGGGCGGGCAACATCGATCCGTGGCCCTCGTCGAAGAGCTCAAGGTCCGACTCACGACGGGCGGTGCGTTGTACGACCCGCCCCCACGCCTGGTCGTCCGCCATCGGGATGTTGGAGGTCGACGATGAACGTTCCGGTGGGAGTCGCTTTGGTTGCGCACGGGGATACGGCGAGCCGGATCCTCGAGGCCGCCCGGGGTATCGTTCCGCGGCCCAATCCGGGATTGGACGAAGCGGTGGCGCTGGATGCCGGGTCGGGTGTATCTCCCTCGTTTCGCAGCGCGATCTGCGACGCACTCGAGCGGTTGGACCGCGGTCGTGGCGTCGTCGTCCTGGTCGATCTCCTGGGCTCGAGCCCGTGTCAGTGTGCTCAGCGCCAACCGGTGGAGCACGATTTCGCTGTGCTGTCGGGACTGAATCTCGCGATGCTGCTCAAGCTCGCCAATCTCGATCTCACGACGCTCACCCCCGGAGAGGTCGCCGAAGCCTGTGCGGACTCCGGGCGTCGGTCCGTGAGCATCTGGGGTGCCAACAACGTCAGGGAGGTCGCTCGTGGGTGAACGGTCCGGTGAATTCAAGATCGTCAACGATCTCGGCCTCCACGCGAGAGCCGCGAGTAAGCTCGTCGCCCTCGCGAATCGCTTCGAAGCCGAGGTTTGGGTGGGGGCGAGCGGCCGTGAGGTCAACGCGAAGAGCATTTTGGGCGTCTTGATGCTTGCCGCCGCGAAAGGCAGCACGATCTCGCTCCGCTGCGAAGGAACCGAAGCCGATGTCGCGTTTCGCGACCTCGCAAAGCTGATCGAAGACGGCTTTGGTGAGTTGTGAACACCACGGACTCAGACCGCCCCCCAGGACGGAAGGCGAGATCGAGGCTCCAGCTCCCCGCAGGCATCTCCGCTAGCCCAGGTGTAGCGATCGGGCCCGCTTACGTCGTCGATCGTCGACGCCTCCGCGTACCGCGAAATCCGATCGGAGCCGAAGGCGTGGACGAAGAGGTGGCTCGCTTCCGTGCTGGATTGCGAACGACCCAAGAACAGCTCGAGGAGATCAAGTCACGCCTCCCGCATGGCGAGCACCGCCAGATCCTCAATGCCCAACAGTTGATGTTGTGCGACCCCGACTTGGCCGCCAATGTCGAAGGCCAGATCCGCGACGAGCAGATCAATGCGGAGTGGGCCTTGGCTCAGGCCGCCGACGAAATTCGGGCGACCCTCGCCAAAGCCGATGCTCAGCATTTTCGCGAACGTGGTTCGGACATCACGTTCTTGGCGGAATGCGTCCTGCGGAACCTGCTCGGAGAACCGGACGACAGCATCCTGCCGCCGGTGGGCTCGATCATCGTCGCGCACGAACTCAGCCCCGCAGACACGGCCGAGCTGGCCCGCCGGCAGGTGACGGGCGTGGTCACGGAGGTCGGCGGGCAGACCTCGCACAGCGCCATCATTGCTCGCTCGATGGAAATGCCAGCCGTCGTGGGCGTCGAAGGGATCATCGAGCACGCCGACACCGGCGACACGATCATCGTCGATGCGATCCACGGCGTCGTCATCCTGCGGCCGCGACCGAGCGAGCTCGAGCGCTGGAACGAGGTCCGTGGGCGTTATGAGAAATTCGAGGACCTGGTGCAGAAGGAGCACGGGCTCCCGGCGTCCACGCGCTGCGGAAGCCATGTGACCATTCGAGCCAACGTCGCCTTGCGGGAAGAAGTCGCTTCTGCGCGATTCCACGGCGCGGAGGGCATTGGGCTGTATCGGACCGAGTTCCTGTTCATGGAACGGGACACCCCGCCCACCGAGGAAGAGCACTATCGGTTCGCGAAAAGCGTATTACGGAGTGCCGCTCCCTATCCCGTCACGTTCCGCACGTTCGACCTCGGGTCCGACAAGCCGACCAAGATCATGCAGTTCGCCGAGCGCGAGGCGAATCCGGCGATGGGGCTGCGATCCCTGCGACTGGCCTTGCGCGAACGCGAAATGTTCTTGGCGCAATTGCGCGGATTGTTTCGCGCGGCCGTGCACGGCCCGCTCAAAATCATGCTTCCGCTCGTGAGCGGGCTCTCCGAATTGCGGCTGGCCAAGGAAGTCGTGGAAGAGGCTCGCACGCAGCTGGAGGAAGCCGGGATGGCCCACGCGCAGGACGTCCCGCTCGGCATCATGGTCGAAATGCCGTCGACGGTGCTCGTGCTCGATGTGCTCGTCAAGCATGCCGATTTCATGAGCATTGGAACCAACGACCTCATTCAGTACACCCTCGCCGTCGATCGCGAAAACGACGACATCGGGTATTTGTACAGGCCGCTCCACCCCGCGATCGTGCGTCAGATCAAGCGCATTGCCGATGTCGGCCGAGCGGCCAACGTACCCGTCAGCCTTTGTGGCGAGATGGCTGCCGACCCACGCTACACATGGGTTCTCGTGGGGCTCGGGATCACCGAACTCAGCATGCATCCGTCGGCGGTTCCGATCATCAAGAACATCATTCGGAGCTCCGAGCTCTCGGAAATGGAAGACCTCGCGGCCGAAGTCCTGAGCGCAGAAGACGAGGATGATGCCGAACGAGCGGTCCTCCGGGTCATGCGACAACGCTTTCCCGAACACCTCGACCACGGTGGCGGTCAGAAACTGACCGTCGAGCGGGAGGACGACAGAACGCGTTGACCGTGGCTCCGTGGTTGGATGACGACATTCCGGATCGCTCGCGATTGATCGCTGGATCCTCGGGTCGCGTGTTCGTGGTGGACGTGGGGCCGGCCGCATCGGTTTCCGGGTCCAGCCCTCCGATCTTGCTCCTGCACGGGTTGCTCGCGACCCATTTCTCATTCGAGGCGATCATTCCGTTGCTGGCGCGATCCCGACGCGTCGTCGCGGTCGATCTCCTCGGCTGTGGCGACAGCGATCGACCGCTCCCCCGAGATGTGGAGAACTATTCGATCGCGTGGCTCGCCGAGCGGATCCTCGAACTGTGTACAATCCTCGAGCTTCCGGCCTTCGATGTCGTGGGGCATGACCTTGGTGGGGCGATTGCGGTGAACATGGCCGCATCCGATCCCGACCGCGTGCGCCGACTCGCGTTGCTGGCTCCGATCGTGTTCGGGCTCACGTTTGCGTTCGACGGGCTGCTCGAGATCGAGACGGCTCTCGGCGTGGAGGTGTTCATGCGCGTGTTTCGGCGAGCCGATCTTCGCCGCATGATCGCCCTCGGAACCTCAGAACCCGAGCGGGTCGATGAGACCGAGGTCGATGTGTATTGGGATCGGCTCGCGCGACGAGGTGGCCGCGAAGCCGCACATGCCATGATGGGTCAGGTCCGGAGCATGCCCGATCTTCGTGACAAGCTGCGTTCGGTCGCACCTCCAACCGCGATCATCTGGGGCGATCGCGATCGCATCGTGTCGGTAGCGGAGGCCGAACGATTGGTCGCGCTTCTGCCCAGGACGCCGCGACTGACCGTCCTCGAGGGTTGTGGACACAACCCTGCCCGCGAGCAACCCCACGAAGTGGCCCGTCTCGTGTTGGCCCACTGCGAATAGAGGCTTCCGCCACCGCGGTCCGACGATACACTGCCCCGGATGCCGTGCGGCGGGCACCTCGAGCGCGGTGGCGCCACTCCGTGGCTGAATGGGCCTCACGCCACTCCGTGGCTGAATGGGCCCGTCGTCTGCTTGGTGTTCGTTCTCTCCCTCTTGGTCCCGGCCTGGGCTCGCGCCAATCCGGATATCAAGTGGCGCACGCTCGAGACCGAGCACTTTTACATTCACTACTGGGCAGGAAACGAAGAAGTCGCCGAGCGCGGAGCTCGGTTGGCCGAGAAGGCCTACGCCGAAGTCACGGACGTGTTGGGGCACGATGTGACCCTCAAAACCCACGTCACACTGACGGATATCTCGGACGACGCCAACGGTTTTGCCACGGCGCGTCCCTATCCACAGCTGACGGCATATTCAGTGGCCCCGAGCGCATTGTCGGTCTTGGAAACGTACGACGATTGGATCGATATCGTACTGACGCATGAATTCGTGCACGTCGTCCATATCGATACCGTGCATGGCTTGGCGCGAGCGATCAATGCGGTGCTCGGGTTCGGCGTGCTCGGCAAGGTCATCGCACCCAATCTCGTTCAGCCGCGCTGGATCATCGAGGGCCTCGCGTCGGCTCGCGAGTCGGATTTTTCCAGCATGGGACGGCGTCGCTCTGCGCAATTCAATGCGTTTCTTCGCATGGCCGTGCTCGATGGGACATTTCAGACCCTCGATCAAGTGAGCAGCGGTGCGCGGATCTGGCCGCACGGAACCGCGGTTTATCTCTACGGACTGCACTTCATGCACTACATCTCCGCCCGATTCGGCGATGGAGCGGTCCGGAACCTGAGCCATATCTACGGTGCGCAGATCGTTCCCTACGGCATCAACCGCGCGATCGAGAAAGCGACGGGGATGACGTTCTATGAGCTGTGGAAAGACTTCAAAGCGGATGTCGAGCTGCGCATGCGCGCGGAGGAGCGGCGGATCCGTCACCGCGGGCTCCGGCAGGGGCGTCGGTTGACGTGGAGCGGTGAAACGACGCGCTATCCGACGTGGAGTCCCGATGACACGTATATCTATTTCTACAAGGAGGATGGTCATCGTCCCGAAGGGATCAAGCGGCTTCCGGCCACCGGTGGACGCATGCGCGAAGGTGTGGGCATTGGGCGTCAAGGCGCCGACGTGGATGTCGAGCATGTGTTCGACGTCGAGGGGCCGGCCGAAGCCTCGTTCGTCGGTGCAACGCAAGACATGGTGTTCGAATTGACCGGGGTTTACGATTTCCGCTATCGCTGGAGCGACCTCCACCGCTGGAACGGCGGAGATCCGAAGCGGGACGAGCAGCTCACGTTCGGTGCGCGAGCGCTCGAACCCCATGTGTCTCCAGATGGTCGCGAAGTCGTGTTTCGCCGGAATGACACCGGGCAGTCGAGGCTGGGGTTCGTGGCCTTGGATACGGGGGAGATCCATGAGGTCGCGCCGCTGGATCGCCTGGCACAGGTCTACACGCCGCGCTTCAGCCCCGACGGTCGCAAGGTTGCGTTTTCAGGATGGCGAGACGGGGGCTACCGCGACCTCTACGTGTTCGATCGCGACACCGAGCAGACCGAACGATTGACCGCGGACCGACACCTGGATCTGTCGCCGACGTGGTCGCCCGATGGTCGCTACATTTTATTCTCGTCCGATCGTGACGGTGTGTTCAATATCCATGTCTATGATACGACCGATGGACGCGTCTTTCAGGTGAGCAATGTCCTCGGCGGTGCCTTCGAGCCGGCGCTGAGCCATGACGGTTCCCGCATCGCGTACATTGGATATAGCGGCGTGGGGTACGACCTCTGGACGATGGACTTCACGCCCGCAACGTGGCTCGTGCCCGCCCCCACGATGTCGGATCTTCCTTCGATCGAAAACCCGAAGCCCCCGCTGCCGGGCGATGACGGTCGCCCGATCGTGCGCAAGAGCCATCGCTATCGAGCCGTGGCAACCTTTTTCCCCCGGGTGATTTTTCCCACTGCACTCGATTTTCAAAGTTCGCAATTCGGGACCGCGCTCGGGTTCAACACCGGACTGACCGACGTGCTCGGGTATCACAACCTCAACGTGGCGGTGACCTACGATATCACCAACCAACAGACGAGCGGTGCGGCGAGCTATGAATTCGCTCGGCTTTGGCCAGCGTTTGCATTTTCCGCTTCGCGTGGATTCGCAGCGCGAGATCGCGGATTCACTCGCTACCAGTATGAGCGCGATCCGACGAGCGGTGGGAGCTATCTCGTCACGGCGTACGACGAAGAGGTCCTGCGATTCAGCGGGTCGACGCGCCTACCCGTGGTCCGCACGACGCGACATTCGGCCGACGTCGCCTTGGCTTACAATTGGACGCGATGGACGAATCTCGACGAAGACGATCTCCCGATCGATCCGAATGCGCCTGCGAGTCGGTTGGCGCCCGTGGGGGACGCGGCGGAGATCGAACTTCGGGCGAGCTATTCGAACGAATCGGATGGCAATTCGCGATTCACCTTCGGTGTGGAGCGCGGGCGCACGGTCGGACTCAACGTCGGGGTATTCGACGAGGCGATCGGCAGCGACTTCGGCGACATTCAGGTGGGCGCGGTCTATCGGGAGGTCGTCGCGATGCCATGGCTTGGACATCAATCAGCCCTATTCGAAGTCCGCGGGGGCTCGAGCACGATCGGTTCGCGAACCTCGAGCACGTTTTGTGTGGGTGACTATTTCAACGGTGGCGATGCTCTCAGAGCCCTCGTGGCCAGGCAGGGGTATGGGACCGGCTGCTCCGGGCACATTCGCGGCTACCCACCGCAAGTTCGGCGGGGGAGTGCCTATGCGACGGGTTCATTCGAGTATCGCATTCCGTTGCTCGACGTCGATCGGGGGCTTGGCACGGTGCCGATCTTCTTTCGTCAGATCGGCATGGTTCCCTTCTTCGATGTCGGCAATGCGTGGAGCGATCCGGACACGGCCCGCGACGTGCTCATGGCTGCGGGCGCATCGGTGGTGTTCGGCTGGCGGCTCGGGTATTTGGAATCGATCAACCTGCTGTTGCAGTACGCCCACGGATTCGACCAGGAGCTCGGCCTCGATAGCTTTCGCGCGGTCGTGTCGACCTCTTTTTAGACCCGTTCGGTTTCAGGCGGGGCGCCACTCGTGCGGCTCCATGCCGAGCGATGCGAGCCACTCTGGTGTGGGCGGAATGAGTTTGCGCTGGCCCAGGTCGAACAGGCCGCCGATGAAGGTGGCTTCGCAGCAGATTTCGCCTTCGCGCCCCTGTGCGGCCGACGGGGGCTCCCGCTCTTGGATGGCTGAAGGGTCGAGCTCGACGTACAACTCCTGCCGTAGACGAAAGATCTTCTTCACGTAGCTGTCGAGGCGGGTCCGGACGATGACCCGCTCGCGGCAGCGTAGCTCCCGCCGAAAGGCGAGCGTGCACTCGAGGATGGTGGGTCCCGTTCGCAGGTCGTGGATCTTCGCGAATCCATAGCCGCGTTCAGTGAGGAGTGCCCAGCGGGCTTCCTCGAAGATCTCGAGATACGTCGCGTTGTTGACGTGCCCGAACGTGTCGAGGTGTCGCTCGAGAATCGTGAGCGGGTAGTGGTGGACGCTGGATCCCGTCATGGCGCCATGGATGGCGCAAAGGCGCGACGTCGGCAACCGTGGTTCCGGGGGGCGAGGGCCACGCTTTACTCCCGTGTTGTGCTCCGGCTACCTTCGCTGCATCGATGGCAACCTTCCCGCGACTCGGAACCTTGGCCCGATGGCTCGACCAAACCGAGGACGCGGCTGCCTTGGCGGTGTTTCGGTGGACGTTCGGGGCCGTCATGGCATTCGAGATGTCTCAATACCTGCTGGCGGGGTGGGTTCGGACGTATTTCATGGAGGACCGGTACCTCCTCAAATACGCATGGTTCGAGTGGGTTCACCCACTTCCGCCCCCCGCGATGATCGCTGTGTTCTGGGTGGGTTTTTTCGCGGCCCTGGGCGTGGCGTTCGGCGCCCTCTTTCGGTTGTGCGCCATCTTACTGTTCCTGGCGCACACCTATACGTTTTTGTTGTCGTCTAGCCACTACCTCAACCATGGCTATCTCATCGTCCTCTTGACGTTCTTGATGATTTTCGTCCCCGCTCATCGAGCCTTGGCCGTGGATTCATGGATCCGTCGTGGTCTTGCTCGCCGCGAAATCCCGCGCTGGCCGAGGATGTTGTTCATCTTCCAAATCGGCATCGTCTATTTTTTTGGCGGAATCGCGAAGATCAATTCGGACTGGCTGGTCTATCGTATGCCCATTCGGCGTTGGCTGGCGTCGTCGGCCAAAGACGTCTCGTTGGGCAGCTCGATCATCGGGAGTGAAGCCTTCAGCTACATCGTCGCGTGGGGGGGGACCGCATTCGACCTTTTCATCATCCCCGCGCTGCTCTGGCGGAAGACGCGAGCCATCGCCGTGGTCGCGGCCGTGATGTTTCACATGTTGAACTTCCACATGTTCGACATCGGTGTGTTCCCCTGGCTCATGTTGTTTTCGACCCCGATCTTCTTCGAAGCCACCTGGCCGCGTCGGATCCCATGGGTGGGACGGTGGATCGGTGCGCGAGTCGATCGCGGAAGTGCCGATGTTCCACGATCGGAAGCACACCTGCGTCGCGTCACGCTCTGCCTGATTGTCTGGGCGATATGGCAGATCTACATGCCGCTGCGGCACTACCTCTATCCGGGCGACGTCGCGTGGAACGAGGAGGGGCACATGTATTCGTGGCGGATGAAACTTCGATCGAAATCGGGACGGGCCAAGTTTCGCGTGGTCGATCCGATGACCGGGAAGGTGTGGAAGATCGACCCGAACCGCGAATTGACGAAGCGACAAGTCCGCAAACTCTGTGGCCATCCCGAGATGATTCGCCAATATGCGCAGCACCTCGATGAAACGTATCGCAGGGAGCACGGGGTCGACGACCCGCAGGTGTTCGGTGACGTCTTCGTGCGACTCAACTATCGGCAGGCGGAACGATTCATCGATCCGAAGTTCGACCTTTCGACGGAGTGGTCGACGGTTCGACCTTTCCCCTGGGTATTGCCGTTCGAGTGGACCCCGCCGCCGACGAAGTGAAGGCCGGTCCTCACGCCGAGCAGCGAGTCATTCACCCAGTCGAAGGACTATGGGTCAAGACTCGCAAGGCAGCCCGAGCGAGGGCATCGATGACGGCCGCGTCGGACCCGAGCGCCCCGTTCGCAAGGTCGAGCCGCAGGGCTGGAAACCGCTCTGCCAAGGCGCGGACCCGGTCGGGAAGATCGTGCTTGAGATGACGACCTCCGGCGGACAGGAACGCCGGTACGACGCGGATCGGGCCGCTGTGGTTTTCGTGGGCGAGGGCTTCGATCGCGGCTTCGAGGCTCGGAGGGGTGTGCTCTAGGTACGCGATGACGGGGTTGACGTCGGGCTCGAGTTCCCGGATCCGGTCGCCGAGAGCTTCCACGGGGCGTCGCCAATCGGGGTCGGGACTGCCGTGCGCAACGATGACGAGAGTCGTGGGACCTGACACGAGAACCAAGGCTGGGGTAAGCGGTCCGAACGATCAAGCAGAGCCTCATCACGCTCCAAAGACGACCTTCGCAAGGATGTGTCCATGGGGCGCGAGTCCTCCGTGGGGGGAGTTCGTGGGGGGTAACCTTTCAACCGACATCACCGCAGGCGTGAAAACGGCGGAGACCGTTCACCGGAGCAACTCGATGTATTGCACTACATCGGCCCGATCCCGAACGGACCCATCCACCGCGGTTTGTCACGCCTCATCGTGAATGACATTGATTCGCCGCCGCTCGCCCGAGTGAGCACGTCGATCGTGCCACGAACACGTACGCACGCTCGATCGAAACCAAATCCTTGCCCATGTGTCGCGCGTCGTCGCGAGCTCCATGAACACGAGATTGCGGACCTCGAGCATCTCGTGGCGATACGTTGATTGCAGCCTGATCGGGTTCGCATAGGGCGAATCACGGATGGGACGGTGACAACGACGACCACAACGCAACGATCATCATGCGGCTCCGCTCTACGTGGGCCGGCTGGGTTAGAGCGAGAATTTGCGTGAAAGAGAGCATATGATGATATCGCGACGATTAGGCCAAATTGGAATCGGAGCCCCCTTGAGCCTCGGGGTCCTGCTCGTACTGACGACTGCGTGCCGCGATCCAGGGGAGAGCCAGGGCGACGACGAAGGCACGAGCGGTCCAACCGGCGGAAACGATGATGCCTTGCCCATGGCGACAGACTCTACGGATGGGCCATTGGACGATGATGACGAGGAGACGTCGAATGGCGACGACACCGGCGACATCAATTGTGGATTGGAGGAAACCTACATCGAAGGCCTGCTCGACGAAAGGTGTGGTGGTTGCCATGGGCCTGCTGCCGATCCGCCGCGAGTCGACGGCTACACCTACGTCAACGACATTCAGCAATTGGTCGGCACCGGGAAGATCGTGATCGGAGACGCCGAAGGCTCGCGGCTCTATCAGCGTATCGAAAATGGCAGCATGCCACTCGAGGGTGAGCCGTTGTCCCAAGCCGACGTGGGCAGGATTCGCACGTTCATCGAATCCTGCGAAGTCGCCCCGGTCCCCCCCCCGGCCAACTGTGCGCCCAACCCGTTCCTGAGCGAAGACGATGTCATTGGTGCCATGCGGGCGGACATTCAAGGTGAAGTCGAGCGCGAGGAGGATCGTGAGTTCACGCGCTATCTGTCGTGTGCCCATTTGAGCAATCAAGGGGTCTGTGGAGAAGATCTCGACAGGTACCGCGATTCCGTGAACAAGCTCCTGAACTCGACGTCGGTCGAAGCCCGCATTACGCCCGTCACCGTCGTCGAAGGGACCTACGGATCGGTGTTTCGCATCAACCTCGAAGACTACGGGTACGATCGCCCCGTCGTCGCCGATGCGTTCAACAAGATCATCGACTTGGATAACGACGCGGTCGCGTTCGAGCTCGCCGAGGATGTGCAGTTCAACGATAAATGGGAGCTCGCGTCGCGGGGAAGTGCCTATGGCTATCCCTGCGACCTCGCCGACGACGATTGTGGCGACTTGGTCGATGAAGCCCAGGATTTCATCCCATACATGCTCTGCGATGCTTTCATCGAGATCGCGTCCCGCACGGACGACAGCGATTTCGTGTCGGGCGTTTACTATGACATGATCGAAGCTCCTGCGGATCTCGTCGGGCTCGAGGCCTTGCTGAACTTCAGCTTCGACGACGAACTCGCGGCCGAAGAGGTCGTTCGGGCGGGGGTGACGACGTCGAACGCGACCCGCAACGAGGTGCTCGTGCAATGGTTGCAGGCCCAGGCCGGGGAAGATGTGTGGACCCGTTGTGACTTCGACGGGAACGAAGTCGGCGAGGACCTGAGGAACAACCCCCTCGACATCCTCAACGAGTGCGACAATCAAGCGATCATGTACAACTTACCGAACGACCTGTTTGCGTTCTTCATGGTCGACGAAAACGAAATTCGGATCGATGCGATCGATTCCAACGACTTTGGCGATCCGAGACTCGCGTTCGACAAGGGGGGAGACAATATCGCACTGCTCAGCTGTCACGGCTGCCACGGTGGAACGATCATGCGGCCGGCGGTCGACTCGGTCAGGGCGATTTACGACGCAGGCGATGGTAACGTTGCCATCAACGAGCAAGACGTACGCGACATCTACCCAGAACTCGATGCGTTCCAGGGGGTCCTCGATGACAGTGAGGACAAGTATTTGGTCGCACTCGGTAACGCCGAAGTTCAGCCCGATCGAGATACGATTCAGACCCACTATCTCGGATTTCGCGGGGAAGTTTTGCCACTGCGAGCCGCCTCCGAGCTGGCGTTGAGCGAGAACCAGTTCGAAGGCGTCATCGGAGATTGCAACGACGCGTTGGCGGGGCTCGGAAGCGGCCAAGACGTGACCCGCGATCGCTGGGAGTCGTTCTATTTGGCCTGTGCGTGCGACGCGGGTATCGTCGAACCCGACTTCTGCGCCGGGGTCCTTGGTGGAGTCGACGACGTCGCGGTCGACGAAGCCAACTTTGCGGCGATCTTCGACGCGGCCGCGGAGTAACCGCGCGATCGGGCTATCCCCATGTTGAGGCACTCAGGGATCGGACGATAGTGATCGTACGGTCCGAAAACCGAGATGGACGCCTGTCATGTCCGCTTCCTGCCGATGGCGTGCGGTGACGCGATAGCGTGCGCAGAAATTCGGCGAACAAAGAAACGACCCACCTTTGATGACCCGCGTTGCATTCGGGTCGTCAGGCATGAGGCCTGCGATCGCGGCGTCGCGGTGACTGCCGCGATAGCGCTCTCCAGTCCACTCCCAAACATTGCCGATGGTGTCGTGCAGACCGTAGCCATCGGCCGGAAAACAACCGACCGGCGCGGTCGCGAGGAATCCATCCTCGGCGAGATTGACGGTGGGGAAGTCGCCCTGCCAGGTGTTTGCCAGGGGTCGTCCATCGGCGCTCCGGGGCGCATGGTGGAGCGATTCGTCGTCGCGACCGGCACGAGCCGCAAATTCCCATTGCGGCTCGGTTGGTAACGTATGGCCGAGCCATTGCGCGTACGCGACTGCGTCCTCATAGGCGACCTGAACCACCGGATGGTTGTCCCTGCCCACGAGGTCGCTGTCCGGGCCCTCGGGGTGCCGAAAGTTCGCACCTGCGACGGATTTCCACCATTCGCCGTCTTGCATGGCGCATTCGCCTTCCGCTCGCGGATGGAAGACCGGTGCCGTACCGCTGCGCTCCGCGAGCGTGAGGTAACCGGTGTCCTCGACGAAAGCCGAGAACTGAGCATTCGTGACTTCGGTGCGGTCGATGAGAAAATCGTCGACTCGAACACTGCCCCCTGGCGTCTCTTCGCGGTCGCCGTGGGACGATCCGGGGACGAATCGCCCCCCGCGGATGAACACCATGCCCGCGTCCGGGTGTTTCGGCCACCCTCCGGGGATTCCGGAATAGGCCTCGCAGGTTTCACGATCCCCGAGTTCAACGGGTGCTTCGTCGAGTCTCGGCCCGCGATGGTGGTCTTCGCCGCTCGGAGGCAGCACGAGCGCGGCTACCCCCAAAGTAAAACTACCGACGAATCCGATCGACCACGGACCTCTCATACGGCCTCTTCGCTGACGATGGGCGGTCCGCTCGTTCCGGTGAGGATCACCCCATTCGCGTCGACGTATTCATACCAAGCGTCGACGAGCTCGGCGACGACCTCGGGATAATCGGCCGCAACATCGTTCGTCTCGCCCCGATCGACGTCGAGATCGAACAGCTGCCAGTTGTTGGGTGTGGCGTTGTAAGGGGGGGCGAGCCAGAGAAGTTTCCACCGTCCACGAATGACATAGGCAAAGTTCCCTTGCTCGTCGGCGAGCACATCGGTTTCCGAGCGCACGGTAGCCGCCTGGCCTCGGAGTACGGGCAATAACGAGTGCCCGGTGATGGGATGGATTTCACGTCCATGATACGATGTTCCGGGGTCTGGAATACCTGCCAGTTCCAAGAACGTGGGCGCGAGATCGGTGAGGTGGGTCAGGCCGTCGAAGCCGGGTTTGGGTCCATATTGTCGCGGCAACCGAGCGATCGAAGGGACCGAGTGACCACCTTCGGCCGAGTACGACTTGAACAGTCGGAATGGCGTCGCGCTGACTTCTGCCCAACGTAAGCCCACACCGATGTACGAGCCCGCATGGCCAATGTTTTCGAGGGAGTTGTCGGCGACGAACGAGTCTCGGTTGCCGGACTCGGGCCCGTTGTCCGACTGGAACCAAACGAACGTATTGTCGAATTCACCCGTCGACCACAGGTGCCAGAGCAGCCGGCCGATGTTGTAGTCGAGGTTTTCGACCATCGCGGCATAGATTTCCATGCGTCGCGCTTCGTACACTCGCTGTGATTCCGTGAGTTCGTCCCACGCGGGACGAGTGGGGGTCACCGGCAGACGCGGATTGTCGACGAAGTCGTCGGGGATGATCCCGAGTTCCTTTTGGCGAGCCAGACGTTCCTCGCGAATGACATCGTAGCCAACGTCGTAGACGCCCTCGTATCGATCCAGGAATTCCGGGGGGGCTTGGAGCGGCCAGTGTGGCGTCGTGTATGCGGCAAATGCGTAGAACGGGTTTCCGTCGCCCCGATTCGCTTCGATGTACTCGATGAGTTTGTCCGTGTAGAAGTTCGTGGAATAGAAATCCTCGGGCGGGACGACGAACTCGCCGTTTTCTCGATACTGTGTCGATTGCGTCGTCGTGGGGGGATCCTGGAGTTCTGCAAAATGGGTCGATGCACCCGGGAGGAGTACGTAGGAGGATTCGTAGCCCCAGTCGAGCGGTGTTTGATCGTCGTTGTTCCCGAGATGCCATTTGCCGGCAATGTACGTGTGATAACCGTTGTCACGCAGGACTTCAGGAAAGGACAGAGCTCTCGAGTTGAGGAACCCCTCGTAGCCGGGTTGTCCGGCCTGTGGCCCCACTCCTGCACCCATTCGTCCAAGGCCCACGAGGTGGTGATCGGTCCCCGAGATCAGCATCGAGCGGGTGGGGGCGCAGGTAAATCCCGAGTGGTGATCCGTGAGGACGCGACCGATCGACGCGAGCAAGTCGAGATTCGGTGTGTAGATTTCACCACCGAACGCTCCGATGTCGGAATAACCGAGGTCGTCGGCGACGATGAGGATGATGTTCGGCGGTCGGGTGGCCGCGTGTCGTTCGGTCGATCCGGTGAAACTGGGCTCGAGGCCCGGTGCTGCATCGATCTGTATCGGTTCCCGATCGGCCGCCACGGACTCGAACTCGTCGTTCGAATCGGTCTCGAGGCATGCAATATCGAAGGTGAGTGCCATTCCGGCGGCCAGAGTCGATATTCGTAGAGAAGAAGAGTGTCGAAAATGGAGTGTCATGAGGGTCCTACGGCTCGAATACGGTTCCATGGCGAGGAACCGCGGTTTCTCGGCAAATACAAAAGGTCATCGCGCGGGCAGGAATGCCCGGCGAGGACGTGGAACGACTGCACGCGGATGAATGCGGGCAGTTCGATTCATCGCGGGATGCGATCCATCGAATGCTGAAACAACGAAATAAAAAAGCCCGCGACCGTTATCGGTGGCGGGCTGCCCAATCATTCCGGACTTGGATGGAAATCAGTCCGGAAGACTCGAGACGTTCGCCGCCCGCGAATAACATCGACACGAAGGTCGACAGCAGGCGAGGCCGAACGTGAACACCATTGAGCGGACCGTAGCAGCGGCGCCGAAGGGTGTCAATCGACGATTGAACCTGGGACGGAACTCGAACTCATCGATCGTGGTCCTTGGTTCTTTCATGGCCGTGTCCCATCACGGCCGAGCCACCCGTCGTTTCCTGGGAGCGAAACGACGGGTCATGGAAGACTACAGAACCTTGGCGATCGATGACGTGACGTAATCGAGATTCTTGTCGTTCAACGCCGCCACGCAAATGCGTCCACTGTCGACGATGTAGAGGCCGAACTCCGAACGCAGCTGTTTCACGCGATCGAGCTCGAGGCCCGAATACGAGAACATGCCGCGTTGCTTCGCGATGAACGAAAAGTCGCGGGACACTCCGAGTTCCGCCAAGCGCGATACGAATCGTGCGCGCATCGTGAAAATGCGTTCCCGCATCTCAGTGAGTTCGAGTTCCCAGTTCGCTCGCAGCTTGGAATCGGAGAGGACGAGGGCGACGACCTGCCCACCGTGCGAGCTCGGGTTCGAATAGTTGGTCCGGATCACGCGCTTGAGCTGAGACGTGACGCGTTTGGCCTCTTCGCCGCCGTCGGTGACGAAGCTGATCGCTCCGACCCGTTCGCGATACAGCGAAAAGGACTTGGAAAAGGAACTGGCCACCACGAAGCGCATCCCCGCGTCGGTAAATGTGCGTAGTGCGACCGCATCTTCGACGATGCCGGTACCAAAGCCCTGATACGCGAAGTCGATGAAAGGGACCAGGTTCCGCGTTTTCGCGATTCGAGCGATCTCTTGCCACTGTTCGGCATCGAGATCCACACCGGTCGGATTGTGACACGATGCGTGGAGCAGCACGATGCTGCCCGCCGGGGCTTCGGACAATCCTCGCGTCATTCCGGCGAAGTCGAGCCCGTGCGTCGCCGCATCGTAGTAAGGGTATTCGCGCACGGTAAATCCCGCGGTCTCGAACACGGCGCGATGATTTTCCCAACTCGGACGGCTGAGGTAGAGGTCGGAGTTCGGCATGAACCGCTTCAGGAAGTCGGCCCCGAGTTTCAGCGCACCCGTGCCCCCGAGGGCGGCGGCGGTGACGAGACGGCCTTCGGTGAGCAGCGGGGACGTGGCACCGAACAGCAGCTTCTGAACCTCGTTGCGATAGAGGGGCGCACCGTCGATCGGGAGGTAGCTCTTCGAGTCCTCTTTCTCGTACCAGAGGCGTTCGGCCTCACGGACGACACGCAGGACCGGCACCTTGCCGGTCGCGTCCTGATACACCCCCACGCCGAGATTCACCTTGTTCGGATTGGCGTCCGCAAGAAAGGCATCGGTGAGCCCGAGGATGGGATCGGGGAGCGCGAGTGGAACTTCGGAAAACGGAGACAGAGCCATGGTTGGTTCGCGATTATCATCGTCCCGGAGCTCTCGCCCACCCTTTGGCGAGGGGGCGCGAAATGGGTCGCTCGAACGCCGTGGTTCGAGCCCGGCCCGAGGCTCCGAACCGAGCGGTGTGAGGGGCGCCACGCCCCTACGGCCGGATTTTTGGCTGCCTTGGGAGCGGTGAGCCCGGTGGGGGTCGGAGGTACAACGGGGCGCGTGCCGGGGGGACTGATGCTCGTCATGCTCGGTCGGCTCGTCGAGCCGCCGTTGGCCCCGTTGCCACCGGACCCGACAGCGCCTGCACGACGTCGGCGGCGTGCTGAAACGATGCAGACCGTCCGATGAGATACCATCGACCCATGAACCTCCGTGGCTGCGTCCTGTTGGCGATCATCGGCACCCTTGCCTCGACCACGGCCCGCGCGGATGTGATCGACGAAGCAGAGTCCGCGTGCCGATCCGCGAAGGAAGGCGACGCATGCGACGCAGATGGAATGAAGGGCACGTGCAAGGCGTCCTCGTGCTCGCGCCGCGATTACAGCGACGGCCCGCCTGGCAATGTCGTCAGCCAGGCGTGTCTGCGCTGCATCCCCGGAGCCCCCGAGGAGAAGGCCGAGACCAAGCCCGATCCGGCGAAGCCCGATCCGGTGAAGCCCGATCCGGCGAAGCCCGCGGAATCCAAGGGCTCGAGCTGCACGGTGGGCGATACGACGAGGTCCTTCGGGATGATGTTCGTCGGCATGCTGGCACTGGGTTGGCTCGTGCGTACGCGTCGGCCACGGGCGTGACCGGATGCCGCCGCGGGCTCGCGTGTGGATCTGGGCGTTGGTCATCGCGTCCGCTGCGGTCGGCTCCGTGGCTTTGCCGCGATTGATGTACGTCGGCTCGCTCGCGACCTTCGGGGTCGTGCACGTGCTCTCCGAGCTGCGCTACGTGGACCGGCGCTTCGGTCCACGCGTGGGTCGTTCGATCGCGGTGAGCCTCGCGCTCGTGCTCGCCGTGATCGCGCTCGATCGTATCGGCCGGCGGTTGGGCCTGCTGTCCGCCCGCACCGGTGATGTGCTGGAGCTTTTCGCCGGGCTCGCGTTGGTGCTCGTGGTGGTCCCGCTGCTCCGGGGGACATTCGCGCGAGTGTTTGCATTGGTGGTCGGCAGTGGGCTTGCTTTGGCCGCTGCGGTTGCCCCCGCGATCGCGATCACGGTGTTTGCGATCGTTCACAACCTCACCCCGGTAGGTTTCCTCGCCGATGCCACACGTGGCAGGCCTCGTCGCGGATGGCTTGCGGTTGCGGCGATCGTCTTCGCATTCATCCCGTTGACGATCCTCAGTGGGCTTCCTTGGCGCTCGGTCGCGGCGGTCGGCGTGGCGGCCCCCGAAGCTAGCCTACTGCCCGCTGGCCCTCTTGCCGAGCACATGCGAGCTTACCTACCGGCGTCGGTACTCGATCATCCGTGGGCGCTACACGCCTTCTCTGCGTGCGTCTTCTTGCAGTGCGCGCATTACCTCTTCGTGATTGACGTGCTGCCGAGAACCCTCGAGCCCACGGCCCAGGGCCACGTGAACTGGCCCGCGGGGCACCGCTTTGCACGGCTCGTCGTGGGTACCGCGATTGTTGCGTTCGTCGGGTTCGTCGGCGACTTCTCGGCTGCACGAGGTTGGTATGGCGTGCTCGCAGCCGTGCACGCGTGGGTGGAGATCCCGCTGCTGTTGCTCGCGATCGAGTCAGTGGGTCAGGCCATACCCCACGCCGAACGACGCCAGGTTGATCGCGGCTGCAACCGCAAAGGCGCGGCCGGGAGCGAGCGGTACGGCAACCCATAAGAGTCCCGCCTCGACGATCACGACGCAGGCCTCGATCACCGCCGCGCGCAGCGGAAAGGGCCACGCTCTCCATTCGCCCGCGAGCCACCACGCGATCGGATGCGTGGCCAGGCTGACCGCGAGCAAGGCCACGACCATGCGCGACCACACGATGGGCTTCGGGCCCATGACGAGCGCAGCAGCCAAGCCGACGGGAACCTCGACCGCAATCGTCAGCAACAGTGCCTCGATCTGGCTCACGGACGGATCATCTTAGTTCGTGACCGCTCAGTAACCGTGTGAACACTGGGCTTCACGACCTTCTCGGTCCACACAGCGGTTGTGAACGATTGCGCCGCCGTCGATGGGGGCAGACCACGAGACCTCGTCACGAAGCTTCTCGACGGTGTGCACGGTGACTTCGTCCGCAATGATGAGGCGGGCACGGACATGGTGGGCGACCAGCCCCTCTCCCTCGATGAGGTTCCCTTCGAGCCGGCGGAATCCCATGTCTTTGGGCGTCGGGAAGTCGTCGACGCGCTCGACGTGATCGGAGCGAAGCTCTTCGACCTCGATCGTGATCGCCGAGGCACGGCCGGTTCGCGATCCGTGCCTCCTCCACATCCCAAGCAGAAGGCGAGCGACCATCCTATTCCCGAAACCCATCGCACCCTCGAAAGATTCATGATCAGGCTTCCCCGCAGGCGAGCTCGATGGCTTCGAACGAGGTCGATCCAAAGCACCCTATCACACAGACCCCGTCCCTCGACACAGCGCCGTGAATCGGCGATTCACCGGCTGACCAGCTTGTCCAACTGGGCAGTATCGATGGATGGATGTGTGCATCACCGATCGGTCGACGTGGGGTCGAACGGATATTTGACGAACGCGGCGTTCGCTGGGGTAGAGTGCATTCCGTGCATGTGCGCATCGCTTCTGGCATCTTCGTGATCGCGGCTCTCTCGGCTTGCTTCAACCCAGAGGCGCCAAGCGAAGTCAGCCTGGATGACTCCTCGTCCCAGACCCCGGGATCCGACGACGATGGACCTGGTTCATCGAGCTTGAGCGGCGCTTCGTCCATGGTCTCGATGTCGTCGGATCGGAGTGAAACCTCGTTCGTGACCGATGCCGACACCATGGGCGAGGGGGGGGCCGCGACCGATGCCGGAGACTCTACCGAAAGCACGGCCGGCACGCCCGCGTGTGTGCCTCAATCGCGCGTCTGCGAGGGGAACCAGTTGTTGCGGTGCGCCGGCGATGGCTCGGGATACATGCTGGACGAGGAATGTGTCGGCCCATGCGACGTCGAGCGGGCCCAGTGTCCGACGTGTACGCCCGAGGCGGTGCGCTGCAATGGTGCAATCCTCGAACGGTGCTCAGCCGACGGCCAGCTCTTCGAGTTGGTCTCGCAATGCATCGAGGCCACCTTGTGCGACGAGACCATGGCGACCTGCTTTGCTTGCCCGATTGCGGGCAGCCCCGTGTGTGTGGGCAATGAGACGCATACGTGCAACGCAGAACGATTGGCCACGACGCTCGTGGAGAGTTGTGGTTCGCTCGGGTGCAACCCGGCAACGGCAGAATGCAATCGCTGCAACCCCGTGGCGTCGCAATGTAGTGCAACCGAGTATTGTGCAGCGTCGAGTTGTTCCGAAACGGGTGTTTGCACGCCTCGTCCGGACGATTCGTCCCCCGTTTTGAGTCTGGCGTGCGGTTGCGACGGGGTCACGTATTGGAATGCGCAGTACGCCCAGTGGCTAGGGGTGACCACGGGCGAGAACGGTCTCTGTCCGGCCGCGAATGCCCGAAGATGCGATCCGGATACGGGGGTCGGCTGTTCTGCGGGCGGGGAATACTGCAACGCGCAATGGGGCCGTGGCGGGATTGGGTGCGGGACGACGAATGCGGGGACGCCCACCTGGTCGCAATGTTTCAACAAGCCCGTCGACTTCAGCTGCCCCGCCGAGCCCGACGACAACGGTGCCCAGTTCTGTGCCGGCGGATGCACGAACGATTGCGTCGCGTATTCGTCGTTCCAGACGCGGTCTGCCGAGAACTGCGGCGCCTGAGAGCACCAGGAAAGCGCAACGTCTTCAAGCAACCGAGCGGTGTGAGGGTCGCCACGCCCCTACGACCGGATTTTTGGCCGCCTTGGGACCGGTGAGCCGGCGGGTGTCGGAGGTACAACGGGGCGCGTGCCGGGGGGACTCATGCTCGTCATGCTCGGTCGGCTCGTCGAGCCGCCGTTGGCCCCGTTGCCACCGGACCCGTTCGAGTTCGAACTCGCTTGGGAAGCGCCAGAGGGGTGCCCCACTCGCGAGGACGTCGAACGTCGAATCTCCGCGTTGTTGCCCGGAGCGCCCACGGGGGACGGCGTGCTCGCGGTCGAGGCCGTGGTGACGTCACGATCGGATGCGTTCGTGCTGAATCTCCGCTCGACGTTCCGGGGTCGGACCGAACTCCGCGAGGTCCGAGCCCACGACTGCAGCAACCTCGGCGAAACGACGGCCGTATGGCTCGCGATCGCCCTCGAGCCCGGACGTGCAATCGCGGTGTCGGTACCTCCCGAACCGCCCCTCGTTCCACCGCCCGGAGGGGACGCGGCCGTACCGTCCCCTGATCCCGCTCCGCGGTTCACTGACTCGGACTTGCGCCGAGGTTCGACCGCGGATCGGGGGCTCGATCCAGACGTCGACCGAGCGTCGGCGAACGCGGTTCCAAGTGGCCGTGTCGAGCCTGCTGCGTCCGGCCACTCGCTCGGGATCGCGTCGGACGTCTCGTCCTCCGGGAGTGGCGGGGGCAAACACCTTGCGTCGAGGCGTGCGCGGAAGCACGGGCCACGTGACTATGGTCTGCGCATCGCGGGCGGTCTCGAGGCGGGTGCCCTCCCGCCCCCGGCGGGAGCCGTGCAGCTCGCGGGGCTCCTCGTCTGGCCGCACGCGCGATTCGAAGCGCACGGACTCTGGCTCGTCCCGCGAACGAGCGTCGATGCGGCGGGCGAGGGGGCGACGTACCAGCTTTGGGCCGGTGGAGCGCGAGGTTGCGGACAGCCCGTCGTCCGTGCTTTCGAGTTTCCTGTGTGCCTCGGGGTCGAAGCGGGGGCCGTTCGAGCGGCGCCCATCGGCTTCGCGAACGAGGAAGCGATCCACGTCCCCTGGGTCGCCGGGCTCGCGAGTGCCGCGGTCGCGCGTGCATGGGGGCCGATCGGGCTGTTCGCGGGGATCGAAGGCGTCGTGCAGATGGTGGGCCCGGAATTTTTCATCGGAGAGTCCACCCAGCTGGACCCATGGACCGTGTCGCTTCGCGCGCTCGTCGGTTTCGAACTACGGGGTTCGTGGAACCGCAGGAGAAGTGGACAATAGACAACGATGGCTCGCTCGGCCTCGTCCACCCCCACGTTTCGCGCGCTCTACCGCCGTCACTATGGGTTCGTGTGGTCGACCGTCCGTCGCTTCGGCGTTGGACCCGCGCTCACCGACGACGCCGTGCAAGACACCTTCGTCACCGCGTTTCGCCGATTCGACGAGCTCTCGCATCCCTCGGCGAGGGCTTGGCTCTACGGGATTGCTCGCCGCGTGGCGAGCAACTATCGCCGCACGGACGAGCGGCAGTCTCGCAAACGGAACGCCTTCGAAGTGGCTCAGACGGTTTCACCGGCCGCGACCGCCAGCGATGCGATGTTGGTGTTCCAGCGGTTCGTGGGAACCCTCGAGCCCATCGATCGCGAGGTGTTCGTCCTTTCGACGATCGAGGGGATGAGCGGACCCGAGGTCGCGCAGGCCCTCGAACTCAATCTCAGTACGACCTACAGCCGAGTGCAAACCCTTCGTCGACGCTTCCGGGCTTCGTTGGCCGAAGCCGAGCCGCGTGTGGTGATGCAGTCGGCGCGCAGCGAACGGCCTCGCGCAACGGCCCATCGCTGGGCTGTCCTGGTGCCGCACCTGCACGCGACGCCTCCACTGCCGTGGCCGCGTTTGGGCATCCTTCGATTTGCCGCATCCGCGCGAGCCTCCTCGATCACGGTGGCGATGGGTCTCGCCTTGCCGGCCGCTGCCACCGTGGGGGTTGCCCTCGCGATGCCGCGCGCCGAATCCTTCCCGACCGCTCTCGCCGAGGTGATTCCTGCCGGAGTCTCGGACGGGTCGGTCACAGCGACGCTCGAACCGTCGTCGGTGGAGGTCCCGAAGCCCCCCTCGAGCGCGACGCCGGACGTCTCGACTCCGCACCCGCCCAAAGCGAGTCGCCGTGCCGACGACGACCGGGACCATCGGTTGTTGCTCGAGGCGGGTGTCCGCCTTCGTGAAGGGGATGGTACGGGGGCGCTGGTACTCACCGAGGCCCACGCCCAAGAGTTTCCGCACAGTCCATTGCACGATGCCCGCGTGGCGCTCCGAGTCGATGCGCTGTGTGCCCTTGGCCAACCCGTGCAGGCCCGTCGTGAAGCTCGGTCGCTCGCCGAGCAACATCCCCATTCCCCGCTGCTTGCACGGATCGAACGATCTTGCGTCGGGGGGTTCGTGGATATCGAGGATTCCGGACAACCAAACCAATGATGACAGTTCGACATCGCATCTTTCATGGGTCCGCTCTGACGATTCTCGCGATCCCTGCGTGTGCCATCCCTACCCAACTCGATCGTTCGCCCGAATCCATGGAATACGGCGACGACAAGCCGAGCGGAAACGGCTCAGGGGATGGTTCGGAGGATGGTGCGAAGGATGGTTCGGAGGAGGATTCCGAAGGTACCGCTGACATCGCGGTCGAGGACATCGCCACGCGGATCGCGGCGGCACGCTGCAGCAGCGACGCGAACTGTTGCAGCGGCATTTTTCTCGGGGAGCCCTCGTTCGAAAGCTGTGAAGCGTCGGTGATCGACTACTACACCACCGAGATTGAAGATGCTCAGAATCTGGGGCTCGAGCACGATCCCGATTGCATCGCCGCGATGCTCGCTTTTTATTCTACATCGAACTGTGAGCCCAGCGATGGATCCGTTGCCGGGCTCGACTGTGCGTTGTTTCGTGGCACCGCGGGTCTGGGTGAACCATGCACAGGGTCCCCGCTACGATCGTTCACGACGATCGACGAGTGTACGCCTGGGCTCATTTGTCTCGACGGAACTTGCCGAACGAAACCCGGGGAGTTGGGCGATCCTTGCTTGAACCACGACTGTGCCTCCGCTTTGTATTGCGATCCAGACACGGAGCAATGCACTGCGCCAGCCCAGGTTGGAGAAGCTTGCGACGACGAGCATCGCTGTAGCTCCGATGGTTGGTGCGCAGGGCGTGTATGCGAACCCAAACGCATCGCTGGAGAATCTTGTTCGTACCAAGAACAATGCGTCGGAGCCTGTGCGGACTCCGGGACTTGCGTCGATCTCGCTGCAGTGTGCTTGTTTGGGTTCGAAGCGACCAACACCTGCGAACTCGGGACGTTCGCCATCGAGGAATTCGTCGCCGACAACCAAACCTGCGAGTCCGATGACGATTGCGTCGCCGAGTCGGCGCTCTGCTTGCCGGGAGCCGCGTGCGGTCTGATCTCGTTGTCGGTTGCTCACGATGGCGATCGTTGGGAGCAACTGGCGAATGGGACGCAAGCGGCGTGTGGTGATTGTGGAGCCGATCCCTGTGGTGCGGTCGCGATTTGCGACGCGGGAACCTGCCGGATCGCCATCGAAATCTGACGCGGTGCTCGAGCTCGAGGCCACAACGCACGCGACGAAACTCGTCATGGACTCCACGGCTCGAAGATGTTCGCAATCGCAAGGTCGTAGCCGTCATCGCAGATGGAGAACAAGCGTTCCTCGATCGATCCGAACTGGCCGACGAGCTCTTTGATCCGAACCGGCGGGACCGCTACGCTCTCATCCTCGGCCGAGCACCCGGGACCAATGCCGAAATCGCTTTGAAACGGTTCCTCGCCCACCGCGTAGACGATGTTGGTCGCAGGAAACTCGATCGGAACCCCGAGGATCCCGAACAACGCCACCGTGGCACCGAATGGGGCTTTGGTTTCGCGCAAGGTTTCCAGTTGGGCGCGATAGCGGTCGAGCGGGTACAACATGGCCGCATCCGGATCGTCGGTTGGGCGGCCGTCGAAGGCGAAGTCTTCGGCCCGGCAATCGAGCGTGCCCGTTGGATTCGGCTCACAGGCGACGCCCGCATTCCAACAGACGGCCGAGTTGGGCAACAACGCCTGTGGGTCGGGCCAAAACGCTTCGACCACGGCGCGGCGACTACCTGCTTGTGTCAACGGAAGGAACAAACTTTCGTGGTCGGGGTTGTACGAGCAGTCGGCTTCGTCGGTGACGAACACCACGACGAGGTGCGCATCCTCGCGGATGAACCCAAAGTTACCCGAAGCCCGCTCGTCGAGCGATAGCTCGAGCGCTGCGTGGAGCGACTCGAGTGGCTGCTCGAATCCACAGCCCGAGATCCCCATTGGCATCATACAACGAAAGACCGACCCGAGATCGGTGTCTACATTCGCGTGCATCGGTCCAAACTCGAGCCAAGGTCGTTCGTGGACGTCCGCGTCTGCGTCGATCGCCGTCGGCAGCACGTCGAAAGCCGCTAGGTCGCAGACGGATGCGCAGGTCATGCGCGCATCGAGTACGCCGTTCAAGTCCTCGGCGGTGAAGTCTGCCAAACGCGTGAGGCAGCTGCTCATCACGAAACTGCCCTGGTCCATCGGTGGCCGCTCAGGGCACCACAGGTTGGGGCCTTCCGTGGTCGTCACGGCAATGCGCCAATCCACGTTGGAGTCGCTTTCGATCCAAGGCGAGATCTGTTCGAGCGCACGCGTGAGGGAGGATTGCTCACCTGCCATCGAGCCCGAGTTGTCCACGATGAACAATAGATCGACCTTGTCCGAGGAATCCGGCGTCATGCCTTCGAGTCCGCCGTAGGCGTCGGTGGAGGATTCGTCGGTGGAGGATTCGTCCGTGGTGGTTCCGTCGACCTCGACCTGCGACGGATCCTGCACGTCACAGGCGAGCAAGCCGAAAGAACACGCAAACGTCCATGCGAGTGTTTTGTGTTGCATATACTAGCGATTCATCAGGGGTTGGGGTGTCATCCGTCGATCGTTCGCAATCCTCCATGTTGCCTCACGCAAGTTTTCGATCACGACGCGCGGCACAAATCGCGAAGCTCGAAGACAATGGCAACCTGGACGAGTGTTACCGTCGCCCCCGATGGAACCGCCCACGCCGCCATCGCTGTCGCTCGCCGGCCTGCACACTTGGCTTCCCCCCGAAGCCGTCGCACGTCTCCAGGCGATCGCCGACGCGTTGCCGAGCTGCGGCGATCCACAACGGCTCGAGGAGCTCGCACGAACGATCCCCGAGACCATCGCCGAACTGCCACCCGAGGTCGGCCTCGCGCTCGCCTCGTTGGCCGCGGCACTCGTGCCTCAACGGCCGGTGATCCCTCGCGAACTCGATCGGCTACCGCCGCGCTTGCGGCTGGCATGGCGGCGGGTCCAACTCGCAGCTGGCGATCCGACGGCGCTCGACAGCCTCGATGACGCGGAACTCTTGCGGATCGTGCAGGGATGGTCGATCGATCCCGTGCTCGAACCGCTGCCGCTCCTCCGCCGGCTCGCTCGCGCTCGCGAACCACGCCTGCGCGCCCACGCGCTCGATGGGATCCACCCGCTCGTCCGGCAGCTCGCCGCGACCCCGCGTGAGGCGTTGGCCCTGCTCTTGCCGCTCACGCGTGACGAGGAGGCGGCACTCCGCAGCCGGGCCGTGGATATGCTCGGCGAGGGCTGGTTGCGCGAGCTCCCCCCCTCCGAGGAACGGAGCCGCACCGAAGCGTTGACGCGTGCGCTGACCGATCCCGACCCCGTGGTGGCACGGGCGGGGATCACGTCGGCGGCTGCGCTCGGCCGGCGCGAGGAGTTGCTCGATCGCGTGATTGCAGACGACGGCAACGGTTCGTCGGCACCCGTGGCCTTGGAGGCGCTCGGACCCCTCGCCCGCGCCGAGGACCTCGACGTCGCGCTCGAACTCGCGGCCGACGATCCCCTACGCTTCGGACCGGCCGCCCGCCGGTTCCTGCTGGCAGCCCATCGCCACGGGATCTTCCTCCGGCCCCAACACCTTCCCCGCGTACTCGAGTTGTTCGACGCCCATTCGTCGTGGACCGGCGAAGAACTGGTGCGGGTCACGTTCATCGCCCGCAGCGAGTTGGTCGAGCACATGGCCGTGCTGCCAGCCGACGATCCTCGCTGGATCCGCCGCGCCTCGATCCTGGCGGCGAGCGTCGGCTCGCGGGCGCACCTCGTGCTTCGCGACCGGCTCGAGCAGGTCGAAGATCTCGCCATCGCGGAGGCACTCGTCGAGGCCGCTGGACAAAGCTCCGAATACACCGGCGAGGCGCCGCTCCTCCGCTGGCTCGCCGAACTGCCGGAGGCCGTGATCCCCGTGCTGCAGGTCAAGGGCGGGCCCGAGGCCGAGACACGCCTGCGCGCACGGGTCTTGGATCCCCGTTGCGGTTCCACCGAGCGGGCGCTCGCGTTGGGCGTGCTGTGGACGCTCAGCCGCGACCGCGATCCGCTGCTCCACGAGCTCTGCGCCCGCCTCGGGCCGCACGAGGCGGGCCTGCTCGACGACACCCGCATCGAGCACCGCGACCCGCGGATCGCCCGACTGCTGGTCGAGCCGCCGTGGGCCGACCTGCCCGAACACGCGATCGAACCGCTGCGACGGCTCGAAGTCCTCTGCCAATCCGGCGACATCGAGCTCCTGCCGCGCGTCGTCGAGCTCTTCCGCGAGTTGTTTCGCGGCTACGTGCGCAAGGCGTTGGCCGGCGACTTCACGATCAAGCGCGTGGCCATCCCCGCGCTCGAGCAGAACCTGTTTCGCTACGGCCGGCACCTGCTCGCGGACGGCCGGAGCATCCGTCGCTTCCACGAACCCGGGCCGGAGACCGGCCGCGACCTCGTGTTGCAGGTGGCGATCGACTGGTTGCACGAAGGCCCGGCTTCCGCGGTTTGCGTGGCCCTGCTCGAGGTCGTGGGCCGCCACGCGCCGGCGGGGGCCACCTTGCGAGCGATCGAGCCGTTCTGGCGCCATGGCGACCGCGAGATCCGGCGCGCCGCCATCGAGGCCATTCTCGCCGCGGGTGAGGGTGCACGCGGCCTCGAGCTGTCGATCTGCCGGCTGGCCGAACACGAGGAGCCGCGCATCATGGTTCAGGCCCTCGCGGCCGTGGGCTCGCTCGGGGCGGAGTGGGCCGAACCGATGGTGCTCGCGGCTGTTCGCCGACCCGAGATGACGATCAAGAAAGCGGCCGCCCATGCGCTTTCCCGGATCGCGAGCGGACGCTCGGTGCCCACGCTGGTCGAATGGCTCGCCCACCATGACAACCGGGCGTTTCGCAGTGAGCTGCATGCAGCCTTGCGTCGCGCCGCCGGGCCCCTGCTCTTAGCGGTTCTGGTGGAGGCGCTCGAGCACGAGAGCGAGCCCCGGCACATCGAACTCCTTCATGACGCGCTCGGTGGGCACCTGCCGCTCGCCGCCGCGTTGCGTCTGGCTCGATCGATCCACCCCTCGCACCATCGCCTGCTCGCCGCCTGTCTCGACGGGCGGATCGGGCTGGCCGATGCCACACCCGACGTCCTGCTGGCACAGCTCCATCGCGCCCGGCTGTTTGCCGCGCAAGCCCACGGACGACCCCGGCCGTCGGCTCCGAATCGACGGTTTCTCGCCCGAGGCCGCGCGCGAACTGGTCGGGCTGTGCAAGCCCGAACTCGAAGCGAAGATCCTCGCGACGATCCGCGGCACCCTCGCGAACTTCATCGCGTGGCTGCGCGCCGACGACGTCGACGAACCACGAGCGCTCGCCCTCGTGTTCGACGCGGTCACGCGCGAGCATGCCGAGCACGTCGACGCTCTCCTCATGCTCGCGGAGCATCGCCTCGCCGTGGTCGAGCCGGGGGCGGTGGCAGGCTTCCTCGAGCGCGGTGTGGCCGGGCAAGGGGTGGGGCGGAGGCTCGAGATGCGGGCGATCGACTTGCTACGCCGTTTGCCGCCCTCGCCTCGGGTGGATGGGCTCCGACGCTATCGCCTGCTCGGGCGGCTGGCCGCCGTGCGCACCCGCGAGGATCTCGAGCGTTGCCTCGACGATTGCCGCCGGGGCCCCGACCATGCGGGCCATAGCGCGGCGGTCTTGTGCGAGGCGTTCCAGATCCCTTCACCGCCCGCGTCATCGAGCGATGGGGAGCCCCCCGAGCTCACGGCGATGCGCGATGCAGCCCAGCGTTGGCACGCGATCGCCGACGACCGCGAGCGCGCCCGTTGGCTCGCGTCGATGCTGGCCGAGCGCCCGCTCGATGTCCCGCTGCTCGAAACGATGCCGACGCCCACCAAGCCCCGGTTCTCGCCAAGTTCGGCCGCCGACCTGCAAGCCTTGCTGGCCACACTGCAGGGTCCTGACGAACAGGAGCGCTCTCGCGCGGCTGCGCGACTGCTCGACTGGCCCGATACCCAGACCGCATGGCCCGCGGTGCTCGAAGCGTTCCTCCGCGGCCGTGCCACCGTAGTGAGTGCAGAACACAAGGCTCGCCTCGCGCCCATCCTCCTGCACTGGCCGAGCGAACGGCTGGCGCAGCCACTCGCCCTCATGCTGTGGCCCGCCTGCACGCAGTCGCAGCAGCGGGCCTTCGTCCGTCAGTGGATCGCCGGTTGGCAGGATGGCAGCTCGGCGATGCTCGATCGGTTGCGCGGGGCTCCCGAAGAGCTGCTGCTGCCGTTCGCCTGGGACGCGGCCGAGCGCGGCGACTTTCGGCTGCTCCACGTCTTGCGCCCCAGCGACTCGCCCGCGATGCGTGCCCTGGTCGCATGGGTGCAGCCCCGCGCACCCATGGACGTGGAGCATCTCCTGATTCGTGAGGACGATGAGACGCCCGATGAAGCGGGCCACGCGGACGATGCCGAAGATCCCGACGATCCGATCGCCGGCCGCGAGCCTGACGAACTCGTGGCCTTGATCGATCGCAAGGACGTGGCCAAGGGTCTGGCCGTGCGCGCCGTCCATGCACTCGTCGCCCATGGCGAGCCCGCGATCGCGCCGCTCATGCGGCTCGTGACCGACAAGCGCCCGCCCGTCCGCAGTGCGGCCTTGCGGGCCCTACGACAGGTGGCATCCCGCGAGCAGTCACTCGCCGCCACCGCGGACGCGCTGGCCATGGAAACGCGCCGCGACGTGATCTCGAGCCTGATGCGGAGCCTCGGCCACGGGCGCTACGAACCGACTCTACCCGCATTGCTCGAGCGCCTCGATCACGGCGATCTGCGGACCCGCCAAGGCGCCCACGAGGCGATTCGAGCCTGGGGTCGTGAGGTCGTCCCTGCGCTCCGCCGCATGGCCAGTCGTGCCCGTCCGGATCGCCGACCAACCTATGCGGCCTTGATCGCCGAGCTCGAGCCGCCCGACGACTGACCCCATTCGGCCACGGGCGCCGAACAGAGCTTCAATCGACGTGGATCGAGTGGCTCATGCAGGGCATTTCCGACACCGAGTGTCCGCAGGCGAAGCATCGTCGAATCTTCGGGGACCTCGCTTGGGAGGTTCCGGAAATGCTCGATCGGCTCGGGACGGCGAGCGACGTCTACCTCGGGCGGATTCCAGCGTTCACGACCGGGGCGAATTTCGGGTCCCACGTGAGGAACGAGCTTGCTGCCGGGGTCCTCGTCGACGGACCCACGCGGCTCATCGACGAAATCGCGCGCGAGTATCCGGCGAACAGCGTGATCGTGGCTGCGGCCGGACCGGAAGGTCCTGTGCTTGGCAACGTGGCGACCCCGCAATTCGAGCAGCTTCCGCCGAGATGAGGCGTGATGTCCGCGGGACACCCAAGTCTTCGGCGGACTATAGGGCTATAGGCGAATCGAGACCCAGGTCTTCGGCGGACTATAGGTCTATAGGCGAATCGAGACCCAAGTCTTCGGCGGACTATAGGTCTATAGGCGAATCGAGACCCAAGTCTTCGGCGGACTATAGGTCTATAGGCGAGTCGTGCGATCGAACCGAGCCCGACGCCAGTCCCCGAACCAGCGTCGAGCACTGGGAACGCCGGCGAAGACTCCCTCGTAGGCGATCAAGATGACGATGAGTGGAAGGGCCAGGCCGAACCGACGATCGGCAGCACATAGGCGCCGAGGTACAGCACGGGAACGAGTGCAGCATGCATCTCGACCGATCGTCGCATAGAGGCGATCGAGGTCATCGAGCTTGGCGACATCACTGCGCACGCAGGGCCACCCCCAACAGACTGCACTCCGTTTCCATGAGCGCGACGAGGCCGTGGACTTCGGACTCGCTGGGTAATAGCTCGGCGAGGACCCGTCCGGCCGACCCTCCAGCCCTGGGGGACCCCCAGACGGGCTCGCCTCGATGACTGTCCGAACGAAGGGATGTCTGACTGCGAGCGATGGCCCGTCTGTTGGCCGGGGTGGCCGTAGGACGGACCGGTCAAGGTCACCCAACGCAACTCAACCTCGCATGAACGCGAGGGGCACCGATTGGCATCGAGTCCGCAACGCGGCGTTCTCTTGCATTTTGCAGGGACATGCTCGCAGGCGCGGTCGTACGAGCGTCATCGACCCGAGGAGACCGTGTTGCACCAAGTGTTCGTGCAACACTTGCCGGAATTCCTTGCCGAGGCCGACGACTGCCCCCAGTGCGGGTTCGAAAGACTTGTCGCCTGGTCGTGTAAAGGCAGGGGATTTTGCCCTTCGTGCGGTGGCAGGCGTATGGCGGATACGGCAGCGCATGTTGTGGACCACATCGTGCCCAACCCGACCCCGCTGCATCATGAGCCGGGTTTGAACTGCAACTCCGATAATTGACCTTGAGTCAGGCGGGGCAGGGGACTCGAACTTGCCCCTCAAGAGGGGCGGGAGCCTCACCCGTCGAGCGCGTCTTCGACGGATGTCGCTGTGACGGCCCGGCGGATCCAGTGCTCGAGCTGCTCAAGGTCCGTGCAGCCCTCGATGCGGCGTCGCTCAGCGTCCGACGGTTCAAAGCCACGGGCTTCGAACACCGCCATCAAAGCGGCCTGCCCCTCTTGGAGTCGGCCTTCTTCTCGCCCCTTAGCGATGAAGCGCTTAGCGAAGTCGCTCTGGAATTCGTAGTTTTCGAGTCCCATTTCGGCCTCCAAGGCTTGTCCGGCAACCTCGCCCAAGTACGCGAAGACTAGGTCAGCGTACAAGGCCGCGCGCTCGTCGTCGAGCCTCGCGGACGCCGCCAACGCCACACGGCCGATCGATGCTCCACGAGGACCTGCACCGTGAGCGATGACGGAGAGGATTGCCAGCTCCGGCATCGTACTCCAACAACCGCGGCTCCTCACGCAAGAGGTAAAAGACGAGGCTTTCGTGTCGGTGCGATGGCATCTGTCGCCATCCTGCCATGAGAACGCGATCCGGGAGAAAGGGGAGGGCACTCGGATGCAACGCTCCGCCAGCAGGGCCGATGAATCCTTCGTTCCGCCCCTCGCTCAACGCCTTCGCCACCACTTCGACGTCACCCTCCATGTCGCCCGCGAGCTTTCGTACTGGCTCGTTTTCTTGCACAAGCGCGACATCGTTTGACCTCCTGGAAGCCCCAGATGGCCCTGTCAAAAATAGTCTTGCGTCGTTTTGTCGAGCAGCGGATCGGCTAGAGGGCGTAGACAATGAGCGGAGTGACCCCGCCGTCCAGATCTCGACACAACGATGTCACAGTCGTGGAGCGTTAGAAACGGTGCCGTCCAGGGTTCACGACGTGGCTCGAGGGGAACCTACATGCACGCGAGATCTTCGGTCGATCGCTCGACGACGAGCTCGGGGTCCTCGTCCGCACGGACCCAGAAGGTGAAGCGTTGATCGCACGGGTCACCACCGCCAGAGTGAGCGTAGTCGATGACGATCTCGAGGCCCGATGGCGAGACCTCGAGCGAGGTTTCGATAACGTCCCACATACCTTCGATGTGGTGAGGGATCTTGGTCGTCAGGTCGACGCCAGCCGCCGCTCGGCCATCATGTTCGATCAGCATGACTCTCCACGATGCGGTAAACGTGTCGATGATCTGCTGCTCCGGCGGCCCACGGTGTCGCGAGTCCCGAAACCTCATTGCCGTGCGTGTCGACATAGCCGCGTGGGAGGTCGAGCGGCACCCGCTCGAGCACCAACGGTCGCAAAACTGCGTCCGTCGTCGATCCCAGCGCAGCGGAGCGCGGGTCCACCGTTTGGACGGTCGGTCGGCATCCCGTACCACCGCTCGGCACCGCAAGCGCGGCGGCGAAAGCCATTTGACGAAGGCCGTTCGTGCGGCTGTTGCTTGAACTTCCGTAGGTAGTATCCGCTGTATAGACCCCGTAGTGGGATCTGAGCGAATCGGTGTCAGAGTGTCGATGTGACCGACGCGACGCGTTCAGCTCGAGGTTGGCTGCTCCGGCGGCGGCGGGATTTTGAGCCATCCGATCTCG
>Ga0315912_10000552_pt1 | contig 64622 bp, 52 predicted proteins | sample VfabasoilMG_FD_204469 | JGI IMG/M metagenome (GOLD analysis project Ga0315912, IMG submission 204469) | Garden soil microbial communities collected in Santa Monica, California, United States - V. faba soil | ecosystem: Environmental > Terrestrial > Soil > Garden | place: USA: California...
CTTGCTTGTTCAATAGCTCAACCCGCCGAACCGCCGTGTACGGACCCGTACGCACGGTGGTGTGACAGGGAAAGCTGGCGACAGCCTACCTATGTCAATTTCAGAGGCCCCGCCATTGCACGAACCAGAATTCACATCAGTGACGAATTCGAATCCCTTATATTAGCTAGAAACCTTTATGGGTCGATTCAGGGTCGAATATCTGATTTTGGTTGGGATCGTCAGCTCCGGCCTTGCCGCCTTCTCCCAGTCCTCGGCAAAGACACCCACCAATTCTACTTACGTCGGCAGCATGGCGTGCCGGACCTGCCACCCGAATGTTGCCTTGCAGTTTTTCCGCAATCCCCACAACAAAACGGATGTCGCCAAGGCGGTCTCGGCTGAGAATGCCGGCTGCGAAGGTTGTCACGGGCCGGGGAAAGCTCACGTCGACGCGAACGGCGGTAAGCAAACGATTGTCGCGTTCTCTGAACTGCCGCCGAATGCAATTCTCGACGCCTGTCTTCGATGCCATTCGAAAGACCTGAATCGAGCCAACATTCGCCGCAGCAACCACACGCAGGCAAACGTTGTGTGTACTTCGTGCCATTCGATCCATCGGGCCGTATCCAACAGGCAACTCCTCGCCAAACGGCAGGCCGACGTTTGTTACGGCTGCCATAGCGATGTACGGGCGCAGTTTTCTCAGCCCTTTAAGCATCGGGTCAACGAGGGATTCATGACCTGTTCCGATTGCCACAATCCGCACGGAACGGAGGCGCCCGTTTGGAAGGCCGGCCGCCGTCCTCATTTAGTGAACTCCGGACTGCAGAACGAGCAAGCGTGCCTGAAGTGCCATACGGATAAACGCGGACCGTTTCTCTATGAGCACGCGGCCGTTCGAGTGGACGGTTGCGAGACGTGTCATTCCCCTCATGGATCGGCCAACACGCGGTTGCTTAAGCGACCTGTCGTTTTCACGGTCTGCCTGGAATGCCACAATGGCGCCGGAAACTTTGGTAGGCAGGCCGATGGCGTTACGGTACAGTCCGCGTCCCACAATATGGCCGATCCTCGGTATCGAAACTGCACCACATGTCACGTGCGGATTCACGGCTCGAATGCTGACAGGACGTTCCTGCGATGAGAGTGACCTGGATGTTCACAATCGCGCTATCACTTACGGTGTGGGGCCAACCGACGGTAGCCCCCACACCCGAACCGGCCGGTTCCCCGCGCGGCGACAACTGGGGCGACTACAACATTACAAATTCCTGGGAGGTTGGCTACCGCTTCATTACGGTCGATGGAAACATGGGAGAGTACCGCAGTGACGTGAACTATGGGAATGGCATTCGTCTGCTTGGCGGCACCCTCGGAGTTCATTCGCGGGACGGAAAAGGCAAGTGGATAGACGAACTCCTGCTCGATGTCCGAGGCTTGGGCAATGACCCGTATCAATTCAGTTCTTTCCGGATGCAGAAGAACTCGCTTTATCGCTACGACCTGTTGTGGCGATCCAATGAGTACTTCAACCCGGCGTTGACAATCTCGAATGGCAATCATCAACTGTCCACAAATCGGCAGATGCAGGATCATGACCTTACGCTTCTGCCGCAGAGCAAGCTTCGCGTGCGGATGGGTTTTTCGAACAATGCCCAGAACGGGGCCGGGCTCTGGACCGGCCAATGGTTCGATACCAGGGGCGATGAGTATGTGTACCAGGCTGATGTTCGCCGGTATCAAAGTGAATACCGGGTGGGAGCTGATCTCGAACTGCGCCGCCTGAAACTGTCTGTGACCCGAGGCTGGGAGTTCTTCAAGGACGATACACGGTTCGGCCAACCGGTGTTCCCTGCCGGGGACAACACCACCGATCGCAACAGGCTGACGTTCCTTCGTCGCGACGAACCGATGCACGGCCGAACTCCCTATTGGCGCGCGCACCTGCATTCCGAGCTTGCAACGTCTTTTACAATCCAAGGGAAATTCACGTATTCAGACGGTGAGCGAAACTTCATCTACGACGAAGCCGCCCGGGGCACAGACCGGTTGGGTTCCGACAGGAACCGGCAGATTCTGGTGTCCGGCAACGGCCGCCGTCCGGTCACGACCGGGTATCTAACCTTGTCCTGGCATCCGAATCCGAAGTGGACATTCACCAACCAGGCCGGATACCACCACTCGCGAATGGAAGGGGATGGCCGGTATTCCGAGCTAAACAATGGCACGGCAGGCTTGACGCTACTATCCTTCCAAAGCCTCGGAATTCGCACGATCTCCAACGTCAGCGAGGCTTCCTGGCAGCCTTGGAAATGGGCTGGATTCTTTGGGAACTATCAATTTTCGGAAAGGCGGATCCGGTCAGTCGAACTGTTGGAGCCCGAGTTGCCCGCCACCGCCGCGCCGATCGAACAGATCAACCGCCTGAAGGCTGGAACGGGCGGAATCCGGCTCCAACCCGTGAAGCCCTTGCGGATGTCTTTCAGCGCCGAAGTTGGGCGGAATGATCGTCCGTTTTACCCGACTAGCGACAGGGATTACCACGCCATCAACGCCCGCGCCCAGTATCGTGTCGCGAAATTCGATCTGTCTTCCGACTACCGTTCCTTTACGAACACCAATTCCACGTCGCTCTTCCTGCATTCTTCTTCCGGTAGAAGTTGGGCCGCCAACGGCGGCTGGCGTCCATTCAGCGCCCTACAATTCGACGGCGGTTATAGCTACATCCATCTGGATACGCTAACCGGTCTCGCCTACTTCGCCAACTTTACCCTCTTGGACCAGGACAGATCGTTTTACGTCAGCAACGTACACACCTTCCATGCCGGAGTACAAACCCAGATAAAAAAACGCGTCGACTTTTATGGGGGATATGTCCGAACCCAAGACCGCGGCGACGGTAGGACAGCTGCCGGAACAACGTCCATGCCCGACGCCGTGCGAACGCCAGAAACGGCGCCGGCGTTCGTCCCGGCCCAAGTCTTCCCATTCTCTTATCAAGCCCCTGTCATCCGGTTGTCGATTTTGCTGCACCGAAATCTGCGTTGGAATGCCGGGTGGCAATATTATGACTACGGCGAAAAATTTCTGAAGCTTCAGGATTACTCCGCCCACACAGGATTTGTCAGTTTGAGCTATTCTTTCTGAAAGGCATGCTCCGTTTCAGCGACCTCGAAATCCTGGCACTCATCGTCTGCGGTTTCACTAGTTGGTTATTTGCCGTTCGCGGCCGGATGCCATCGGAGAGTAATTGGCCGTTGGTATTTTACCTGGCGTTGGTCTTTTATCAAAAGACTTCGGGGCAATTTCTGGAAGCGAATTTCATCTACGCGGGCGTGGTCTGCGCAATGATGATTCGATTCGAGTTCATGTCCCAGGGATTCGTGAAGGTATTTCGATTCATCGAAGCGATATGCCTGATCTACGTGATTTGGCGCTGCATTGATTTCGTGCTCTTCCGCTAACCGCGTGCTGGGGCCAGGCCATTTGACCACCGCCATGTGCTAATTTGACACCAGGAATGCGATTTTCAAGAATTTCACCGCTTCGCGGTCTGGTTGTATACGTTTTCGGCGCCCTCATGTCGTTTGCGCAGCCTCCCGCTGAGATTCAAGGCCTACCGGTTCGGGCGTCAGCCTCCGATTATCAAAATCAGGAGAAAGTAAGCAAGTTCACCATCGCCGCCGATTTTGTCGGCCACTCCGTGCCGACAATCCAGGGGCCTCTATCTTCCGAAGATTACGTGACGGTGGAAGTCGCCTTTTATGGGGAGCCGGGTTCGAAGTTGAAGCTCTCGTTTGAGGATTTTTCCGTGAAGATCAACGGAAAGAAGTCCCCGATCCCGAGCCAGCAGTACGGGCTGGTGATGAAGTCGTTGTCGGATCCCGAGTGGATTCCGCCTGTTGTAGAGGAAAAGTCCAAGGGCGGAGGGCTTTCCACCGGAGGCGGGGGTGCCGCCGGATCAGACCCGAAGCCGGCGCCGCCGAAGATGCCATTCCCGTTGCGCAGGGCGATGGAACAACGAGCGCAGAAGGCTGTCCTGCCGGAAGGGGATCGCTCTTTACCAGTCGCGGGCCTGATCTTCTTCCCCTATCGAGGGAAGGACCAATCGATTCAGATAGTCGAACTGACCTACGCCGGTGCAGACGGCAAGGCGACGTTGACGTTCCGGCGATAAATATCGGCCGCGGTCCCCGGCAAATACAGGTTAATTGTCCGTCGTTGCACCCAATGAAGCGGAGCCGACCAGCTTCACGTACTTGTAAAAGACGCCGCTCTTATACTTCGGTTCGGGCCTGTTCCAGCGAGTAAGCCGTTCCGCGACGACTTCCGCTGGAACTTCGAGATTGATCGTGTATTTCTCCAAGTCGATATGGATAATGTCGCCGTCTTCCACCGCCGCGATAGGCCCGCCATCTGCCGCTTCCGGCGCGACATGTCCGATCATGAAACCGCGCGTGGCGCCGCTAAAGCGGCCATCGGTCAACAAGGCAACGTCATCCCCCAATCCGCGGCCCATAATCGCGCCGGTAACCCCAAGCATCTCGCGCATGCCCGGCCCGCCCTTGGGTCCCTCATACCGGATGACGACGACGTCGCCGGCTTGAATCCTGCCGTCGGTAACGGCCTTCATGGCATCCTCTTCGCGTCCAAACACCCGCGCAGGCCCGCGCTGCTCCTTGCGGGCGATACCGGTGACCTTGATTACGCAGCCTTCCGGCGCGAGCGTGCCTTTCAGGATCACCAGGCCTCCGGAAGATTTCAGCGGGTTGTCGAGCGAGTGGATTACCTGCTGGTTCGGCGTCTCCTTCACCGCGATGATCTCTTCCGAGAGAGTTTTGCCCGTGACGGTAATGGCGTCCCCTTTGGCATATCCCCCGTCGACCAGCCGCTTAATGATCAGCGGAATGCCCCCCGCCTTATCGACGTCAACAGCGAAGTACTTGCCGGCCGGCTTAATGTCCACCAGCAGCGGTGTACGCTGGCTGATGTTGTGAATATCATCGATGTTCAAATCGACGTCGGCGTCCTTGGCCATCGCCAACAGGTGCAAAACGGCGTTGGTTGAGCCGCCGCTGGCGGCCACGGAGGCAATCGCATTCTCGAACGCCTTCCGGGTGCAGATGTCGCGAGGCTTCAGATCCAAGTTGACGGCATTTAGAATCAACTCGCCGCAGCGGCGGGAAACGTCGGCTTTCCTGGGATCGACTTGCGGAATGCTGGCGGTGAACATCGGGGCAATACCGATGGCCTCCATCACGGTCGCCATCGTGTTCGCGGTAAACTGTCCGCCGCAAGCGCCGGCGCCGGGGCAGGCGTGATCTTCAATCGCCAGCAGTTCGGCATCCGTGATTCTTCCAGCGGCGTTGGCGCCAACGGCCTCAAAAACGTCCTGAATCGAGAGTTCACGATCTCCCAGTTTCCCCGGCAGGATCGACCCGCCGTAGAGAATCAGGCTGGGCACATTCAACCGCAGCAGCGCCATGGCTGCGCCGGGAATGGTCTTGTCGCACGCTACCATCGCGACAATCCCATCGAACATGTAGCCGCGCGCGGTGAGTTCGATGGAATCCGCGATCAGATCGCGAGAAACCAGCGAGGCCTTCATTCCCTCAGTACCCATCGTCACGCCGTCGCTGATGGCGATCGTGTTGAACTCCATCGGAGTTCCGCCGGCGGCGCGAATGCCTTCCTTAACCTGCGCGGCGAGGGTGCGGAGGTTGTAATTGCAGGGCATCGTCTCAATCCACGTGTTAGCGATACCGATGATCGGCTTTTTCAAGTCAGCGTCCGTGAAGCCGATGGCCTTCAACATGGATCGGGCGGGGGCGCGATCGCGGCCCTGTGTAATGGTGTAGCTACGAAGTGGCATACAAACTTCCATTGTATCGCTCGCGTGGGATTATGGAAGATTATGAAGATTGCGGTCCTCGGCGCTGGGAACATGGGGTCTGCCCTATTGGGCGGCATTTTGAAGGCTGGCGTCTTACCCGTTGACAGTCTGCGAGCCACTACCTTTTCCAGCGGGAGGGCCGCGGAATTGGCGGAGCGGCTCGGCGTAACGGCGACGGCGGGAGAAAATTCGCAGGCGGCGGAATGGGCTGACATCGTGGTCCTGGCGGTGAAACCGGGAACCGTGCCGAAGGTGGTGAAGGAAATCCGGGACGTACTTAGACCAACCCAGATTCTGATCTCGCTAGCCGCCGCACTGCCGATTTCAACCATTGAAGACGCCGCCGCCTGCCGAATGCCCGTATTCCGTGCCATGCCAAACATTCCCGTCGTGGTGGGGGAGGGCGCCATCGGCATCTGTAACAACGCCCAGGCGACCGCGGTGCATCGAACGCAAGTCGAAAGCATTTTCCGCGCGATTGGCGTCACGGCATTCGTGGAAGAGGAACAAATGGACGCGGTAACGGCGCTTTCCGGGTCTGGCCCCGCTTACATCTACATGGTGATTGAAGCGATGATGGCGGCGGGAGTAAAGATGGGACTGTCCCGCGAAATTTCACTGCGGCTGTCGGAACAGACCGTACTCGGTGCAGCCAAGCACGCCCGCGAATCCGGACTGCATCCGGCGATCCTTCGCGACCAGGTCATTACTCCGGGCGGAACGACCATCGCCGCAATTCACGAATTGGAAAGGCACGGGCTTCGCTCAATGCTCATTTCGGCCATTGAGACGGCAACGGTCCACGCGGGCAAGCGAACCAGCGTGCTCCTGGCTGAGATTGAACGGCAAAAACATTCATGACTCGACACATACTTTCGATTCACGCGCATCCGGACGACATGGAAATCCTCTCGGCCGGAACTTTGGCAATCCTGGCCGAGAAGGGCCACCGCATCACGGTAGTGACAATGACACCCGGCGACTGCGGTTCGGCCGAACACGGTGCCGAGGAGATCGCCGCCATTCGCCGCAAGGAAGCGGCCGACGCGGTAGCGCTCATCGGCGCAACCTATCAATGCGCGGAGTTCCGCGATTTGGCGATCTTTAACGACGACAGCTCCCGCCGCCGCGTGGTGGAACTCATCCGGTCCATCCGGCCGGATTTGATCATGACCTCAGCTCCCACGGATTATCACTGCGACCATGAAGCCACCAGTCTCTTGGTCCGGGACGCCTGTTTCGCTGTATCGGCGCCGAACTACAAGACCGGTGGCGCCGCGCCGCTCGATGCGATTCCCCATCTGTATTTCATGGACTCGGTGGAGGGGACGGATCGCGAAGGGAAACCCGTTCATCCGGAGTTCGGAGTAAACGTCGAGCCCCACATCGCCTTGAAGCGGCAAATGCTGGCGGCGCACGCCAGCCAGCGCAACTGGCTCATGCGCCAGCACGGCATGGACGACTATTTGCGCACCATGGAGGAGTGGACCCACCGCCGCGGCCAAAGCTACGGCGTCAAATACGCCGAAGGCTTCCGCCAGTACAAACATCATCCCTACCCCACATCGCCGCTGCTGCAGGAATTGGTTGGCGGTTCGCTCCTGCGGTAAGAGGGACCAGCATTCGGCGAAAGAGGGTGGTTTGCACCCGGCCGACTTCCGCCCGAGTGGATAGGCCATTGCTACATTGGAAAGAATCCATGGTGTCTCGTATTTTGTCCGCGGCCCTGCTCGCCGCACTGCCCGCGATCGGCGAGGACGCGCCCGCAAAGAAGAAAGAGTCCGTTGTAGTAACGGGCGTCTATGAACCAATTCCCCTGGAAGAGGCCGACAGGTCCGTTCGCGTCATTCCAGCCCGCGAACTCGCGCCGCTGACGGGAACGATTTCCGATCTGATGAATTTGGACTCATCGCTCGACCTGCGCGAGCGGGCGCCCGGAGCCGTCCAGAGCGGCCTATCCATTCGGGGCGGGTCCTTCGGTCAGACGCTCGTGCTGTGGAACGGCATGCGTTTGAACAGCGTGCAATCGGCAAACCTTAATATGGATGTTCCGGTGCCATTGGATGCCATGGCGCAAGTAGACGTGTTGAAAGGATCTGGCTCCACCCTCTACGGCTCCGACGCAACCGCTGGCGTGGTGAACTTTATTACGCGGCCTCCCGAACATTCCGAGATCCGGCTGCGCGCAGGGTTGGGCAATTGGGGCACCCAGCAGCAAAGGGCGTCGCTCGCCTACGTGCGCGGGGCGTTCGGACAGCAGCTTACGATGTCCCGCGATTTTTCAACCGGCTTTGCCCCGAATCGCGACTATCGAAACCTCTCCCTGGCCTCCACTACATCCTGGCGGCGCACCGAGATCAGCATGGCCCACAATGACCGGCCATTCGGCGCCGAACAGTTCTACGGGAACTACAACTCCTGGGAACGAACAAAGAACTGGTTTGCAGGCATCCGGCAAGGCGTCGGCGAGAAGATGGAGGCGGCATTCGCCTACCGGCGCCATACCGACCTGTTCGTTCTGTACCGGGATCGCCCCGAAGTCTTCACCAACCGGCATATCGCCGAAGGGTACCAGGCTCAGTTCCGCCGCCGGGACGACCTTCCGAAATCGAGCCGCCTCCATTACGGCGTCGAGATGCTCCACGACTCCATCGTTAGCAACAATCTGGGCGTTCATTCACGGAGCCGCGGGTCGGCGTATGTGGCATGGGACGTTCGAGCCCTTAACCGTTTCTCGTTCACAATCGGTGCGCGGGAGGAGATCTACCGGAACCTGCAGCACCAATTCAACCCCAGCGCCGGAGCAGGGTTTTGGCTGAATCACCGCGTGAAGTTCCGCGCCAGTGCATCGCGGGCATTCCGCCTGCCGAGCTATACGGATCTGTACTACCGCGACCCGGGAAACGTTGGAAACCCATTGCTGCGGCCCGAAAGCGCCTGGAGCTTCGAGGGCGGAGCCGATTTCAACACAGGGCGCGAATGGCGCGCGAGCTTGACTGTGTTTCAACGCAGGGAGCGCGACGGGATCGACTATGTTCGCGCATCGCCCACGTCAATTTGGATGGCCACCAATTTTCAACGGCTCAACTTCACCGGTGTCGAGGCGTCAGTGGCGGGCACAATCCAACGCCGCCATCACTTAGAGTTTTCTTACACCGGATTGAATGGCGCGCAGAGCGTCTTAGGTCCTTTGCAATCGAAATACGTGTTTAACTATCCGCGGCATTCCGGTTTGGCCACTTGGCAGGCGGCTATCGGTAAGGGCGTGGTCGCCCGCAGCCGGATGGGAGCCTTGGAACGATTGGGCCGTTCGCCGTACGCCGTCTGGGATGTTTTCGCAAGCTGGCAGAGGGGATGGTTCCAGCCTTACCTGCAATTGAGCAACTTGACGGCGACAAACTATCAGGAAGTCATCGGCGTGCCCATGCCTGGACGCGGCTTTGTGGGCGGTGTGGAGTTCGTCTTCAGCCGGCGCTGACGGGTTAGACTCTAACCATGAGGCCGCCCACGTTATTGCCCCTCATTGTAATTTCCGCGTTGAATAGTGCGGCTCAACCGGCCGGATTCATTAGCGGTACGGTGATAGATTCTGTATCCAAAAACCCACTTTCCCAGGTGCGCCTAAGTCTGAACTTCAACGAAGAGACGGCTGTAACAGACGCAAAGGGCAATTTCCGATTTGAAAAACTGAAGGCCGGTAGTTACTCCTTCACGGCGGAGAAGGAAGGATTCGCCAAAGCGGACTGGCAGTCTTTACCGTCGATCCCGCTGAAAGACGGCGAAAGCTTTACCGGAGTCACCATCAGGTTGTCGCCCGAGGCGCTGATCTCCGGACGAGTTGTCGGTCTAAAGGGAGAAGTCGTCGAATCGTTGCTCAGTTTGACGAAATCTGAAATCCGTTCGCACGTTGCTACCGAGTCGACCAAATCCGGGGAATTCCGCTTTAGGGGGTTGCCGGCCGGCAGATATAAGCTCTCCGCGCAAGCACTGGCGGGAGCGCGCGCAAGTTATGCCTTGACGTTTTTCCCGAGTGAAACTGCCCGGGAGCAGGCGCAGACTATCGTTTTGCATGAGGGCGAGCGAAGGCAGGAACTGACGATTGTCCTGCGGGAACTCCGCTACTTCAAAGTCCATGGGAGGTTCACCGGCCACTTGCCCGAAGGGCGTCGAGCCGTGGTCATGTACGAAAGGGCGAGCCGAGAACCACTTGGAATGATGCGAACCGGAGTGATGGATTCGGAAGGCCGCTTCACCATGGAAATCCCACCTGGCGACTATCGTTTGAAGGTGATGACCATTATTCAAAATCGAGAGCAGCCGGAAGTCTTGGGATACGTCGCATTGCGTGTACTGGATGGGGATGTGGAAGGCGTGGAGATTCCTGGCAGCCCCGTCCGTTCCGTGCGCGCAAAGTTTCGATGGTCCAAGCCTGGCCGATCAGATCCACCTCATGCGAGCTTCGGGCTCAATCCAACCGCAGGGCTCGGAATACTTCAATATGCGCGACCGCGGGAGGATGGTTGGACCACCGCCACTCGGGTTAGCCCCGACATCTATTCGTTCTTGTTCAGCGAATTGCCGAAAGGCGCCTACGTTCAATCCATTCGTGCGGGCGGCGCTAATATTACGGCGAGCGGATTGGACTTGATCACCGGGGTTGCAACCGATCTTGAGATCGTGCTGGCGGAGGGCGGCGGAACGGTGACAGGTCAGGTAATGGATAATGCCAGCAATGCAATCACGGGGGCACGGGTAAATATCTCCCGTGCTTCTGATTCGCAGCATGAGCAGGCTCTGTGGTGGCGAACTTCGCTGACGGGCAGCAACGGTTCGTTTACTGCTACTGATGTCGCACCAGGGGAATACAGAATTACCGCGCACTTGAATGGAAAGACATCCTCTTCGAAAACGATACGGATAGTGGAGGGCCAGCGCACCCACGCGCAACTGGTCCTCCCATGACGACACGCCGTGGTGTCGCTCGTTAACCGCGGTTACCGGAGCGGTGGGATACAATCAAAATCGGTGCTTCGCGGAATTTTTTTAAGCGCGTTTAGCGTGGCTGCGCTCTTGGGGCAATCCAAACCGGCCCAGCCGGGACAGTTGGATGCGAGCCCCGCGCTATTTAGCGTTATGGCGGCCCTGAACGCCGCCGGATACGATGTCGATGCCCAATCGCCGAACAACCATCCCTTGCGCGGTGAGATCAACCGCCATCTGCAATCGCAGAATCTGAGCACGGTTGCAGAGTTGCGGGAGTATTTGGACCGCCGGAAGGTCGCCGGCCGAGCCCTGGAACTCAGCCGCTTTGTTTCGTTCGCGCTCTCAGTGGATGGTCCGCCGAACTTCAACTACAAATTTCAGGGGCACGAGATGCCGCCGGATCTGGCGGTACTCGAAGGCTTCGACCGCATCATGACACGGTTTCACCGGGAAGCCGGGATCGACCAGTTATGGGCGAAGGCCCAACCGGCGATCGATACGCTCCTGGAGACCTACCAAAGTCCTTTCATCCGGACCATTTCGGAAGTAAACGCCTACCTGCGAAACCCCACGAGCGGGTATGTCGGACGGCGGTTCCAGATTTTCGTCGAACTGCTCGGCCCTCCGAACCAGATTCAAACGCGCGAGTACAAGGACGACTACTACATCGTCTTGACTCCCTCGCCGGAACCGCAATTGGACTACCTCCGTTATGCCTACATCCGGTATCTGCTCGATCCCCTTTCCTTCAAATTCGCCGCAAACCTGGAGAAGAAGAAACCGATAGTGGATCTTGCCGAAGCTGCCCCGGCGTTGGAAGAGTACTACAAGACCGATTTCAAGCTGCTCGCGACGGCCTGCCTTGCCAAGGCGATCGAAGCTCGCCTGAAGAAGTCCGAGGGGCCGAAAATGGTGGATCAGGCGTTGAGGGAGGGCTTTATCCTCGCCCCCTACTTCTACGATGCTCTTGGCGTCTATGAGAAGCAGGAAGTGTCAATGCGGCTCTACTATCCGGATTTGATCGACGGCATCGATCTGAAAAAGGAAGACAAGCGGCTGCAAGGCGTCGAGTTCCTCTCCAGCCGGCCTACTCGGACGATTCGGCCCGCCCGCGTGCAACAGCCCGCCGAGCTTAGCGGTGTCTTCAAAACATTGGAGGACGCCGAAGACCTGTACAGGGCGAAGAAATACGTCGAAGCCAAGCCGTTATTCCTGCGTGCCCTGCAGGAGACGCCGGAGCGCCCGCTGCACGCAAAAGCCTACTACGGACTGGCGCGGATCGCGGCCCTGCAAAGGGACCCGGAACTGGCCGTAAAATTGTTTGAAAAGGTTCTCGAACTGGAGCCTGATGACACCATCAGATCCTTGAGCCACGTAAATCTCGGCCATTTGTGGGCCGTCAACAACGAACAGGAAAAAGCGGTGGAGCAGTACCAGGCGGCCCTGGGGGTGAAAGGGATTTCTCCCGCGATCAGGAAAGCTGCTGAGAAGGCTTTGCAAGAGATTTCCCAACCCGAAAAGAAAAAGGAGAAGTAATGTTCAAGAAATTGTTCCTGCGGCTGGTAACCGGTTCCCTAACCGCCGCGCTAGTGCTGGCCCAAGGTAAGCAGCCCCAGCCGAAATCGCAGAAAGAAGTCGACGCTCTAAACGCGATGTTCCAGGCGACGGATAACGACGGCCGAATTAAAGCTGCCAACGAACTTCTAACCAAGTTCGCCGATACCGATTTCAAACCGCTGGCGCTCTACATGATCACCAACGCATACAACGATAAGAAGGACGCGACCAATACGATCGTCTATGGTGAACGCGCCGTTGACGCCGATCCCAAGAGCGCCCTGGCTGCCCATGCACGGATCATGATTGCCACCTCCCTTGCCATGACAACCAAGGAATTCGATTTCGACAAAGAAGAAAAGCTGGGCCGCGCCGACAAGCTTTCCAAGGAAGCGATCGAAGTCCTTAAGACCGCCCCCAAATTTAATCCAGCCTTGACCGATGAACAGTGGGATCAGGCCAAGAAAGGCTATACTTCCGAAGCCTATGTAGCGCTGGGTATGTCGGCCACGGTGCGGAAGAAGTGGCCCGATGCCATCGCCAACTATAAGCTGGCTGGCGAAACCGATCCCAGCAATAGCGCCACGTTTGTTCGCCTTGGTGCCGCACAGATCAGCGCGTCGCAGTTCGACGACGCGATCGCAACGCTCGACAAAGTGATTGCCACTCCGGGAGTCGATGCCACCATTGCCAACTATGCGAAGAACGAGAAGGAACGGGCGGTAAAGGCGAAAGGGGCAAAGTAGCTTTTTGGCAACGGCAGCGGATCTGGATGCCCTGATTGCCCGAATGGACTACTCCTTTCGGGAGCGGGACATTCTGATCCGAGCCTTGACCCATAAATCGCATCCGGCAGAACAAACGAGTACCGAACCGGCCGCGAAGACGACGGAATCCGACAACGAGCAGCTAGAGTTCTTTGGCGATGCGATCCTTGGATTTCTGGTAAGCGAAGCGCTTTTTGAACGATTTCCAGCCTATCCGGAGGGCAAGCTGTCGAAGCTGAAGTCGTGGCTTGTCAGTGCCTCGCACCTGTACTCGGTGGCTGAGGAACTGCAGTTGGGGGCGGCTCTCCGCCTTGGACGCGGCGAGGAGATGAGCGGTGGGCGCGGCAAGAAGGCGATTCTCGCTAACGCCCTCGAGGCGGTTCTGGCCGCGGTGTATCTGGACGGCGGCATGGATGCGGCTCGGAGATTCATCCGCTGCCGTGTCCTTCCGCAGGGTTCGTGGGATTTCGATCTGTCCCTCCCAGCGGCACTCACCGACTTCAAGAGTGCACTGCAGGAGCGAGCCCAGGCGGAGGGTCTGCCGCAGCCGAAATATGTTATTGTGGCCGAGCGCGGCCCGGAACACGCCAAGACGTTCACAGTCGAGGTCCGCCTCGGAAAAGATCGAACCGCACGGGCGGAGGGCATTTCAAAGAAAGACGCCGGCCAGCGCGCCGCCGAACGCATGCTGGGCGTCCTTCAACCCGATTAACCCTACTACTTCCTCCACCCCGTCCGATAAGCAAAATGACACCTCATGTTTGCCATTATCGGAATAGTCATAGTTCTTGGGTCCGTGTTGGGTGGCTACCTCCTTTCGCATGGCCCCATCCTGGTGCTGTTCCAGCCCTATGAGTTCATGATCATCGGCGGAGCGGCATTTGGAACGCTATTCATCGCCAACCCAATGCCAGTTGTTAAAGGCGTTTTCAAGGGAATGTTGGGGATTTTCAAGGGCTCCCAATACACAAAGGCCTTCTATCTGGAGCAGTTGAAGATGTTGAACGATATCTTCAACTACGCGCGAAAAAATGGGCTCGTCAAATTGGAAGCCGACGTAGAAGAACCGGACAAGAGCCAACTCTTCACCAAGTATCCGAAGTTCATCAAGGACCATCATGCCGTCCAGTTCGTCTGCGATACGCTGCGGATGAGCATCAGTGGCGGCGTCGGACACTTTGAAATCGACCAAATGATGGAAATGGATATCGATATCCACCATCACGAGAACTCGGCCCCGGTGACCGCCCTAACCACTGTCTCTGACGCATTCCCGGGCCTCGGAATCGTTGCGGCCGTGCTGGGCATCGTCATCACCATGGGCGCCCTTGGTGGGCCGCCGGAGGAGATTGGCCACCACGTCGCTGCGGCGCTCGTCGGCACTTTCCTTGGCATCCTTCTGAGCTACGGGTTCTTCGGGCCCATGGCCGGAAGCATGGCCCACGCCAACGCCTCCGAACGCGAATACTACAACTTTCTGCGTATCGGCTTGATCAGCTTCATTCGCGGCGCCGCGCCGATCCTTGCCGTAGAGTTCGCCCGCCGTTCCATCCCCGCTCATGAGCGCCCCACCTTCAAGGAGATGGAAAAGGCGTGTAAGGGGGGTGCGTGATGGGCGAAGATAGCGCAAAGGAACAGCCGATTATCATCATCAGGAAAAGCGCCGCCCACGGCGGCCATCACGGCGGCGCCTGGAAAGTTGCCTATGCCGACTTTGTCACCGCCATGATGGCGCTCTTCATGGTGCTGTGGCTTCTCAACTCCAGCCAGGAAACGCAGAAGGCCATTGGCGGCTACTTCACCGATCCGCGAGGCAACGGCCGCTTGATCGGCTCCGATATGGCCGGCGCCGGCGGTGACTCCATGAACCTGGCAGCCAAGGACTTGGAACAGTTGAAGGACAAGATCGCCCAATCGTTGAAGCAATCGACGAAGTTCAAGGAACTGCAGGACAAAATCACGATGGTGGTCACCGGCGAGGGTCTGCGAATTGAACTGCTCGAGTCCGACGTGGGAACGTTCTTCGAAAACGGCAGTCCCGTCCCCACCGAACAGGCCACCGAGATCATCGGCCGCCTGGCCAGGGAAGTGGGCGAACTTCCCAACAAGGTCTCCGTCGAAGGGCATACCGATGCCAAGAAATTCACTGGCGAATACACCAACTGGGAGCTCTCCTCGGACCGCGCCAATACCGCCCGCCGGATCATGCAGGCCTACGGCGTTCGGCCGGACCAAGTTGCGCAGATCCGTGGTTTTGCCGATCAATCGCTCCGAAAGCCGGACAAGGCCGACGACCCCTCGAACCGCCGGATATCGATCATCATTCAGCACCTATCGGCAACCAAGCAGCCCGGCGCAGAACCAGCCAAGAAACAGGAACACGCTTCAGCCAAGCACGAAGAACCCAAGAAATCCAACGGTCACTAACGAAGCATTTCCAGAATGGCCTTCAATTCCTTACGAAGCGGATCCATTTTCTCCTTGGGGATCCCGGCCGGTTCCGGATGCAACGAAAATAGCGCACCTTGCGCGGCCGGGCGATTCGCGGGCGCCGGTGGGGCGGCAACCGTCAATCCTTTCGTCCGTAACCCAAGGTGCTTGCGAGCCCCTTCAATGGTGAATCGTTTCTCATAGAGAAGCCGCTTGATCTCCAGCACCAATTCGACGTCCTTGCGCCGGTACTGCCGCTGATTCGTGCCCGACTTCTTCGGCCCCAATCCGGCAAACTCCGTCTCCCAGTAACGAAGGACGTACGGCTTAACGCCGGTCAGGCGAGCCACCTCTCCGATCTTGAAATAGAGCTTATTCGGGATATCGGCCGGCGACGTGAGAACCGATTTTTCGATCCCTTCCGGGATCTCCGTGGCGTCGCCGATCTCCATGGGCTCCTGCGTCTGCACTTGCCTCATTATGCCGCAGTGCGAACCGTTTCACACGCCCCAAAATATTGCATGACTAAAATCGATAGAAGTGCAAACGATAGCTGGTATTCATCCGGTGCTGGCCGCCCTGAAATCCGGGCAGTCCATTGATCGTGTTTCCATCGCCAAAGGCGCCGGAGGCCCGCGTCTCCAGGAGATCATCGATCTCTGCCGTGCGCAAAAGGTTCCGGTTCGATTCGAAACGCGCGACGCATTGGACCGCGCCAGCCGCGCGGCCGTGCATCAAGGTGTAATCGCTGTAGTTGCCGCCAGCGCTTACCGGTCCATCGAGGACGTAACGGCCACCGCGAAAATGCTCGTCATCCTCGATGGCGTCGAGGACCCTCACAACCTGGGAGCCATCATTCGCACGGCCCACGCCGCTGGCGCCGACGCCGTGGTCATTCCGGACCGCCGCGCGGCGCCAGTCACCGAAGTAGTCGCAAAAGCGGCGGCGGGCGCGCTGGCCCACTTGCCAGTGGTCAAGGTGGGGAATCTGAATCAGACATTGGACCGGCTCAAATCGCAAGGCTATTGGATATACGGACTGGACGAGCGCGGAACCGAAACCTACGACAGCGTCGCCTACAACGAGCCGGCGGCGATCGTGGTAGGCGCCGAGGGCCGGGGCCTCCATGACCTTGTCGCTAAGCACTGCGACGTCCTCGTCCAGATCCCGATGAGCGGGCAGATCGCCTCGCTCAACGTGTCGGTGGCAACCGGCGTGGCGCTCTTCGATTGGAAGAGGCGGAGAAAATCCGGGGTGTAAACTGGTACTCATGCGCCGAATGACTGCTTGCCTCCTCCTCGCAACGCTTTTGCTGCCGGGAGTGGATGGGGCGCAGCCGGTCCGGGCCCGCAAGGCGATGGTGGTGTCGAGGGAAGCCAATGCGACCGATGTCGGCGTTGCGATATTAAGGGCCGGTGGCAATGCAATCGACGCCGCCGCGGCTGTCGGCCTCGCCCTCGCCGTCACACACCCCAGCGCCGGCAATCTCGGCGGGGGCGGATTCATGCTGATCCGCTTCGCCGATGGACGCTCAACCTTTATCGACTTCCGCGAGCGGGCGCCCCTGCATTCGACGCGAGACATGTACTTGGACCCTTCCGGCAAGCCTACAAGGGACTCCCTGGTAGGTTGGCGCGCCGCCGCCGTGCCCGGATCTCCCCGCGGCTTGGAGTACGCCCAGCGTAAATACGGTAAGGCCAAGTGGGCGGACGTCGTAGCGCCGTCGGTGAAACTGGCCCGCGATGGCTTCACCATCAGCTACGGCTTGGCTAACGGCCTGAAGAGTTCGAAGAATCTGGCGCAGTTCCCTGAATCCAAACGAATCTTCCAAAAGAACGGTCTCTTTCACGAAGCCGGCGCCAAGCTCGTTCAGCCCGAACTCGCCGCCGTATTGGAACGGATCCGATTAACGGGCGCGCGGGACTTCTACGAGGGCGAAACGGCGCGAATCCTTGCATCTGAAATGGCGAAGAATGGCGGCCTAATCACACTCGACGACTTGAAGCAGTATCAGGTCGCCGAACGCAAGCCGCTCGAGGGCGATTTCCGCGGCTACAAGGTCATCACCGCGCCGCCGCCGTCCTCCGGCGGTATTGGCATTCTGCAAATGCTCGCGGTCCTTGAAAAGACCGGTTATGAAAAGGAAGGCGCAGGCTCCGCCCAAGCCATTCACTACACCGCCGAGGCCATGCGGCGCTACTACGCCGACCGCGCCGAACATCTCGGCGACCCCGACTTCTGGCCCGTCCCGGTCTCCAAACTGCTCAGCCCGAACTATGTGAACAGGCTGCGTGCGTCCATTAACCCGGACAAGGCCACCAGTAGCGACGAGATCAAGGCTGGCGACTTGAAGACCATGGAAAGCGCCGAGACCACGCACTATTCGATCGTTGACAACGAAGGCAACTGCGTCGCGGTCACCTATACGCTCAACGGCGGGTACGGTTCGGGCGTCACTGTTCCGGGCCTCGGATTCCTGCTCAACAACGAAATGGACGATTTTTCCGTGAAGCCCGGCCACCCGAATATGTACGGGGCCATCGGCGGCGAAGCCAACGCCATCCAGCCGCGGAAGCGGCCTCTAAGCTCCATGTCCCCGAGCATCGTACTGAAGGACGGCAAGCCTTTTCTGGTCGTCGGTACTCCGGGCGGCACCAGAATCTTGACCTCGGTGATGCAGGTCATTCAGAACGTTATCGACTTCAAGATGAACGTTCAAGATGCCGTGAACTTCCCCCGTTTCCACCACCAATGGCGCCCCGACAAACTCCAAATGGAGCCGCAATTTTCACCTGATACCAGGAAGCTGCTGGAGCAGCGGGGACACGCCGTCGAGATTGTTCGCAATATCTGCGAAATAGCTGCGATCCAGTTTGAAGCGAATGGATGGCTCGCCGGCGCCTCCGATCCTCGCGTCGAAGGCAAGGCCGCCGGCTATTAGTACGCAACCAACCCAATGAATCACGCGATTTCGACGCATTACTTCATCAATCATCGACTGACCACCGCCGCTCTCGACAAGCTCTGCACGACTGGCATCTCCACCGTGGAAATATTCTGCGCCCGCCAGCACCTGGACTATCACAACCGCGCGCAAATCGACGAACTTGGCCACTGGTTCCGCGATGCCGAACTGAAACTCCACTCCCTGCACTCGCCCATGTATAACGACGACTGTAACGGGAAGAGCGGACCCCAGGCCGTTGTCAATATTGCCGATCGCGTGAAGGCCAAACGCATCATGGCGTGTGACGAAATCAAACGCGCCCTGGAGATCGCCGAGCACGTCCCGTTTCGATACCTCGTGCAGCACCTCGGCGCGCCGCAGGATGAGTATGACGATGCCAAATTCGATGCCGCTTTCACCAGCCTGGACGAACTGCGCCTGTTTGCGAAACACCGCGGTGTGGAGATCCTGCTGGAAAACATCCCTAACGGCCTCTCCAGCGCTGAAAAGCTAATCCTGTTCCATCAGCAGACCCATCTCGACATCGGGTTCTGTTTCGACACCGGCCATGCCAATATCATGGGCGGCGTCGAGCGCGAATTTGAAATCATGAAGGAACGGATTCGCTCTCTCCATGTCCATGACAACGATGGCGCTCGCGACGCGCACCTGTTTCCCACCGTCGCCGCGGGCGGCACCATTCCTTGGGACAGAATAATGCCGCTGCTTCGGTCCCGCCAACATCAGTACCCGCTGTTGTTGGAGCTGAAAGAATCCCCGGACTTCCCGCAACCGCTGGAAACCTTTCCGAAAATCTTCAACAATCTGGAGTCTTTTTAGCATGTCCGCACCCCGCATTCGTATCGCCGACATCGCCAATCACGATGGGCAAACCGTGTCCATCGCCGGCTGGCTTTACAATCTCCGGCGCTCCGGCAAGATCTGTTTCCCGCTGGTTCGCGACGGCTCCGGCATCATCCAATGCGTCGCCGTCAAGGCGAACCTGCCGGAGGGACTGTTCGAATCGCTGAAGGACCTCACCCAGGAGTCCTCACTGATCGTCACCGGTAGAGTGCGGGCTGAGGCGCGCGCCCAGGGCGGCTTCGAACTCGATGTGGAAAGCGCGGAAATCCTGCAGCGTGTTTCCGAGTCCGACCCGTACCCCATCACTCCCAAGGATCACGGCATCGACTTCCTGATGGACCATCGCCACCTATGGCTTCGGTCCCGCCGGCAGACGGCGATCCTGCGCATCCGCCATGAAGTCATCAAGTCCATCCGCGACTATTTCGACAATCAAGGCTTCACGCTCGTCGACACGCCCATCTTCACGCCCGCCGCCTGCGAGGGCACCACCACTCTTTTCGAAGTCGACTACTTCGAGGACGAGAAGCTCTACCTCACGCAGTCCGGCCAGCTCTATAACGAAGCCAACGCCATGGCCCTCGGCAAGGTCTACTGCTTCGGGCCCACTTTCCGCGCCGAAAAATCGAAGACGCGGCGCCATCTTACCGAGTTCTGGATGGTGGAGCCGGAAATGGCCTACGCCGATCTCGAAGACGTAAAGACTTTGGCCGAAGGATTGGTCGTCTACTGCGTCGGCCGCGTGCTGGAAAACCGCCGCCCGGAGCTGGAAGTGTTGGAGCGCGACGTCAAGAAGCTGGAATCGGTGAAGGCCCCATTTCCTCGAATGAGCTACGACGATGCTGTGAAAATCCTCGCCGGGAAGGGAAGCGAGATCACTTGGGGCGGCGACTTCGGTAACACCGATGAAACCCTGCTGACGGCGGACTACGATCGTCCGGTAATGGTGGACCGCTACCCGAGCGAGATCAAAGCCTTTTACTTCCAACCAGACGAAAACAACGACAAGCTCGCGCTCGGCGTCGACGTTCTAGCGCCCGAGGGGTACGGCGAGATCATCGGCGGCGGCCAACGCATTCACGACCCCGAACTCCTCTTGCGCCGTTTGAAGGAGCACGGTCTGCCCCCCGAAGCCTTCAACTGGTACATGGACCTCCGCAAATACGGAACGGTTCCGCACGGCGGCTTCGGCATGGGCGTGGAGCGTTTCGTCGCCTGGATGTGTGGTACCGAGCACATCCGCGAATGCATCGCCTATCCGCGCATGCTCTACCGGACCCGTCCCTGACCGTATGATGCGGCAAAGCACCATTGCCATCATCGGCGCGCCGATGGATCTGGGCGCGGGCCGGCGCGGCGTCGACATGGGCCCATCCGCCATTCGCGTCGCCAACATTCACAGCCGGATCGCCTCGCTCGGATACGATGTCGAAGATCTGGGTAACGTCGCCGTCGAACAGGCCGAGACTTCGCCCGCTGGCCCGGAGCGGGCCCGCTACCTCGCGCAAATCGCCGAGACTTGCCTGCGGTTGGCCGAAAGAGTGGAACAGGCCGCCGCGGATGGCAAGGTACCGCTTGTACTCGGCGGCGACCATTCAATCGCAGCCGGCTCCGTATCCGGCATTTCCAATCACTTCCACAAGCGCGGAGAAAAAATCGGCCTAATCTGGGTGGACGCGCACGCCGACATGAACACGCCGCAAACCTCGCCCAGCGGCAACGTTCACGGAATGCCCCTGGCCTGCCTGATTGGGAGAGGCCCTGAGCAACTCACCGATCTGTTCGGCTACGCGCCAAAAGTCGATCCAGCCAATGTCGCAATCGTTGGCCTGCGCGCCGTGGACGACCTGGAAGCTCCGCACGTCAAGAACTCCGGCGTGCGCGCCTTCACCATGCGCGACATCGACGAGAAGGGCTTGTCCCGAGTAATCGCCGACGCCATCGCCATCGCCTCCGACGGCACCGCGGGCATACATCTTTCCTTCGACATGGACTCCGTCGACCCGGACGAAGCCCCAGGCGTGGGTACCCCGGTGCGCGGCGGGATCACTTATCGGGAAGCGCATCTGGCCATGGAACTGGTCTCCGACACAGCGCGCCTAGTTTCCCTGGAAGTAGTGGAAGTGAATCCGGTTTTGGACGTCGCCAATCGAACCGCGGACTTGGCCGTCGAGTTGATGATGTCCGCGTTAGGAAAACGAATTTTATGAAGAAAACAGTCGCCGTCGTCTACGGCGGACGCTCCGGCGAACATGAGATTTCCATCCGCTCCGCAAAGGCGATCATCGCTGCGCTGGACCGCAGGAAGTACGAAATCGTTGAGATTTTCATTACAAAGGCTGGCGAATGGCAGCCCGCGCCCTTGATTCCGCAACCCGGAGCCAATGGCGCCATTGACGTCGTATTCCCCGCGCTTCACGGCACCTTCGGCGAGGACGGCACCATGCAAGGATTGCTCGAACTGGCCGATCTTCCCTACGTCGGGCCCGGAGTATTGGGCAGCGCGCTCGCTATGGACAAGGAAGTGATGAAGCGCGTCTGCCGCGCCCATGGCTTGCCGGTCGTCGACTTCATGACGCAGTTACGCGGACACCTCGACGCCGGCGCGATTGAACAGAACTTCGGCTACCCCGTCTTCGTCAAGCCCGCAAATCTCGGCTCGAGTGTCGGAGTCGCCAAGGCCAAGGATCGCTCGCAACTCGAGACCGCGTTACAGGCCGCCGCCGAGTTCGATACGAAAATCATCGTCGAACGCGCCGTCGCCGGGCGCGAGTTTGAATGCTCCGTCTTGGGCAACGAAAATCTCGAAGCCTCAATCCCGTGCGAAATTCTGCCTTCCCGCGAGTTCTACGACTACGACGACAAATATCTCCTCGACAAAGCCGTCATCGAGCTTCCCGCGAAATTAAGCTCCGAACAGACCGCCGAGATGCGGGCACTGGCCGTGGCCGCTTGCCGGGCCTGCGAAGTGCAGGGCATGAGCCGCGTCGATTTCCTCATGGACGGCGCAACCGGCCAACTGTTCATAAACGAAGTGAACACCATCCCCGGCTTCACATCCATCAGCATGTTCCCGAAAATGTGGGAGCACACGGGAATCCCGTACTCAGCGCTGCTTGACCGATTGATATCCTTGGCCCTGGAACGTCACGAAACTAAAAAGGCCACGCGCTACTCCAAGTAAACAGTGCCCAGGATTCTCTTCATACTGCTCGCCTCCGCTTGTCTCCACGCTCAGGACGAACTGGAGCAATCCGTGCGCAAGATTTTCGACGTGTTTCGGATTGTCGAGGAGAACGGCGCCGACAAAATGAACAGCGAACGCGCCTTTTACACCGGCCTGATACCGGGAATGCTGCGGCGCCTCGATCCCCACTCGGCGTTCATGGACCCCGAGCAGTTCTCGCAACTCCGGCGCATGCAGCGCAGCGAAGTCAAAGGATTCGGCAGCGTCGTCAGCATCCTCCCCGGCCGCGTAATCGTCCTCCAGACCATTGCCGGCACGCCCATGCAGCGCTCCGGCATCAGCGCCGGTGACGAGATCCTGGCGATCAACAACATCCCCATCGCCCCGCTGACACCGGAACAGCTCATCCAGGTACTCACCGAGGCCCGCCAAGGCCCGGCCGTCGTCCACGTTCGCAAGCCCGGCAATGCGCGGCCTCTGCAGTTCACCCTTATTCCCCAGGAAATGCAGGCGCCTTCCGTCGAACGCACGTTTCTCCTGGAACCCGGCATCGGTTACTTGCGCGTAGCGTCATTCGACGAGAGCACCGCGCGCGACATGAAGGACGCCATCGAAAAACTGGGCGGCGCAAAATTGAAAGGGCTTGTTCTTGACCTGCGCAACAACCCGGGCGGCGCCGTTTCCTCAGCGCTCGACGCCGCGTCGCTTTTCCTGCAGCCCGGACAAGTGATTCTCTCCGCCAAGGGCCGCCGCGTCAGCGCCGAAGAGAAGGTTCCCTCCATCGCCACGCCCTACACCTTTCCGGTCTCCATCATCGTCACCGCGAAGACCGCCAGCGCCGCTGAAATCCTTACGGGTGCGCTGCAGGACCACGACCGCGCCGTCATCGTCGGCGAGCCCACCTTCGGCAAAGGCCTCGTCCAAAACGTCATGCCCCTCCGCGAAGGAACCGCGCTCGCCCTGACCACTGCGTTCTACTACACCCCCAGCGGCCGCAGCATCCAGAAGCCGCTCGAGGGCATGCAACTCGAACACTCCACCCACAAGCCCGAACAGGTCTACAAAACCGACAAAGGCCGCCGGGTCCGCGGCGGCGGTGGCATCGAGCCCGACCAGCCCGTCCTCCCGCTCTCCCTCAAGCGCCTTGAGCAGTTCCTCGACGCTTCCGGCGCCTACACCGTATTCGCCACCGAGTACCTCCGTTCCAAGCCCGCCGTTACGCCAAAGTTCGAACCGCCCCCCGATATGCTCGACAAGTTCCGCGCCTACCTGTCCCAGAACCGCGTCCAGCCCGGTATCGGCGAGTGGTTCGCCAGCGCCGATTGGATTCGCTACCGGCTCCGCCAGGAGATCGTCAATCAAGCGCTCGGCGTGGAAAAGGGCGACGAAATCGAAGCCGAGCGCGAGCCTTACATTCAAACCGCATTAGCGGCGATTCGCTAACGTCCACCCGCCCAAACAATGGCATTGCGGACCAGCCGCTGCCAGTTCGGATTCAAGTGCGCATTCTTGTCGTGGCCGCCCTGCAGCACCACCACGCGCGCCTTCTTCGACGGACCAATCCATCCCACCGGTCCGTCGCCTTTCTCATGCGCCGTGGTCAGCAACAGATCCAATTGCGGCGCAAACCACATTCCCTTGTAGGTCTCGTCCAGGATGCGAAAATTGTCCACACCTGCTGTCACCGGATGCTTCTTCACCACTTGAATATCGAGCTGCAAATCGTGGAAAAAAGTCGACGGCGGCATGCCACGCGAGGGCTTGTTCAAATACCGCGCCCCAACCACTTCATCGCCCCACCACTCCCAGTCCTCAAACGAACAGATCGCATGATGCAGCACCACCAATCCCTTCCCGGACTCCACCCACGCCCGCAGCCACTCCCGCGTTTTCGCATCGGACTCTTTGATCATGTCGTAAAGAACCAGCACATCCAGCTTTCCCGTCCCGCCCATATAGGCCCGCGGGTGCGGCTCCACGGTCACCGCCAACCGTGGATCGCCAATGAACGCCGAATAAAACTCCGGATCATGCGAATGGCCGCCCGTCACCAGCCGCACGCGAAGCGGATCAGCGGCGAACGCAAACAACCCACAGAACAGCAGCCCGAAAAACCTCACTTCTTCCCATCCGGCGGCAGAATCCGGTCAATCCCCGGCCGGATGCCATACGTCGGTCCAAGCGTCTTGTAGTCAACGCCCATCCGCCCATTCCAGTCCCAAACCACGGCCCCGTCCTTCAACGTCATCTCGCAAAACAACCGCTGGCTCCCGTTCACCTTACCCGCATTATTGTCCCAGTATCCAAACTGACCATCCATCACGCGAAGCAGCGCCACGTCCGCGATAGCCCCCACGCTCAGATGCCCCAGCTCCGGATGCTTGATCACTTCCGCCGGCGTCGAAGTGGTCGCGCGAACGGCTTCCCGCAGCGGCATGCCCAGCGCAATTAACTTCGACATCAACGCCGGCAGATCCATAAACGCGCCATTCATGCTGCCGTTATGCAGATCGGAAGATATGGTGTCCGGATAGAATCCGTTCTTTAAGGCTCCGGCGGCATTGCGAAGCACGAAACTGCCCCCGCCATGGCCCACGTCGAACCGCACGCCCCGTTTGCGCGCCTCCACCAGGTACGGATAAAGCTCGCCCTTCTCATTCACATAAGGCACCGGCCCGCGGAACATATGCGTAGAAATATCGCCCGGCCGCAGATGCTCACCGACCAGCTTGTAATAAGGCCGCTGCGGCAGGAAGTAGCCGAAATCAACCATCACCGGAATGTTGGCCTTGGTCCCGGCCGCCACCGCCTCATCGACACTTTCCCAATCCGGTTTCTGATAATGTGCCGACTTCACGCCGACAATGACGTCCTTGTGCTTGGCGGCCAGTTTCGCCACCGCATCGGCATTGAAATCGTCCTGCTCGGTCGCATCGCTGATCATCCCAAAACCGGCAATATTCACCAGCGCGAACACCCGCGATTTGGCCCGGTCGATCACCGTGGTCCGGAACTGCTCAAAGTTCCGCCAGCCGCTCGAACCCGCATCCACCATCGTCGTCACGCCTGTTCGGAAGCTGAACGCATCCGGCTGCACGCTGTTGTCCCCGGCCCACGCATTCGGGTTGCCCGCCGTGTAGAACACGTGAACATGCAGATCGATCATCCCCGGCGTGATCAACAAACCCGTTGCATCCACGGTCTTCTTAGACCGCGCCGCGTCAATCGACGGCTCCACCGCCGCAATCCGCCCGGCACGAATGGCCACGTCAAACCGCCCATCCCGGTTATTCCGCGGATCGATCACGCGCCCGCCCCGCAACAGCAGGTCGTAATCCTGCGCCATCGCTAAACCGCCCGCCAGCACCAATAACTTGAATCCCAATCGCATTCCGGTATTGTATCGGTCCGCCCCTCCAAATTGCGATAATAGAGGCATGGTTAATATCACTCCCGCTCCCGTTCCTGTCCCGGAGGCGGTGATTGCAAAGGTCGCCCAGGAGCGCGAAGCAATCCGCTCCCGTCACGGCGTCCAACTCGTCCAAGGCGCCGACGAAGGCGATGTGCTCAAGTACGCTCGCGGCGGTGTCTACGGATTTACCTACGCCCCGCAGACTCTCGATTGCGGGCTCTTCGCCAAGAACCCCTATCTCAGCTTCGAAATGCATAAGCTGGCCGACAACTCCATCAAACTTCTCGCCGTTGTCACGCCCGAAGTCAAGCAGAAAATTGAGGCCGCCGAAGGACTTGTCGAGATCGATCTGTATCCCGACGCCTACCGCAACGCCTCCGAACTGCTCGTCCTCCCCTTCGAAAACCTCCGTCACCTCAAGGCGCCCAATCGCGACGAAGGGAACAAGATCAAAGGGTTCTATCAGTCCGCCTAACGGCTACTTTTTCTCCGCGATCGCGAACAGATGCTGCATTCCGCGGACGTATAGCACTCCATCCACCAGCGCCGGCGTCGCCATCAGCACTTCGCCCATTGGGTTCGACGCCAGCACCTCAAAAGTGCCGCCCGCTTTGATGACGTGAATCTCGCCGTCCTCGCTGGTGAGATACACCCGTCCGGCGGCGGCGATTGGCGAAGCGGAGTACGCTCCCCCTTGAGCCACCCGCTGCTGATACACGTTGTCCCCGCTCTTAGTGGCGTAAGAATTCAAAATTCCGTTGTTCTGAATGATGTAAAGCTGATCCCGATAAGCAAGCGGCGTCGGCATATAAACGCCCCGCGGTTTGGACCACGCGATGGCCGCCGTTTCCTTGGACAAGTCGCCGGCCGAACCGGTTTTGATCGCGTACGTCTTCTGCATCGGCGGATAGGAGTTGCTAACGAAGATCAGGTCATTGGCGACGATGGGCGTCGTCACCGTAATCTCGGAATTCGGCCCGACGCTCCAAAGCTCCTTCCCCGTCTTGGGGTCGTAGCCGCGAATAGCCTTGGTTCCATTGGTTACGAGTTCCACACCGCTCTTGCTCTCCACAATCGTCGGCGTGCCCCAAGTCGGAATTTCCGCCCGCGCCGTGCGCCATAGCTCAACGCCATCCTTCAATCGATACGCGGCGATAAAGCTATCTTTCTGCCGGTCCACCTGTACAATGACGTTTCCGTTGTACAGAATCGGGGAACTGGCGGCGCCCCACTCATAGTCGGGCTCGAAGAACCATCCTGCGCTAACGACGCCAAGATCCTTCTTCCAAAGCAGCTTTCCTTCTACGGAATACGTGTACAGCCCCTCGCTGCCGAAATAGGCAACGACATAGCTGCCGTCCGTGGCCGGCGTGCAATTGGCCTGCGTCGATTTCGGATGTCGCTTGGTCTTCGGCGCTCCTTCCGCCGCTGTCTGCTCCCAGGCGATCTTGCCCGTCTTGCGGTCAACAGCATAGACCTTCCATTGATGTTTGCTGGTATCGGTATGGGATTCCGTCGACCCGTACAGCCCGTGCTTAACCTTGGCGGACGCATCGGCGGAGATCGCTGACGTCACATAAATCCGGTCGCCAAAGATAACTGGAGACGACAACCCCAGCCCCGGAATCGCCGTCTTCCACAGAATGTTTTCGCCCTTCTCCCCGTTCCAGCGAAGCGGGCTTTCCGTTGACGCGCTCACCCCCGAAGCGTTAAGGCCGCGGAACTGAGGCCAGGATTCGGCGCCCCAACAGGCGGCGGCTGCCAGCAAAAGCCACTTCATTTCGCGCCCTCTTTCTTCTTGAACAGTATTTCCTGCCCGCCCTGATGAAGGGTAAACGTGCCCGGCAGTCCAAAAACAATCCGGAGATTGGCCGGTGCGAAGCTAAACTCGGAATCGCTCTCGGATTTCAAAGGGATCTGCTGCTGCCCGGTGGCCTGTAATTTCAAAACTCCCTCGACGCCGCTCAGAGTAATCTCCATCGGAGCCTTATCGGTCGCGTAAACCCCGGCATACCCTGTCAGAACCGCGTCCGGCACTTTCCGTACGACCGGCGCCCCGGCACTGCCCTTTTTTACATAAGGAAGCTGCCGGCCACCCTGATGAAGAATGAACCCGCCCTTACCGTCAAAAACCAACTTCAATCCCGCCATCGCGAAGCTGAAATCCGTTGCGCTGTCCGTCGACAATGTAAATTGTGGCTGTCCCTCGGCCTGGGCCTTCAGTCCGCCGCCCTCCGCAATTACCCGAATCGGGAGCGGAATCGCATCCGAAACATACTCGCCCGCATAACCGGCCAACGTCTCTGCGGACACGCTCACCACCTTTGGCTCAGCCGCGCCCGCCTTTCGAAGCGCTGCCGCCGATTCCTCCTTTTTCGCGGAAATGGCCCCTTTCAACGCGTCCGTCAACTCTTCGGGCTTGAACTTCGCGGTCAACAAAGCCTCCAGCGTTGACGCGCTGCCGTTCGCGGCCACCAACCCCAATTGCCGCCCCGTCACCGTCACGCCCTTCCCGATCAGCGCTCGAACAATTTCAGCCCGATCTTTCTGTAACGCCCCATCGAGGATCGACGACTTATAAAATGTATCCGTCACGTTCGGATTCGCCCCTTTGTCCAGCAGGAGCATCGCAACTTCGGTATGCCCGTTAAACACCGCCATGTAGAGCGGCGTTGCGCCATACTGATTCTTGCCCTCCAATGGGGCTCCGGCTTCCAACAATTTTTTCACTTCCGCCAGTTGGCCCCGCCTGGCCGCGACTTGCAGATCCTCGCCCAGGTCGGCGGCGAACAGCCCAACACCCATCAGAACTATAATCAGGATTAGTTTCATGCGGCCTCTCCTCAATCCAACGATTACCGTAACAATTTGTTCCTTCTTATTTATAGCAACGCCCCTTCTTGCCGATTGGGTCGATTGGCGGGGGCCAAACCGCGACGGCCGCTCTCCGGAAAAGAACCTTCCCTCCTCCTGGTCTCCGGCCGGTGAAAACCTCGCATGGAAAGCGCCAATCGGCGGCCGCTCTGCCCCCGTCGTCCACGGCGACCATGTCTACATCCTCACCGCCAGCGGTGTCGGCAAGACGCTGCAGGAGCGCCTGGTCTGCCTGAATGCCGATACCGGCAAACTGGTCTGGGAACAGAAGATTAATCTCTGGCTGAGCGATGTCCCGCCCCACCGCGCGGCGTGGTCTTCTCCCGCCGTCGATCCCGTCTCCGGCAATGTCTACATCTTCAGCGTTCATGGCATGCTCACCGCCTTCAGCCGCGACGGCAAAAAGGTGTGGGAAAAGTCACTTGTCGAAGATTATGCATTGGTCACAACGCACGGCGGCCGAACGGTCTCGCCCATCATCGACGGTGACCTGGTCATCGTCAGCGGCATCTCCACCGGCTGGGGCGCGCTCTCCCGCGCCGGCCAGCGCTTTTTCGCCTTCGACCGCAAGAACGGCGACCTCGTTTATTTGAGCGCACCCGGTGGCCGTCCCTACGACACCACCTACTCCCCCGCCATCATTGCCGACGTCGACGGCGTCCGCCAGTTAATTTCCGGCGCCGGCGACGGCAACGCCCACGCCATCAAAGCGCAGACCGGCGAAGCGCTCTGGCGCTTCGATGTCTCCAAACGCGGCCTCAACGCGGGCGTCGTCGTTAACGGCAAAACCGCTTACATCACCCACAGTGAAGAAAATCTCGACACCAATGAAATGGGCCTCTTCGCCGCCGTTGACGCCACTATGCGCGGCCCCATCAAGCGCGATCAGGCGAAGTTCTATCTGCCCGGCTACCAGCTCGGGTTCAGCTCCCCGATCATCGACGGCGACCGCTTCCTGCAAGTCGATAACGGCGCCAACCTCTTCGCTTTCGACGTCACCACCGGCCGCCAGATCTGGAAGCAAAATCTCGGAACCATTCAGAAATCCTCCGCCGTGCTGGGCGACGGAAAACTCTACGTGGGCACCGAGAACGGCAAATTCTTCATCGTGAAGCCGCACAACGACCGCGCCGAAAAGCTGAGCGAAGTCTCCTTCATCAAGCCCGGCGAGCCGGAGGAAGAAGGCGAGAAAGTGATCGCCTCCGCCGCTATTAGCGATGGCCGCATTTTCCTGGTTACCACCAAGAACACCTACGCCATCGGAAAGAAACAGCCCGCCCCCAAAGTCAGTCTGCCGCAGCCCGTCAACGCCCCCGCCGGCGCCGCCGTGAAGTGGGTACAGGTCATTCCCGCCGAAGTGATGCTCAAGCCCGGCGAATCGGCTTCCTTCCGCGCTCGGCTCTTCGATGAGAAAGGGAATTTCATCCGCGAAGATAAAGCCACTTGGACGATTGAAGGAATAAAGGGCATGGTCTCGCAGGACGGCAAATACGTCGCCGCTACCGACAAAGTTGCCCAGGCCGGATTCATCAAGGCCAACGTCGGCGGCGTCGTCGGCACCGCGCGCGCCCGCATCATCCCGGCGCTCGATTGGAGCTGGGACTTCGAAAATATCGATGCCGGCAAAGTGCCCATGGAATGGGTCAACTGCAATACGAAATTTGAAGTGAGGCAGGAAGAGGGCAACCGCGTCCTGGCGAAGTTCGCCGATAACCCCGCCACCAAGCGCGCTCGCGTCTACATGGGCCCGACCGATATGGCCAACTACACCATCCAGGCCGATGTCCGCGCGTCGCAGAAGCGCCGCCAGATGGGCGACGTTGGCCTGGTTGCCCAACGCTTCAATCTGATGCTCTTCGGCAACGCCGAAAAGCTGGAACTCCAAACCTGGCAGCCGGAAACCGCGCGAACCGCCACCGCAAAATATAGCTGGAAATACGATACCTGGTACACGATGAAACTGCGCGTGGAAAACCTTCCCGACGGCAGCGTTCGAGCCCAGGGCAAGGTTTGGCCAAAGGGTGAGGCCGAACCCGCCGCGTGGACCGTCGAACGCACGGACCCGCCAGCGTTCGCCGAGCGTAGTGGCGCCCCCGGTATCTACGCCGACGCTCCTTTTGAAATCTTTTTCGACAACCTGAAGGTAACCAAGAACTGATGACACGCAAACTCTTACTCGGAACCCTCCTCGGCGGCGCCACATTCGTCGGTGGCCTACTCGCCAGCCATGTGGAGAAGGACTGGCCGATGTGGGGCGGCACCATGGACCGAAACCTGGTCTCCAACATGAAGGGCCTCCCTGACAAATGGGACATTAACACCAAGGAAAATATCCGCTGGGTCGCCACCCTCGGCTCCCAGAGCTACGGCAATCCCGTCGTCGCCAATGGCGTCGTGCTCGTCGGCTCGAACAATGAGGGCCTTCGCGATCCCAAACAGCCCGGCGACCGCGGCGTCCTTTTGGCCTTCCGCGAGTCCGACGGCGAATTCCTCTGGCAGATCACCCACGAAAAACTGGCCGCCGGACGCGTCAACGACTGGCCGTATCAGGGCGTCTGTTCCTCGCCATTGGTCGAGAACAACATCGTCTATTACGTCTCCAGCCGCGGCGAGATCATCGCAGCCGACCTCATGGGCATGGCCAACGGAAACGATGGCCCCTACAAGAGCGAAAAGTTTACCGGCAAGAACGACGGCGACATCCTCTGGGTTTTCGACATGATGGAAGAGGTCGGCGCCTTCCAGCACAATATGGCGAACAGTTCCCCCGTTATTCAGGGTGATCTGATCTATGTCTCCACCTCGAACGGTCAGGATGAAAGCCACGTCAATGTCCCGTCGCCCAAGGCGCCTTCGATTATCGCGGTCAACAAGAAAACCGGAAAGCTGGCATGGGAAGACAACTCCGTGGGAGACAAGATTCTCCACGGACAATGGTCCTCCGCCGCCGTCGGCAAAATCGGCGACGTCACGCAGGTCGTCATCGGCCAGGGTGACGGTTGGGTCCGCGGTTACGAATCCGTCACCGGTAAGAAGCTGTGGGAGTTCGACATGAACCCCAAGGAAACCGTCTGGCCAAAGACCCGCAACGAAGTGATCTCAACGCCCATCATCTACGAGGGAATCGTGTACATCGGCAATGGCCAGGATCCCGAACACGGCGAAGGGCCCGGCCACTTGTACGCCATCGACGGCACCAAGCGCGGCGACATCACCAAGACTGGACTCATTTGGCACTTCGACAAGATCCGCCGCTCCATTTCCACCGGCGCCCTTCATCAAGGCCTTCTCTACTACGCCGACTTCTCCGGCTTCCTCCACTGCCTCGACGCCAAGACCGGCCAGGAACTCTGGAATCACGACATGCTGGCCGCTGTTTGGGGATCCACCATCGTGATCGACGGAAAGGTGTATTTGGGCGACGAAGACGGCGACATCGCCGTCCTTGCTGCCGGCCGAACGAAGAAACTGCTATTCGAAACCAACATGGCCAGCTCCATCTACTCCACGCCAACCCCGGCCAACGGCAGCCTCTTCGTCGTGAACCGCAATCAGTTGATCGCGATCGGAAAGACGGCGGCTCCCGCGGCGAAACCCGCGCCCGCTCCGGCCAAGAACGAATAGTTTTCAGCGGAATTTAATATACTGGGCGGCAAAGGGATGGTTAACTCCAAGTCCATTGCCGCCATAGTTTTTGCCGGCGCCGCATTCGCGCAGCCGCAGTTCAATCGGGACGTGCGGCCCATCTTCTCCGACCGCTGCCTCACCTGCCACGGACCTGACGCCGCCAACAAAGGCATTCGCCTGCGCCTGGACCGCGAAGAATCCGCCAAGGGCGACCTGGGCGGCGGGCGGCGCGCCATCGTTCCCGGCAAACCCGAAGAGAGCGCTATTCTTCAGCGCCTGCAAACACCGAACAAAGCGTTGCGAATGCCGCCTGCTCACACCGGTTCTTCCGTAAGCGCCGCCGAAATCGCGATGCTTGAGCAGTGGATCCGCGATGGCGCCGTCTGGCAGAAACACTGGTCCTTCATCCCCCCTGCTAAGGCCCCCGTACCCGCCGGACAAAACCCCATCGATTACTTCGTCCGCGCGCGCCTGATTAAGGAAGGTTTAAAGCCTTCCGCGCCTGCCGATCGCCGCACGCTCATCCGCCGCGCGTCGTTAGACATCACCGGCCTCCCGCCAACACCCGCCGAAGTCGCAGCCTTCCTCAACGACCAGTCAGCAAACGCCTACGAAAAACTTGTCGATCGCCTGCTAGCATCCCCCGCCTACGCCGAACGCATGGCTATCCGCTGGCTCGACGCCGCCCGCTACGCCGACACCAATGGGTATCAGACCGACGCCGACCGCATCATGTGGCGCTGGCGCGACTGGGTCATCGACGCTTTCAATAGAAACATGCCGTTCGATCAATTCACCATCGAACAGATCGCCGGCGACCTGCTGCCCAACGCCACCCTCTCCCAACAAATCGCCACCGGCTTCAGCCGAAACCATCGCGGCAACTCCGAAGGCGGCATCGTGCCCGAAGAATACCTGATGGAGTACGCCGCCGACCGCGCCGAAACCATGTCGACCGTCTTTCTCGGTCTCACCGTCGGCTGCGCCCGCTGCCACAACCACAAGTACGATCCCATCACGCAGAAGGAGTACTACCAGCTCTTCTCCTACTTCAACAACATCGGCGAGCCCGGACGTTATTTGAAGTACGGCAACTCGCCGCCAATGGTTCTGGCGCCTACTTCGGACCAGAGTGCAAAGCGGATCGAGCTCCAGTCCGCGCTTAAATCCGCTGAAAAAGAGTTTGCCAAGATGGAGCCCGCCATCGCTGCGGCCCAGAAAAAATGGGAACATACCCTCGCCGCTGACGCCTCCTGGATTACTACCGAAAAACTGGAATCGAACCTTCTCGCCGCGCCCCAGGCCTTCGATGGCAAGAACAATCTCGACGCCGGCAACCACGCCGTGTTCGGCTTTCAGGACCGCTTCACCCTCACCTTCCGTATGAAATCGGCAACCGGCAACGGGGTCATTCTCCATCGCATGACCAACGACGAGGCAACGCCCTCCGGCTACGGTCTCTTCCTGGAGAACGGCAAGCTGCAGATCCAATTCGCCGTCCGCCGCCTGGATGACGCGATCATTCTCGAATCGCGAAAACCGCTTGAAAAGGACCGCTGGTACCACATCGCCGTGACCTATGACGGCTCCCGCTACGCCACCGGCGTCAAGCTCTATATCGATGGTGAGCCCGCGGAGACCGAAACACAACTGGACGCCCTGAACCAGGACTTCCGCCGCGCCGGCACTCTTGTGTTCGGAGGCGGAGGCGGCTGGCATACCAATTTCCAAGGAGAAATCGCAGCCTTCCGATCCTACTCCCGTCTGCTGCAATCGACGGAAGTTGCAATGCTCGCCCTTACCGAATCGCTCGGAACCGTCGCGCGCATTCCCGCCGCGAAGCGCAACGAAGTGCATCGCCAATATTTCCGTCAGGCGTTCTTCGAACTCGGCGCCTCGCCCGATATCAGGGCCGCCCGCGTCCGAGTTGACCAAACCAGCGCAAGCCTCGAAACTTTCGAACGCACCATTCCGACCGTCATGGTCATGCGCGAACTCGCCAATCGTCCCGCAACCCATATCGCAATTCGAGGAGCCTACGACAAACCCGGCGAAGAAGTGCAACGCCTCGTACCCGCCGCTCTCCACCCACTGCCTGCCGGCGCCACACCGGATCGCCTCGGCCTGGCACGCTGGCTGGTCGACCGTCAGAACCCCCTTACCGCCCGCGTCGCCGTCAATCGCATCTGGCAAATGGCCTTCGGAATCGGCATCGTCAAAACGGCCGAGGACTTCGGCAGCCAGGGCGATTGGCCCAGCCATCCCGAACTCCTCGATTGGCTCGCCGTCGATTTAATGGACAACGGCTGGAACATCAAGCGCCTCTGGAAATCGATCGTCACCAGCGAGACGTACCAGCAGTCCTCCACCGTTCCCAGCGAACTTCGCGACCGCGACCCCGATAATCGCCTTCTCGCTCGCGGCCCTCGCTTCCGCCTGCCCGCCGAAATGGTCCGCGATCAGGCGCTTCGCGCCTCGGGCCTCCTGACCGAAAAAGTCGGCGGCGCGTCCGTCAAACCCTATCAACCCGCCGGCCTGTGGTCTGAGAGCGGCGGCGCCGATTACAAAGTGGACAAAGGCGACTCCCTTTACCGTCGAAGCGTCTACACCTTCTGGCGCCGCACCACGCCTCCTCCGTTTATGACCGCTTTCGACTCGGCTCTCCGTGAAGCCTGCACCGTACGCGAAGGTCGCACCAATACCCCGCTCCAGGCCCTGCATTTGATGAACGATGTCCAGTTCCTTGAAGCTGCCCGCGCCCTGGCCCAGCGTACGATTCGCGATGCTAACCCCGACACCAACAGCCGCCTCGACTACGCCTTCCAACTTGTACTCGCGCGCTCGCCCCGGCCGAAGGAGCAAAGCTCCTTAAGAGCCATGCTCGCTTACGCCCAGGATCGCTATCGCTCCAAGCCCGCCGATGCCACGTCCTTCCTCAAGCAAGGCGACTCCCCGCGCGACCCGTCCATTGACCCCGTCGAGCACGCCGCCTGGACCACCGTCGCCAGCATGATCCTCAACCTCGACGCCGCTGTGACCAAGGAGTAGCCCATGCAGACCCGCCGAAACTTCCTCTCCCTGGCCGCCGCCCATTCTTTGCTCGGCGCCGAAGGCAACACGCTCCCCCACTTCCCGCCAAAGGCCAAGCGCGTCATCTACCTCTTCATGTACGGCGGCCCTTCGCAAATCGAGCTATTCGACCACAAACCGCGCCTCGCTGAACTCCACGGCACCGAACTCCCTCCCTCCATCCGCCAGGGCCAGCGCCTCACCGCGATGACGGCCACGCAAACGAAGTTCCCGCTCGCCAAATCCATCTACAACTTCGCCCGCCATGGCCAATCCGGTGCGTGGGTAAGCGAACTCCTTCCCCACACCGCGAAGGTGGTCGACAAACTGACCTTCATCCGCTCCATGCATACCGAGCAGATCAATCACGATCCCGGTATCACCTTTCTCCAAACTGGCTTTCAATTGGCCGGCCGCCCCTCCATCGGCGCCTGGCTCTCCTACGGCCTCGGCAGCGAAAACAAAGACCTCCCCGCCTACGTCGTGATGGCTTCGGCCGGCTCCAAGCTCGGCGACCAGCCGCTGGCCGACCGCGTCTGGGGCAGCGGCTTCCTCCCTTCCAGCTACCAGGGCGTCAAGTTCCGTTCCGCTTCCGATCCCGTACTCCACCTCTCCAATCCGGCCGGGCTCGATCGCGACATGCGCCGCCATTTTCTCGACGGACTCGCCGAAGCCAATCGCGATCAACAGGAATCATCCGGCGATCCCGAAGTGGCCTCGCGCATCGCGCAGTATGAGATGGCGTTCCGCATGCAAATGTCGGTTCCTGAACTAACGGATCTCTCCAAGGAACCCGCCCACGTCGTCGATCGGTATGGCCCTAACGCCCGAAAACCCGGGACTTTCGCCTTCCATTGCCTCCTCGCTCGTCGTATGGCAGAACGTGGTGTCCGCTTCGTTCAGTTGTTCCACCGCGGTTGGGACCAGCACCGAACCCTTCCCACCGCCCTGCCCGCGCAATGCGACGCCACCGACCAGCCGGCGGCAGCCTTGGTACAGGACCTCGCCGAACGTGGAATGCTCGACGACACGCTGGTAGTTTGGGGCGGAGAATTCGGCCGCACCGTCTATTGCCAGGGCCCGCTCACTTCAACCGAATACGGCCGCGACCACCATCCCCGCTGCTTCACCATGTGGCTAGCCGGTGGCGGAATCAAGCCGGGCGTCTCCCACGGCGCCACCGACGAATTCAGCTACAACATTACCGAAAATCCTGTGCATGTCCATGACCTGCACGCGACCATTCTGCACTGCCTGGGCATCGACCATACCCGGCTCACCTTCAAATTCCAGGGACGGCACTATCGGCTCACCGACGTTCATGGCAACGTCGTTAAGCAGATTCTAGCCTAATAGCTTAGCGACGGGCGCCTTCGAGGCCGGGCAGTCCGGGTTAGCCAGTTTAGAGGGCGAGTCGCGCGCCGGTTCCGGCGCCACGACGAAAAACAGCACCAACGCGAACAACGGGCATAGATGCAAAGTTCCCATAATGAAAAGCAATACGTAACAAACGTCCGGTTTGTTAGCAAAATCTTACGTTAATTTATCGCTACTCGTTCAGGGGAGGATGATGGACGTCAACTTCAAGATTAATCGTCCAAGTCTATCCCATCATCAATGTACATGATTCCGTCTCGCACAACCCGCTTGGGATCAGCCAGACCGCTTGCCAACAATGTTTTTCCGTCTGGGTGCATGTATCTGTGGGCCTTTGCCATTAATAGACTTGTCCGCTTGTCGTAATACTTCAATTGTTCTGAAGTGCAGCCAGCAACCCAATTGTGAATCCGGCCTTCTGGGACTGGCCTCGACCGCTTGATTTCCATACGTAGATCGCCGTTAGGGTCGGACGCCCTTGCCTCGTATTGGTCTTCATTGAAGATTTGCCGAAGCCGGTCCTTGTTTACCCTTATACTGTCCTTGTAGGGAGATCGACTCATGGCTATCGTCACCGAGATCCGCAACCATGTAAACGACTGGCTTGAAGGGAACATCTCGTTCCGACAGTTTGAAAACTGGCTTGTTGATGCTGCCGCGACGATCGCCGCTCAAGGCGACCTGGTTTCTGAGTCTTTGATAGACGAGATTGACGGTTTGCTTTCTGAGTATTCTGATGGGGTACTGAATCGAGATGAACTTCGAGCTGGATTGACGAGCGCGATCCGCCCTTTTGTTCAATCAGGCACATCGCTAGAACTCGCGCTCCCGCTGGTTGACGCGCGCGCTGACGTTGTCGATACGGTAACCGATAGGCATGTCGAGCATAGGGATCGATCTATTCGCGTGATTCGGGATTGGCAGCTTGCGTGCGCATGATTGTAAACGGGCATCGAGCAATCTCATTCCCCTCAATATCAGCCGCTAGATAGTGCACTCCTTCGATGGCTTGAACTATCATTTTCAACTCGATGTTCACGCCCCTGGGAATGTAATCGGGCAGAGGCGTCTTAGCCTTCAGCTTCACGACCTTTTCGCTAAGCAATTGCTCGCTCCCATCGGGTCGAATTTGACGGAACCGGATGGTATATTGAGACCCGTCTGTTGCTGAGAACTTGGCTAGAAAGACTGCCTTGATGGGGACTCCGACTTGCTCTGGCGGTATATCCGGTGGAATATTTTCCGGCGCGTTATAGATGTCTGCAATTCTGATCGCTGAGAAAACATCGTCTTTATCGCGCAAGACCATCTCGCATGTGAAGATGCACGCGGATATCAGTTCGTCTGGCTTCGGCATAGCGGATGCCGAAGTTTATCATGCCTACGCCGGGTTAGATGCACTGCCTGAATGCCGTCGAAAAGATCCACGGCGGCACCAGAAACGGCACAAGCCTCACTTGGTAAGCCAAGTATATTGTTGCCCTAATTTCTAGTCTTTTCCGGCCAGCACGCGGATCAGCAGCATGCTAAGGGCGCCGACGGCGGCCGATGCGGGAATCGTAAAGATCCACGCCCATAAGATATTTGTCGCCAGGCCCCATCGCACGGCCTTCAGCCGGTGAATGGACCCGACGCCCGCGATGGATCCCGCAATCACGTGCGTCGTCGAGACCGGCATGTGCAGATAGGTCGGGAAGAGAATCGATATCGCGGCGGCCGTTTCCGCGCAGAACCCCCCGCGCGGTTTCAGGCGCGTTAACCGCGCCCCCATCGTTCGAACAATCCGCCAGCCCCCGCTCATCGTGCCGGCGGCAATCGCAATATATGCCGCCCAAACCACCGTCTTCGGCACCACGAACGTATCCAGATAACCGGCCGTCACCAGCACGCTCGTGATGATTCCCATCGTCTTCTGCGCGTCATTGGCCCCATGCGCAAAACTGAAAATAGCCGATGACGCCAACTGCAGCCAGCGGAACCAACGGTCAACCTTGCTCGGCTGCGTATAGCGGAAAATCCAATGTACCGCCACCATTAGCAAATACGCCAGCGACATTCCTAATACCGGCGCGATCACAATGAACGCAATCGTCCGTACCCAGCCGCTAATCACCAGTGCTTCAAAAATGCTTCCCAGGCCGAGCGTAAACGCCACCTTGCACATCGCGGCTCCGGCATATCCGCCAAACAGCGCGTGCGTGGACGACGACGGCAGCCCCCACCACCACGTAAGGAGGTTCCACGTAATCGCCCCGATCAGCCCGGCCAGAATCACATAGGGCGTGACGTACTTCAGATCCACCATGCCCTTGCCAACGGTGGCGGCAACCCCCGTACTCAGAAAAAACACCGCGCAGAGATTCCAAAAACCCGCCCAAATAATGGCGTGCCCCGGGGTCAACACACGCGTAGCAACTACCGTCGCTATCGAATTCGCCGCGTCATGGAAGCCGTTGATATAGTCAAACGCCAACGCTACCGCGATGATCAGCGCGACGAGAAGAAAAGTCGAATCCATGACGGCCGGCGCGCTCAGCTATTCTTCACAATCACGGTTTGGAGAACGTCGGAAACGTCTTCGCAGGAATCCACCGTCCACTCGAGTACGTCGTAGATCTCCTTCAGTTTCATGATCAGAATCGGGTCCTTCTCGTTGTCGAACAGATCCACAACGGCCGAACGCACGATCTGATCCACTTCCCCTTCCAGCCGGTTGATTTCAATGCAATGCTTCAAAATCTCCCGGTTCGAATCCATCACCAGCACGGCGGACTTCAATTCCGCTGTGGCCTTCTCCAGGAACTTGCAGATATCGATCACCGGCTGTGGAATGGGGTCGATCCGGTAGGAAACCAGGCAATGCGCCGCCTCTTCCATGCCGTCCATTACATCGTCCAGATGGCTGCAAAGCGATTGAATGTCTTCCGGGTCCAACGGCGTAATGAACGTCTGGTTCAGCCGTTTGAACAACTCGTGCAGAATCTCGTCGCATTCGTGTTCATACTTCCGAATCTTCGGTTCGATCGCCTTAAAATGCGCGCTTCCGGCGCTCACGCCTTCAAGAAGGACGCTCGCTGCTTCCGTCAAAAGCTGGGTCTGCTTGTTCAGCAGTTCGAAGAATTTCTCTTCGCGGGGCAAAATCCTCATATCGGCTCGATCTCGCTACCTGGACATCGATCTTCCTCTTCGCCAGCGTTAACCAGTGTCTCAATCCATACTGGTCGTCGCAACAAAGTTTGGTTAAAACTCCATGACAATCGGAAACAATTCAGCTTCGCCGGATGGCTTGGCCTCCGATCGTCCACCGGCGTCGGCGGGAAGATACCGCGGATCCAACAATCGGTCCGTCTGAATATTTCCCATAGCCGACAACAGATTCTCTTTCAGGTAGGGATGCTCTTTCTCCAATTCCGTAAAAATATCTCGTAGCGTCCGCCGCACCGTGCCCGTCTTCTGCGAGCACCCGCAAGGAATCACCGGGGCCGCCAGGCTCCCCGCGTAACTCCGCGTAATCTCCTCCGTGACAAAGACAAGAGGCCGGATTAGCCGGAAATCTTTCTTGGCGGACCATGTCACCGCCGGCAGCGCGCTCAGCCTTCCCGTATACATCGCATTCCGCAGCAGCGATTCGCAAAAGTCGTCCGCCGTATGGCCCAACGCTATCACATTGGCGCCCATCTGCTTTGCAATTTCGTAAACCGCCCGCCGCCGGAACCGGCTGCACATATCGCAGCCATGGTCGGGTTCGTCCTCGATCAGCTTGAAACTCGGTTCATCGCGAACGTAGAGCCACTCCACGCCACGCTGCTTCATGTATTCGCCGAACGGCGCGATCGGAGCCAGGAATTTCCCCTGTTCTACCGTGAACGCACAAACTTGAAAATCGATCGGCGCCCGTTTCTGCAGTAATAGCAGCGCTTCCAGCAGTGTAACCGAGTCTTTGCCGCCGGATAATCCAACGGCGACGCGGTCCCCGTCGCGGATCATATCGAAACGCTCGATCGCCTGACCAACTTTTCGTAGCAGCGTTTTTTCTAGATCCACTCTCTTTCAGTTTACTATTTCCCCTATGGACCGTAGAGCTTTTCTCGCCTCGCTCACCGCCGCGGCCGCCCCCCGTAGTTCCCAGGGCGGCATCGTCCTGAATGAGGATGCCAATCACTATTTCGCCACCCGCGCCGGCCGCCGCCTCACCGCCGCTGAGGTTTCCAGCTTCATCGACCAGTACGCCGGCACCCAGGTCCGCGATCTTTTCATTAACGTCAACGCCATGCGCGCCGGCTTCCGATCGAAAACCCGGACCTCATTTTTCGACGGCTACGATCCCAGTGGTCCCGATAACCAACCGCTCTTCGCCTCCGCTTCGCCCTCCGAGGCCAAGGCCGCCCGCGCCTGGGTCCACCTCGCCTGGCAACTCGACCAGGACGGCATTGACCCCTACCGCCTCTGGCTCGAACGCGCCCGCCATCATCGCATCGGCGCCTGGGTCTCCGTTCGTATGAACGATCTCCACAACGTCGACGACGAGAAGCACTACCTCCACAGCGAGTTCTGGAAGACCCATCCCAACCTCCGGCGCGTCCCTTACCGTCAGGACCAGCGCGACAAAGCCCTCGACTACCTCCATCCGGAAGTCCGCGAACACAACTTTCAGTTCATCGAAGAAGTAGCCGCCCGTTATTCCTTCGATGGCATCGAGCTCGACTGGATGCGATTCGGCTTCCACTTTGCTGCCGGCCGCGAAGACGAAGGCGCCATACTCCTTACCGATTTCCACCGCCGCGTCCGCAAACTCCTCGGCCCCAAACGCCGCATCGCCGTCCGCGTCCCATCCCGCCCCGAAACCGCCCAGCGTCTCGGGCTTGACGCCGTTGCCTGGGCCCGCGAAGGACTTGTCGATATCGTCACCGTCACCAACTTCTGGCGCACCGTCGACAACGACATGCCCATCGACCTCTGGCGGCGCCTGCTCCCCGCAAACGTCACTCTCTGCGCCGGGCTCGAACTCGGTCTCAACCCGTTTCCCGGCTCCACCGCCGCCGGCGGCAAGCCCTTCCAAACCAACTCCATCGATACCGTTCGCGGTTCCGCCGCCGCCTATTTCCACCAGGGCGCGGACCGCATCTACCTCTTCAACTACATGGACAGCCAAACCGCCATGGACGACAACAGCACCTATCCCCAACTCCTCCGCCAAGTGGGCGAACTGCCAACCATCCGCCGCCACCCGCGTCGCCATGTCGTTACCTATCAGGACACCTGGGCGCCCGGCGAAAAAGCCGCCTACAAACTCCCCATCGATGTCGCCGCCAACCGCTGGTTCAGCGTCCGCCAGCCCGTCGGCGGCGAAACCCCTAACTACCGCGCCGCCATTCGCCTCGGCGTTCGCGGCGCAGACGCCTCCGCTTGGGAAGTACGCTGCAACGGCATTCCTGCCCAATTCCAAAGAGTCGAATCGAACCTGACTCCCGGCCCCGACACCCCCGTCTACCGCTTCTCAGCCAAGCTAAACAACCCGGAAGCGGTCATCGACGCCAAGCCCACAGCCGCCGGTCGCGTCGAGTGGGTCGAGATCCTCCTCGAACTCTAATTCACCTCTGCGTATAGACAATCAGGTTCAACGTCGCCGCGCCGATACAAGCAATGTCCGGCTTCCGGTCTCCATTCAAATCGGCCACCGCGCACGCCGCGGCCGCCACGGCGCCTTCACTCAACACCTGCCGGATCCACCGCCCGTCTTCTTCATAGTAGATATAGACGCCGCGTTTCCCGCCTCGGAACCCCGCCACGATCTCCTGCTTTCCATCCCCATTTAAATCCGCCGCAAAAATCGTATGCCCGTCAACCAGCGAATCGTCAATCACCATTCGCGTCCACTTCCCCGCCTTCTGCCGGTAAATCGCAACCTGGTTCCCGTGCCACGGCTCCACCGCCGCCAAGAATCGCTCCTGCCGCAGAAATCCCACCGTCACATCTGATGACCCCGACTTCGGCCACGGTGCCGGATCGCCGCCTACGATCTTCTCCCGCTTCCAAGTCTCATCCGCCTGCGCCAGATTCACATGAATCCCTTGGAAACTGGCGGTCAACACATCCTGCCTGCCATCCCGGTTCCAGTCGAACACATAGATTCCATGCACCACGCCCTCGTCATCGCCCGTTACCAACTGCCGGTGCCAATCCCCCGGCCGGTAAGCGACCAAAGGCGTATGATCCCGATACTCCGGCGCTACCGCTGAAGCCCCCGTTAATGGCGCATTGATAAACAACCCATTCGCCGATCGGATACGATGCGACGTCGTCAGCCGGTCAATCTCCCGCACATTCCACGGCTTCTTCAAATCCGCGCCATGCGTCAGAACGCTGACAATCCCCACCGACCGCGCCGCCTCATTCTCAAACGCATGAGCCACCAGGAACTCGGGAATTCCGTCCCCGTCCGTATCCATCGGCCACGTATTGATCATCCGGGTCAGTCCCGTGGCCAGCACATGCCGCTCCCAATTCGGCCCTTCAAACCAAAGCAGGTCCGGCATCCCCGAACTCAACGCCACCAGGTCCGGCTTCCCGTCCTTGTTCACATCGGTGACCACCACCTGGTATCCCCCGCGCAAATCCGTCGCCAGCACCGCCGGAGTAAATTGCGAGAACCGCGTCTGCGCGTGCGTCAACGCGCCGCAAATCAGTAGCAGGAACTGCAGTCGCATAAGGGAGTCCACCATATAGAATGGTTCTTTCATGGCAATCTTGACAACTGTGGTCGGCAGTTACCCCACACCGCAATGGCTTTTTGGCAATTCCTCTCGCGGCGCTCTGCGCGATGCAATCATGGTAGTCCTAAAAACGCAGGAATTGGCGGGCATCGACGTTGTAGCCGACGGCGAACTCAACCGCTTCGATCCCAGCCACCCGGAAACCAACGGCATGATCGATTACTTCATCAGCCGCATGTCCGGCATCCGCACCCGCTTCTCCATCTCCGATATCGACGAATTCCGCGCCGACACACAGCTCAAATACCGCACCGATCCCGCCGGCATCGTCCACGAAAACATCGGTGACGGCGTCCTCAATCTCGCCCGCGACTACGACTTCACCAGGCCCCTCACCGCCAGCAAATTGAAGTTCACGTGTACTGGCCCCCACATGCTCGCCAAGGTCCTAACCGACCGCCACTACCAGGACCGCGCCGATCTCTGCATGGCCATCGCCCGAGTCCTCCGCCGGCAAATGGAACGCATCGGCGCCGAAGTCATCCAAATCGACGAAGCCAACATCAGCGGCCACCCCGAAGACCGCGAGTGGGCTCTTCCCGCCATCAACCATGTCCTCGACGGCATCGCCGGCAAGCGCGGCGTCCACATCTGCTTCGGCAACTACGGCGGCCAATCCGTCCAAAAAGGATTTTGGAAGGATCTCATGCCCTTCATGAACGGCCTCCACTGCGATCATTTGATCCTCGAATTCGCCCGCCGCGGTTACGACGAAATCGCCGCCTTCCGCGAACTGAATCCGAAGATCGGGCTCGGCCTCAGCGTCATCGACATCAAGGATAACGGCATCGAATCGCCGGACGATATAGCCGCCAGAATTGAACATGTTCAAAAAATACTCGGCCCTGGCCGCATTCCGTTCGTCCATCCCGACTGCGGCTTCTGGATGCTCCAGCGCAGCGTCGCCGATGGAAAAATGCGAGCCCTCGTACAAGGCCGGAATCTCTTCGAAGGAAGGAAATAATCATGCGAAAAATCGCCTTCGCCCTCGCCGTAATCCCCATAATTGCTCAGGAAAGCGCCAATCTCAAGAATCTCAAGCAACTCACCAGCGGCGGCCAGAACGCCGAAGCCTACTGGGCCCCCGACGGCAAACGCCTCGTCTTCCAATCCACTCGCGAACCCTACCCCTGCGACCAGATCTTCATCATGAACGCCGACGGCTCCGGCCAGAAACTGGTCTCAACCGGCAAAGGCCGCACAACTTGCGCTTACTTCCTGAAGGACAACAAACACATCGTCTACGGTTCGACGCACGAAGCCGGGGACGCATGCCCGCCGCCACCGGACCGCAGCAAAGGCTACCTTTGGGGAGTCTTCCCCGGCTACGAAATCTTCCTCGCCACGGATGAAGGCAAGATCGTCCGCAAACTCACCAACATGCCCGGTTACGATGCCGAAGCCACAGTAAACTTCAAAACCGGCAACATCATCTACACTTCTCTGGAATCCGGCGATCTGGACCTCTGGTCCATGAAGGCCGACGGCTCCGGCAAGAAGCAGCTAACCAACACCCGCGGCTACGACGGCGGCGCCGTCTTCTCCAAGGACGGCAAACAGATCGTCTGGCGCGCCAACCACCCGCAAACGCCCGAAACCATGGCCCGCTACAACGAACTGCTGAAAGAAAACCTTACCGCCCCCATGAAGATGGAACTCTTCGTCTCCGGTCCCGACGGCAAGGACCGCAAGCAGATCACCAACAACAACTGTGCCAACTTCGCCCCCACTTTCACGCCCGACGGCCAACGCATCGTCTTCTCCTCCAACATGCACAAATGCGACGGCCGCGATTTCGAACTCTACATCGTCAACACCGACGGTTCCGGCCTGAAACAGATCACCAACTTCGCCGGCTTCACGTCGTTCCCCGAGTTCTCCCCCGATGGCAAGAAGATGGTCTTCTCCAGCTCGCTAAACGCGAAGAGCCGCTACGAGTTCAACATCTTCGTCGCCGACTGGGTAGAGTAACTACCCCCGCCAGCAAAGCGAAAACAGCTTCACTTGGATATTCGTCTTCTTCGGTGCAATCACCACCGTCGCGAACTGTTCATTCAACGTGTCGTACTGCGCCGCCAGCGTCGCGATCTCTTCCTGCAACTGTTGCTCAAGCTGCGTCTTCTGTTCGAGGGTGGCCTGCAAATTCTCCTCCGCCCGGTCCACGTCCTGACCCTCCCGGCTCACCTTTCCAAAAGAACGCGCCGCCGATCCTACGCCGGACATCGCCGTCTTGGTCATAAAGCCGCGGCCCATCAGCGCGCCCAGCACCGACGTCGCAATCGATAACCCCGATTGCACTTTGGATTGAGCCGCCTCCTGCTGCTGCTTCTCCACCATCTGCTGTGCCCTTCGGACCCGCTCCTCCAGCATCGCCAGCTTCGGTCCATACTTCTGCCGGAGTGCCGCAACAGCTTCGTCCCGCGCCTCATGCGCCGCTGTCGTCAGCCGCACACGGAAATCGCGCTCGGACTCTCCCGGATTCGAGACCTGCTTCAAATTCACCGACTGCAGTATCTCCAGCTTCTGCGTCGCGAACAGCCAGTTCGTGAACTCTTTGCTCCACGTCGTGTATGACTTCGCCTTCCCCGCCGCTGCCGGCAAGTCCGCGAACGACGCCGCATCCATTGGCCCGTCTTCCAACTCCGACAGGTCGATGTCCAACTCTTCCGCCTCCTCCCAATTCACCGGCACCGGCCCATTCGCAACCAGCGTGCAGAACTTCACTTCCCGCGAAAAATCAACTTTCGTCTTCGTATCCGTGAACCGCACCTGCGCCACGCCCAGCAACACCGGCTCGTACGTTACGCCCCCGGTCGCCCGCACCGGAATAAAGTGCTGTTCAATCTCCGGAGGCAGCACGGGCCTCGAGGTTCCCACCACCTCGGCGGCCTTTTTAGGAGCCGCCTCCGCCGACGCCGGCGCTGCCGCCGCCAACTTCTTTTTCCCTTCCATTAACACCTTGATCTGCGCGCGCGTCAACGGCCCGCTCAGATACGACATCGCCCACCGCGTCTCAAACACCTCCAGCGCTCCGCGATGTACATTGCTCATCAGGAAAATACGGCTCTTCAGGCTCGACAACAACTGGTCTAGCGCCGACCGGTTCACCGAACCGCCGCTCGTCGCCGCCGCGCCCTCCAGTCCCTCAATCAGCCGCATCTTGTCCCGCTCCGTCTGCAGCCGCCCGATCAGCCAAGTCCCGCAATTCGCCAGTCCCTTATAATCCAAATCCACCGGATTCTGCGTCGCCAGCACCACGCCCACGCCGAACGCCCGCGCCTGTTTCAACAACGTCAACAGCGGCTGCTTCGACGGCGGATTCGCGACTGGCGGGAAGTACCCGAAGATCTCGTCCATATAAACCAGCGCCCGTAAACTCGATGTCCCCGGCTGAGTCCGCATCCACGAGACCACCTGGTTCAGCAGCAGCGACACAAAGAACATCCGCTCGCTATCGCTCAAATGCGAGATTGAGAAGATCGACATTCGCGGCCCGCCCTTGGCCGTATAGAGCAACGACCCGATATCCAACGGATCGCCCTCCAGCCACGCCTCAAACCCCGGTGACGCCAGCAAATTGTTCAACGCAATCGCCAGCTCAAACCGCTCCTTCGACGGGAAGAACGACTCAATCTCCATCACGCCGATCCGCGTCACCGGCGGCTTCTGAATCTGTTGAATCAGCGTGGCCAGGTCCAAGTCGTTACCCGCCATCCACGCGTTCTCAATCAATTTGCTCAGCAGAATATGCTCGCGCGATTGAATCGGGTCGGCAACAATATTCATCAGCGCCAGCAGCGCCGTCGCCGTCGATTGAATCCGTTCCCGCATCGCCTCGCGGTCTTCCCGCATCTCCTCCGGCGGCGCCCCAAAGGACCGCAGTACCGATACCGGAAACCCCGCCGAAGAACCCGGCGTATAAATCGTGTAATCGGCCGCATCGCGCAACCGCTGCACGCGAGCGCCGTCCTGCCCCCAACCCTCCAACCCGGTCTTCCACTTCGTGGCCGTCTCCTCGGCGAACTGGTCGCGCGTCAGACCCTTCTTCCGCGCCTCCTCCTCGCTCACCCACGGCGCGAATTCGGCCGCCGACAGCCCCGGAAAATTCAATAGCAGGTTCGAAAGGTCGCCCTTCGGGTCGATGATCAACGCCGGTATCCCGTCGATCGCCGCTTCCTCCAGCAATCCCATGCAGAGCCCGGTCTTCCCGCTCCCCGTCATCCCCACGCAAACGGCGTGCGTCACCAGATCCTTGGAATCCAGCAGCAGAAGGCCGTCTTCCTTCTTGCCCAAATAAAACACGCCAAGCTTTTCGAAATCCTGCATAGGCTCTAGTCTACAATCGCGAGTATGGAACTAAAAGGAAAGAAGGTCGCCATCCTCGTCGACCAGATGTATCAGGAGATGGAAGTCTGGGTCCCAATCTACCGCCTGCAGGAAGCAGGCGTTGAAACCATCACCGTCGGCGCCGAAGCCGGCAAAACCTACCCCAGCAAGCTGGGCTATCCCTGCGTTGCCCAGAAATCCTACTCCGAAGTCTCCGCTAACGATTTCGATGGCATCGTCGTTCCCGGCGGCTTCGCACCTGACCACATCCGGCGCCATCCGAAGGCCAATCAACTTGTCGCCGACATCAACGCCCAGGGCAAACTCGTCGCCGCCATCTGCCACGGCCCTTGGGTCCTCTGCTCCGCTAATGGCATGTTGAAAGGCCGCAAAGCCACCAGCTTCTTCGCCATCAAGGACGACGTCATCAACGCCGGTGCCGAATGGTCCGATGCCGAAGTCGTCGTCGACAACAACCTGGTCACCTCCCGCAAACCCGAAGACCTCCCCGCGTTCTGCCTCGCCTGCATCAACGTGCTCAAGAAGTAAAATCGAAGTCTCCATGACCCGTTTCGTAGCTCTGTTCGCTGCCGCTCTCTCTTTACCCGCACAGGACGGCGCCACCCGCGAAAACTGGCCCCACTACGGCGGGCAGACCAACGCCTGGCGCTATAGCGCGCTCGATCAGGTCAACGCCGCCAACGTCAAAAGCCTCACGCCCGTCTGGAGCTTCCAAACGGGCGACAACGAAGGAGGACTGCAAGCCACGCCTATCGTCGTTGACGGCGTCATGTACATCTCCACGTCGCACAATCGCGTCTTCGCGATTGACGCCGCCACCGGCCGCGAGCTTTGGAGCTACCACTTCGAACTCCCCAAAGGCTTCACCATCTTTTACGGCCCGTGGAACCGCGGCGTCGCCGTAGCCGATGGCCGCGTCTTCATGGGCACGCTCGATAACCACGTCGTCGCTCTCGACGCCAAAAACGGCCGGGAACTCTGGAAGGTCAACGTCGAAGACGCCAACCAATGCGGCTGCAACATTACCGGCGCGCCGCTCGTCGTCAAAGGCAAAGTGATCCTCGGCGTCACCGGCGGCGACTCCGCCCACCGCGGCTACATCAACGCATTCGACGTCAAGACCGGCCGCCGTCTCTGGCGCTTCTGGACTATTCCCGGTCCCGGTGAAAAGGGACACGAAACCTGGACCGGAGACAGTTGGAAATCCGGCGGCGGCTCCGCCTGGATGACCGGCTCCTACGATGCCGAACTCAACCTCACCTACTGGAGCGTCGGTAACCCCGCCGCCGATTTCTGGGGCGGCAATCGCAAAGGCGACAACCTCTACACCGATTCCGTCGTTGCCCTCGACCTCGATACCGGCAAGCTCAAATGGCACTACCAGCAAATCCCCCACGACGTCTGGGATTGGGACACTGCCTACGAAAACGTGCTCCTCGATCTTCCCGTCAACGGCCGCCCGCGCAAGCTCCTGCTCAACGTCAACAAAGGCGGCTACACCTTCGTCGTCGACCGCGCCACCGGCGAATTCGTCGCTGCCTGGCCGCTCGTCAACAACGTCAACTGGATCACCGGCATCGGTCCCAAGGGCGAACTGCTCGGCCGCAACGAACCCGTCGTAGGCAAGTCGAAAATCATCTGCCCCTCCATCGGCGGCGGCCGCAGTTGGAACCAGGGCGCATGGTCGCCAAAGACCGGCCTGTTCTACTCCACCGGCATTGAGTGGTGCGAAGACGTAGTCGCGGTGCCCGAAACACCCAAGGAAGGCCAGGTCTACTTCGGCGGTACCTTTAAGCTCACCCACAAGCCGCTTAAGGGCGAAGCCGGAGGCCACCTCGGCGGCTACGACCCCCTTACCGGAAAACGGGCCTGGCTCTACGAATACAAATACCCGCTGCTCGCCTCCATTCTGGCCACCGCCGGCGACGTCATCTTCACCGGCGATGCCGACGGTTTCTTCTTCGCCCTCGACGCCAAGTCCGGCAAAAAACTCTGGAACTTCCAAACCGGCGCCGGCCACCGCGGCAGCTCCGTCACTTATTCCGTCAACGGCCGCCAGTACATCGCCACGCCCACCGGTTGGGGCTCCGCGCTCGGCGGCCTGCTTCCCCAAATCTGGCCCGAAACCGAACGCCTCCGTTCCGGATCCACCGTATTCGTCTTCGCCCTCCCGGAGCCCCCCAAATGAGACTCTGGCTGGTCATCGCGCTGCTCTCGCCTGCCGCCGTTGCCCAGCAGTCTGCTTCCGTTGCGCGCGGGGACAAACTCTTCGCCCAGGGCTGCTCCGTCGGCTACTGCCACGGCGCTTCCGGCTCCGCCGCCCGCAGCCCCCGCCTCCGCGGCCGCACCTTCGATCGTGACTACCTCGTCAAAGTCATCCGCAACGGCATCCCCAACACCGCCATGCCCGCCTGGGGCGACCGCCTCACCGACACTGACGTCAACGACCTCACCGACTACATCCAGAGCCTCGCCAACGCCCCCATCGCCGTCTCCGGCGGACCCTCCACTGAAACCGCCGCCCCGCCTGCCGCCGAAAAGGCAATTGACATACCGGACGAACATCGCAACGGCCGCGACCTCTTCTTCGACCTCACCCGCGAATCCCGCTGTTCCGTCTGTCATCGTCTCAACGGCGTCGGCACCGCCGCCGGCCCGGACATCACCAAGGGCAGTTCCATCAGCGCCACCGACGGGCCCCAAGTCCTCCGCTACGGCCGTCCCCGCACCGTCCGCACCATCGTCCTCAAGGGCAATGAGCGATTCCCGGGCACCGCCGTCCAACGCACCGCCGCCGCCACCAGCGTCTACGATCTCAGCACCACTCCCCCCGTCCTCCGCCGCCTTCTAAACACAGACATTCAATCCATCCAGCGCCAGTCCAATTGGCGCCATCGCGATGCCGTCCGTGGCTACACCCTGGAAGACCTCCAGTCCATCTGGAACTACGTCCGCTTCGTCGCCGCCAGGAAATAGCCCTAAATGAGCCAACCCTGCATCGAAGTCGCCGGCCTGAAGAAAAACTACGGCGCCGTGGAAGCCGTTCGCGGCGTCGATTTCACCGTACAGCACGGCGAAGTTTTCGGCCTCCTCGGTCCCAACGGCGCCGGCAAAACCACCACCGTCGAAATCCTCGAAGGGCTCCGTCCCCGCTCCGCCGGCAGCGTAAGCGTCCTCGGTCTCGACCCCGCCGCCGAGACCCGCGCCCTCAAGGAGCAAATCGGCGTTTGCCTCCAAGCCACCAACCTCCCCGACAAAATCAAGATCCACGAGGCCATGCGCCTCTTCGGCTCTTTTTACCGGAAGACCGTCGACCCCGATGAACTCCTCAAGCGCCTGCAGCTCACCGAAAAGCGCGACGCTTTCTACAGTTCCCTCTCCGGCGGCCAGAAGCAGCGTCTCGCCCTGGCCATGGCGATGATCAACGATCCCCAGTTGATCTTCCTCGACGAACCCACCACCGGCCTCGATCCCCAGGTCCGTCTCGAAATCCACAAACTCATCCTCGAACTCCGAGACAAACGCCGCACTATTGTCCTCACCACCCACTACATTGAAGAAGCCGAACGCCTCTGTGACCGCGTCGCCATCATCGATCGGGGCCGCATCGTCGCCATCGGCGCTCCCCGCGATCTCGTTGCCAACACCTTCGGCGGCCCCCGCATCGAAATCCGCCTCGCCCAGCCCCTCTCGCCCGGTGAAGACCCGCCCCGCGCAGACGGCGCCGAATCCATTCTCGACGAAGCCCGCACCCTTCTCACCGTCACCGCCCCGCGCCCCGCACGAGCCATCGTCGACTTCGTCAAATGGATCGACCACCGCGGCCTCGAACTCGCCGACATTCAACTCAAACATCCCAACCTCGAAGCCGTCTTCCTGGAACTCACCGGCCGCAGCCTCCGCGACTGACATGAAGCCCTACATCACCAACATCGCCATCACCCTCCGCCTCATGTCGCGCGACCGCGCCGTCCTCGTCTTCGGCTACGTCTTCCCGCTGATCTTCTTCTTCCTCTTCGCGCAACTCTTTGAGGCGGGCCAGGGCGGCGGCGTCGCCAAGCAGGTCGTCACTTCCGTACTCATCTTCGGCGTCCTTGGAAACGGCTTCTTCGGCGCCGGCATGCGCGCCGTCTCGGACCGCGAGCAGAACATCCTTCGCCGCTTCAAGGTCGCACCCACCACCGCCGCGCCGCTGCTCGGAAGCTGGCTCATCACCGGTTGGATCAACTTCATCCCCTCCGCCCTCTTCCTCCTCTGCATCGGCCACTTCGCGTACAAAATGCCATGGCCGGAGCGCCCGTTCACGCTCTTCCTCTTCCTCTCCGTCGCCGTTCTCGCCTTCCGCTCGCTCGGCCTTATCATCGCCTCCGTCGTCAACGGCATGCAGGAAAGCCAGATCCTCATCCAACTCTTTTATCTCCCCATGCTCTTCCTCAGCGGCGCGACATTTCCTGTCAGCGTCATGCCGGAATGGGTGCAGATAGCCGCACAATTCATCCCTTCCGCGCATCTCTTCGCCGGCCTGCAAGGGATCATGCTCCGCCAGGAAGGGCTCGACACGCAATGGAAAAGCCTGCTCGCACTGCTCCTGACTATGGTCATCGGCATGTTCATTTCGATCAAACTGTTCCGCTGGGAGAAGGAGGAAAAGGTTAAGTCCTCGGCCAAGCTCTGGGTCTTTGCCGCCCTCGCGCCGTTCCTTCTCTTGGGCGTCTACCAGGCCTATAGCCGCGAAAGCATCGAACACGCCAAGGTCCTCCAGCGCCAGCTTCGCCGCAGCCGCACTCTCCTCATTCGCGATGTCCGCCTCTTCATCGGTGACGGCCGCGTTGTCGAACGCGGAGCCCTTCTCGTTCGCGACGGCAAAATCGCCCAGCTCTTCGAAGGCGAATCCCCCGATGCTAAGAAGCTCGACGCCGAACCCGTCGAAGGCAGCGGCAAGACACTCCTCCCCGGCCTCATCGACTCTTACGTTCAACTCACCTGGCCCGGGGGCATCCCGGACCCCGACGCTTACGCCAAGCCCGAAAAACCTCTCGAATGGAGCCATGCCGCCTACCTCTTCAGCGGCGTTACCGCGATCCGCTCCGTTGGCGACGGCGCATCGCAAGTCATCCGCCTGCGCGACAAAGTCGCCAGTGGCGAACGGCTCGCCAGCGAAATATTCTTCACCGGCCCTGCGTTCACAACCCGCGACGCCATCGCCGCCAGCCCCATCAAAAACGTCCCTACCTCCTTCCGCGATCGCGTCGCCGCCGAACTCTTCCGCTTCCCGGACTCTCCGGAGCAGGCATCCACAATGGCCGCCGAACTCAAGCGCCAGGGCGCAGTCGCGCTTTACGTTGACACAACCCGCCTTCCCGCAAAAATCGTCGACGCACTCAAATCCGCCGGCCTGCCTATCTTGAGCTTCACCGATCTCGCTCCCCAATCACCGCCCGCCGAAGGCCTGTGGATCCCCGCCCTCACCACCATCGAAGCCGCGTACCTCCCTACGCCCGAACTCCTGGATCGAAGCCTGGTACAACAGGTAGCGCCCAAGGGCCTGCTCGACCGCACCCGCCCCCTCCTCGCCCAGATCCCAACCAACGAATCGAAATTCACCGCCGCCCTGGCCAGCGTGCCGTCCGCCGCCGCCCGCGTCATCGCCGGCTCCGGCGGCGGGCACCGCTTTGTCCTGCACGGTCCCGGCATCCATCGCGAACTCGCCCTGCTGGTAAAGGCCGGCCTGTCGCCGAACGATGCTCTCCAATCGGCCACCGGCCGCGCCGCCGCCGCCCTCGGCGCCGCCAATCGCATCGGCCTGCTCAAATCCGGGATGGAAGCCGACCTCCTGCTCGTCGACGGCAACCCCCTGCAAGACATCACCGTCACCGAGCGCATCTCAACCATCGTCTTCCGCGGCGAGCGCGTGGCCCGCGGCGCCCTGTTCGAAAAAGAGGAGAAATAGTCATGATCGATCGCCGCGTCCTCATCGTCCTCGGCGCCGTTGCCGCCGGCCTCGTCTCCCAACCCGTCTGGAAACGCCTGGTCGGACGCCAGCCCGATGGAACCTATCTGCTCCCCACGGGCCAGACCGTTCGCCCCTTCGGCAAAATTATCGAGGTCAATGACCGTCCTCTCGGCATCGCCATGTCCCCGGATGGCCGGCTCGCGGCCGTCGTCACCGGTTCCAACTTCGCCTCCCGCGCGCTCCATCTCGTCGACGTCGCTTCTGCCCAACTCACGCAAACGCTCCCCATTGCCGACAGTTTCACCGGCGTCGTCTTCACGCCCGACGGTAATACCCTCTACATCGGCGGCGGCTCCTCTAATGCCGTTCACATCTTCTCTCGGACAGGCGCCCAGCCATTCGCTCCCGCCGGCAACATTGCGCTCCCCAACAGTGCCCCCAGCGGCCTCGCGCTCAGCCCCGACGGCAAGTACCTCTTCGTCGCTTGCAACCTCCGTCACAGCGTCGCCCGCATCGCCCTCGCCGATAAGAAAATCGACTTCTGGACCACCGGCAGCTACCCGTACACCGTCGCCATCGCCAACGGCAAACTCTTCGTCTCCAATTGGGGCGGCCGCAAGCCGCGCTCTAACGACGTTACCGATGGCCTCCATCCGGTCGTCGTGGACAAGCGCACCGGCATCCCCGCCTCCGGCACTCTATCGATCTTCGATATAGCCACCGGCGCCCCTATCACCGAGCTCGAAGTCGGTCTTCACCCCAGCGCCCTCGCCCTCTCGCCCGATCAGTCCAAACTCTACGTCGCCAACGCCAACTCCGATACCGTCGCCCAAATCAACACCGCCGATCCCAAGCTCGAACGCACCATCGCCGTCCCGCTTTACAAAAAGGCCCCGCTCGGCAGTTCTCCTAACGCCCTCGCCGTTCATCCCGACGGCAAGACGCTCTTCGTCGCCAACGCCGCCAACAACGCCGTCGCCGTCGTCGACCTCCTTGGAGCCAAAGTCAAAGGCTTCCTCCCCGCTGGCTGGTACCCCACCGCCGTCGCCCTGTCTAAGGATGCAACCCAACTCCTCATCGCCAACGGTTACGGCTTCGGCTCGGTCGCTGAGGCTAAGGGCAAAGGCCGCAGCTACACGGACCGCGCCGGCGTTCTCTCCCTTGTCCCGCTCACCGAACTCAAGAACCTCGAGAAACACACCGCTCAGGTCTTGAAAGACAACCACGCCGGCGAAGCCGCCAAGGGCCAAACGCCCAAGCCCATCGAACACGTCATCTACGTCATCAAAGAAAACCGCACCTACGATCAGATCTTCGGCGACATGCCCGAAGGCAATGGCGACCCGTCACTCGCAATCTTCGGGAAGGAAGTCACACCCAACCACCATGCTCTGGCCGAGCAGTACGTCCTCCTCGACAACTTCTACCAGCCCGCGGACCAGTCCGCCCTCGGCCATCGCTGGTGCACGCAAGGCTACGCCAGCGACTGGGTATTCAAGTACAGCAATGGCCGTAATGACCAAAACCCGATGCTCTTCGCTCCCACCGATTTCATCTGGGACAACGCCCGCCGACACGGCGTCAGCGTCCGCGCCTTCGGCGAGCGCGGCCTCAATACAGTCGAGCCATCCGGCGCCACCTGGTCCGACATCTATGCCGACTGGAAGAACGGCACCCGCAAAGTCTCCATCAAGCCCCGCGCCGTGATTGTCGGCCTTCGCGAGGTCTACTCTCCCAACGTGCCCGCTTACGACATGCGCATCCCCGACCAGGTCCGAGTTGACCGGTTCCTCGAGGAGTTCCGCGAGTCCGAAAAGACCAACACAGTCCCCAAGTTAAGTGTTCTGCTGTTATCCCAGGACCACACCTCCGGAACCAGTCCCGGCTTCCCCACGCCGCGGGCGATGGTAGCCGACAACGATCTCGCTCTGGGCCGTCTCGTGGAAGGCGTCTCCAACTCCAAGCTCTGGCCCAAGACCGCCATCTTCGTCGTCGAGGACGACGCCCAATCCGGAGTCGACCACGTTGACGGCCACCGTACCGTAGCCATGGTCATCAGCCCCTACACACGCGGCCGCAAGACCGACAGTACGTTCTACACGACCATCAACCTCTACAAAACCATCGAACAGCTCCTCGGCTTCCCCCCGCAAAACCAGTTCGATGTCGCGGCCGACCCCATGTTCACGGTCTTCAACAAAACCGCCGCGGCCGAGCCCTTCAAGGCAATTCCAAACCGCATAAAGCTCGATGAGATGAACCCGCCGCTAAAGGCGCTCAACGGAAAAATGCTGGAACTGGCAAAAGCCTCGCTAGCCATGGACCTCGATGAACCCGACGTAGCCCCCGAGGGTCTGTTGAACGAAGCCATCTGGCATTCGGTCAAAGGACCGCAAGCCCTCTATCCGCGCCGCGGCCCTTCGGGAGGCGGCGAACGGTAGGACTTTCAGTGTGCTAAGCCTTGCAATCGCGGCAATGGGCAAACACGGAAGGTGCTGCAGTTCATTTAGATGGGCCTCGCTCCATTTCGATCACGCTCTTTGCCCCAACGCAATAGCTTGGAAGAGCGCTGAGAAAAAGCTGAACGCCGCCGCGCAGTTCAGTTGAGTGATTGTTATTCCGCATGGCACGAGAGAAAAGTTTTCGCTTGGGCTCTGGATACCGTTTCGCCGGCAAGGAGTGGAATCGCGTACAGTACCAATAATCATCTCAATTCGGACCTGTGGGTGATGGAGTCTCTATTGCCCCTTCAGTATCCCGTCAGATAGGAGTGTCCGTGCAACTATCACTACCGGAAACTACCACCAAACCCGAGCGCATTGTCGTTCTCGATTTACTCCGCGGGCTGGCGCTCCTGGGAATGTTCGCCGTTCACTTCATGGACAACGCCGCGCCGCCCAAACCTGATTTGCCTCTCGGAGGATTCGTTAGCTCCGCCGTTTCGCTGTTCGTTGAGGGGAGGGCCTACACAACTTTCGCGATTTTGTTTGGCACTGGCTTCGCCCTTCAACTTCGCCACGCCTCAGCACGCGGTGAACCTCTAACGGTTCCATTCGTTCGCAGGCTGCTCGGCCTTGCCGCGTTTGGCCTAGTGGCAGAGGCAGTTTTTGGATTCAACGTGCTCATCGGCTATGCCAAGTGGGGTTTGCTGCTGCTGCTGGTGTGGCGATGGTCCACGCGGAAGCTCATCATCCTGCTCATCTTCTGTGCGGCGTCGCAAAGTCTGTATAACATCGCGGTTGGAAGCTATCAGTGGGCTACTCTTGGAGTCGATGGGACACGGCAGGAGAACGCGAAGTCTCGCGCAGCCTACGAGGAGGCAAGGAAAGCGCGTCGAGAGGGCGAGGCGCAACCCAGTCTCCCTATGGTAATTGCGGCTCGCGTCCGATTCATGAAGCCATTCTATTCGCAGGCATTCAGCCTTATGCCGTCGAGTTCATTTGTCATGTTCTTGTTAGGACTGCTTGCGTTGCGGGCCGGCGTATGGGAAAGTCCACAAGAGCATCGCCGCCTGATCTTGGGACTTATGGGATTCGGCATCTTGGCCTGGATTTTGGCAAAGTGGGTCTTCCCTCTCCCGTGGCCTGTGCTTCCAATTGGGCGCGTATCGGGGCCAATACGAGGTGGGCTGCAGCTTTTCCGCGACCAATGGCTGGCCTTCACCTATATCGGTGCGGTTTTGCTCTTAGTGGCAAAAGACCGGCGCTGGGAGCAGCGGCTCCGAATCTTTTCGCTCGCCGGGAGGATGGCGCTAACCAATTACATGATACAAGTGGCGCTGATCGACGTCCTCTTTCGGCCGTACGGTTTTAACTTGGACCGTATTGCGCCGGAATTCGGACCGATCGCGGCATTGGCGTTGTTTGGTGGCCTTGTTACGTTCAACTGGTGGTGGCTGAAGCGTTTCCGGCTTGGTCCTGCGGAGTGGGTGTTGCGCTCGATCACGTATGCCAAGTTGGATTCAATTCGTCTGCCGCGCGCCGTGCCCCAAGCTGCGGATATTGCCGAGGCCTCCGGCTGAGGTCGTTTCCGAACCGCGCCTTCAACTTCCGGCCGCGCTCGACGATACTCTTGCGCGTGCTCTGTTGTTTTCGAGTTGAGCCCTCGGCCGCGGAACGAAAGAAGCCGCGGGTCCCGAATGTTCCGATACCAAATCAATATCGTGAGAGGAAGTAGCTTCCATGGAACGCCGCTATCATTTCAGAGGTTCTTTACAGTCCTGCGAAGTCCATTCCCGTCCGAAAGCCCCGTGGCCCCCTACCCGCGCCGCGTCGCCGCCGGAAGCAGCGAACGGTAAAGCTCCGCCGTCTGCCGCGCAACCTCGGGCCAACTGTGCTCCGCCTCCCAACGCTCATGCCCGAGCCTTCCCATCTCCGCCAGCATCTCCGGATCTCGAAGTCCGCGGCATATCGAATCCGCCAATTCGGGCACGCGGCAGGGCGGCACCAGAAACCCCGTCCTGCCTTCTTCCACGATCTCCGGCATTCCGCCCACGTTGGTCGCGATCACCGGACGCGAATAATGAAACGCAAGCGGGACCACTCCGCTAGTCGAAATATGAACGTAGGGAAGCACCACGACATCGGCGGCATAAAAAAGGTACTGTGCCTCGGATATTGGTACATACTCCAGCCGCGTCACGGTCGAATGCCGTATGTCTTGCGAATCGATCAAGTCGTCGATGGAGACGGAAGGGTCCATCGGTTCTCCCGCGATCACAAGTTTGGCGTGTGGGAATTCCTGCAACACCCGCGGCCAGGCGCGTAGCAGGTACGGCAGGCCTTTGTATGCCTTTATCATCCCGAAGAAAAGCACATGCGGCGCTTTGGCGTCCGTACCGAGCCTCTCTCTCGCCTTCGCGCGGCTAAAATCCCGGCACAGTGGAAAGGTCGATGGGCCCTCCGGAATACGTCGAACCTCGCATACCGCATCTCCGCTATGGTGCAACAAAGTCCGCTTCAGACTCTCCGTATGGACAACCACCGCGTCCGTCTCCCGATAAATCCTCCGCGGGCTGCCGACTCCGGACCGCGCCAACTCGGTTATCAAATCATGCGCGGTGTACACCACCTGCCAGCCTCTGGACCGCAATTTCCGCAGGAGTATGACATCGAGTTCAGGGAACAAAGCCCACTGCACATGAAAAATACCCGGCGGCCGCTCGCGAAGGGATTTCCATGTCCGCCACAGCCCGGCGGGATAGGTTATCGCCCGAAGCAATTGCCGTAACAGAGCATAGCGCTGAAGCAAGCGTTTCCGGGGCCCGCCCAGGCTTAGGAAGAATTGCGGTTTCGTGGGAAAGCAGGCGTTCTCTTCTACCGCCTCAAAGAGGGGCGGTGCCGTGATCAGCTCCACTTCAACGCCTAACGCCGCAAGGGCGCATCCAAGGTTTTGATCGTAGTGCGGTGTGAAATTGCCCGCATCGAACAGGATCACTTGCACCCCAACGCCTCCCGGTAAAGGGCGGCCAATGAATCGCATTGGGCTTCCAGCGTGAAGTGTTCGCGAACAAGTCTCCTTCCTTCCTGGCCTAAACGGTCCGCTAGTGCAGGATCGTTCATCAACCGCAAGATCGAGTTCGCAAGCGACTCCGGGTCACCGGGGGGAACCAATAGCCCCGTCTCTTCGTCGCGAATAATTTCAGGGATGCCTCCGCAGTCGGTGGCCACCACCGGACGGCCGACCGAGAGCGCCTCTAACAGGCACCGCGGCAGCGCTTCGTAAAACGAGGAACAAGCCACAATGTCACTTTCCGCAATCACAGCCAGGATATCTTCTCGATAGCCCAGAAAGAAGACCGATTCACGGATTCCGAGACGGGCCGCGTACTCCATCAAATCGTCCCGCAACTCGCCGTCTCCTACAATCTGGAACCGCGCGTCGGGTCGGGTGGCCAAAACTTTTTGGGCGCTCTCGAGGAATACGCGATGCCCCTTCACCGCCTGCAGCCGGGCTACGATAGACACCACTGGCCCGCCCGTTCTCGGCCGGACGGCACTGGTCTCCGCGGATTCCATCGTGTGATAAATGACCTTTGTTCTCCGCAGCAGGCTCGGCCACCGCCTCATCTCGGCGAGTGCACCGCGGGACGGGCTCGTAAGCCGGCTAAAGCAATGCAGCACCAGGGAATCCAACGCCTGAAAAAGGGTCATCTGAAACCCTGGCTCGGTATGCCTTACTGTTGCCACAAGTACGCCGCCACGCCCGCGCCTTCCGGCCAGCGCCGCCACTAAATTCGTCTTGTACTCACTGGAGTGAACGATCAGCGGATTCCCGCTTTCAACCTTACGCCGCACCCATCGAACGCACGCCGGGAACGCGCTCAGACTTCCATCCAGTTGCGTGATTGGTGTCCCTTGCGCTGTTGCCGCCGCAACCATCGGGTGCTCCGCCGCCTGGCCGCCGGCCCTCTTGTACAGAATGCCGACTTCGCACTCAAAACCGTGTTTCGGTAGAGTCCGGCAAAGTCCGAGAATGCCCTTCTCGGGACCCCACAAATTGCCGCTTTGGCGGAGAAAAAGAACTTTTCCTGAACGTGACTGCAACACGGTATCCTATCACGAAGCCTGCGCCTCACTGGCGCCTCCAATCGATTTCGCCGCAGACCCTCCGGAAGCCCAAACCGTCCCATCGCCCCCGAGACATACCCCGCCCCAAATTAATCCAACCCGGTCGTTCTTTGCCGGTACCACATGCGTACGCGCGGCTAGAGGCGTGACATCTCCGCCATGATGAGCAGACTGGAATTCCATGCGGGCGGTTCGAAGGAATCGCAGCGCGAGTCGATACCCGCCTGCCCGTCCTTGGCAACGGCAGCATCCGTACCGGCGCGTAGCCGCGCTTGGACAGTTGGCATCGTTCCAGTTCTGGCGCGTTCTACTTGCTGGTTCTGATGCTCGGCGGCGGAGTTCCCGGCCTGGGCGTCGAAGCGTACGGGGGGCCTCGCCCGCCGGCTCGCCGCCGTTGGAGGTGATCGTCAACTGGCCGGCGCTGCTGAAGAGGGACGCCGCGGGCGAGTGAGCGCCGCGATATCCTGGGAATCTGAGCGAGGAACCTGCCACACGATGAACGATCTCTTGAACCGCATCTCCGTGAATCCCCAAATCTGCGGCGGTAAACCTTGTGTCCGCGGCACGCGATTCTGGGTGTCGCTTCTCCTGGACTTCCTAACTCCCGAAGGTGTGCTTGCTGATCGAAGAAGAGCCCTGCGCCAACGGTCAGACTCTGCCACGCGACACGACCGAAATCGTGCATGCCTAGCGCTCGCGCATACGAACTCCAGCGGGAGGCTGCCAAACTCGGTTTCGAGCGAGCACGTCAAACGGGAAGCGCAACATCGGTCACGCTCGTCACGCGCCCGAGGGTGGCGCGTGTTATGGTGAGTTCCTGTGCGGCCCAAAAAGCTAGTCCCGGCTATATTCTTGTTGTGCGTTTCCGTGTGGCCTCTCCAAGGCGCTGACGCTCGAATCGACTCCAACGGATTCAAGAGCGGCTTCGCGAAGACGAGTGACGGCGTCAAGCTGCACTACCTCGAGGCAGGGAAAGGCCCGGCTATTCTGTTCCTCCCGGGTTGGACCGGAGCAGCCGAATTCTGGGCGCCACAGATGCGATTGTTATCGGGCAAATGGCGGGTGGTCTCGCTCGATCCGCGATCCCAAGGCGATTCCGAAAAGGTTCAAGAGGGAAACTACACGGAACGGCGCGCGCGAGATGTTCATGAGGTGATCGAAGCTCTCGGTCTTGGGCCGGTCGTGCTGATCGCGTGGTCGAGAGGCGTGGTGGAATCGCTGAGCCTGATCGAGCAGTTCGGAACTTCATCGTTGCGGGCCTTGGTTCTGGTTGACGGCTCTTTGGTCAGGACACCCAACGCTGCGGCAGTCAGTCAGTTTCAACAACAGACGAATGCAATGCTGCGCGATCGAAAGAAGTTCGTATCGGAACAGGTTCCCGGTATGTTCCGGAGGCCGCACGGCAAGGATCTGTTTGATCGGATAGGCGAGGCCAACCTGAAGACACCGACTCCAATCGCCATTGCACTACAGGCAGATAACCTGGACCGTGACAGCCGTCCGGCACTGAAGCGACTGGACAAACCTGTACTGTTCATCAACCGTTCCGGTCCCGGTGCGGACGCGCTCGCGGAAATTCTGCGGAAGGAACTGCCGGCCGGCCGCTTGGAAATCATGGACAATGTCGGACACGCCGTCTTTCTGGATGATCCCGAACGGTTCAATGAGATTCTCAAAGGCTTCTTGGAACCTGTTGCCGATCCCTGAGGAAAGGACCACTAGGAAAGTGACTTCAGCATTCTTCGTTTGATGTTCCTGATCCAGACTGCGCCGGTGTGACTAACTCGGGAGGATCCGAAGCTCGTGCTCCCAGGCCGGCTACTTTCCCCCATCAATATCCGCCTGTACGGATCGCCAGAATGCGGAGCGCTCCGGAATCAGCTTTTCGTATTCGGAGGGGACAGGCCAGTTGCCGGTAGTGGCGATTACTAGCCGGCGCTTGGGGTCGAGGAAAATGCTTTGTCCGAAGGTGCCTCTAGCTTCGAAGCTGCCGTCGTCATTCGTCCACCAAAGGTAGCCGTATCCCCGGCCCGGCACTCCGATGTCGGCCTGCTTTGTGGTCGCCTGCGCCAGCCAGCCTGGCGGTACGATGGAGGCTCCTCCGGGGACTTGCGCGCCGTCCAGGATGAATTGGCCAAAGCGCGCGTAATCGCGGAGGGTGACGGACAGGCCCCCTCCGGACCGCTCGACACCGGAGGGCGTCAAGTCCCAGTACGCGTGTTGCTCCATGCCGTAAGGCTTCCAGATCTTTTCGCTCAGATACGCGCTAAGCGTCTTTCCCGTGGACTGTGTGAGCAGTACGCCGATCAACTCCGTGTCGCCGGAATTGTACAGCCATTTCGTGCCCGCGGGCGCCTGCCGCGTCAGGCGGCGCATATAGGAAACTGTGGCGTTGGAACCGGGTCGAACCGGTTCGTGGCGCAGGCGCACGTTGTCAGAGTTCGGATTCGTGTATGTCTCGTCCCACTTCATGCCGGAGGTCATCGTGAGCAAGTGGCGAATGGTGACATCGTCATACGAGGAATTATTAAGCCCTTTGATGTAAGTGGTGACCTTATCGTCGAGGCTCTTGATAAATCCGTCTTTGATCGCCGCTCCGACCAGGGTGGAACTGACGGACTTACCGACCGACATGCTGGTCCAGCGGCCACTCGCATCGAAGCCGCGGGCGTACTTCTCCAGCCGAATCTGGTTGTCCTGCAAAATGATGAGTCCCGATGCGTGTTGGGCTGCCATGTACGAGTTCACATCGATGCTCGCGGCAAGGGGCCTTCCCGCCGCAAAGGCATGCACCTTACCGCCAGCGGGTACGGTATTGGTTCTGTATATCCGCTGCATCTGGCGGAAACCCGCCTCGCGGCGTTCCGATGACCAGAGACTCGGTGCCTGCTCCAGCCATGACGGATCCTGAGCCCCGATGGTGCATCCGAGGATGAGGACAAGACAGAAAACTCTGATCGGACGCATTCGAGGATTATAGTCAGATTCGTGTCTGTGAGGCTTCGGGATCTTCGCTTCACCGACGCCTGCGCCCGGACCCCCGCGACGGCTGGCGATACCAGCCCGAATCGCGCACGACGCAACCCCCGAGCCCCCGGCGAAACTAGTAACATCATTGCAAGGAGTCGATCCAAATGAGTCAAGAGCATTCGTTGGATGAAAACATCACCCCAAATTCCGAGGTTGACCAGTATTGGGCCGATCTCCTTTCGCCTCGCCGCCGCAGGTTCATTCTGCAATCCGGCCTGATGGCCGCCACCGGCGTGGTGACCGCATCTGCGTTGGAAGCCGAAGAGGAGACTGCGGAGGCTAAACGCCTCGCCTCCCCATACGGCAAAGACTTCCAACCAGTCTTTCCACCGCCGGACCAAGGCAAGAGTCCCTGGGGCTATGAGACGCACAAGGAACCCGCATTACGGCCTAAGAGCATACGTCCCGGGGAAGAGAACGGACTGCCCGCCAAGCCGCGGCCGTATACCGACATCAAGAGCTACCACGCTCATTTCTATTTCGACGAGGACACCTATGAACGGGCGGCGCTGGTACGCAAGTGGTCGATAGAGCGCTTCCCCGTTGAACTCGGAAATTGGAATTTGGAGCCTCGCGGCCCGCATGTCACCCCGTCGTTCTACTTCGGCTTCACGAATGACCTATTGCCGATCCTCGTCCCCTGGCTCCAGTTGAATAGCCTGGGGCTTACCATCCTGCTGCATCCCAACACAGACGATCCGCGGGCTGATCATCTCTATTACACGCTTTGGGTGAATCGCTCCCAGCCCGTCAATGCCTACGCCATGAAGAAACCGGCGCCGGGCCAGCCGAGGGTGGAGCGGGTCCTTCCCAATATCCGCCCCACTGTCAAATTGGAATCCTGAACTCGACGATTGAACTAAACCGCTACGCGGTAGACGGGTGCCAGCGGGCATCGCAGCCGGAGAAGAAAGAAGGAGGTGTGTGGGGGCGAGATCCGGCAGACTGATATCGGGTTGACAGACAACCGAGATCGATCTT
>Ga0315912_10000553_pt1 | contig 64590 bp, 60 predicted proteins | sample VfabasoilMG_FD_204469 | JGI IMG/M metagenome (GOLD analysis project Ga0315912, IMG submission 204469) | Garden soil microbial communities collected in Santa Monica, California, United States - V. faba soil | ecosystem: Environmental > Terrestrial > Soil > Garden | place: USA: California...
AAGCTGGTTTCGTTGGACGACCCCATGGCGAACTCGTCCATGTTGGTCTTGCCCAGGGTGACCATGCCGGCCGCGTTGAGCTTGCTGACCACGGTGGCGTCATATGGCGACACGAAGTTGTCGAGCATCCGCGAACCGCAGCTGGTCTTCACGCCGCGGGTGCAGAAGATGTCCTTGTGCGCCAGCGGCAGCCCGGTCAGCGGGCCGGCTTGCCCGGCGGCGAACGCCGCGTCGGCGGCCTTGGCCTGGGCCAGCGCGTTGTCCGGGGTGACCGTGACGAAGGCGTTGAGCTTCGACTGCGAGGCTTCGATGCGTCCCAACAGGCTCTTCGTGAGCTCCGTCACGGAAAATTCCTTGGCGCGGAGCTTCGTCGCGAGCTCCGCCAGCGTGAACGTATGCATTTTCAGACTCTTCCTATTCGATGACCTTGGGCACGAGATACAGCGCGGCTTCCACCTGGGGAGCGTTGCGTTGGTAGAGCTCGTGTTGATCCTTTTCGGTCACGACGTCGGGTCGCATGCGCTGCGCGACCCCGGGAAGCGGATGAGCCATGGGCTCGATTCCCGCGGTTTGAGCGGCATCGAGTTGGCCGACCAGGTCGACGATCTTGGAAAGGCTGTCCTGGTAGACCGGAATCTCGGCTTCGGTCAGAGAAAGCCGTGCGAGATGCGCGATCGAGTTGATCTGGTCGCGATTGAGGCTCATCGGAAACTCAAGCAAAAGGTGTGGGAAATGTGCGCGGGATCATACCTGTTGCCTTGTGGGGCGTGCTGCAGATTGTTAAATTGCCAACACTTTTTCGCGCTTAGCTTGGTTGCTTCATGTTTAAACGCTTGCGAGGCTACTTCTCGAGCGATCTTTCGATCGACTTGGGAACGGCCAATACCCTTATTTATGTCCGCGACAAGGGCATCGTGCTCAATGAGCCGTCCGTTGTCGCGGTGCAGGACGACCAGGGCGGTCGTGGCAAGGTCATCGTCGCCGTAGGCGCCGAGGCCAAGAACATGCTCGGCCGTACCCCCGGCCACATCAACGCGGTGAGACCGATGAAGGACGGCGTGATCGCCGACTTCACCTACACCGAAAAGATGCTGCAGTACTTCATCGGCAAGGTGCACGGCAACCGCGTGCTCAAACCCTCGCCCCGGGTGCTGGTGTGCGTGCCCATCGGTTCCACGCAGGTGGAACGCCGCGCCATCAAGGAATCGGCCGAAGGCGCCGGCGCGCGCAGCGTGCAGATAGTTAGCGAGCCCATGGCGGCCGCGGTCGGCGCGGGCCTGCCCGTGAACGAGGCGCGTGGCTCGATGGTGCTCGACATCGGTGGCGGCACCTCCGAGGTCGCCGTGCTCTCGTTGAACGGCATCGTGTACGCGGCCTCCGCGCGCATCGGCGGCGACCGCTTCGACGAAGCCATCATGAACTACGTGCGCCGCAACTACGGCATCCTCATCGGTGAAGCCACCGCCGAGCGCATCAAGATCGAGATCGGCGCGGCCTACCCGGGCCAGCAGGTGCGCGAACTCTCGGTAAAGGGCCGCAACCTCTCCGAAGGTGTGCCGCGCAGCTTCACGCTCAACTCCAACGAAATCCTCGAAGCGCTGCAGGAACCGCTGCAGGGCATCGTCGGCGCCGTCAAGCAGGCGCTGGAACAGACCCCTCCCGAACTCGGCGCGGACGTCGCCGAACGCGGCATCGTCCTCACCGGTGGCGGCGCCTTGCTGCGCGACATCGACAAACTACTCATGGAAGAGACGGGACTGCCGGTGGTCATCGCCGAGGACCCGCTGACCTGCGTCGCACGTGGCGGCGGCCGGATTCTCGAGCTCCAGGACGCGGTCGGGCCGGGAAGCTTCGGCCTGGAATAAGTGGCTGTCTTCGGTAGCGGCGGCAGCCGCTCATTCGGCGGACGCGGCCCGTCCTTCGGATTCCGCTTTTTCTGTTATGCCCTGCTCTCGGTCGTGCTCATGTTCTACGACCGCAAGGGTGGCTGGCTGGACACCGCGCGCTACGGCCTGCAGGCGGCCGTCTATCCACTGCAGCTGGCGGTGAATTCCCCATCCGCGGCCTGGCGCTGGCTGCAGGAAAACTTCGCCACGCGCGAGTCCCTGCAGCGCGAAGTCGACGCCCTGCGCCTGCAGCTGCGCGACCAGCAACTCGTGACGATGCGGCAGGCGGCGCTGCAGCAGGAGAACGCCACGCTGCGCGGGCTCAACTCCACCATGCCCGAGGTCATCGAGAAGCGCCTGATCGGTGAAGTCATCAACCAGGAAGAATCGGCGGTGCGGCAACGGCTGCTGACCAATCGCGGCGGCAGCTCCGGCGTCTACAAATCGCAGCCCGTGATCACGGGCGATGGCGTACTCGGCCAGGTGTTCCGCACCGGGCCTTTCAGCTCCGAAGTCATCCTCATCACCGACGCCGAGCATGCGCTGCCCGTGCAGACGCTGCGTACCGGCGTGCGCACCATCGCGCTCGGCACCGGCCGCAGCACGGCGCTCGAACTGCCCTACGTGCCGCAGAACTTCGACGTGAAGGTGGGCGACCTGCTGGTCACCTCCGGTCTCGGCCAGGTGTTTCCGTATGGCCTGCCCGTGGCGCGCGTGACGCGCGTGGAACGCGACCCGGCGCAGCCCCTGGCGCAGATCTTCGCCGCGCCGCTGGCGCATATCGATTCGGATCGCGAAGTGTTGTTCATCTGGTCGCGCCCGGGCCACCCGGCGGCACCGGCCACGCCCGAACAACTGGAACCGCCCAAGCCGGCTCCGAAGCCGGTAGTGAGGCCGCGCAAGCCCGCGACGCCGCCGCCGGCCGCGCCGCAAACGGCCCCTGCTCCCGCGCCGGAGACACCGGCGCCGCAGACGGAAGCCACGCCGCTGTCCACGCCGCCGCAGCAGCCGATCGAATCCACGGCGCCGCCGCCAGCGCCGGCCACACCGCCGGTCGAGGCGCCCCCGACATGAACCGCGAACCTCGCTGGGCGGTGTTCCTCACGGTGCTGCTGGCGCTCATCGCGCAGACGCTGCCATTGCCGAACTGGCTCGAGCCGGTGCGGCCGTCGTTCATCTGCCTGGTGATCATCTACTGGAGCATCTTCGCGCCGCATGCGGGCGGCATCTTCGCGCCCTGGCTCTCGGGCCTCGTGCTCGACGTGTTCAAGGGCGAGGTGCTCGGGCAGAACGCGCTGGCCGTGGCCCTGGTGGCCTACATCACCATGAGCCTGCACCAGCGGCTGCGCAACCAGACGCTGATCCAGCAATCGCTGTTCGTGTTCACGATGCTGGCACTGAATGAAACCGTGGTCTGGGCAATCGAGGGCTGGAGCGGCCATGCGGTTTCCACGCCGTGGCGCTGGATCCAGCCGATGGTGGGCGCCATGGTCTGGCCGTTCATCGCGATGCTGCTCGGCCGCACTCACTCGCGCAGCTAGCGCGCTCCGCAGCAGGCCATGGGCACCGTCCGCATCAAGGATCACTGGGGTGAACAGCGGCTGTTCGAGAGCCGCGCCCTGATGGCCATCATCATCATCGTGGCGCTCACGCTGCTGCTGCTCGGCCGCCTGGTGGTGCTGCAGGTGACGCGCTACGAATACTACGCCGAGCTCTCGCAGGGCAATCGCGTGCGCGTCGAGCCCTTGCCGGCCCAGCGCGGACTCATCCTCGATCGCAATGGCGCGGTACTCGCGGAAAACCGCCCCGCCTTCCAGCTGGAACTGGTGCGCGAGCGCGTGCCCGACGTGGACGATACGCTCGCGCGGCTCATCGAAATCGGCGTGCTGCCCGCGGACGACTTCGACGACACGCTCAAGCTGGTGAAGTCGCGTCGTGGCTTCGAGAGCACGCCCATCCGCCTGCGCCTCACCGACGAGGAAATCGCGCGCTTCGCGGTGCACCGCTTCGAATTCCCGGGCGTGGACATCGCCACGCGCCTCACGCGTTTCTATCCGCACGGCGAACATGCCGTGCACGCGCTGGGTTACGTCGCGGCCATCAGCGAAAACGACGTCAAGCGGCTCGAGAAGGAAGACCAGATCTCGCGCTACGCCGGCACCTCGCTGATCGGCAAGCTCGGCCTCGAAGCCTCTTACGAGAAGGAACTGCACGGCGCCGACGGCTCGCGGCAGATCCTCGTGAACGCGGCCGGACGTTCGGTGCAGCGCCAGGGCACGATGACGCCGGACCTGCGCGAGACCAAGCCGCTGCCGGGCCGCGACATCATCACCACCATCGATCTTCCGACGCAGCTGGTGGGCGAACAGGGTCTCATCGGCCGCCGCGGCGCGGTGGTCGCCATCGATCCGGCGAATGGCGACGTCATCGCGATGGTGTCGACACCGGGCTTCGATCCGAACCCCTTCGGTCGCGGCCTATCCACCAAGGAATATGGAGCGCTGCGCGACAACATCGACGTGCCGCTGCTCAACCGCGCGATTCGCGGTGAATATCCGCCGGGCTCGACCGTGAAGCCGGTGATCGCGCTCGCGGGACTTGCCAACGGAGTGACCACTCCGCAGCGCACGCGAGGCTGCCCGGGTTATTTCATGCTTCCGGGCTCCAGCCACCGCTTCCGCGACTGGCGTCCCGCCGGCCACGGCACGATGAACATGGAAAACGCCATCGCGCAGTCCTGCGACGTGTATTTCTACGAGCTCGCCACCATGCTCGGCGTCGATCATCTCTCCGAGTTCCTGAGCCACTTCGGCTTCGGCGCGCAGACCGGAATCGACATCGGCGGCGAGCGCAAGGGAATCCTGCCCAACCCGGCCTGGAAGAAGGCGCGCTTCAAGAATGCCGCCGACCAGGTGTGGTTCCCCGGCGAGACCGTGATCTTCGGCATTGGCCAGGGTTACCTCGTCGTCACGCCCATGCAGCTCGCGCACATGACGTCCATCGTGGCGTCGCGTGGCAAGAGCTACCAGCCGCGCCTGGTGAAGGCCTACCGCGAAGCCGGCACCGGCGAGATCGATGCCGTGGCACCCAAACTACTCGAAACCATTTCCGTGGCCTCGCCGGAGAACTGGCAGGTGGCGGTGAATGGAATGATCCGCGTGATGAATGGCGGCACCGGCTCGCGCAGCCAGGCGGGCGCGCAGTACCAGATCGCCGGCAAGACCGGTACCGCCCAGGTGTTCACGGTCGCGCAGAACGAAAAGTACAACGAGAAGGCTCTCGACGAACGCCTGCACGACCACGGCTGGTTCATCGCCTTCGCGCCCGCCGACGCGCCGAAGATCGCCGTCGCCGTGCTCATCGAGAACGGCAAACACGGCACCGCCGCCGCGGTCATCGCGCGCCGCGTGCTGGACCAGTACCTGCTCGGGCACACCACGACGCCCGAAATTCCGCCGCCGGCGCTGGTCGCCGCCGGTGCCGCGGCTGCGCCTCCGGTCGCGGCGGGAGACGAATAGATGTACGAGCCCATAGAAGTCGGCTCACGCAGCCAGCGCACCTTCTCCTTCGCGGGTCGCATGCTGGGCGCGCTCAGGCTCGATGGCCCGCTGCTGGTGGGACTCGGACTGATCGCGCTCTACGGCCTCGTGGTGCTGTACAGCGCCTCCGGCCAGAACTGGAACCGTGTCATCGACGGCGCCATCCGCGTGGCACTGGGCGGCTTCGCGATGTGCGCCCTGGCGCAGGTGAAGCCGAGTTTCCTGCGGCGCGTGGCGCTTCCGTTGTGGTGCGTGGGCGTGTTGCTGCTGATCATCGTCGACATCACCGGCCACATCGGCAAGGGCGCGCAGCGCTGGCTGGATCTCGGTTTCATCCGCTTCCAGCCCTCGGAAATCATGAAACTCGCCGTGCCCATGACCTGCGCCTGGTGGCTGCACGAGCGGCCGCTGCCGCCGAGCTTCATGCAGCTCGCGATCCTGTTCTTCATCTTCATCGGCATTCCCAGCGCGCTCACCATCGTGCAGCCCGATCTCGGCACCGGCGGCCTGATCCTCATCGGCGGCATGCTGGTCATCATCATGGCCGGCCTGCAGTTCAGGATCATGTTCGGCCTCGCGGCTTTCGGCGCAATCGCGGCCTGGGGCGCGTGGCAATACGTACTTTACGACTACCAGAAACAGCGCGTATTCACGCTGCTCGATCCCGAGTCCGACAAGCTCGGCGCCGGATATCACATCATCCAGTCGCAGATCGCCATCGGTTCGGGCGGCGTATTCGGCAAGGGGCTGCTCAACGGCTCGCAGGGTCAGCTCGAATTCCTGCCGGAACGCACCACGGACTTCATCTTCGCGATGGTGGGCGAGGAACTCGGGCTGCTCGGCGCGGCCATATTGCTGCTGTTGTACTTATTCGTGGTCGCACGCGCCCTGTACCTGGCCGTCGAAATGCAGGACACCTTCGCGCGCCTGCTCGCGGGCAGCATTGCCCTTACGTTTTTTGTCTATGTATTCATCAACGCCGGCATGGTGAGCGGCCTGTTGCCGGTCGTCGGAGTGCCGTTACCGCTCGTCAGCTACGGTGGCACTTCGATGGTGACCCTGCTGGCTGGCTTCGGTATCCTCATGTCCTTGTACTCGCACCGGAAGCTCGTTGCCTCGTGATGCAACGCATCGACTACGCATGGATTGTGGCGCTCGCTTTTGTCTCCGGTTCCGCTCTCGCGGACGGGTCGTTCACCGGCCGCACGCGCTTCGATCTCGACCGCACTGAAATCCGCGAATTCGTCGAAACGACCGCGGCTGCGCAGAAGATGCAACCGCTCGACGTGTATCGCCTGCTCGCCAAGGCCGAGCCACAGCCGAAGATCATCGAGCTGATCAGCAAGCCCGCCGAGAAGGTCTCGCCGTGGTGGGAATACCGCGCGAACTTCCTCACCGAACAGCGCATCGCCGAAGGCACGCAGTTCATGCTGGAGCACCGCGAGCGTCTCGAGAAGGCGCGCAAGGACACCGGTGTCGCGCCCGAGTACGTGGTGGCCATCATCGGCGTGGAAACCTTCTACGGACGTATCACCGGCAAGTACCGCGTGCTGGACGCACTCGCCACGCTGGCCTTCGACTACCCGCCGCGCGCGGAATATTTCAAGGGCGAGCTGGTGCAGTTCATCGCGTTGTCGCGCGAGGAAAAGGTGGATCCGCTGACGGCGCTGGGCTCCTACGCGGGCGCCATGGGCGCCAGCCAGTTCATGCCCTCGAGCTACCGCCGCTATGCGGTGGATGGCAGCGACGACAAGCAGCGCGACCTGTTCGCGGACTGGGACGACATCATCGCCAGCGTCGCTAACTACTTCAAGGAACACGGCTGGGTGGCCAATGGCCCGGTGCTGGCCGACGCCGCGGTGCAGCCCGACGCGCCCGCGGTGTCCGGGGCCGGGGGCCTGGCGCTCAATGAAACCGTGGCCGGACTCAAGGCCAAGGGCGTGGACTTCGACCCGGCCGGAAAAGGCGCCGACACGCCGGTGCTGCTGGTGCCGGCGGAAACCGAGGCCGGGCCCTCGTACCGCGTCGGCTTCAAGAATTTCGAAGTGATCACGCGCTACAACCGCAGCGTGCGTTACGCCATGGCCGTGCACGACCTCTCGCAGGCCATTGCCGTGCGCGTTGCCGCCGCCGATGCGGCGGGACGGGACACCACTTCGCAGCTCGCCTCGCGCAAGCCCGCCAGCGACGAAGACAGCCACACGCGCTGAGTCTTCAGCGGCCCCACACGAAAGCTTCGAATTCCTCGAGGAATCCCGGGGCAAAACGAATCGCCCGGCCGTAGTCACTCATGGGATCGAAGCGCCGGGGCGTCACGTCGTAGCTGATGCGATTGCCGCCCTGCGCCATGCCGACCGCCTGGCCGTCTGCATCGTAGTAGAGCCCGCCAGACGACATGGGCACCTGGTCCGTGTCGGTATGAAACATGTTCGCGACTCGCTCGTCGCGCGTGCCCAGCGTCGAGTACACCCGGCCCCGCGTCTTGCGCTTGGTATACGCCGGGAGGACGTCGAAGTGGTATGCGACCAGCATGAGCTCCTGGCCCTCGCGGATCTTCGTGGCCCGCAGCTCGATCGGGCGTTCGACGAACCTCGGCCTCCTCACCAGTTCGAACATGGCGAGATCGAGTGCGATATCCGGATCGCTGCCCCAGTAGGGGCGGTACTGCTTGATGGCAACTTCGTCGAGCAGTTTTCCCTTGCGGTCGTATACCTGGAATCGGCACTCGTCGACGGTGCGATGCCGGCGCGCTTTGTAGTCGTGGAAGATGTGCGCGACGCTGACCCCGTGGATGAAGTCGCCGGCAATGGTTCCGGCAGCCGAGGTGGGATCGCCGCCCGGCACCTGGCAGGTAATGACCTGGGTTGCGCTGTAGCGCCGCTCGTCCGCGGCATCCAGCAGTGCCTCAGGCCTGGCGCGGTCGTCGACGCCGTACACTCCCGCGTCCACGTCGCTCACCCGCGATGAGCACATCAGGACCAGGAACGCTGCGTGGGTTAGAGTTCGGGGCGATGTACAAGACACTTGCGGCAATTCTATGCGTCTCGCTGACTGGCTGCAGTCTCGCGCATCGGCAAACCGGGCCGGCCGCTCCCGCCGAAAGCGGCTCCGCCATTCCCTCCGGCTCCAACGTTCCCTCGCCACCGCCCGACGTGTTCGCGATTCCGGACGCCGTGCCGCGCGCGGAGCCGCGCGGCAAGCGCGGCAATCCGCCGTTCTACGAAGTCTTCGGCAAGCGCTACTACGTCATGGCGTCGAGCGATGGATGGGTGGAGCGCGGCACGGCGTCCTGGTATGGACCCGGCTTCCACTCGGCCTCCACGTCGCTGGGCGAGCCCTACGACATGTACGCCATGACGGCCGCGCACAAGACGCTGCCTATTCCCTGCTACGCCGAGGTCACCAACACGAAGAACGGCCGCAAGGTGGTGGTGCGCATCAACGACCGCGGGCCTTTCGTCGGCGATCGCATCATCGACTTGTCCTACACGGCGGCGGCCAAGCTCGACATGCTGACCGCCGGCACGGCGCCCGTGGAAGTGCGCGTGCTGACGCCAGGCCGTGACTCGTCCGGGTCCGCGCTGCCGCCGGCAACTCCCGTGGCACCGCCGCCGCGATCGGCGCCCGCGGTGACCGTGGTCAATGCGCCCGCGGCCAGTATTCCCGGGGCGGCGCCCATGTTCATCCAGGCTGGCGTGTTCGCCGATCACGAAAATGCGCGGCGCCGCGTCGAGTTGCTGCTCGCCGAGGGCATCGAGCTCGCCAGCCTCGACGAAGTGCCGCGCAATGATCGCGCGCTGCACCGCGTGCGCGTCGGCCCCTTCGCCAGCGTCGAGGAGTTCGATTTCAATCTCAAGCGGCTGCGCGACCTCGGCATCAACGACGCGCGGCTGCTGACCAACTGAGCGTACAATCGCCGGCCTGACAACCCCTTCGGAGCCCTGCGCGATGCCGCGATCCCGGCTGATTTCCCTGCTTGCCTTCGCTTCCCTGTCCCTGAGCGCGCACGCCGCGGTGCCGATCCCCAAGCCGCCGGCCAATGATGCCGGTGCCTATGTGCTCATCGATTTCGAAAGCGGTCGCGTGCTCGCCTCCTACCGCGCCGACGTGCAGGCCGAACCGGCCAGCATCACCAAACTCATGACGGCCTACATCGTGTTCGTGGCCCTGCGCGAAAAGCGGCTGTCGCTCGGCGAAGAAGTGCTGGTCAGCGAAAACGCCTGGCGCACGGGTGGCTCGGCCTCCGGCGGATCCACCACCTTCCTGGAAGTGAACTCCCGCGTGCCCGTGGAAGTGCTCGTCAAGGGCATGATCATCCAGTCGGGCAACGACGCCACCATCGCGCTTGCCGAAAAACTCGGCGGCACCGAGGCCGGCTTCGTGCAGATCATGAACGAGTACGCGCGGCGGCTCGGCATGAACAACACCAACTTCGAGAACAGCTGGGGCGGTCCCGGCCCGAAACACTATTCATCCGCGCAGGACCTGGCCACGCTGTCGCGCGCCATCATCCGCGAGTTCCCTGACTACTACCGCTACTACTCGGAGCGCGAGTTCACCTGGAACAAGCACACGCAGCAGAACCGCAATGGACTGCTGGCGCGCGACCCTTCCGTCGACGGCATCAAGACCGGTCACACGAAGAGCGCGGGTTATGGTCTCGCCAGCTCCGCGAAGCGCGACGGCATGCGGCTCATCTCCGTGGTGCTCGGCACCGGCGGCTTCAAGCAACGCGAAGACGCGAGCGCCTCGCTGCTCAACTACGGCTTCACGTTCTTCGAGACCGTGAAGGCCAAGGGATCCGGCGACGTCATCCTCAAGCCCGAGGTATACAAGGGCGAGGAAGATCGCGTCACGCTGGTCCCCGAGCGCGACATCTGGGTGACCGTGGGTCGCGGCTCCGCCGCGCAGCTCAAGACCACGGCGACCGTGAAAGAACCGGTGATCGCGCCGATCAAGGCGGGCCAGACGCTGGGTGAACTCACCGTGTCGGATGGCAAGGACGTGATCGCCAAGGTGCCGTTGGTCGCGCAAGCCGCCGTGCCCGAAGGCGGCTGGTGGACGCGCATGGTGGATGGCATCGCGCTCTGGATGGAATGACAATCGCTCATGGGTGAACCGCTGCCGATCTGCTATCTCAACGGCGAACTGCTGCCGTTGCGTGAAGCGCGCATTTCGCCGCTCGATCGCGGCTTCCTGTATTCCGACGGCGCCTACGAAGTCACGCCCGTGTATGGCGGCCGGCCGTTTCGTTTCGCGCAGCATCACGCGCGCCTGACGCGCAGCCTCCGGGAAATCCGCATGGACGACCCGCTGTCGCTGGATGCCTGGCGCGGCGTGTACCGCGAACTCATCGAGCGCAACGGCGTAGCCGGCGGCGATCTCTATATATATGTGCAGGTGACGCGCGGCGCCGAATACGGACGCAACCACGCGCCGCTGCCGGACGTGCCCCGCACGGTGTTCGCCTTCGCCGCACCCTGGCCGGAAGGCCGCGCCGGCTGGCGCGAGAATGGCCTGCCGGTAGTGACCGCGCAGGACACGCGCTGGGCGCGTTGCGACATCAAGTCCGTCTCGTTGCTGGCCAACGTGCTGCTGCGCCAGCTCGCGGTGGATGCCGGTGCCAGCGAGACCTTGCTGCTGCGCGACGGTGAGCTCACCGACTCCAGCGCCTCGAGCGTGCACGTGGTCATCGACGGCGAACTGCGCACACCGCCGAATTCCTGGAAGCTGCTGCCCGGCACCACGCGTTCCGTCATCGAGGAGATCGTCGACAAGGCCGGCGTGAAATGGCGCGCGGCGCGCGTCAGCGAAGCCGAGCTGCGCGCGGCGACGGAAATCATGCTGGGTGCCGCGACCCGCGAAGTTCAGCCGGTCACCAGCCTGGACGGAAAGCGGGTGGGCAGCGGAAAACCGGGCCCGGTGTGGCGGAAGCTGTATGACGCCTACCAGGCCCACAAGCGCGAACTTGCGGGGACGCCCTGGTGAAGGACATATCCGGAGACGGCCAGGAACTGCTGCAGTTTCCGGTCGCTTATCCCATCAAGGTGGTCGGGCGCCGCAGTGATTCGCTGCGCGCCAACATCGATGCCATCGTGCGCGCCCACGTGCCCGATCTCGACGCCAGCCAGATCACCGAGCGCGAGAGCAACCAGCAGCACTTCCTGTCGATCACCTACACCATCAACGCGCAGAGCCGCGAACAGATCGTCGCCCTTGCCACCGCCCTGCAGGCGAGCAAGGACGTGATCATGCTTATCTGAGCCGCGACGCTCCGGCGGCCGCCGGCCAACCGGCAAACTACTGAAGCACCGCCGACGCGACCGCGGCGGAAGTCTGGTGCACGGCTTCGAGCAGTGCTTCCTTGTCGAGCGCCTCGCCCTCGAACTTGCCCGGCAACTTCTGCTGCGGGGAGTACACCACGCGCAGGCTCACGGGTTTACCGCCGAAGGTCCCCTCGAATTCGGAGACGAGCGGGAAATACATCGAGGTGAGCTCGCCGCCCTCGTACCAGCCACCCGCGGATTCCTTGCGCGAGCACTTGCTGCCGGGACGACGTTCTTTCTTCTTTCCCGGGATCGAGTAGCCCTGGATGCCCACGCTGTCGAGCCTGGTGCCGCTCTGCTGGACCTGCTTGTTGTAGTAGATGGACCAATTGAGGACGGTGAGTGTGCCGGCCATGCCGTCAATGCGCGAAAGGTCTTCCTTCAGCGCGTCGAGCTTGAGGGGATCGGAGGCGACATCGGCGATGCGGAACACATCGTCGTTGCACTTGCCGGTGAGCGCCGCCAGGCCGAATCCGTCTTTTTCTTCCTTGGGCCGCAGGTCGATGACCACGAGGCCCGGCTCCTGCGCGAACGCCGCCATGGCTGATATCAGGGACAACGCCGCAAGCCATGTCCGATGTTTCATGAGCCCTCCGTGGCGGATTGGACGGCGCGAGGCGCCGCGGGTTCAATTCTTTGGCTTCCGGAGCGCGGCCAGCGCCTTCTCCAGGAAGGGCACGAACGCACGACCCGTGGCCTCGACCGTGGCATCCGGTTGCCCCAGCTCCGCGAGCTGCGTCATTTGCAGGCCCGCATAGCCGCAAGGGTTGATGCGCTGGAAGGGCTCGAGATCCATGTTCACGTTGAATGCCAGGCCGTGATAGCTGGCGCCGCGGCGAATCCGCAGGCCGACGCTGGCGACCTTGCGCTCACCGACATACACGCCGGGCGCGTTCTTGCGGCACTCGGCCTTGATGCCCAGCGATGCGCAATAGTCGATGACGGCGCGTTCGAGCGCGGTGACCAGGTCGCGCACGCCGAGACCGGCGCGGCGGATGTCGATGAGTGGATAGACCACGAGCTGGCCCGGACCGTGATAGGTCACCTGGCCGCCGCGATCGATCTGCACCACCGGGATGTCGCCCGCCGCGAGCACGTGGCTGGCGCTACCGTTGAGTCCCTGCGTGAACACCGGCGGATGCTCGAGCAGCCAGATCTCGTCCGGTGTGTTCTCGTCACGGGTGTCGGTGATGCGCTGCATCTCGCGCCACGTCGGCACGTACTCCACCTTCCCAAACCACTTCACGACTGGCACAGCAGGTGTCAGGCCGGCGTTTCGGCGTTCTTCGCCCAGATCCGCCCCTATTCCCGCCGTCGTCGCCGAAGAATGCCGAAATGCCGGCCTGACACCGTCTTCGTTCAGCCGCACCTCGGCATTCACCAATCCAGCATTGTTCCCGGCCAACGCCTGCTCGGCGCGATAACTCGACCGCACCAGCGGCCCCGACACGCACTCGCGGAAGCCCTTGGCCAGGGCCAGCGCGCGGTACTGGTCGAACTGCTGCGGCGTGACGAAGCGCTGGACTTCGAGATGGTGCGCGGTGGGTCGCAGGTATTGGCCCAGGGTCAGCAGGTCGACGTTCGCGGCGCGCAGGTCGTCCATGCACTGGGCGATTTCTTCGTCGGTTTCACCGAGGCCCAGCATGAGGCTGGTCTTGGTCAACACCTCGGGTTTGTATTGCTTGGCATGCGCGAGCACGGCCAGGGTCTGTTCGTAGCCGGCGCGCGGATCGCGCACCGGATGCGTGAGGCGCTTCACCGTCTCCACGTTCTGCGCGAACACGTCGAGCCCCGAGTCGACCACGGTCTCGACGTCGCGCATCACGCCCTGGAAATCCGGCGTCAGTGCCTCGACGGCCACGTCCGGCGTGCGCCGCTTGATGGCGCGGATCGCGTCGGCGTAGTGGCGTGCGCCACCGTCGGGCAAGTCATCGCGATTCACCGAGGTCAGCACGATGTACTTGAGCTTCATGAGCTCGACGCTGCGCGCGGTGTTCTCCGGCTCTTCCGGATCCAGCCAGCCGCGCGGATTGCCGGTATCGACGGAGCAGAATCGGCAGGCGCGCGTGCACACCGCGCCCATGAGCATGATCGTGGCCGTGCCGGCATTCCAGCACTCACCGATGTTCGGACACTTGGCCTCTTCGCAGACCGTCGCCAGCCGGTGCTCGCGCACGATGCCCTTCACGGCGCTGAAGCCGGCCCCGGTGGGAATCGGCGCCATGATCCAGCGCGGCTTGCCGACCCGCGCCGACGGGTTTTCCGTGGCACGCGGCTTCTGGCCATCCTTGATGGCGGTGAAGCCCTGCGGAGTCACGTACTTCTCGCCGCTGCGAGGCGCGCGATTTTCGGCTACGACGGGAATGTTCTTGAGTGACGACATGGGTGTGCGAACAGCGGCGCCATTCTACTCCTGTGGCGGAGCTTCCTCCGCCGGGTATCCATCCTGCGCCGGGGGCGGCGGGCCAAACCCCGGAATCGGCATGGGTTTGCCATTTACCTTGAGTTCACCCTTGCGGAATTCAATGTGGCTCACCAGCTTCTCGCCCTCGCGTTTCGCGAAACCCTGGTCCACGGCCAGGCCGGCACCGGTGGCGCCATTCGGAATCTTCTCGAGCAGTGATTGCGCGATTTCGATGTTGAAGTCGGCCACCAGCTTGTCGAGCAGGCCCATGGCGCCGGCGGCCAGATCCGCTTCGGTCACGCCCGGCAGTCGCAACACGCCCTTGATGATGCCGTCCCCGTCGGCCGTCACGACTCCAATCCGATCGATGGAGAACTCCGGATCGTGCCGGAGCAGCGCGAGGCCGTGCTCCTTGACTGGCGTCATCACCACGGCTTCCACCTCGGCCACCGTGGCCACGGGCTTGGTGTAGGCCTCCTTCCACGTCGAGATGAGCTTGTTCAACGTCTCCGCGTGCAGGTGCCGCAGCGTGAAGTCGTAGTGGACTTCCTTGAGGTCGAGCTTGAGCTCCTCGAACGCCGGATTGCGGACCTGGCCGGTGCCGACGCGGGCCGTCATGTCGAAGAAGCCATCGTCTTCCCAGGTTTCGACCGCGTAGAGGATGTCCTCGACCGTGGTTTCCGTGCGGTCGAGTCCGGCGAACAGCGTCTGGTCGATTTCGAACTTGAATTCGGAGTCGTAGAGGTCGCCGACGATGCGCTCGCTTTCGCCTTCCAGGCTCATGCCGCTGATCAGCAGGCGCTCGCCGCTGTTGGGGTCGCTGTACTCGAGCTTCGGCCACGAACCGTCGACGTCGATTTCGTCGAAGTCGCCGGAGTAGCCGAGCTCGAGTTCGAAATCGTCATAGGCCAGCACGCCGGTTTCACCCTTGGCCTGGATCGTGCGTCCGTCGCCGTAGAAACGCGTGGATCCGCCGCCGAAGAACCCGACGCGGCTGCTGATGCGCGCGGGCTCGTCGGTGCCGAAGTAATCCACGAGTTGCTTGCGGATCTCGTCGCTGAGCACCAGCTTCGTATTCACACGCGCCAGGCCCAGGCTGGCCGGCCACAACACCGGTCCATGCAGGATTTCATTGCGCACGGTGAAGCGAATGGGTTTGGCGGGTGCGGCCGCCGGCTCGGCCGGCACTTCCGCGGCCGCGGGCTCCTCGACCGCCGCCTCGGTACCCGGTGCGGCCGACTGCTGGCGGCGCGCGAGTTCCTGCGCCGCCGTTTCCTGCGATGTGTGCTCCGGCGCCGCCCCGGTCTCGACGGCTTCGCCCGCGGTCGGACCACCGGCCAGCACATTCTTCGGATTCATGGCGTCGATCCACGCACCGAAGACTTCGAAGGTGACCTCCTGCTCGGAGCGGAACCAGCCACCGGTCCACTTGCGTTCGACGATGGTCAGGTAGGGAGCCTCCTCGACCAGCTTGTCGAGGCCGGCGTTGACGCGCTTCTCCGCCAGGCGCCCGATGCCCCACGGAGCTGCCACCAGCACCAGCAACATCACCAGCACCACGATCACGATCTTTTTCATCTGGTTTCGTCTCCCAATTCGGAATCCAGCGCCATCAGGCGTTCCACCGTGCCGATGTCGTACCAACGACCGGGGTGCAGCTCACCACTCAGCCGGCGCTCCGCGATCGCCTGCCGCAACAGCGGCAGCAACGGAAACTTGCCGGGCAGGCAGGCCGCGAACATCTCCGGGCGGAAAATCCCGATGCCCGAATACGTGTAGCGCACGCCCTCGCCTTCGGCGACCAGGCCCTGCTCGAGCCGGAAATCACCGCGCGCGTGTTGCGGTGGGTTGGGCACCAGCACCAGGTGCGCCAGCGAGGGCGCGGGCGGTTCCCGGCGCAGCGCACCGAAATCGATGTCGGTCCACACATCGCCATTGACCAGCAGGAACGGCGCCGATCCTAGCAGTGGAAGCGCGCGGTGGATGCCGCCACCGGTTTCCAGGGCCTCGGGCCGCTCATGGCTGTACGTTATGGCAAGCCCGTAGCGCGCACCGTCGCCGAGTACCGCTTCGATCATGTCGCCGAGCCAGGCGGTGTTGATCACCACGTCGCGGAAACCGGCCGACGCCAGTCGCTCGAGGTGATACTCGATGAGGCGTTTGCCGCCGACGCGCAGCAGCGGCTTGGGTTCGCGGTCGGTGAGCGGTCGCATGCGTTCGCCGCGACCCGCGGCGAGCACCATGGCTTTCACTTGCGCGACCGCCGACTGCGCTTTCCCGGTTTGCGTCGGACGCGCACCCGTTTCCGCTTCACCAGTCTGCGCTTCGCGAGCTTGCGCTTCGCCGGAGCGGCCTTGCGCTTCTTCACGACGCGCGCGCGTTTCGCCACCTTGCGGCGTTTCACCGGTCGCTTCGCGACTTTGGGTTTCGAAGTCTTGCGTTTCGATGCTTTTCGCTTCGATGCCTTGCGCTTCGAAGGCTTGCGCCTCGCCGGCGCCTGCTGCGAGCGCAGCACTTCGCGCGCATTGGCCTCGACGAGCAGCGGCGCGATGCGCCACTCGAGCCAGCGTCCGAATTCCACGAGCTCGGGATAGAGCCGACACGCGTCGCGCACGTATTCAAACGTCAGCGGCAGATCGTTGAGGTAGCCGATCTTGCCGTCGCGATGCCAGAGCCGGCAGAAAATGCCCAGCACCTTGATGTGCCGCTGCACACCGATGAGATCGAACCAGCGCAGGAACTGGTATTCGCTGTCGCCGACATTGGCGCCGAGGTTGGCGAGCACCCGACGATAACCCTTGACCCAGCGCTCGACGCGCTCGCGCGACCAGCTGATGTAGCAGTCTTTGAGCAGCGACACGAGGTCGTAGCCGATGGGTCCGCGCAGCGCGTCCTGGAAGTCGATGACGCCAGGCCCCCCATTCGGTAACAGCATGAGATTGCGCGAGTGGAAGTCCCGGTGCACGAACACCTGCGGCTGCAGCAGGGCCTCGTTGATCAGGAACTCGAAGGTCACCGTCAGCAGCGCTCGCTCTTCGGGTGTGAGCTCGAGCCGCAGGTGTTTGCCGAGGAACCACTCCGGCATGAGATTGAGCTCGCGTTCGAGCGGTTCGCGTGAATAGGGATCCAGCTGCTGCGAGGCGCGCAGTCCGCGCACCTGGATGTTGGCGAGCGTGGTCAGGGCATCGCCATAGAGCTTGTCGACGCCCCGGCCGGCCTTGAGCACCGAGAGGTACTGGGTATTGCCCAGGTCTTCCATGACGATGAAGCCGCGGCGCGCGTCCGAAGCATGGACATGCGGCACATGGGCGCCGGCCTGTTCGAGCAGCGAGGAAACCTTGAGGTAGGGGGCGATGTCTTCCTTGCCCGGCGGCGCATCCATGACGATGAGCGTGTCGGCCCGGGGAGCCCAGGCGGCCGGATCGACGTCGCCGCGCGAGACCCGGAAGTAGCGCCGGAAGCTGGCATCGGCCGAAGCCACGCTGATACGACCGACGCGCCATCCCAGGTCGCGTGTCAGCCATGTCCTTATGAGATTGAGTCGCGGGTCGTGTTCGAGCATTTCGATAAGTATAGTGCGCAATGTGCCCGTTACCTCGATCAAGGTCGTCTCTTGCGGCCTCGGACTTTCGCTGCTGCTCGCGATCCGGACCGCGCATGCGGACCCGCCACCTTGCCCGCCGCCGCATGCCCTGACCGAGGATCTTCCGGCCCGCGACGAACCAGCCGAGGAGCCCCGGCCCGACCCGGCGACGACACCCACCGAGATCACCGGGGACAAGGTCGAGTACACCCTCGACGGCGCCATGGTCCTGTCCGGCAACGTCGTCATGCAGCAGGGCAACCGCCGCATCACGGCCGACCACCTGGAGCTGGACGCCGTCAAGAAAGACGTGAAGGTCCAGGGTGGCGTCGAATACTCCGATCCCGCGCTGGTGGTCCGCGGCAACAGCGGCACCTACTCCCCGGCGCTGGGAGCGAGCTTCGAAGGCACGGAGTTCGAACTGCCGACGCGCAGCGCGCGCGGTTCCGCCAGCAGCCTGCGTGTCGACGGTGAGAGCAAGGTCACCCTCGAGGAAGTCACCTTCACCACCTGCCCGCTCGACGACGTCTCCTGGCAGCTCAAGGCCTCGCAGATCGAACTCGACACCCGCACGCGCAATGGTACGGGGCGCGGCACGCGCGTGGAGTTCAAGGGCGTGCCGATCGTGTACGCACCCTGGCTCACCTTCCCCATCGGCCCGCAGCGCAAGAGCGGCTTCCTGTTCCCGAACATCGGCGCCTCGTCGCGCAATGGCGCGCAGTTCGACGTGCCTTACTACTGGAACATCCGCCCGAACCTCGACTTCACCGCCCAGCCGGTCTACTACTCCAAGCGCGGCGTGGACCTGGGTGGCGAGTTTCGCTACCTCACGCGCCGCCAGCGCGGCGCGCTCACTTTCAACTATCTACCCGGCGACAACATCGCCGACCGCGACCGCTCGCGGGTGATCCTCGACCACGTGGCCGAGCTGCCCGGTGAATGGCGCTTCCGCATCGACGCCACCGACGTCAGCGACACCCAGTACTTCGAGGATTTCGCGCAGGGACCCGAGGGCACCAGCGTGCCCTTCGCGGAGCGCCTGGCGGAATTCACCTACCGCGATGAACATCTCAACGTGCGCGCCCAGGCGCAGCAGTTCCAGACCATCGACGACGACCTGGTGGACGAGGACCGCCCGTATGCGCGCGCGCCGCGGCTGCTCGCCTCCGGCGACTGGAATTCCGGCCTCGGCGGCCTCGAATACGGCTTCGACGCGGAAGTGGTGAATTTCGACCGCGATCTCGGCGTCACCGGCTGGCGCCTCGACGCCGCGCCGCGCATGGGCTTCGACTGGTCGGCCCCGGGTATCTTCGTGCGCCCCACCGTGGGCTACCGGTATACGCAGTATTCGCTCGAGGACCAGGCGCCCGGCACCGACGACGCGCCGACGCGCTCGCTGCCCATCGCCACCCTGGACGCGGGCATGGTGTTCGAACGCACCGTCGGATCACATGCGCAGCGCCGGATCACGCTCGAACCGCGCGCGCTGTACCTCTACACGCCGTATCGATACCAGGACGAACTGCCCATCTTCGACACGGGCATCCCCGACCTCAATCTCGTGCAGCTGTATCGCACCAACCGTTACGTCGGCGCCGATCGCGTCAATGATGCCAACCAGGTCGCCTTCGGCCTGACCAGCCGCCTGCTGGATGGCAGCTCCGGAGAGCAATACGTGGCCATGAGCGTTGGCCAGGCTTACTACTTCGAAGCGCCACGCGTGGTCCTGCCCGATGAACCCATCGCCACCCGCAACACGTCGGACTTCATCGCGCAGGTGTCGCTGACGTCCTTCAAGAACTGGAACATCGAAGCCGGCCTGCAGTGGAACCCGGAGGAAGAGCGCAGCGAACGCACGCAGTTCCGCCTGCAATATCGTCCCGACGGCGAGAGCGTGGTGAATCTCGCGTACCGGGCGCAGCGCGACCGGCTCGAGCAGGCGGACGTGTCCACCGCCTGGCCCATCGGCCGCAGCTGGCATGCCTTCGGGCGTTATGTGTACAGCCTGCGGGACGAGGAATCGCTCGAGACCTTCGCGGGGCTCGAATACAAGGCCTGCTGCTACCGGCTGCGCGCGGTGTATCGCCGCTTCATTTCCAGCCGCACGGGTGAACGCGACACCGGTGTATACCTGCAGCTGGAACTGAACGGACTGGCCAGTGTCGGAACCACCGACGCTTTCCTGGAACGCACAATTCGGGGATACTCCCCCGAAACTTCCGCCGCGAGAAAAGCAACTCCATGATTTCAAAGGTATTTCTTAGAGGCTGCGCGATCGCTCTCGCGGTCCTGGCGGCCCCGTCGGCCTGGTCGCAAACGCGCGAAGCTTCGAGCTCCGGCGTTCTGCTGGACCGGGTTGCCGCCACGGTCAACGAAGGCGTGGTGCTGCAGAGCGAGCTGGAAGAGCAGCTGATCATCATTTCGCAGCGACTGCGCGAGCAGAAGCTGGACCTGCCGCCGCAGAACGTCCTGCGCCGCCAGGTGCTCGACCGGCTGGTGCTGCAGGAACTACAGATGCAGCGTGCCGATCGCGCCGGCATCAAGGTGGCCGACGAGACCGTGAACAACGCGCTCAACGACGTCGCCCAGTCCAACAACATCAAGCTCGCGGACCTGCCGGATGCGCTGGCCTCGCAGGGCATCGACTACGCGAGTTACCGCGAACAGCTGCGCAAGGAACTGTCCCTGCAGATCCTGCGCCAGCGCGACGTGATCGGCCGCATCAACGTGACGCCGCGCGAGATCGACCAGTTCATCGAGCGCCAGAAGAAGCTGCCGTCCGAGTCGAACGAATACAACGTGTCGCACATCCTCATCGCCGTGCCGCAGGCCGCCACGCCCGAGGAACTCGACGAAGCCGCACGCAAGTCGGAAGAGGTCTACCAGAAGGCCGTGAGCGGCGAGGATTTCGCGCGCCTCGCCGTGCAGTACTCCAACTCGCAGACGGCGCTCGAAGGCGGTTCGCTGGGCTGGCGCAAGGGCCCGGAACTGCCCACCTTCCTCACCGAACTCATCGCGGGCATGAAGACCGGCGACGTCACCAAGCCGCTGCGCACCCCGTCCGGCTATCACATCCTCAAGCTCAACGAGATGCGCGGCAACGCGCAGGTCATCGTCAACCAGACGCACGCGCGCCACATCCTGCTCAAGCCCAACGAACTGCAGGACGACGCCACCGTCCAGCAGAAGCTCGCCCAGATCCGCGACCGCATCGTCAACAAGGGCGAAGACTTCCGCGCCGTGGCCGCGGTGGTTTCCGAAGATCCGGGCTCGGCCGCCGAAGGCGGCGACCTCGGCTGGAGCAATCCGGGCAGCTTCGTGCCGGAGTTCGAAAAGGTGCTCGCGCAGCTGCAGCCCGATGAAATCAGCCAGCCGTTCCGCACGCAATTCGGCTGGCACATCATCCAGCTGCTCGGCCGCCGCCAGTTCGACAGCACCGAAGACGTGCGTCGCCAGCAGGCATTCACGGCGCTGCGCGAAGCCAAGGCTGACGAAGAAACAGAGCTGTGGCTGCGACGCCTGCGCGACGAGGCGTACGTCGAGTACAAGCTCTGACCGCCCGCGGCCAGACCAGCCGACCGACGATCGCAGTCACCGCCGGTGAACCCGCCGGCATCGGACCGGACCTTTGTCTCGCGCTCGCGCAGGCCGGTCTTCCCGCTGAACTCATCATCATCGGCAGCCGCGAGCTGCTCGAAGAGCGCGCGCGCCAGCTCGACGCCGGGATGGATCTCGACACTTACGCGCCTGGTGCATCGGCCTCGCGGCCGGGCGCGTTGCGTGTGCTGGACGTGCCGCTGGGTACGCCGTGTACCGCCGGCAAGCTCGACGCGGGCAATGCGCGCCACGTGCTGGCCATGCTCGATCGCGCCATCGACGGCTGCGTGCGCGGCGAGTTCGCCGCCATGGTCACGGCACCGGTGCAGAAGAGCATCATCAACGATGCCGGCGTGCCATTCACCGGGCACACCGAATACCTCGCCGAACGCACGGGTGCCCGCCACCCCGTGATGCTGCTGGCCGCCGACACGCTGCGTGTCGCCCTGGCCACCACGCACCTGCCATTGCGCGCCGTGGGCGATGCCATCACGCCGTCGCTGCTCGATACCACGTTCAGGATCCTGCACGACGACGTGCGGCGGCTCTGGGGAATTGCGCGGCCGCGCATCGCGGTCTGCGGCCTCAATCCACACGCCGGCGAAAGCGGACACCTCGGCACCGAAGACCGCGACGTCATCCTGCCCGCCATCGAACGCGCCCGCGGCGCCGGCATGCTCATCGATGGCCCGCTGCCCGCCGACACCGTGTTCGTGCCACGCCACCTGTCTAACTACGACGTGGTACTGGCCATGTACCACGACCAGGGCCTGCCGGTGCTCAAGCACGCGGGCTTCGGCAACGCCGTCAACGTGACGCTGGGCCTGCCCATCATCCGCACCTCGGTCGACCATGGCACCGCGCTCGACCTCGCCGGCACCGGCCGCGCCGACGCCGGGAGCCTGGTGGCGGCCGCGCGGCTGGCCATCGAGTTCGCCCGGAACGGCGCGAGTTCCGCCGCGTGATCCTCGCCCGCAAGCGATTCGGCCAGCACTTCCTGCACGATCGCAGTGTCCTGGACCGCATCGTCAGCGCGCTGGGACCGCAGTCGGACCAGGCCCTGCTCGAGATCGGCCCGGGACGCGGCGCGCTCACCGAGAAGCTCCTCGGCCGGACCCGCACACTGGATGCGGTCGAGATCGACCGCGATCTCGCCGCGCTGCTGCGCGGCCGCTTCGGCCAGTTTCCGGGATTCGATCTGCACGAGTGCGACGCGCTCGAGTTCGACCTCGCGGCGCTGGCGGCGAGCCGCGGCCGCCGGCTGCGGGTCATCGGCAACCTGCCTTACAACATCTCCACGCCGCTGCTGTTCCACGTCGCCGCCGCGCATGCGCACATCGACGACCTGCACGTGATGCTGCAGAAGGAAGTCATCGATCGGATCGTCGCGCGTCCCGGTACCGGCGAATACGGCCGGCTCACGGTGATGCTGGCGCCCTGGTTCGAGGCCGAACACCTGTTCGACGTGGGCCCGGGCGCGTTCACGCCGCCGCCGCGCGTCTGGTCGGCGGTGGCCCGGCTCACGGTACGACGCGAGCCCGCCTTCGCCGTGCCCAAGGCTTTCGCGCGCACGGTATCAGCCGCCTTCTCACAGCGCCGCAAGACCCTGCGCAACGCGCTGCGCTCGCTGCTCGACATCACGGCCATCGAGGCCGCGGGCGTCGATCCCTCCCTGCGCCCGGAGACGCTTTCTCCCGCGCAGTTCGCGGCGCTGGCTGCCCACGTGGCGGACACGGTCTAGTAAGATTGGCGGACATGGAAGAAAGCCCGCACAAGATCCGCGTCGACGTCGATACCAGCTACCTCGCCGAGCAATCCGATCCGCGCGAACGGCGCTACGTCTTTTCGTACACCATCACCATCCGCAACGAGGGCAGCGTGCCGGCGAAGCTCATGACGCGGCACTGGATCATCACCGACTCCAACGGCAAGGTGCAGGAAGTGCGTGGCGATGGCGTGGTGGGCGAACAGCCGCATCTCAAGCCGGGCCAGCGCTTCCGCTATTCCAGCGGCGCCGTGCTCGAAACCCCGGTGGGCGCCATGCAGGGCAGCTACCAGATGGTGGCCGACGACGGCCAGCAGTTCGACGCACCCATCGCCGCGTTCCGGCTCGCCATGCCGGGCATGCTGCACTAGAACCGCCGATGGCCCGCTACGCCATCGGCGACGTCCAGGGGTGCTGCGACGAACTGAAGGCACTGCTCGCCCGCTGCCGTTTCTCCGCCGATCGCGACCAGCTGTGGTTCGTCGGCGACCTCGTGAACCGCGGCCCGAAATCTCTGGAGACCCTGCGCTTCGTGCGTTCACTGGGCGCCAATGCCACCGTGGTGCTGGGCAACCATGACCTGCACCTGCTCGCGCTGGCCTTTGGCTCGAAGCGCAAGGCGCGCGACGGCGACACGCTCGACGACATCCTCGACGCGCCGGATCGCGAACAGCTGCTGGAATGGTTGTTAGGACGGCCGCTCGTCGTGTTCGACGAACCGCGCGGCGACTTCCTGGTACACGCCGGGCTGGTGCCGGAATGGACGCCGCGCGTGGCCGCCAAGCTGGCGCGCGAAGTCGAGGCGGTCTTGCGCGACGATGCGCGTGCCCTGTTCGAAGCCATGTACGGCAACAAGCCGGACCGGTGGAACGAAAGCCTGCGCGGCATGGATCGCCTGCGATTCGTCATCAACGTGTTCACGCGCATGCGCTTCTGCCAGCTCGACGGCACCGTCGACCTCAAGCTCAAGGGCTCACCCGGCGAACAGCCGGAGGGATACCTGCCCTGGTTCGATGTGCCGCAACGGCAAAGTCGCGGCGTGCGCGTGATCTGCGGTCACTGGTCGACGCTGGGATTCGTGCGCCGTCCCGGCCTTCTGGCGCTGGACACGGGCTGCGTGTGGGGCGGCTCGTTGACCGCCGTGGACCTGGACGTCGAACGGGAGCCGGTTCAGCTCCCGTGTGACGGGCATCAGGAGCCGGGCGACGGCTGAGGCTGCGCGCCCGCGGCTTCGCCGGGCGTGACGATGTCGCTGGCGCTCGGGGCGGCTTCTTCGGCCGGCTCCGCGGCGGGTTCCGCCGCCGGTGGCTTGCCCGGCACCTGGGTGGGCGATACGAATTCCGGGGTGGTGTCGGGCGCGGCGTCCGCGAACACCGGCATCGGTCCCCAGTTGATGTAGATAGAGCCGGTGTTCGGCCGGTAGACGCTGGGTTCGAATTCCAGGTCGAGAGGCAGATTGGCTTCACGGCTGACCGCGAGCACGTTGCGCTCCTCGCCGACGATTTCCACCTGCTCGACGCTGCCGGGCTGCACGCGCACGGCCACGCGCACCGGCCAGGTGGCCTCGGCCGGCAGCCGCGCCGCCAGCCCACCCGAGCCGCTCACGCCCGTGAGGTCGATGACCAGGGTGTTGCGCTTCCAGTACTGCGGGATGCTCGACGGCGTGCCATCGGCATTGACGAGATCCAGTTCGTGCACCGCCTCGGGAGCCGGCTTTTCCTTCTTGTGGAAGGGCCAGATCTTGGGCATCGAACAACCGGCGACGAGCAGGCTGAAAGCAGCGATGAGCGCAAGACGGGACATCACGTGGCGGCCACTCCGGGGCGTTAAAACAGCCGCAAACATAACACGGGTGCCCAGGCCGGTAGCCCCGGGCCCTGACGCCGGGCGGCGACAGGACGCGCAAATGTGCAGAGGGTCACATGATGGGGCCGACAGCGAATATGATCCGTGGCCGTGAGAGAGCTCAAAGCCTTCAATTTCCGGCGCTGGATCGACGAACACCGTCACCTGCTCAAGCCCCCGGTGGGCAACAAGCTGGTCTTCACCGACAGCGAGTTCATCATCATGGTGGTCGGGGGTCCTAACAGCCGCAAGGATTTCCACGTCGATCCCGGCGAGGAATTCTTCTACCAGCTCGAGGGCGGCATCACGCTGGCCACGGTGCAGGACGGCAGGCGCGTGGACGTTCCCATCAACGAGGGCGAGATCTTCCTGCTGCCGCCCAACATGCCGCATTCGCCGCGGCGTCCGGCCAACACGGTGGGACTGGTCATCGAGCGGACGCGACGCGCGGGCGAACGCGATGGCTTCCAGTGGTACTGCGAGAGCTGCGGCCAGAAGCTCTACGAGGAATTCACCGAGATCACCAACATCGAGACCCAGCTGCCTCCCATCTTCGATCGTTTCTTCGGCTCGGCCGCGCATCGCACCTGCTCGCGTTGCGGCACGGTCATGGAACAGCCCCGCTGACATGATCGGCGAGCTCTCATATGGAGGCCAGAAGGTGCGCGCCGCGCTCGATCGCGGCGTCAGTCTCGCCATCGCGGTGGAATTCGGCGCACCCGGACCGAGACATTTCGGCGCGGGGGCACCGGCATCGAAACCCTTCGCCATTGGCAATTTCACCGGCAGCGTGGCCACCGGGGCCTCGGTCAACTGCTCCACCGTCACGCTGACGCCGCATTGCCAGATGACGCACACTGAAAGCGTGGCGCATCTCACGCGCGAGCCCGGTGACGCCTGGCGCGTGGTGCCGCGCGGGCTGCTGCCGGCGGTGGTAGTTAGCGTGGTGCCCGAGCCGGCGCGTGAATCGAACGAGACCACCGAGCCGCGGCCCTTCCCCACCGACACGTTGATCTCGAAACGGCGCCTGCGCGCGGCGTGGCCGATGGGGCGCATGGTCGATCCCGTGGCAGCCGTGATCCGCACGCTGCCCAACGACCCGGGCAAACGCACCCGCGACTACACGGATCTCGTGCCGCCCTACCTGACCCGGGATGCGGTCGAATGGCTGGTGGAGAAGCGCATCGAACACCTGGTGCTGGACGTGCCCTCGCTGGATCGCACGCATGACGAGGGCCACATGGTGGGCCACCGATTGTTCTTCGGCTTGCCGCCGGGCAGTCACGCGCGCGGCGATGCCTCGCGCTCCCGGGCCACGATCACCGAACTGGCCTTCGTGCCGGACGAAGTCCACGACGGCCCGTGCATACTCTCGCTGGCGGTGCCCGCCATCGGCGGCGATGCCGTGCCCAGCCAGCCGATTGTGTATCCTCTGGCGCCATGAACGCTTCGCCGCGTGACGTCGGGGTCGACGGCGATCCTCTTCCCCACTTCAGCGTGTCGCGGGACTTCGCGCTGGATTGCGATGCCGCGGACATCCTCGCGCCCTATCGCAAGCAATTCGAACTGCCGGTGAATTCGAACGGCCAGCCGCTCAACTACCTCTGCGGTCATTCGCTGGGACTCGCGCCGCGCGCCGCGCTCGACTATGTCAGCGAAGAACTCGCGGACTGGGCCACGCTGGGTGTCGGCGGCCATCACACGGCCCAGCGTCCCTGGATCGACTACGCGCACAATTTCACCAAGGGCCTGTCGCTGGTGGCCGGCGCCTTGCCGAACGAAGTGGTGGCGATGAACTCGCTCACCGTGAACCTGCACCTGATGATGGCGTCGTTCTACCGGCCCGTGGGGATGCGCGACAAGATCCTCATCGAAGCCGGTGCGTTCTCTTCCGACCGGCACGCCATCCTCGGCCAGCTTTCCTGGCACAAGCTCGATGCCGAAGGATCGCTGGTCGAGATTGCGCCGCGCGCCGGCGAAGAGATCCTGCGCATCGAAGACATCGAGGCGAAAATCCGCGAACTCGGCAGCGAACTCGCCCTGGTGCTCTGGCCGGGCGTGCAGTACCGCACCGGCCAGGCTTTCGATTGCGCGCGCATCGTCAGCACCGCGCACGAGGTGGGCGCCATCGCCGGTTTCGACATGGCGCACGCCATCGGCAACCTGCCGCTGTCGCTGCACGACTGGAACGTCGACTTCGCCGTGTGGTGCTCCTACAAGTACCTGAACGCCGGGCCGGGCGCGATCGGCGGATGTTTCGTGCACGAACGGCACTTCGAAAACTCCCCGGCGCGACTTTCCGGCTGGTGGGGCCACGAGCCCAAGACCCGTTTCCAGATGCTGCCGGAGTTCCGCCCGGCGGCCGGCGCGGCCGGTTGGGCCGTGAGCAATCCGCCTATCTTCTCCGCGGCCCCGCTGCTCGCCTCGCTGGAGACCTTCCGCGCCGCGGGCATCGAAGACCTGCGCGCCAAGTCCGTGAGACTCACGGCCTACGCCGAACGGTTGCTGCGCGAGCGATGCCCTGAAGTCCAGCTGATCACGCCCTCGAATGTCGACGAACGCGGCTGCCAGCTGTCGCTGCGGGTGAGTGGCGGTCCGCGACGCGGCCGGCGTATCTTCGATGCGCTCGCCGACCACGGCATCGTCTGCGACTGGCGCGAGCCGGACATCATCCGCATCGCGCCCGTGCCGCTGTACAACCGCTTCGTTGACGTGTTCGACCTGGTCGAGGAACTGGTGCCGGCGCTCAAGGAGATTGCTTGAGCCTGAGGTCGGTGCCGGGCATCAACATCATTGGTGCCGGACTCGCAGGGTCTCTGCTCGCCATCCTGCTCGCGAAGCGCGGCTTCAAGGTGACGGTGTACGAACGGCGCGCGGACCCCCGCACCGCAAACGCGGACGGCGGCAGGTCCATCAACCTCGCACTGGCCTCGCGCGGCATCCGCGGACTCGCGGCCGCGGGCGTGCTCGATCGCGTGATGCCGCTGGCCATCGCGATGCGCGGCCGCATGGTGCACGAGCACGACGGCTCCGCCGAGCTGCAAATGTACGGCGTGCGCCCCGAAGAAGTCATCCACTCGGTGTCGCGCGCGGATCTCAATCGTGCGCTCATCGAGGCGGCCGCCGGGCTGCCGAACGTGGAGTTCCACTTTCGCCAGCTGTGCCTGGGACTGGCGCACGAGCGGGACGTGCTCGAGTTCCGTGATGAGGCCAACGGCCGCATCTACCACTGCGCCGCGCAACCCACCATCGCCACCGACGGCGCGGGGTCCGCGGTGCGGGATTCACTGCTGGCCCGCGAAGTCTCCGCGGTTCGCGAAGAACCTCTCGAGCATGACTACAAGGAACTCACGATTCCGGCCGTGAATGGCGGATACGCGCTCGACCCAAATGCCCTGCACATCTGGCCACGCGGCGGCTTCATGCTGATCGCGCTGCCGAATCGCGACTTCACGTTCACGGCAACGCTGTTCCTGGCGCGTTCGGGGACCAACAGCTTCGCGGACCTGGGATCGCCGGCGGCGGTCGAGGGTTTTTTCACCCGCGAGTTCCCCTCGGCGAAGGCACTGATGCCGGACCTCGCGCGCGAGTTCTTCGAGCATCTCCAGGGCTCGCTGGGCACGGTGTACACCCACGGCTGGCATCTCGGCGGGAATGTACTGTTGTTAGGCGACGCGGCGCACGCCATCGTGCCCTTCCATGGCCAGGGCATGAACTGTGCCTTCGAGGATTGCGCCGAGCTGGTACGCCTCATGGATCATCACGAGAGCTGGGCTGGGCTGTTCGAAGCCTTCGAGCACGAACGCCGGCCCAACACCGATGCCATCGCGCGCATGGCGCTCGAGAACTACATCGAGATGCGCGAGGCCGTGCTGGATGCCGGCTACCGGAAGAAGAAGAAAGAGGCCGAAGCCCGCGAGAAGGCCGACCCGAGCGTCATTCCGCGCTACTCAAAGGTGATGTTTCACCCCGAGATCCCGTACTCCGAGGCGGCGAAGCAGCCGTAGCCGGGCATCATTGACGCCGGGCTCAATTCACGAGCACCCGGAACTGCAGCTGGAACGACGGATTGCCCGAGCCATTGCCCGGCATCACACCCTTGGGACGCATGCGGATGTGCGTGACGGCCGCGTCGCAGCTTTGCGCGTCGGGCACCGGCACGTAGGCCCAGGTGGTACCACCGTCGTTCGAGAATTCGAGATCATCCGTGAGGTTGCCCAATCCACTGAACGTCCATGTGAGCGCGCTGCTCGGCGTGCCGTTGACGAAGGCCACGGGGCCCGAGCCCGGCAAGCCGAAGTTGCCAACGAACAGCTTGGTATTCGCCGGAATCGGATCGCTGACGATGACGGTGTTGCTGTCCACCGCACCTGCGCCCTGGTTGCTGACGGTCACCACGTAGGTCTTGGTCGCACCCGGGAAGCTCTTCGGGTTGGTCGTGCCATTCACCGGATCCGAAAACGACGTCACGGTCTTGGCCAACTGCAGGTTCGGCCCCGCGGTCACCAGCACGTTGCCGCTGAACTCGGAGGTTTCGCCACCGATGGTGGCCGTGGAGGTGAGTCGCGTGCCCAGCACCACGCCGCCCGGCACGGGCACGCGGAAGCTGAAGCGATTGGTGGTATCGGTGCCCTGCGCGACGCCGTTGATGTTGCCGGGACCGTAGGTGCCGGTGCCGGCGTCGAGGTCCGCCACCGATCCTTCGGTGAGTGTTCCCAGGTAGGTCAGGCCTTCGCCGAAGCCGGTGGGATCCGCCTGCGCGATGTACAGCTCGATGGCGGCACCGGGACGCGCGAAGCCGCCCATCGAGAGCTCCCCTCCCGCGAGCACGGCATTCACCATCACCGGGTAGTTGTCCAGGCCATTGGGCCCGTTATCGCCGTCACCATTGTCGTTGAGCGTGACGCCTTGCACGGTGTTCAGCCCGTTCGGATCAATGGAACGCGTATCGAGATCGATGCTGAGACCACCGTTGTTGCTGAAATGGTTCTGCGTGACCTGCGTGCCATTCACGTTCATCAGCATGATTCCGGCGCCGCCGTTGTCGCGCACGATATTGCGGCTGAACACCACCGAGTTGCCGTTGTAGTCATACGCCGCCATGCCCAGCGGTTCGGTGGACATGGTGGTACCGCCCACCGTGGTGAAGCCATTGCCGCGCACGGTGTTGTTGGTGACGGTGATGAAACTCGCCGACGCGCCACCGCCAAAGCCGACTTCGATGCCGCCACCGGCCTGGTCGCGCGTGAGGTTGTTGGAAACGGTGATGCCACTGACCGTGCCCACGAGCAGGATGCCGTCATAGGTCGCACTGTGACCGGACGCGGGCCGCGCGACTTCATTGAAGGTCACCAGTGAATTCGCGCCGCCGCCGTCGGTGCGGATGCCGGAGTTGTTCACGGTGACGAAGTTGTTGCGCACCGTGGCGTTCGTGCCCTGGAAGGTGATGCCGTGGGTGGCGGTGCTGTTGTCGCTGCTGTCGCCGGTGGCGGTCATGCCCACCGCGTTGTTGCGCGCCAGACAGCCCGAGCCCGACAGCAGGATGAATCCCTGGCGCAGGGCGAAGCCGAGAATCGCCGAGCTGTTGCCGCTCAGCGTGACCGTGGTCGAACCGGCCGTGAGCTGCACCTCGGGCCGCGGGAACGAAGGCAGCGAATTGGCATCGACGCCCACGGTGCTGTTGATGGTGCCCAGCGTGCCGCCGTTGGTATTGCCGATGTTGTAGGTCTGGGTGGTGGCATCGAGACGCGTGTTGTTGCCGGAGATCGCCGGCAACGCGGAAGTCAGAGTGATCACGGCCACGCCACCGGTCAGCTGGCTCGCGAAGGTCGCCGGCTGACCCGGGTTGGTCGTGCCATCGGGAATCATGAAGATGCTGGATTCAAATCCGCTCGGCAGGAAATTGTCGTTGCCATCGAGCTGGCCGCTGCCGGACTGCGACAGCGCACCTTCGCCGCCCAGTGCATTCGCATTGATGATGAATTGCCGCAGCGAGCCCTGGCAGGGACCACTGGAATTCGCCACCGTGCAGGTGGTCGCATCGCGGTTGTTCACCACGAGACTGAAATTGAAGCCGAAGTCGATGTCGGTGATGTTCGCGGTGGTGCTGGCCGGCGTGATGGTCGTGAACGATTGCGGCGTACGCGCGCCCGCCACCGGCAGGTCATCCCAATCGTTGTTGCCGGCACCCGCGGTGGCGTCGGACAGCGCCGGGTTCTCGCCACCCACGCGGTCGGTCACGCCACTCACCACATTGTTGCCGGAAACGATGGTGACGTTGGTGCGGAAAGTCTGGACGGGAACGCAGGTCGTACAGGCCGCTCCGCCCGTGCGCGCCGAACGCACCGTGGCGTTCACCACGCGGATGCGGACGGCAACGCCGGCATCCCCACCGCTGGTGGTCAGGGTCCAGGCACCCGTGCCACTGGTCGTGGTGGCGCCCAGGTATTGATCATCGCTGACGCGGAATATCTCGACGCGGGCATTGGCCACGCCCGTGCCTCCGGACGCCAGGCGCGCGCGGCCGACGCCGCCACCGAAGTTGGCGTCTTCGAATACCGTGCCGCTGAAGGTTGCCGCCTGCAGCGGCACGCCCACGCACAGCACGAGCAGCAGACCCGCGAGATGGCAGGTCCGCCGCCCATGGCTGCGAGCGGGCGCCGCCAGACCGACCGAAGCGGCGTGCTCCTCTCTCATGCGGCCGATCCTACGGGCTGGTATTCAGGATTTCCCCTAACAGATCACAATCTTACGGGCAAAAGTGTGCACCACGTCAGGTATGCGCAAGGGCTGCGGCCCGGCCTTGCCGCGGCGGCTTGCGAGTATCCTCGCGCGGCATGAATGACGATGCTCCGGTTCTGATCGCAGGTGGCGGGCTCACCGGTCTTGCCATGGCCGCGTTCCTCGCACGCCAGGGAATCCGCTCGATCGCGGTGGAACGCCTGGAGCAGAGTTCGCCGCTGCCGCGTGCGGCGTTCTTCCACATGCGCACCATGGAAATGTTCCGCGAGCTCGGCATCGAAGAGCAGGTGCGCGCGGAATCGGCGAAGGAGTTCGTGCCCGATGGCGCGCTCATCGCCATGGACTGCATCTCGGGCCGCAAGCTCGCGGACATCATCTCGAATCTCAACGAGGGCGTGGACGCGGTGAGTCCCTGCCGCCGCTGGTTCCTGAACCAGCCGCGGCTCGAACCCATCCTGCGCGAGCGGGCGCGGGCCGCGGGCGCGCGGATTTTGCAGGGCACCGAGATCACGGGAATCGCGCAGGATGCCTCGGGCGTGACGCTGCGCATTCGTGACCTGAAGGCTGGCGCGGAGCGCGAGCTGCGCGGCAGCTACCTGGTGGCCGCGGACGGCGGACATTCGAAGGTGCGCGAGCTGCTCGGCATCGGCTACCTGGGTCGCGGTGCGTTCTCGAAATCCCTGACTATCTACTTCAGCGCCGACCTGTCGCCATGGCTGGGCGAGAAGGCCTGGAGCATCATCTACGTGAACAACCCGGTGCTGGCCGGGTTCTTCCGCATGAATCGCGCCGGCACCGTGGGCTTTCTCGGCGTGAACACGCTCGGCGATCCGAAGCAGGACCCCGAAGCGGCGATGAACGCGGCCACCGACGTCAGCGAGGCGCGCATGATCGAACTGGTGCGCGCCGGCGTGGGCCAGCCCGACCTGCCCGTGCGCATCGACGGGTATTCACGCTGGCGCGCCACGGCCGACGTGGCCGGGAAACTGCAGGAGGGCCGCGTGTTCATCATCGGTGACGCCGCGCATCTCATGCCGCCCAATGGCGGCTTCGGCGGCAACACCGGCATCCACGACGCACACAACCTCGCGTGGAAACTCGCGCAGGTCCTGCAGGGCCACGCCGATGCCCGGCTGCTCGACAGCTACGCGAGCGAACGCCGCCCGGTGGCAAGGTTCACGGTGGAGCAGGCCTTTTCGCGCTACGTGGCGCGCACCGCGCCCTGGCTCGCGGCCACGCAGCAGACCGAGCCGCTGGCGCACGATTTCGACATCGAGATCGGTTACCTGTACGGCCACGACCGTGTGCATGCCGACCCGCGCACCACGCGCGGATTGCCCGGCTCGCGCCTGCCTCACTACTGGCTGCAACGTGACGGCGCGCGCGTGAGCACGCTCGACCTCACGGGTGGCTGGCTGCTGCTGGCAGCACGCCGGGGCGAGGCATGGATGGCGGCGGCCCGGTGGGCCGCGGTCGCGTACCCGCAGCTGCCCTTCAACCTGTGGCGCGTGGATGCCGATCTCCCCGATCCGGCTGGCGGATTCGCCGCGAGCATGGGCATCGGCGAGCTCGGTGCCCTGCTCGTTCGCCCCGACGGGTTCGTGGCCTCGCGCTGGGAAACCGCGGTGCCGGACGCGATCGAGGCAGTGCGTGCCGCGCTGGCCCGCGGGCTCGGGCACACCTAGGTCCGGAAACGAAAACGCCGCCCCGTCCTCGCGGACGGGGCGGCGTCGATGGCTTCGAACTACTTCGCGGGCTTGACGATGTCGAGCAGCTCGACGTCGAACACCAGCGTGGCCTGCGGCGGAATGGTCGGCGGCGAACCGCTCGGGCCATAGGCCAGGTTCGCGGGGCAGATGAGCTGGGCCTTGCCGCCCACCTTCATGGCCTGCACGCCCTCGGTCCAGCAGGGGATCACGCCGTTCAGCGGGAAGGTCGCCGGCTCGCCGCGCTCGATGGAGCTGTCGAACACCTTGCCGTCGATGAGGCGGCCTTCGTAGTGCACCTTCACCTGGTCCGTGGCCGCGGGCGACGCGCCCGTACCCGGCTGGGTGTGCTTGATGACGATGCCGCTGGCCGTCTTGGTGGCGCCGGCTTCCTTCGAAGCCTTGTCGAGGAACTCGACGCCCGCCGCGGCGGCCTTGTCGGCGGCGGCCTTCATGCGACCCTGCGCAATCTCGTTGAGCTTGCCCTTCGAGGCTTCGGGATCGGTGACCGGCTTGGCCTTGTTGACGCCGTCGGCGAAACCTTTCTGCACCAGCGCCAGTTCATCGGGCGTGAGCGAGAAGGCATCGATCTGCTGGCTCATGAGCACGCCCAGCGAGTAGAAAGCCTTCTGGTCGTCGGTGGTGACTTCCAGGGGTTTCGGGGCGGGCTCCTTCGAGCAGGCGGCGAGGGACAGGGCGCAGAATGTGGCGGCTAGCCAGTTGAGCTTTTTCATAGGCCGCGCAGCTTAGCCTGCCCGGGGCCGCCGCGCACCGGTTTTCGGGCTTTTCATAGCGCTTTTTCAGCCCTGTCGCCGTTCCCAGACCTCGAAAGTCATGGCAAACGCATGACGTTCGTCGATGTCGTGGGCCTCCCGTTCCACCACCTGCCAGTCGCGGCTATCCAGTGCCGGCCACGTGACGTCACCGGCGATGTCGCCGTGCACGCGTGTCAGGTGAATCCGGCCCGCGCGCGGCAGGAAAACCCGGAACAGCTCGGCGCCGCCGATCACCATGACCTCGGCCGCCCCACCCGCGGCGCGCAGCGCGGCCTCGGGATCGTGCACCACGCTGACCCCCTCGGGCCGATAGTTAGGATCGCGGGTGACCACGATGTTCTGCCGGCCCGGCAACGGCATGCCGATGGAAGCATAGGTCCGGCGGCCCATGATGATGGGCTTGCCCAGCGTGAGCCGCTTGAAGCGCTTGAGGTCTTCGGGCAGGTGCCACGGCAGGCCGTTGTCGCGGCCGATCACGCCCGAATCGGCGACCGCGACGATGAGCGTGATCATACGAATCCCTCGAGCGGGCGGCGGCGATACCAGCCCGTGAAACTCAGCCGCTCGCGCCGTGCCGGCAACACCTCGTGCTCGAAACGATCGGACTGGAACGCGACCAGGCGCCCGCCCATGGGCAACACGTCCTCGAAGCGGCCGCTGCCGGTGTGGATGCGCAGCGCGCCCCCGTCGTCGTCGGTCCACGCATCGTTGAGATAGAGGATGGTGGAGATGGCGCGCACGTCGGTGCCGGCCAGCCGGTCCGAGTGGCGCGCATAGCCGGCACCCGCCGGGTACAGCGCGAAATGGCCCTGGAAGTCCTCGAGTCCCGCCATGAGGCCGCGATTCACCGCGACGCGCATCTCTTCGAGACGGGCTAACAACAGTTGTTCGGCGTCGAGCTCCGGCTCCGACAGCCACGCGATGAAGTCACCGCGCACGTCAGGCGCCAGCCGCTCGTTGGGGCCGCGACCGATACGCGCGGGCCGCAACACGCCGGCATCCTGCAGCGCGCGGCAACGCTCGCGCAGGCCCGCGAGCAGCCCCGGATCGACGAAATCGTCGGCGATGCCCCAGCCGCGCGCCGCCAGCTGGTTGATCAGCTGGCTTATCGGGCCCGCCGGCGCGGCCGCTCGGCGCGGCGCTGGCTCTTCGGCTGCGCGCGGCGCTTGCTCTTGGATGCCGCGCTGCGTGGTGCCGGCGCCTTGCGACGCTTGTTCTTGGGCGTCGCGCCGCGTTGGGCTGCTTTTTTCTTCGGGGGCCATAACATCGTGCCGCGGCACTGGGGTGAACCGCAGCGGCAGGCGTAGATCTCGTCGACGTTGGGCGGATCGTCCTTCTCGCGCCCGATCTCGTAGTCGTAGCCGAGTTCCTGGCCCGGCTGGATGTCGCGCGTGGCATCGATGAACACGCGCCGGTTCTCGATGACCGACTCGCAGTTGCCCGCGCACTGGTGGTTGATGAAGCGCGCATCATTGCCGCCGACACCGGCATCGATCACCGTGTTCTTGTCGACGATGAACAGGAAGGTGTGGTTGTCGCTCTCATCATGGTCCTCGTAGCGATCGTCGGCCGCCTTGTGCGACACGCGATCACCCAGGTACTCGATGATGCGCTCGCCCTTGACGATGGGCGCCACGGCGAACACGCCACGCCCGTGCACCGGCGAGTCACGCACCTCGATGAGCGTCGAGGTGACGATGGGCGGACCCCCCTGGGTGGGCTGGGACTGGTCGAATTCTGGCTTCTTCTTGCGCTTCTTCATGGTCAAACGGCAACCGGTGCCTTGATGGCGGGATGGTGCTGGTAGTTCACCAGCTGAAAATCTTCGAAGGTGTAATCGAAAATGGTGGCGGGACGACGCGCGATGTTGAGCTTTGGCAGGCCGAGCGGCACGCGCGAGAGTTGTTCGTCCACCTGGTCGAGGTGGTTGGCGTACAGGTGGCAGTCACCGCCCGTCCAGATGAATTCACCGACCTCGAGGTCGCATTGCTGGGCCAGCATGTGCGTGAGCAACGCGTACGAGGCGATGTTGAACGGCACGCCCAGGAAAATGTCGGCGCTGCGCTGGTAGAGCTGGCAGCTCAGTTTTCCGTCCGACACGTAGAACTGGAAGAACGCATGGCAGGGCATGAGCTTCATCTGGTCGAGCTCGCCCACGTTCCAGGCGCTGACGATGATGCGGCGCGAATCGGGGTTGGTGCGCAGCTGCTTCACGACTTCCGAGATCTGGTCGATGTGCCGGCCGTCGGGCGTGGGCCAGTTGCGCCATTGCTTGCCATAGACGGGTCCGAGCTCGCCGTTCGGATCCGCCCATTCGTCCCAGATGGTGACGCCATGCTCGCGCAGGTACCGCGTGTTGGTTTCGCCGCGCAGGAACCACAGCAGTTCGTAGGCGATGGACTTGAAGTGCACGCGCTTGGTGGTGACCAGCGGGAAACCCGCGGCCAGGTCGAAACGCATCTGGTGGCCGAACACGGAGAGCGTGCCGGTACCGGTGCGGTCCGACTTGGCGGCGCCGTTGCGGCGCACGTGGCGCATGAAGTCGAGGTATTGCCGCATCAGGCCCCCTGCGGCGCCGCCGAGAAATTGCCGGACGACTCGCGGCGACGATACGCCATGAACATGAGCGTGAGGCCGACCAGCAGCATGGGCAGCGTCAGCAGCATGCCCATGGTGAACCAGCCACCCAGCAGGTAGCCGTGCTCCGCCTTGTTGAGATGTTCATCGGGCAGCCGCCAGAACTCCACGGTGAGGCGCGCCAACGCGTAGATGATGAGGAACAGGCCGGCCGGCGCCATGCGCGGGCGCGGTTTCGCCGTGTACCACCACAGGATGCCAAACAGCAGCAGGCCTTCGAGCGCGGCTTCGTAGAGCTGCGTCGCATGCCGCACCTCGCCATTTACCATGAAGCCCCACGGCACGTCGGTGGTGCTTCCCCAGAGTTCACCATTGATGAAGTTGCCGATGCGGCCGGCGAATATTCCGATGCCCGGCAGTGGCGCGGCGAAATCGAACACATCCGCGATACGTCGCTTGCGCCGCACCGCGAAGATGGCCAGCGCGACCATCACGCCGATGAGGCCGCCATGGAAGGACATGCCCCCGTCCATGACCTTGAGCGGATACCAGGGATCTTCCGCCCAGAAGGTCATGCCATAGAAAAAGACATAGCCCAGTCGGCCACCGAGGATGGTGCCCAGCATGCAGAAGAACATGAAGTCGTCGACGTCCGCGGGCTTCCACGTGGATCCCGGCTGCTTCGCGCGCAGGCGCGCCAGGAACCAGCCCGCCGAGAACGCGACGAGGTACATGATTCCGTACCAGTGGACCTTGAGCGGACCGAAGTTGCCGAAGGGTCCAATCTCGAACGCGATTTTGTCGAAGCCGGGGTACTGCAGCATGCGGGGCGTAGTTTAGCGTTGTCACTCTCGCGTGACGCGGCAGAAAAACGATTTGAGGTAACGGGTTTCGGGGATCGCCGGATGCACGGGATGGTCGGGCGACTGACCGCCCTGCTCCAGGACCTGTACGAATCGGCTGGTATGGCGCGCCGCGGACTGGATCGCCGATTCCAGGTCTTCCGCCGCCATGTGGTACGAACACGAGCACGACACCAGCAGCCCGTCGCGATCGATGAGCGGCAGCGCGAGCTGGTTCAATTTCCGATACGCGGCCAGCGCCTGCGGCGCATCCTTCTTGCGCTTCGCGAACGCGGGCGGATCGAGGATCACCACGTCATAACGCGCTCCCTGTTCCAGCAGGGATTTGAGCGCGTCGAAGGCATCGTCGCGCACGGTGTCGAGCGCCACGCCATTGGCGCTGGCATTGCGCGCGGCGTATTCCAGCGCGGTGGACGAGGAGTCCACGCAGGCGGCACTGCCGGCGCCGGCCTTGAGCGCGGTCACGGCCCAGGCCCCGACATAGCTGCACACGTCGAGCACGCGCGCGCCCGGCGGCAGGTAGCGCCGCAGGCGTTCACGATTCGCCGCCTGGTCGTAGAACCAGCCGGTTTTCTGACCGGCCGCCAGCGGCGCGACGAAGTCGACACCCTGCTCGCGCACCTTCACTTCCTCCGGTGCCGCGGTCCACTCGCCGTGGGCATGGATACCCACGACCGGCGCCAGGCCTTCCAGTTCGCGCGCCGAGGAATCGTTCTTCCAGACGATGGTGCTGACACCCACGACCTTCGCCACCGCCGCTTCGATCTGCGCGCGCAGGCATTCGATGCCCGCCGTGCCGCTCTGCGCCACGATCAAGTCGCCGAAGCGGTCGAGCACCAGTCCCGGCAATCCATCCGATTCGCCGAAGACCAGCCGGTAGTACGGCTCGCGGTACAGGCGTTCGCGCAGCGCCAGCGCCACGCGCAGTCGATGCACCAGCAGGCTGCCGTCCGGTGGATAGGCCGGGTCGCGGCCGACGATGCGCGCGGCGATCAGGGTGCGCGGGTTCACGTAGGCGAATCCCAGGAACTGGTCGCGGTCGGATTGCACCTGCACGGTGGCGCCGGGTTCGAACTGTGTCAGCGGGGTCGCTGCGGTGTCGACTTCATTGCTGAAGATCCACAGGTGGCCGGCACGCAGGCGGCGGTCTTCGCCGCGCTTGAGCTTGAGGACGGGGATGGTCACGGGCGCTATTCTAACGGCCATGAACCAGAACCGGCTCGCCCGAGAGACCAGTCCCTACCTGCGGCAGCATGCCGACAATCCCGTGGACTGGCATCCCTGGGGTCCGGAAGCGCTGGAACTCGCGAAGTCCAGCGGCAAACCCATCCTGCTGTCGATCGGTTATTCGGCCTGCCACTGGTGCCATGTCATGGCACACGAATCTTTCGAGAATGCGGCGACGGCCGAACTCATGAACCGGCTGTTCGTGAACATCAAGGTGGACCGCGAGGAACGGCCGGACCTGGACAAGATCTACCAGTTCGCGCACCAGGTACTCACGCAGCGCGGCGGCGGCTGGCCGCTGACCATGTTCCTGGCGCACGACGACCAGAAACCCTTCTTCGGCGGCACCTATTTTCCGGACAAGGCGCGTTACGGCATGCCGGCGTTCGCCACCATCCTCGAACGCGTGGCCGAGTACTACCGCGAGCAGCGCGAAGAACTGCGCGCCCAGAACGACACCTTGATGGAGGTCTATGACGACCTCACGCCGGCGCCGGCCGATCCCGGGCTTGCGCTCGACGCCGCGCCGCTCGATGGCGCACGCGCCCAGCTGGCGTCCAGTTTCGACAAGCGCTTCGGCGGCTTCGGCGACGCGCCGAAGTTTCCGCATCCGGCTTCCATCGACCGGCTCATGCGCCACTGGCACGCCAGCGCGGCCACCACGGCGCCGGACCTGCAGTCGCTGTACATGGCGACGCTGACGCTGACCCGCATGGCCGAGGGCGGACTCTACGACCAGCTGGGCGGCGGCTTCGCGCGCTACTCGGTGGACCAGTTCTGGATGATCCCGCACTTCGAGAAGATGCTGTACGACAACGGCGCGCTGCTGGCGAACTACTCGGAGGCCGCGCTCGCCACCGGTGATGCGCTGTTCCGCCGCATCGCCACGGAAACCGGCGAATGGCTGCTGCGCGAGATGCAGGATGACCGCGGAGGCTTCTACTCCGCCTACGACGCCGACTCCGAAGGCCACGAAGGCAAGTTCTACGTCTGGACGCGTGAAGAGGTCGAGGCGGCGCTCAGCGCGGAGGAATGGCAGGTATTCGCGCGGCGCTTCGGTTTCGACGAAACCCCGAACTTCGAAGGCGCGTACCACCTGCACGCCTTCGTTTCATACGCGCAGCTCGCCGGGGAGCAGAAGCTCGAGGCGGCCGAAGTGGAACGGCGCATCGACGCGGCGCGCGCCAAACTGCTCGCCATCCGCAGCCGGCGCGTGTGGCCCGGCCTCGACGACAAGATCCTGACCAGCTGGAACGCGTTGGCGATTCGCGGCCTCGCCATCGCCGCCCGCAATCTCGGCAAGCCGGAGTTCGGCGCGGCCGCGGAGCGCGCGCTGCAATTCATCCGCGGCAATCTCTGGAAGGACGGCCGGTTGCTGGCGACGTCCAAGGACGGCGTCTCGCATCTCAATGCCTATCTCGACGACTACGCCTACCTCGCCAACGCGCTGCTCGAGATGCTGCAGCTTCGCTGGCGCAACGAGGACGCGCGCTGGCTGCGCGAAATACTCGACGCCATGCTGGCGCATTTCGAGGATGCGCAGCTCGGCGGCTTCTTCTTCACCTCGGACGACCACGAGGCACTCATCCATCGCAGCAAGTCGTTCAGCGACGACGCCATTCCCTCGGGCAATGGCATCGCGGCCCGCGTGCTGATCCGTGCCGGTTACCTGCTCGGCGAAACCCGCTGGCTGGAAGCCGCGGAGCGCACGCTGCGCGCGGCATGGCTGGCGCTGGGCCGATTCCCGCACGGCCACATGAGCCTGCTCGAGGCCCTGGCCGAGTATCTCGCGCCGCCGGAAATCGTGATCGTGCGCGAGCAGGCCGGCGAGGATGGCGCCTGGCAACGGGAACTCGGCGCGCTGTACGCGCCAAACCGGCTGGTCTTTTCGATTGCCGCGAATCTCGACGGCCTCGATGCCGCGCTCGTCGACAAGAAGGCGGGGGCCAGCGCGCGCGCCTACCTGTGCCGCGGTTCGACCTGTTCGGCACCGGTGGAGACGCTCGCGGACCTGGTACGCACGCTGAAAGCGCGCGTCGAGAGTTAGCGCTTCTTCCGGCGCACGGGCTTCGCGGAGCCGCCCTTCGGCTTCGACGCCTGCGCGGTCAACGCCACGGCCACGGACTGGCGTGCCCAGGCGACCAGCGTTTCGGCGTCTTCGATGATGTCCGCGGGCACCTGGAAATATCCCTTGTCGGTCGCGGCGCCCTCCGTGGGTGCCATGAAGCGCGGCATGCGACGCACGAGGTATTCAGCGCTGTTGCTGGCATCGGCCTTGAAGTACAGCGTGTCGTCGTCGATCAGCCCGAAGAAGAGTTCACCGCTGTAGAGGCCCACGCCGCCGAACATGCGACGGGTGCTGAGGCTCCCGAGCCCGGCCAGTTGCTCGCGCACCCAGTCGAGGTACTGGGCCTGCACGCTCATCCGGGCGTTCGCAGGGTTCCGAGATGGGAAAGCTCGGTCCGCAGCGCGCGCATCAGCGGGCCGTGCGCCACCAGGTCGAAGGCCGGCGCCTGGTTCCAGTCGTAGGCCCAGGGATGCTGGGTTCGGAATTCCTCGGGCTCGTTGCGATAACGCGGCACGATGTGCGCGTGCAGCGCCGGCTCGAGGTTGCCAAAGATGGCGTAGTTGATGCGCACCGGCGCCGTGGTACGCGTCAGCGCGTCACCCAGCCGCGACATGTCGAGCATGAACTGCGCGCGGCGCTCGGGAATCAGCGAATTGAGATCCGGCACCACCGGGTCCGGGAGCAGCAGCAGGTAACCCTCGACGAACTGGCGGTGGCCGAACACGGCCCACCCGGAGGCGCAACGCCCAAGGACGGTGGGGTCACGACCCGCGCGCGCGTCATTGACGCGCCGGTGGATGGCGGTTTCGGCTGGCAAGGGGATCTCGTCTTGTAGTTCTTGCATGTAAGTGTCGCCAGCGACGGAATTCTCCCACCCGCGGCCGGCCGATCATGCTACGGCCGGTTTTAGTTAGCCATTCCAGGTGCGGAAGCGGCCGGTGTCCAAGTGAACGAAGTCGGAGCGATGGTAGTAACCCACACCACCTTTCTGCGCGGTCAGCGCCAGGTCGCGCAGGTCGGCGCAGGAGCAGCCGCGCAGGCGCACGTCGATGGCGCGCCCCTGCATGTGCAACGAATGTTTGGCGACGCCCGAACTGGCCGCGGCCATTTTCGCGTTGCTCTCCGGCGAACGATAACCGGAGATGATCTCGAAGCGCGCGTCGCGGCGCGCGGCACGCGCCAGGTCGTGGAGCTGGTCGTAGAGCGCCGGCTCGATGTCGTGGACTTCGCCATTGCGATGATCGCGCAGCACGTTGCGGAGTTTTTCGAGCGCCGAGGGGACGTAGGCGCCGTCGCGCCAATAGGCCACGCGCAAGGTCTCGCTGGTGTGCGTATTGAAGAGCTCCAGCGCGCGCTCCCCGGCTGGGGATTCACCTACGGCCTTGCCTGCGAGGCCGCAGGCCATCGTGGCGAGCAGAAGTTGTCGGCGGGTCCAGGTTTCGTTCACGGCGGTCCTTTGGCGAGCGCACGAATATTGAACGGATTGGACGGGCCGTGGCGGGAGATGGTTCCGGTTTTTTTCAGAATGGGAGCGGTGTTACCGATCCCGTATCTCCCGGCTTCCGGTTGACCGACACGACGGTGGCCTTGGGGAAGAAATTGAACTCCGATGCGCTGGCCCAGGTGTAGGCGCCCATGGCGCGCCCGACGATGAGATCACCGGCTTTCAGCACCGGCAGCATGAGGTTTTCCGCGATCACGTCGATGCTGTCGCAGGTGGGACCGGCCAGCACCGAGGGCTGTTTCTCGTCGCTTTCCTTGAGCGACTCGACCGGGTACTTGGCGTGATCGAACAGCTGGCCGCTGTACGAGCCATACAGGCCATCGTCGAGGTAGTACCACCAGTGTCCTTCGCGCTTCGCCCGACCCATGACCGAGGCGACGCCGATGGCGGCCGGACCACAGATGTAGCGACCGGGCTCGGCGATGATGCGCAGGCGTTTCGGTAGTTTGGCGAGGGCGGCACGGATCGGCGCGCAGAAGCGGCCGATGTCGGCCACCTTCTGGCCGTATTCGATCGGGTATCCGCCGCCGATGTCGAGCGTGTCGAAGGTGCCGAGCTTCTCGCGACGCGCCTGGGCCATGAGCCGCGCGCACACCTCGATGGCCTCGACGTGCTTGCTGGGATCGGCGGCCTGCGAACCGACGTGGAATGAGAGCCCGATGACCGGGATGCCGAGCTTGCGCGCCAGGCGCGCCAGTTCGATGAGATCCTCCGGATCGCAGCCGAATTTCCGGGACAGGTCGACCACGGCGCCCGGGCTGCGGAATGACACGCGCAGCAGCAGCTGCGCCTGGTCGCGATACGCCTCGAACTTGCGCACCTCGTCCGGGTTGTCCGCGACGAAGGTTTTCACGCCCAGGTGCAACGAGTTGCGGATGTCGATGTCGCGCTTGATGGGATGCGTGTGGATGCAGCGCGCCGGGTCGATGCCGAGCTGGGTCACGAGCTGGGTCTCGCCCGTGGTCGCGAGGTCTAACCACCCGCCCAGCTCCACGATGGTCTCGACCACGGCCGGGTGCGGCAGCGGCTTGAGCGCGTAGTGCAGGTCGACGCCCGGCAGCGCCTTGTGCAGCTTGCGGTACTGCTCGCGCACCCGCTGGCAGTCGATGATGAGCAGCGGCGAGCCGAACTCGGCGACCAGGCGCCGGATGTGCTCCGGGGTGAACGGATCGATGAAGCCGCGCGACTTCGGCTTGCGGGTACGACTGGGAACCACGAATCCTCCCGGGGGCCGGGCTGCCGGAAAAGGGGCGAATTGTAGGGAAGCGGCGTGCAAGTGTCATGACCGGTTCACAGCTCGCCGAAAGACCGTTTTGCTAAAGTGCGCCGCGAATGAGTGCACTGCCTGCCGACACTTCCCCCGCCAGCGAAATCCAGACCCTGCTGGCGTCCCGCGTTCCCCTGGTGATCATCGAGAGCCGCGAGGAAGGCCGGGTCATCGACATGGTCCGCGACGCCGCCATGCGCGCCCAGCGTGGCCGCAACTGGGGCGTGTTCCAGTGGACGGTGACCGAGGGCCTGCTGCGGGTGGACGTGAACCTGGGGGGCGCCCAGCGAACCCTGGCGGAGCCCGAGCAGCTGCTGAAGCACATCCGGGCCACCTCGATGCCCGGCATCTACGTGCTGCTCGATTTCCACCCGTATCTCGAAAATCCGCTGTTCGTGCGCACGCTCAAGGACATCGCGCAGGACTACGACAAGTGCGCCCGCACGCTGGTGCTGATCAGCTTCGAGATGAAGCTGCCGCAGGAGCTGGAGCACCTGGCCGCGCGCTTCGCCGTGCAGCTGCCGGACAAGAAGGAACGCCAGGCCATCGTGATGCAGGCGGCGCGCGAATGGGCCAAGCTCAACGGGTCCATGCCGCGCGTCGACGTGAAGGCGGTGGAAAAGCTGGTGGACAACCTGGGGGGTTTGGCGCTGCACGACGTGGAGCGGCTGACGCGCCAGGCGATTTTCAACGATGGCGCCTTCACCGAGGACGACATCAAGCCCTTGCTGGCCGCGAAATACCAGCTGCTGAACCGCGGCGGCACCCTGTCCTTCGAACCGGACACCGCGCGCTTCGCCGACGTGGGCGGACTCAGGAACCTGCGTCGCTGGATCCAGCAGCGCAAGTCGGCCTTCGACGGCAGCGCGCCGGGACTGGACGCACCCAAGGGCGTGCTGCTGCTGGGCGTGCAGGGCTGCGGCAAGAGCCTCGCCGCGCGTGCCGCGGCCGGCGTACTGGGCGTGCCGCTGGTGCGCCTGGACTTCGGCGCGCTGTACTCCAAGTGGCACGGCGAATCGGAAAAGAACCTGCGCGAGTCGCTGAACTCGGCCGAAGCGCTGGCGCCCTGCGTGTTGTGGCTGGACGAGATCGAGAAGGCCCTGGCCACGGGAGACGGCGACAGCGGCACCTCGCGCCGCGTGCTCGGCGCCTTCCTCACCTGGCTGGCCGAGCAGCGCGCGCGCGTGTTCATCGTGGCCACGGCCAATGACATCACCGCGCTCCCACCCGAGCTGGTGCGCAAGGGACGTTTCGACGAGATCTTCTTCGTCGACCTGCCCTCGCCCGCCGCGCGCCTCGAGATCTTCGCCATCCACAGCAAGAAGCGCGGCATCACGTTGAGCGACGCCGACATCCAGGCATTGGGTGCCCGCAGCGAAGGATTCTCGGGCGCGGAGATCGAGCAGGCCATCGTGTCCGCGCTGTACGCGGCGCATTCGAATCAGCAGAAGCCGGATGCCAGGCTGATTGCCGCGGAGCTCGCCGCCACGCGGCCGCTGTCGACGGTCATGGCCGAGAAGATCGCGGAGCTGCGCGACTGGGCGGCGGAGCGCACCGTCCCGGCGGATTGAGCCCGCTCAGCGGACGGCGATTCCCTGCCCCGGCACCGACACCACGCGGTCGAGAATCTCGATCTTCAGCCAGATCTTCTGCGACAGCGAACCGGTCAGTTGTTCGATGTCATTGACGGCCGCGAGCGTCACCGGGTCGTCGAAATTCTGCACGTAGAGCGCCGCCGCCTTGCTGATGACCGACAGCATCTCCGAGCAATAGTCGAGGTAACGCGCGAGCTCGAACGCCGAGAAGGTGCGCTTGGGCGACGACGGCGTTCCCTGCTCGGTAGTCAGCACGCGCTCGGGATCCTTGGTGAGCTGGTGCATGTCGATGATGTGCGCCAGCGAGCGCAGCACGTGCATGGCGCGCAGCGCGCGCCGGCGCTTGCGACGGTTTTCCCAGCCCACCAGGAAATAACTCGCGGCCACCAGCAGCACCAGTTCGTTGACCGCGGAATCGATACCCTGGATGAAGTCCGCGACGCTCTGGAACAGTTCCACGCCATCCTTGAGCATCCAGACGGTGGCCACGACCAGGGCCACCATGGCCGCGATGGTGACGAAGGCCACCCCTCGCACCCACCACTGGGGTCGCGCAAGCCACTGCGCGGTGTCGGCCGCCGCGATCACTTCGGCGCGCAGTGACTCCGCGACGCCGCTGAGACCCGAGCCCGGGAAGCGCTCGGAGATGCGCTTCCCGAGTCTCTCGGCCGTATCCGCGATACGCGCGGCATCGAGTGAACGAAACATGCGTCGATACCGCGCTCCTTATTTCTGCTCCACGGGCGGCGCGAGCTCCGCCAGTTTTGTGGCGTCACCCAGGTACTTCGGCAGATCGAGCCCCGCCATCGCGGCCACGTCGTGCAGCGGCGGCAGGCTCTTGACCATGCCGGCGAGGAAATTCGCCGTGGTGCTGCCATTGCCGTTGGCGTTGCCGGAATCCCAGACCGTGACTTTGTCGATCTTGATGGCCTTGATGGCCTCGACCTGCAGCGTGACGATCTGCTCAAGCTTCTCGGTGAGCAGCAAGGTCGCGGCCGCACGTGCGTCGTTGTTGGCGCTCTGCACCAGTGCCTGGTAACCGGAGGCCTTGGCCTCGAGCACCTGGCGGATGCCCTTCGCCTCGGCCTCGTACTTGAGCAGGATGGCGTCGGCGTGGCCCTGCGCCTCGCGCCGCGTCTTCTCGGCTTCGGCTTCCGCCGCGATCACGACTTTCTGTTTGTCGATCTGCTGTCTCACCACCTCGGCGGCGGTGAGCCGCTGCAGTTCGGCCTTGGCCTGCGACTTCTGGATTTCGGCCTGCGCGTCGAACTGCGCCACCTGGCCGCGCTGCGAGGCCTGCGCCGCCTGGACGGTCAGTTCGGCGTTCGAGGAAGCGATCAGCGCCCGCGCACGGTTCTCGCCCGCGATGGCCTCGGCTTCCTGGCTCTGCACGAAGATGCGCTTCTCGGCTTCGGCCTTCTTCTGGCCCTGCACCGACGTGGCTTCGTTCTGCGCCACCTTGATCTGCAGGTCGCGGTTGGCCTCGGCCTCGCCGATGGTCGCCAGCGCTTCCTGCTGCTGCAGGTAGATGCGCTTGTCGGCCTCGGCCTGCTTCTTGCCCTTCTCGGATTCCGCGACGTTCTGCGCCACCTTGATGGTGCGCTCGCGCACCTGCTCGGATTCACCCACCGAGCCCTTGCGATCCTGGTCGGAGACGTCGATCTTGGCCTGGTTGATGGCCTCGGACGCCGCCTTCTTGCCGATGCTCTCGATGTAGCCCGACTCGTCCGTGATGTCCGTGATGTTCACGTTGATCAGGTACAGGCCGATTTTGTTGAGCTCGGGCGCCACGTTGCGGCGGATCGCATCCAGGAATTTTTCGCGGTCCTGGTTGATCTGCTCGATGGTCAGCGAGGCCACCGTGAGTCGCAGCTGGCCGAAGATGATCTCGCGCGCCATGCTCTCGACGTCGTCCTGCGAGAGATTGAGCAGGCGCTCGGCGGCGTTGTTCATGATGGCTTCTTCGGTGCTCACGCCCACCGTGAACGTGCTCGGCACGTTGACGCGGATGTTCTGCAGCGACAGCGCCTTGGTCAGCGGAATCGGGATGGTGAGCGGCGTCAGGCTCATGTACGTGTAGTCCTGGAACAGCGGCCAGATGAACGAGCCGCCGCCATGGATACACTGCGCGGACTGTCCCTTGCCGACCTTGCCGTACTTCACCAGGATCTTGTCGGATGGGCAGCGCTTGTAGCGTGATGCCAGGAAGACGATGGTGAAGAACACCAGCAGCACGAAAACCACCATCGGCAGTAATGCCATCGTCAAATCCATACGAAGACCCTCCGCGCGTGCACTACGCGCAAACTAGCCAGACGAACGATCAGGACCCATCAAGTAAGCGGGGCGACCACCAGCGTGTTGGCGGTCACGCTCTGCACGCGGATCGCGGTGCCCGTCGGGATGGTCGCGCCATCGGCCGACACCGCTTCGAACTCGCGCAGGCGGTTCGCGAAATTGATCTGCACGCGCCCGCCTTCTTTCGACACCGTGAGGTACACCGTGCCTTCGCTGCCCACCGCGGCGAACAGACTGACGGTGCCGCTGGACTGCAGGCGCAGCATGCCGCGGAAGATCTTGTGGATGATCCACATCGACACGACGCCCGCGCCAATGGCACCGACGATCGCCAGCGCCGCGCCGACCACCGCGCCATGGAACAGCGTGTAGCCGACCACGCCGAACATGGCGAGAAAGGACGAGATGCCCTGGATGGTGAGCGCCTGGAATCCGACATCGCTGTCGATGTGGATGTCGCTGTGGTGATCGAGCCCGGCGATCATGAGGATGAGCCGGAAGAGGAGAATGAATCCGCCGACGAATCCAGCCAACAGGAACAACTGTTCGATGCCGCTGTGTGAAGCAAACCACTCGATCATGGCTCAAGCCCCCCGTCGTTTATTTGTTGTCCCGGCAGTGGGGACTATATCGGGGAATTCAAGAATCGATAACTGCTCACCGTGAGTCCGCCGAGAAAATTTTCTTCGTGATAAGACAGCTGCGCCGCGTCGCCGCCGGCGGCACCCACCGCCACCATCAACGGCAGCAGATGTTCCTCGCGCGGATGCGCCTCGCGTGCCGCAGGAGCAGCCTCCCAGCGGGCCAGTAGTTTGCCCCGGTCCATCGGGCTGCCACCCAGCAGAACGCCGCTCAGCCAGCCGTCAAATTCGCGTGACGGGCCCCATCCCCGGGGACTGAAGAACTGCCGCAGGTTGTGATACGAGAGTCCGCTGCCGACGATCAACACGCCCGCGTCGCGCAGCGGTGCGATGGCCCGCCCGAGCGCCAGGTGGGCCTCCGGATCGAGTCCAGTTTTCAGTGACAGCTGTATCACCGGCACGTTGGCGGCCGGGTACATGACCTTGAGCGGCGTGAAGGCGCCGTGGTCGAAGCCGCGCTCCGCATCCAGCCGCGCCGGGATTCCCGCCTCTTCTATCCTCTGTCGCGTGAGCTCCGCCAGTGACGGGTCGCCGGGCGCGTCGTAGCGGATTTGATAGGTGTAGTCCGGGAAGCCGTAGTAGTCGTAGACCATGGGCGGCCGGGGATGCGACGTGAGCGTGAAAACGGCTTCCTCCCAGTGCGCGGAAATCATGAGCACGGCCCTGGGCGTCGTGCCGATTTCGGCCGGCATCGCGGCCAGGGAAGCCTCGAGCCTGGCGTACGGCGCGCGCGCAGCGGCGTCCATGTACGACCAGGGGCCGCCGCCATGAGAGATGAAATACACGGGAAGACGGGTGCTCATGCGTCATCAGTGTACGCTCGACTTCCGGTCAACCAGAACGCAGGTTTTCATGCAGCGGCAGATGTTCGCGGCGACCGCCGCCCTGTTCCTCGTCCTCGGATCGAGCGCTGTTGCGCAGGCCGCGTCGGCACGGCTGTACAGCGATCCGGCATCGGCCCCTGAAAAGTTCGCGGCCGATGAAATCGACCGCACCCTGAAAGCACGCGGGTTTTCGGTGACGCGCCGTGATGGCGTCGATTCCTTTCCGTTTCGCGACGAAGCGCTGATCTACTTCGACCCGCTGACCGGGCCGCGCGCGGTGATCCAGAACGGCGCAGCTCCTGTCGATGAATCGAAGATCGCCGCCGAGGGATTCAGCCTGCAGCATGTAACGCATGGCAGGCAACACGTATTCCGCATCATCAGCCGGGATGCCGGTGGCGCGATGTACGGCGGTCTCGAGCTCGCCGAGCAGATTCGCGCGCGCGGCATCGAGGGCGTGAAAGACATCGTGCGCAATCCCTACATGTCACTGCGCGGCACCAAGTTCAACATTCCACTCGACCTCCGGACTCCCAGCTACAGCGACATGGGCGACTCCGCGCAGCAGAACATCGCCACGGTCTGGGACTTCGACTTCTGGCGCGCCTACCTCGACCAGCTGGCGCGCGATCGCTACAACTACGTGTCGCTGTGGAACCTGCATCCCTTCCCGTCCATGGTGAAGGTGCCGGAGTTCCCAGAGGTCGCGCTGAACGATGTCTGGCGCACGAAGGCCAAGCTCGACGAGGACTACTCCACGCGCACCGTGGACCTGCTCACGCCCGCGATGCTGGCCGACAGGGAAGTCGTCAAACAACTCACCATCGACCAGAAGATCGATTTCTGGCGCCGCGTGATGAGTTACGCGAAGGACCGCAACATCGACTTCTACGTGGTCACCTGGAACATCTTCACCTACGGCGTCGACGGCAAGTACGGCATCACCGACGCGCTCGACAATCCGAAGAACATTCCCTACTTCCGCGCCAGCGTGCGCGAGATGTTCCGCACCTATCCGCTGCTCGCCGGCATCGGCCTCACCGCCGGCGAAAACATGGGTGAGGTGAAGATGTACTCCGGCGGCGTGGATTCATTCGACGCGAAGGAGAACTGGCTGTTCGAAACCTACGGCCAGGGTGTGCTCGACGCCGCGCGCGCTGAACCCAATCGCCAGTTCCGGCTCATCCACCGCCAGCACGAATCGCGCGCGCAGGACATCGCCGCGACGTTCAAGCCCGTCATCGACCAGCCCAACGTCGATTTCGTGTTCAGCTTCAAGTACGCGCAGGCGCACGTGCTGTCGTCGACCACGCAGACCTTCCACAAGGGTTATCTCGAATCGCTCGGCAACCTGAAGACGCTGTGGACCCTGCGCAACGACGACGCGCTGATGTTCCGCTGGGCCGCGCCGGATTTCGTGCGCGAGTTCGTCAAGAACATTCCGTACGAAAAATCGCAGGGCTACTACGTCGGCTCAGACATGTGGGTATGGGGACGGGAGTTCCTGGACAAGAAACCACGCAGTCCCCGGCAGCTCGAGATCGACAAGCACTGGCTGCACTTCCTGCTCTGGGGGCGGCTCGCCTACGACCCCGATCTGGATGACGCCACTGTCGTCGCCACCGTCGCGCAGCGTTTTCCCGGCGTCGACGCGAAGGCCCTGCTGGCCGCGTGGCAGGACGCGTCGATGATCTATCCGCTGGTCACGGGCTTTCACTGGGCCGACTTCGATTTCCAGTGGTACATCGAAGGCTGTCGCAGCCGGCCGGGTCCCGCGAAGACCGAAAGCGGATTTCACAGCGTGGAGACCTTCATCAACCAGAAGGTGCATCCCGGCACCGACAACATTCCGATTCCCCAGTACGTCGCCGCGCTGACCTCCGGAGCCGCGCCGCCGCCGGGCACCACGCCCGTGCAGGTGGCGGATCGCATCGATGCCCGCGCGGATGCCGCGCTGCGCGCTCTGCCGACGCTCGCGGCGTCCAGGGCCTCGCGGCAGAACGCCGAGCTCACGGCCACGCTCGAGGACATCCGTGCCATGGCGCTGCTCGGCAAGTACTACGCGGCGAAGATCCGCGGCGCCACCGAGCTGGCGTTGTTCCGCGGCACGAAAGAACCCGGGCACCAGGCGCAGGCGGTTCAGCATCTGGGCCGCGCGATGGCTCACTGGAAGGATTACACCACCCGCACCGGCGCGCGTTACCGGAACCCGCTCTGGACCAATCGCGTGGGCCTGGTGGACTGGCGCGAACTGGATGCCGAAGTGGCGCGTGACGTCGAAATCGCGCGGGCGGCGCTGAATTGAACATAGGAGCCCGCTGACGGCCTCAAAACGCGCACCCGGGCGCGAAGAAACCTGAACAACCTGAACGAAAACGTTCAGCATCTGCTCAGCTGCGCGGTCAGATACTGGCGCCGCAACGGATCGAATGCGATCCGGTAAGGAGATCCAGATGAAACGCCCAGTGCCCTTCGTTCTCTTGGCTTCGCTGCTGGTCAGCGCCTCGGCGCTCGCCGCGAATGGTGGCCCCGAATTCAAGGAGAAGCTCACCGGCAAGATTGCCCGCGCCGAGCGCAACGAGCAGCGCGGCAACGACCGCGGCAATGACCACCGTGGCAACGACAATCGTGGCAACGGTCATGGAAACAACGACCGCGGTCGCGACCATGGCAACGGCCCCGGCAGCAACGGCACCCGCCCCGGCGGCGACGTGAGCGTGCACCGCGACTACCGCGGCTACCACGACCGGAACAATCGCGACAATGATCGCAATGACCGTGGCAACGACCGTGGCAACGACCGTGGCAACGACCGTGGCAACGACCGTGGTAACAACCATGGCAACGACCGCGACAACGATCATCGCCGCGACGGCAGGCCCGATGGCCGCCATGACGGCCGCAACGATTGGGATCGCCACAACTACAACGGCAACAACGATCGACATTGGGATACGCGCGGCCACGGCCATGGCAATGACTGGAGCCGGTATCGCAACGACTGGAACCGTCACCCGCACTACTGGGACAACCGCCGCCACGATCGCCACGACTACGCGCGCTATCGCTACAGCTACGGCCACTACCACCGTCCGCACGGTTACTACCACCGTGTGTGGTACCGCGGAAACTACCTGCCGTATGGCTGGTATGCGAGCAGCTACGTGATCCACGACTGGCATCCGTACCGCCTCTACGCGCCGCCGTATGGCTACGCCTGGGTGCGAGTCGGTAACGACGTGTTGCTCACGGCCCTGGCCACCGGTCTGGTGCTCGATGTGATCTACGACATCTGGTACTGACGCGTCGAACAATTCCGAGCTAGCGGAAGTCGCCGGCGCCCAGGAAGGGATTCCTGGGCGCCGATGTTTTTGTGGCGCCATAATTCACGCCATGCCCGAACGACTCGACGCCATCGAAGAAAAACTCGCGCACCTGGAACAGGCGATCAGCGAGCTCAGCGACGTGGTCGCGCGCCAGCAGAAAGAACTCGAACGCGCGCTGGATCGCAACCAGCGCCTGATCGAGAAGCTCGCCGCGCTGGAATCGGATTTCGGCACCAGCGCCACGGCGCACGAGAAGCCGCCGCACTACTGAGCGATCACACCCAGCGTCGCACGCGCGCCTTGTAGGCGCGGTAGTCGTTGCCGAAGATGCCCTCGAGGAAGGGCTCTTCCACCTTGATGAAGCGCAGGTGCAGGATGGCGATCAAGACCGGCAGCGGCAGAAACGCGCCCAGCGTGCCGTCGATCAGCGCGACACCACCCAGGATCAGCGCAAGACCCAGGTACATGGGATTTCGCGTCAGCCGGAACCAGCCCTCGGTCACCAGCGCGGTCGACGGCGTGAATGGCACCACCGATGTTCCGGCGCGCCGGAATGACAGCGCGGCGGTCAGCGACATCAGCGCGCCGAACCCGAGCGGAATCAGGCCCAGGTAATTCCAGGGCGCCGGCACCAGTCGCATCACCGGAAACCAGCGATCCAGAACAAAGGACACCGCCAGCGCCAACAACAGCCAGACCGGCGGCAACACCCATCGCACGGGCGTGGTCATTTCGGATCCCGGACGAACCTCACCGTGAGCTCGAGGGCCTCGAGCGCACCCGGCAGCAGGATTTCGCCTCGCGGCAGGTCGTTGCGCTTCTGGCCCTGGTTGCCCAGCACGAAGTCGTGGTACCCGTGCTCGTAGATTTCCAGTCGCACGGACTTGCCGTGTTTCGCGAGTTCGTCGTGCAAGGTGATGTCGAGCGGCATCAGCCGATCCTCGGTGCCGACGAGGATGAGCACCGGCATCCGGATCGTCTCGATGTTTGCCTTGGACACCGCGGGATCGGGCCTGGCCGTGTTCCAGTCGGGACGTGAGCCATCCGCGTTGATCTGGTAACCCAGGAACCAGATCGGCGCCGGCGCTCCGGCCACCACGGCATGCAGCGTGGGCACGCGCGACGCGAGGTACATCGCGAGGTTGCCACCCAGGCTGACGCCGTAGACGCTGACCTCGGCGCGCTTCACGTACGGCAGGTTCTGCACGTGTTCCACCACGGCGATGCCGTCATCGATGGCCGTCACCAGCCCGGTGGTGGACGGCGTGTTCATCACGTTCCAGGGGCCGCCGCGATAATCCGCGACCACCACGGCGTAGCCTTCCTGCAGGAATCGCTCCCAGGCCGGACCGCCGTGATCGCCGCGCGACCAGCCGACGAGTTGCTCCATGCCGCGGCCGCCGGGCGCGCCGTGAAAGAAAATGATCGCGGGAAATGGTCCCGGGCCTTTCGGCTTGCGAATGGCGGCCGCGATGTACACACCATCCTTCGCCTTGATCCAGGTCTGCGTGACCGGGGAATCCGCTTCGCTGACCACGTGAATGTACTTGTCGTGCGGCAGCGCTTCGTTGCTGCCTGCGTGGCGCGTGATCTCCGCCTGGGCCACGGTCACGAACAGCAGCAATGCACTACCGCAGAATCCCGCAAATCTCATGTGCCACCTCCGAGTTTCACGCGCGCGCAGGCATTGAACATCGGGCCTTCCACCACCGCGTACTTTCCGCCGAACATCGTGGAGAAAATTTCACCGCCGGCCAGCCGACCGCCAAACTGCTCTCCCTCACCGACGAGGTCGTGCAGCAGTGATGTGAATGCTTCCGTATCGAGCTCATAGGACGCATCCTGCGCCTCGAGTCTCTTCGGCCCACCAAATCCGCTGACGTCGAGCGACGTGATGGGATCTCCGGGCTTGAGTGTACGACGCGTGATCTTGAACTCATGCTTCGTACCATCCGTCTGCAGCACCAGCCATAGCCCGTTGCCGCGCAGCTGGAATGTTCCGGTGAGCTCGCAGATGCCATCGTGCTCGGCGATGGCGTAACGCAGCTCGGTGAACATGGGCTGCACCGGCAGGTTCGGCTGCTTCATGGCGTTGGCGCAGGCATCGAACATCGCACTGGCGCTCGCAAGTCCTTCCACAGGAGTCTGCAGTTTCACGGGCGAGCCACCGGAAGGTGTGAACAGCAGCGGCACCGATTGGAGCTTGCGCAACTCGGCGAGCATGGTTTCCGTGCGCGGGTCCTGCGAGTTGCCAACGGGCTTGAGGTCGATGAGCCAGGGCGGCCCGCCGCCGGGAAGCTCAACCCGCAGCACGCCGCCACCTGGCAGGTAGCGGGAATCGGCGTATGGCCTGAAATTGAAACCCTTGGCGCCGGCGCCGAAACGGAGAAGTAATCCGGGCGAACCGTCGATGGTCGCCGCCATTTCGCAACCTCGCCCGGTGTAGGTGCTCGCGCTCCAGCGCGCTGGCGGCAAGGGCCGAGTCGCCGCATCGCGAATGGACGGGATGCAGTTGTTGAAAATAGAAACTGACGCCGCGGCACCGTCCGTGCCCGTGGAGTATTCCCGGGCGTCGGCACCGGTCCCGACGATCAATTCCAGTGCCTGTCCATCACCCAGTTCCTTGACGATCGGCTCTCCGGAATCGATTCGCGACAACACGAAGCGATCCTTTGCCCGGCCTTCGAGGACCCGTCGCTTTGCGACGGATGTTTCAACGACCCAGGCTGCATTCGGGGCCGGCGGATGAAGATTGATCTCGGCGGTGTATCCGCGGTCGCGTGACCAGCCGATCTCGATGGTGGCACCGCCATTGCCGTTGGCGTCGCGGGCCATGGCTGTCAGCGTGCATTTGTCGAAGGACGAACCCGTCGTCCAGCGAGTGGCGTGCGGCCGCTGCGCGCCGTGGACCACGGCGGGCAATACACTCACCAGTGCGCAGGCCGTGGCCAGCAGGCAGCCCGATCTTCCCGGTATCAATTCCCCTCCCTGAGCGAACTATGGCAGGACGCTGTACCCGCCGGTTTCCAGGAAGGGATCCGCCTCCGCGCTGCCACCGCCCAGCGCCGCACCGCGACTCAGGCGATCGCGGATGGCGGTCCACTTCTCGTCGCTGGGTACGTCCTGCACCAGGATCTGTTCGCAGCCTGCCTTGTCGAGCGCGCGCAGGTTCGAATAAAGATCGTGCGCGTAGGAGTCCGGACGCCGCCCGGCGTTGATCCAGGTGACGGAAGGATAGGTGCGCAGCGGCAGGCGCATGGCCAGCACCGCGACGCGGCGTCCACCTTCGGAGAGCGTCTCGGCGCGCCTGTCGATCTCGTCCACGGGCACGATGCTCATCGGCGTGGTCGGCGCGTAATGCGACACCTTGGTGCCCGGCACGCGCGGCGCCGCCGGAGCCGCGCCCACGATGACGTCGCCCACCACTTCCTTGAGCTGCGAATAGGTCACGAAGCCCGGCCGCAGCAGCCGCACCTGCTCTCCCTCGAAACTCACGATGGTGGATTCGAGCCCGATCTGGCTTTCGCCGCCGTCGAGGACCACGCGCACGGCGTCGCCAAATTCCTCGCGCACGTGCTCGGCGCGGGTGGGACTCACGCGCCCGTAACGATTGGCCGAAGGTGCCGCAATGCCGCCGCCGAAGGCCGTGAGCAACTGCTGCGCCATGGGATGGGAAGGCACGCGGATGGCCACGGTGTCCTGGCCGCCCGTCACCACGTCGTGCACGTTCTCCGAACGCGGGAGGACCATCGTCAACGGCCCCGGCCAGAATCTCGCCGCCAGCTTCTGCGCGTTCTCGGGAACCTCGCGCGCCCAGCGGTGCAGGTACTTCGGATTGTCGAGGTGCACGATGACGGGATGATCCGCCGGTCGATCCTTCAATTCGAAGATGCGCCGCACCGCCGCCGGGTTCTGGGCATTGGCGCCCAGGCCGTAGACGGTTTCGGTGGGAAAAGCGACCAGCTCGCCGTCACGCAGGGCGGTGACAGCGGCTTCGAGTTCCTTGAGTGTGGCGCGAACGACGCGAACCATATGCGGCTAGTTTACCGACTCTACTCAAGATCTTTTCGCTCCCAGCCGTCCGCCGTCCGTCTGAGCTCGTAAGTAGGCCAGTAATGTCGATCCAGTTTGAGCGTGATCACTTCCGGAGCGTTGTTCCAGGTGATGGTCCGCAGGCGGATGGCGGCCCGATCCGGGCGACCGGACACCACCTTGAGGAAGGCATCGAGATCCGGCGTGGGAACGCCATCGACTTCGACGATCCGGCGTCCGGGAAACAGTCCATAGCGCGTGGCCGGGGAGCCGTAGGCGAAATACCCGACATACACGCCCTCGGGCGGAATGCCGCGTTGGGCGATCATGGCCCGGTGCGGCACCTGTAACGTCGCGCCGGCCCACATCACGATGCGGTCGATGTCGTTACCCGACAGGGCTGCCGTGGCGAGCGGCACCACCGTCTCTTCGCCATCGCGCCAGACGGTGACGCTGACCTGGGGTTTGTCCGCCACCGCCAGCTCCACCTCGCGGAACTTGGTGACCACCTTCTCGTCGATGGCCAGCAGGATGTCGCCCTGCTTGAGGCGGCCCACGGCGGGCGAGCCACCGACCAGGCGCACGATGGACATCACCTGGCGTTGATTGGGACTTGCGATTTCGAGTTTTTTCAGCCATTCATCCGAGAGTCCGAGCCGGCGCGCCGCCGCGAGCGGCTGCGGTACGAGCTCGGCCTCGAGCGAGAACACCGACTGCTTCGACTGCACCCGTCGCAGCATGTCCTGGACGATCCCGATGCTGACGCCGCGGTTTTCCTGCTGCAGGTCGCGCCCCTGCTCCCAGGCGAAGCTCGACCACAGCGCCACCACCGCGCCGGCCTCGTCGGTGATCACACCGTCGAAATCGCCGGGACCGTTCACCAGCTGGATGGTCTCGAGGTTGCTCTCGCGAAACTGCATGGTGCGCGACAGGGGCAACTGGATGGGCACCAGCGACGCCACCTGCGTGGTGCGCACGCGCAGCTCGCTGTCCGCCCCCATGCCGACCACCGAGATGGTTTCGCCGGGCACGATGCGCCGGTCGGTGAGCTTGGCGCTCTTCACCGGCGTATTGCCGATGAGCTTGGGGTCGTAGCTGACGATGGCGAGGTTGTGCAGCGGGTGGACGAACTCCACCTTGCCGGGGATCTCGAGCGTGCCGGCGAAGATGATGCGCACGTCACCCATGGAGACGGGCACGGTGTTGCGGTCGACCACCACGAGTCCGCGCGCCGCATCGACCACGAGGCCGGTACCGCGATAGTTGCGCTCGGTGATGCCGGAAACGGAGTACGGCATGTCGAAGCCCACGCCCACCAGCGACGCGGCCAGCGTCGCGGCGCGCGGATCGTCGGGCTTGGCGAAACGCGTGCTGCCACCGACATCGGGCTTGATGGTGCCGAGGGCGGGCAGCGCCGCGCATTGCCACACACCCGCCGCGTCATCGCGCAGGCAGTGCTTGGCGGGGAACCAGCGGCGATCCATGCGCGCACTGCGCACGCTCGAGCCATTGGGATCGTCCACCGTGGAATAACGCACCGTGAAACGCTCGCCGTCCGCGAGCCCGGCCACCACGGCTTCGAATGCCGCGAGCGTGGGCGTGGGCTTGCCGTTGGCGCTGGAGATCACGCCACCGCGCGGCACGCCGGCAGCCCCGAAGATGTAGCCTGGGTTGGCGACGTACACGCCACTGACCGCGACGTTGAAGTGTCGCGCCATCTGGTACGAGACGGTGTGCACGATGGCATCACCGAAATCGAGGTAGGCGTTGGGCGTGATGTCGTGCAGGTCGCCCACGTTCAACTTGGCGCTCACCGGCTGGCCGCCGCGTTCGAGTTCCATGTCGATGGTGCCGCCGACCCCGTTGTCGGTGAGCTGCTCCAGCGGCTCGAACTCCGACACCAGCTTGCCGTTGACCTTCACCAGCACGTCGCCGGGTTGCAGCGTGCCGTCGGCCGGACCGCCGGGCAGCACTTCGTTGACCACCAGCATGCCGGTGAGCGCGGGGAAGGTCTTGCGCGCGGCTTCCTCGGTCTTCTCGTTGAGACCCAGGCGGCGCAGCTCGTCGTACGGGGTGTACTTGAACACCACCTGCAGCGCGCCGCGCGACACCGACTTGCCGGCCTGGATGAGTTCCAGCGCGCGCTTCACGCGGCCCAGCGGTAGATAGAAGCTCGAGGCGTTGCCGGTGGCGCCACCGGCGTTGAGCGCCACCACGCGCCCCTGGATGTCGATGACCGGCGAACCGGAGGAGCCACCCGAGGTACCCGAGGCCGCCTGCAGGTAGAACGTGTTGAAGTCGTTGTACTTGCCGATGCCGTACTCGGGCGCGTCGCGATCGAGCTTGGCCAGAGTGCCGGCGAGGATGGACAGCTGCTCACCGGCATTGTTGCCGATGACGCGGATCTCGCGGCCGATCTGCGCGCCGTCCGGGTACAGCGGCAGCGACCGCGGCCGGATGAAGCGCAGCTTCTTGGGGTCGTAGCGATAGATGCCGAAGTCGTGGATGGGATCGCGGTACACCGGGTAGAGCTGCACTTCCTCGCGATTCAGGAAGGTGGCCTCGGCCGTGACCGGGCCGGGCGTCACCACGTGACGATTGGTGAGGATGAGGCCGCGCTCGGCGTCCACCACGAAGCCCGTGGCCTGCGCCGACGAATTCCACTCGGTGTCGAAGGCGCGTGTCTGGTCGATCTCGATGGCCACCACGCTCTCGGCCACGCGCGCCAGCGTACCGCGCCACGCGGCGCTCTCGCCCTCGCTCTGCGGGATGGCGGCCTGGGTCGCCGTCGACTGCGCGCCGATCTGCGGGGGCGCATTCTGCGGAAACGCGGGAACGACGAGTAGCAGCGCGAGAAGTGCCAGGCAATGACGCATGCAAGGTCCTTCGAGTTGTTAGTGGCTCAACGCCACAGGATGAGTACCCAGATGACGGCGAGCAGCAGCAGCGACATGAGTACGGCCGCGGAGCCGATGTCCTTGGCCAGGCCTGACAGCTTGTGCCGCTCCAGGCCAATGCGATCCACGGTCGCCTCGATGGCGCTGTTGACCAGCTCCACCACCAGGACCAGGAACATCGGCGCGATCAGCAGCGCCCGCTCGATTCCGTTCTTGCCGAGCCACAGGCCCAGTGGAATGACTACCACCGCCAGTGCGAGTTCCTGCCGGAAGGCCGCTTCTTCGCGGAAGGCGCCGGACAAACCCTTCATGCTCGCGCCGAAGGCACGGAACATGCGCGTGAATCCCGTGGGCTTGAAACGGTCGCCGATATCGTTCATGCCGCCGATCTTATCAGGGGCTCGCGCCCCATATCGGAAAACGCCGTCGAAGCGACGGCGTCCGTCAGATTAAATGAACCCTTCGGTGTGTAACTGCTAGGCGGCGGCGGGTTTCCAGGTGAGATCGAGCTGACGGGCGGCGCGCACGTCATCGAGCCGCCGCACGGTCATGGTGTGCGGTGCGGACTTCACCATCTCCGACTGCATCTCGGCCTCTTTCAGGATGGCCGCCATCGCGTCGACGAAACCATCCAGCGCCTCCTTGCTCTCGGTCTCGGTGGGTTCGATGAGCAGGCACTCGGGCACCAGCAGCGGGAAGTAGGTAGTCGGCGCGTGGAAGCCGTAGTCCAGCAGCCGCTTGGCGATGTCCATCGCGCTCACCTCGAGATCCCGCGCCTGTTTCTTCGCGGTGACGATGAACTCGTGGCTGGCACGGCGGTTCGGATACGCGAGGTCGAAGCCGGCCTTCGCGAGACGCGCCATCAGATAGTTGGCATTGAGCGTCGCGAACTCTCCTACACGGTGCATGCCTTCGCGGCCCAGCATGCGCATATAGATGTATGCGCGCAGCAGCACGCCGGCGTTGCCCATGAAGGCCGACAGGCGGCCGATGCTCTGCGGCAGGTCTTTCTCCGAAAGCCAGCGATACTTGTCACCGTCCCTGCCGACCACCGGGATGGGCATGAAGGGCAGCAGGCGCGTGCCCACGCCCACCGCACCCGCACCCGGGCCACCACCGCCATGCGGCGTGGAGAAGGTCTTGTGCAGGTTCATGTGAATGACATCGAAGCCCATGTCGCCCGGACGCACCTTGCCGAGAATGGCGTTGAGATTGGCGCCGTCGTAATAGAGCAGTCCGCCCGCATCGTGGACGATCTTCGCCACTTCCTTGATGCGCCGTTCGAACACGCCACAGGTCGAAGGATTGGTCAGCATGATGCCGGCGGTATTCGGACCGACCGCGGCCCGGAGCGCCTCGACGTCCACGTCGCCTTCATCGTTCACCGGAATCTCCCGGACCACGCAGCCGCACATGGTGGCGGTGGCGGGATTGGTGCCGTGGGCGGCCACGGGAACGATGATCTCGTTGCGTGCGAGGTCGCCGCGCGCGCGGTGATAGGCACGGATCATCGCCACGCCGGCGAACTCGCCATGCGCGCCGGCCATGGGCGACAGCGCCACGCCCTGCATGCCCGTGACTTCCTTCAGCATCTCCTGCAATTCGAACATGCAGGCGAGGAAGCCCTGGCCGGTGGAATCCGGCGCCAGCGGGTGACGATTGAGGAAGCCCGGCAGCATGGCGTACTGGTTACAGGCCTTCGGGTTGTACTTCATCGTGCACGAACCCAGCGGATAGAAGTGCGTGTCGATGGAGAAGTTGAGCTGCGAGAGGCGCGTGTAGTGGCGCACCACTTCGAGTTCGCTGACTTCGGGCAGCAGCGGCGCCTTCTTGCGGCGCAGGTTCTCCGGGATGTCGGACGCCACGGTGTTTGGCGTGCGGGCTTCCGTCGGCCACTGGCCGTAGGCCCCGCGCGTCGGACGCGAATATTCGAAGATGATCTTTTCGGGATGTTTGAGCATTGCAAGGACCTCTAGAAGAGTCGCACTTCAACCTCAGGCCGCCCGCACGGCGGCCTTCAGCGTCTCGGCCAGCGCATCCGCGTAGGCCTTGATGTCGGCGGCGGTGCGCGTCTCGGTGGCGCAGACCAGCAGCGCGTTGCCGAGCTCGGGATAGTCGGTGCCCAGGTCGTAGCCACCGACGATGCCGCGGCGCGCGAGCTCCGCCAGCACCGGCGCGACCGGGCGATCCAGCTGCAGCACCGCTTCGTGGAAACGCGGGCGATCGAAGGCCAGCTTCACGCCCTTGACGCGCGTGAGCGCGGCCACGAGTTCCTGGGTGGCCCGGTGGCATTCGTTGGCGACGCGCGCCATGCCTTCGGGACCCAGCAGGCTGAGGTAGATGGTGGCCGCCGTGACCAGCAGGCCCTGGTTGGTGCAGATGTTCGACGTGGCCTTGCCGCGGCGGATGTGCTGCTCGCGTGCCTGCAGCGTCAGCGCGAAACCCTGCTTGCCCGCGGCATCCACGGTGCGTCCCACGATGCGGCCGGGCATCTGGCGCACGAATTCCATCTTGGTGGTCAGGAAGCCCGCATACGGGCCGCCCGATGACAGTGGCACGCCGAGCGGCTGGCAATCGCCGCAGGCGATGTCCGCACCCTTGGTGCCCCACTCGCCCGGCGGCTTGAGAATTCCCAGCGAAACGGGATTCACCGAGGCGATGACCATGATGTTGTTGGCATGCGCCCAGTCGGTGATGGCATCCACGTCTTCCAGCACGCCGAAGAAATTCGGCTGCTGGATCACGAGCGCGGTGACGTCTTCGCCGGCGTACTTCTCGAGATCCGCGAGCGACAGCGCGCCCTTCGGGCAGGCGATCTCTTCGAAGCGCACGCCCTGCCCGCTGGCCGTGGCCACGGCCACCTTGCGGTAGTTCGGATTCAGCGTGGTGGGCACCAGGATGCGCTGCGCCTTCGACTTGCGATGCGCGCGGATGGCCATGAGCGAGGCCTCCGCCACGGCCGAGCCGCCGTCGTACAGCGAGGCATTCGAGACTTCCATGCCGGTCAGCGAGGAAATCATGGTCTGGTATTCGTAGATGAGCTGCAGCGTGCCCTGCGAGGCCTCGGCCTGGTAGGGCGTGTAGGCGCTGTAGAACTCACCGCGCGTGGTCACCGCCCAGATGGCCGACGGAATGTGATGTTCGTAGGCGCCGGCGCCGATGAAATTGAGCGGCGTGCCATCCTGCACGGCGCGCGCGGTCATGAGACGACCGATCTGCATTTCGTTGAGCGCGTCCGGGATGCCGGCCAGCGACTCGATGCGCAGCTCCTTCGGGATCTCGTCGAACAGGTCTTCGACTTTTTTCACGCCAATGGCGGCGAGCATCTGCTCGACGTCATCGCGTGTATGCGGAATGAACGGCATGGATCAACCCTCCGCTTCGAGATGCGCCTGGTATTCGGCGGCGCTCAGGAGCCCGGGCAGTGCGCCGTCCAGCTTGAACCGCGCGATCCAGCCGGCGCCATAGGGCTCGGAATTGATGAGCTCGGGCTGGTCACCCAGCGCCGCGTTGCCTTCGATCACCGAGCCCGCGATGGGCGCGTACACATCCGACGCTGCCTTGACGGACTCGACCACCGCAAACGCGTCGCCGACCTTGAGCGCCTTGCCGGCCTCGGGCACGTCGACGAACACCAGGTCGCCCAACGCGCCCTGCGCGTGGTCGGTGATGCCCACCTCGACGTTGCCGTTCGACAGCGTGCGCACCCACTCGTGCGACTTGGTGTACTTGAGATCGGCGGGAATGTTGCTCATCGGGATGGCTCCCCAAAAAATTGGAACATGTTGGAAGAATTATTTGACCAGCACCTGGCCCTTGCGGACGAAGGGCGCCTTGACCACACGGGCATTGAGAAGTTTGCCGCGGACGTCGACCTGGACCTGCGCACCGGTGTCGCGCGGCACGCGCGCGAGCGCGATGGATTTCTCCATGCTGGGAGAGAAGGTGCCGCTGGTGATTTCGCCGTCACCCGCCGGCGTGACCACCTTCTGATGGCCGCGCAGCACGCCGCGGTCCTCGAGCACCAGTGCGACGAATTTCTTCTTCGGGCCGGATGCCTTCAGTGACTCCAGCGCCTTGCGGCCGATGAAGTCGCGCGCGGGATTGTCGAAGGACACGGTCCAGGCGAGACCGGACTCGAGCGGATTCTGCGTCTCGTCCATGTCGTTGCCGTAGAGATTCATGGCGGCTTCGAGCCGCAGCGTGTCGCGGGCACCGAGACCGGCGGACTTCACGCCCTTGGCATTGAGCGCGCGCCACACGGGCTCCGCGGCCAGCGCGGGCAACATGATTTCGAAACCGTCCTCGCCGGTGTAGCCGGTGCGGGCCACGAACCAGTCTCCCAGTTGGCGCCCCGCGAATACTTCGAGCGCCAGCGCGACGTCACGATGCTGCGTCGGCAGCAGCTCCGCCACCTTCGCGCGCGCATTCGGGCCCTGCACCGCCAGCATGCCGAGATCGGTGCGTTCGGTGAGTTCGACGCCGAACGGCGCGGCGACCTGGCGCATCCAGGCGAGGTCCTTGTCGCGCGTGCCGGCGTTCACGACGATGCGGAAGAAGATCTCGTCGATGTAATAGATGATGAGGTCGTCGATGACGCCGCCTTGCTCGTTGAGCATGCAGCTGTACAGCGCCTTCCCGGAGGTCGTCAGCCTGGCGACGTCGTTGGCCACCAGCTTCGAGAGGAATTCGCGCACCCGCGAACCGCGCGCGTCGATGACGCACATGTGCGAGACGTCGAAGATGCCGGCATCGCGGCGCACCGCGTGGTGCTCTTCGATCTGCGAGCCGTAGTTGACCGGCATGTCCCAGCCGCCGAAATCGACCATGCGCGCGCCGAGCTCGACGTGCAGGTCATACAAAGGTGTGCGTCTGCCCAAGAACTTTCTCCTCGGCGCGCCCGCATTGCGCACCAAATAAAAAGGGCGGCGGGAAATGGGGACATCCCTATTTATTTTTTGGCGCGGCCGGACTGGCATGCACCTCGGAAATAAATAGGGATGTCCCCATTTCCCGCCGCCCCTCTGTCCTTGAACCTGAGAGATCGGGCCCGCGTGAACATTCCCGCGAACCGCACCCCTTCGGTGGATGGCCGGTGTGAACCAGGCCATCGCTCTCCAGAGCCCGCCTCAGACACTGCCGTTCTTTTGCCTGAGCGTTTCCGGGCGGAAACTTGCGCCTTCGGCGCCCTCGTTGGAGGGTCTCTCGGACAGAGTCTGGTCAATTGGCGAACGGGTGGCATGATAGCAGCCCCTTCACGGATGGACGAGACAAGTTCATGAAAATGCGCCGCACCAAGCCGC
>Ga0315912_10000554_pt1 | contig 64585 bp, 60 predicted proteins | sample VfabasoilMG_FD_204469 | JGI IMG/M metagenome (GOLD analysis project Ga0315912, IMG submission 204469) | Garden soil microbial communities collected in Santa Monica, California, United States - V. faba soil | ecosystem: Environmental > Terrestrial > Soil > Garden | place: USA: California...
GAACACGATGGCATCGGCCATCGAAGCGCTGGGCTTGAGCCTCGCCAACAGCTCCGCCCAGGAAGCCGTGTCGAACGCGAAGGCCGACGATTCCCGCCGCGCCGGCGAGGCCGTCGTCGCGCTGATCAAGCGCGGTATCAAGCCGTCCGACATCTTGAGCAAGGAAGCCTTCGAGAATGCGATCACGACGGTCATTGCGCTCGGCGGCTCGACGAACGCGGTTCTGCACCTGCTCGCAATGGCGCACGAGGCGCGCGTCAAGCTCGAGCTCGACGATTTCACGCGGATCGGCGACCGTACGCCGGTGCTGGCCGACCTGCGGCCGAGCGGTCGCCACATGATGTCGGAGCTGGTTCGCATCGGCGGTATTCAACCGTTGCAGAAGACTCTGCTCGACGCGGGCATGTTGCACGGCGGCTGCCTCACGGTCACGGGCCGTACGGTCGCCGAGAATCTCGCAGCGGTCGGGCCGTATCCAGCCGGGCAGACGATCGTTCGGCCTCTGTCCGATCCCATCAAGGCCGACAGCCACCTCGCGGTGCTCTACGGCAACCTCGCGCCCGAGGGCGCCGTCGCGAAGATTACGGGCAAAGAAGGAACGCGGTTCGAAGGCCGGGCCCGTGTCTTCGACGGCGAGCACGCGGCGCTGCGCGCGATCATCGACGGCGTCGTCGTGGCAGGCGACGTCATCGTCATTCGTTACGAGGGGCCGAAGGGCGCTCCGGGCATGCCCGAGATGCTGAGCCCGACCGGTGCCGTCATCGGCCGCGGCTTGGGCAGCAAAGTCGCGCTGATCACGGACGGGCGCTTCTCCGGCGGCAGCCACGGCTTCGTCGTCGGCCACGTCACGCCGGAGGCGGCCGTCGGCGGGCCGATCGCGATCATCGAGGACGGCGACCGGATCACGATCGACGCTGTCAGCCGTCGCATCGATCTCGGCGTCTCGAGCCAGGAGATTCAACGCCGGCTCGCGGCCTTCACGGTGCCCGAGCCGCGGGCGACGCGAGGCCTGCTGGCCAAGTACGCCCGTCAGGTCGGCTCCGCTTCGGGTGGCGCCGTGACCGATGGCTAGCCCCGGTACCGATAGCGGAGCCCCATGAGCCTGTTAGTCCACGCCGCGCTCGAGCCCGAGCGCGAGGTCGAAACGCCGTTTCCCGACTCACCCTGGGTCGTGCTCAAGTTCGGCGGCCGCAGCGTCGCGACCGCTGAGAACTGGGCGCACATCGCCGGCATCCTGCGCGCGCGCATGGACGAGGGATTGCGCCCCGTCGTCTGTCACTCCGCACTCGCGGGCGTCTCGAATGCGCTGATTCAGCTACTCGAGACAGCCGAGCAGGGCGGCGACACGAAGCCCCTCGTGGCGAAGCTCGTCGCCCAGCACGAGGCGCTCGCGAAGGATCTCGGCGTCGATGCCGAGCCGGCGACAGCCTATTTCAGCGAGGTCGATCAGCTCGTCGCGGGCGTCCGCCTGATCGGCGAGGTCAGCCCCAAGGTACACGCGCGTGTGCTCGCCACGGGCGAGCTGGCCGCGACGCGGCTCGGCGCCGCCTATTTGCGCCGCATCGGCTTGACCGTGGAGTGGCTCGATGCCCGCGAGATTCTGCTTTCCGACTCCGGCCCCGATGCCAGCGAACGTTCTGCGATCCTGTCAGCACGTTGCGATTTCTCGTCCGATCGCGCCCTGCAGGATCGCTTGGCCGCGACCAAGGGACTGGTCCTGACCCAGGGCTTCATCGCCCGCAACGAGGATGGGGATACGGTGCTGCTCGGCCGGGGCGGTTCCGACACGACGGGCTCTTATCTTGCAAGCAAGCTCGACGCCTATCGCCTCGAGATCTGGACCGACGTCCCGGGATTCTTCAGCGCGGATCCGCGCCACGTGCCGTCGGCGCGCCTGATTCGGGCTTTGCACTACCAGGAAGCCCAGGAGATAGCCTCGGCTGGCGGCGGCATTCTGCATCCGCGGAGCATTTCGCCCGTTCGCCGCTCGGGGATTCCGCTGTTCCTGCGCTCGACGCTCAATCCCGAGCTGCCGGGCACGGTCATTTCCGGCGCCGTCGCGGTCGACTCGCCGCAGCTCAAGGCGATCTCCTCACGCTCGGGGATAACCCTGATCTCGATGGAATCGCTCGAGATGTGGCACCAGGTCGGATTCCTCGCGGACGCTTTCGCCTGCTTCCGTCGCCACGGTTTGTCCGTAGACCTGATCTCGACCTCGGAGAGCAACGTCACGGTGTCGATCGACGTCGTGCAGAACGTCGTCGACCGGGAGGTCATTGCGGATCTCGCGGAAGACCTGCGTCGCTATTGCCGCGTCACGGTCATTGAGGACTGCGCGGCCATCGCTCTGATCGGAAGGCGCATCCGCACGATCCTCCACGAGCTCGGCTCGGTCTTTGAGACCTTCGAGGACGAGCAGATTCACCTGCTGACCCAGGCCTCGACCGATCTCAATCTGACCTTCGTCGTCAATGCCGAGCACGCCTACAAGCTCGTGCAGCGCATTCACGGCCTGCTCGTCAATCGCTTCCGCGGCGGAGTTTTCGGCGAAACCTGGGAGCAGATTTCCGGGGCCAGCCCCGTCGAGGCCGCGCCGGCCGCAGCCCCGCCCTGGTGGGTCGAAAAGGCCGACCAGCTCCTCGAGCTCGGCCGGAAGCACGGCGCGGCCTACGTCTACGACCTGGGCACGATTCAGGCGGCGCTAGACGCCCTCAAGAACATGAAGTCGGTCGACGCCGTCTTCTATGCCATGAAGGCCAACAACAACGCCGAGGTGCTCAAGGCGCTGCATGCGCGTGGCGCCAATTTCGAATGCGTCTCGCCGGGCGAGATCCGCTATCTGCTCGAGCTCTTTCCGGAGATCGACCGGCAGCGCATCCTGTTCACGCCCAATTTCGCCGGCCGCGAGGAGTACGAGTGGGGCCTCGAGCAGAAGGTCTGGCTGACGCTCGACAATCTCTACATCCTGCGACACTGGGGCGAGACGTTTCGCGGGCGCGAGGTTTTCCTGCGCATCGATACCGGGCAGGGACGTGGCCATCACGAGCACGTACGCACGGCAGGGGTCCACTCCAAGTTCGGTGTCCCGCTCTTCGAGATCGACGAGCTCGTCGAGTGTGTGCGACGACACGGTGTCAGCGTCGTCGGCCTACATGCGCACACCGGCAGCGGTGTGCTCGACGCGGACAGCTGGGGTCCGACGGGCCGCTGCCTGCTGGAGCTCACGGAGCGATTCCCCGACGTCAGAGTGCTCGACGTAGGCGGCGGCCTCGGGGTTCCCGAGAAGTCCGGTCAGGCGCCGCTCGATCTCACGGCGCTCGACCGGGATCTCGGTAGCCTGAAGGCGGCGGTCGGCGGGCGATCGCTGTGGCTCGAGCCGGGGCGATTCATCGTGGCGCAGGCTGGCGTATTGCTCGCCCAGGCGACGCAGACCAAAGGCAAGGGCGATGTGCAGTATCTCGGTCTGCGCACGGGAATGAATTCCCTGATCAGGCCCGCGCTGTACGGCGCGTACCACGAGATCGTCAATCTGTCGCGCCTCGGTGAGGCGGCCACGGAGATTACCACCGTCGTCGGCCCGATCTGCGAGACCGGCGACCGGCTCGGCTCCGACCGGCTGCTGCCGCCGGCCGAGGAGGGCGACGTCATTCTGATCGCCAACGCCGGCGCTTACGGTCAGGTCATGAGCTCGCTCTACAACATGCGCGAGCGCGTGGCGGAGGTGGTTATCGAGCCGTCTTCGCGCGGTGCCGCTGCTCGAGCGCCGCGACGACGGTCGCGAGCGGCACGTCCTTGAAGGCCAGCAGCAGGAGCAGGTGATACAGAAGATCGGCCGCCTCGGCGACCGTCTTCTCGCGTCCTTCAGCAACCGCAGCCAGGGCGAGCTCGACGCCTTCCTCTCCGACCTTCTGCGCCACGGCGACCAGCCCCTTGCTTGCCAGCCCGGCCGTGTAACTGCCCGCGGGCGCTTCCTTGAGCCGCTGTCGGATGGTCTGCTCGAGATCTTCCAGAAACGCGATAGTCGCCATGACACTAGCTCCCTGACACTGCGGGCGGCCGGATTGCAATTCCGGCCGAGATAAGAAAGGCCTTCAACTTAGGGATAGGCATCTCCCCGGAATGAAACACCGAGGCCGCGAGCGCCGCGTCCACGCGAGCTTCGGTAAATACGTCGCGGAAATGTTCGCTGGCGCCGGCGCCGCCGGAAGCGACGAGGGGCACACGGCAGACCTCGCGAACCGTCTTGAGCTGCGCGAGGTCGTAGCCCTTGCGGACGCCGTCCTGGTTCATGCAATTCAGCACGATCTCGCCGGCGCCGCGTTGCTGTACCTCGCGCACCCAGTCGAGCGTCGCGCGCTCGGCTGCACGCGTCCGGCTCGGATCGCCGGTGTTGCGGTAGACGTGATAGCCGCCGTCGCGTTCGAGCGTGTCGATGCCGATGACGACGCACTGCGAACCGAAGCGCCGCGCCAGATCGTCGATCAGAGAAGGGTTTTCGAGAGCGGGTGTGTTGACCGAAATTTTCTCGGCGCCGCGGTTCAATATCGCTTCGGCGTCGGCCACTGTGCGGATGCCCCCGGCGACACAGAAGGGGATATCGAGCACCAGGGCCACGCGATTGACCCAGCTGCGGTCCACGGTGCGGCCGTCCGGACTGGCCGTGATGTCGTAGAACACGACCTCGTCCGCGCCTTCGTCCCGGTAGCGACGGGCGAGCTCGAGGATGTCGCCCATGATCCGGTGATTGCGGAACTGCACGCCCTTGACGACGACGCCGTCGCGCACGTCGAGGCAGGGAATTATGCGTTTGGCAAGAATGGCTGAATCTCCTCGAAACGGATGCGTTTCTCGAGCAGGGCCTTCCCGGAAATAGCCGCGGCGACGCCCGTCGCTGCCAGGGCCTCGAGATCGGCTGCGTTCTGAATGCCGCCCGAGGCCTGAACCGCAAGCGCCGGCCAGCGGGCCTGCACGGTCTGATAGAGCGCCAGGTTCGGCCCGGATAGGGCGCCGTCGCGTGCTACGTCGGTGCAAAGCACATGGCGCAGGCCCGCGGGCGCGAAGCGCGCAATGGCGTCATCGAGGCTGAGCCCGCTGTCTTCGGTCCAACCGTGGGTGGTAACGCGGGCCGTTCCCGTTCGATCGAGGCGGACGTCGAGCCCGAGCACGATGCGATCTGGTCCGAAGCGGACCAGCCAGTCGGACACTGTGTCTGGCGACGTGACGGCCAGGCTGCCGACGACGACCCGGTCGGCGCAGTCGAGCGCCGCGACGAGGCTCTCTTCGCTGCGGATGCCGCCACCGAGCTGTATGGAGAGGTCCGCCGACGCCGCGATTTCGCCGATCAACGTCGTGTTGCCGCGTTGTCCATCGCGCGCGCCATCCAGGTCGACGATGTGCAGCCACCGTGCTCCTGCCGCTCGATAGTCGCGCGCGAGCTCCCTTGGGTCGAGCTCGTAGTGCGTCTCGCGATCGAACTCGCCGCGCAGGAGGCGCACGCAACGCCCGCCGCGGATGTCGATTGCAGGAATGAGCTCCATGACTAGATCGCGAGAAAATTCTGCAGGATCCGCGAGCCGACCTCCGAAGACCGCTCGGGGTGAAACTGCGTGCCGAAGAAATTGCCCTGCTCGACGATGGCGGAGAACGGGCGGCCGTAATCGCTGACGGCGCGCGTGAAGCTCCCCACGGGGGCGGCGTAGCTGTGCACGAAGTAGGCGTAGCTGCCCGGATCGACGCCGCGCGTCAGTGCCGATTCCCGCTCGAACCGGATCTGATTCCAGCCCATTTGCGGGATGGGCAGGTCCGGCTCATCGGCAAAGCGCTCGACCTCGGCCTCGATGACGCCGAGGCAGGGCGTGTCTTCCTCGCTGCTGTGCCGGAACAGTAGCTGCATGCCGAGGCAGATGCCGAGCACCGGCGCCTTGAGCGCGGCGATCGTAGCGACGAGGCGGCGTTCTGTGAGCCGGCTCATCGCGGCGCGGGCGGCACCGACTCCGGGCAGCACGACATGGCTCGCTCGGAGGAGGCGTTCCGGGTCGTCGCTGACTTCGATATCGCAGCCCACGCGCGCGAAGGCGATCTTCAGCGACGCCAGGTTGGCGCCGCAGCAGCCGATCATTGCCGGGCCATCGCTCACAGCATGCCCTTGGTCGTCGGCAGCTCGCTGCCGGTCCGGGCGATTGCCTGGCGCAGCGCACGCGCAACGCCCTTGAAGCAGGCCTCGACCATGTGGTGCGCGTTCTCTCCCTGCACCGCGATGTGGATTGCGGCACCGAGCGCATCGCCGAGCGAGCGGAAGAAATGGACGACGAGCTCGGTAGGCAGTCCGCCAACCTCGGCGCGCGGGAATTCACCCTCGAACACTGCGACACCGCGCCCGCTCAGGTCGATCGCGACTTTGGCTTCGGCCTCGTCCATGGGCAGCAGGAAGCCGTAGCGGCCGATGCCGCGCTTGTCTCCGAGCGCCTCCTTGAGAGCTTGCCCGATGGCAATCGCGACATCCTCGACCGTGTGGTGCTCATCGACCTCGAGATCGCCGCGGCAGGTGACCTTGAGCTCGAACCCGCCATGTTTGGAGAGTTGCTCGAGCATGTGGTCGAAGAAGCCGATGCCGGTGGCGATCGCAACGGCCCCGCTGCGGTCGAGATCGACGGCGACCGCGATGTCGGTTTCGCGCGTCTTGCGACTGACGGCGGCACGCCGGGGGCGGTCGAGGATCTCGTGAGCGATCTCGGTCCAGCCGCGGGATTTGCTGATGGATTCCACCTTGAGCCCCATCGCCCGGGCGAGACTTTCGGTCGGCTTGCCCGAGCCGACGAGGCGCGACGCGCCGCGATCGAGGCCAGCGTCCGCGACGTAGGTGTCGACGAGGCCGATGCCCGGCAGCGCGCAGTCGCAGCGACTGGCCTTCTTGTGTCGGCAGCGTCTGACGTCGGCAAACTCGAGGCCCTGGGACTCGAGCAAGCCAAGAAAGAATTCCTGCGTCTCAGCGGTATCCCCGGACTTCGGGTCGACGAGAAGAACCAGTTGGTAGCCGGCATCCGCGAAGCGGCGCAGGGCGCCGATGACGTCCTGGCGCAAGCGCATGCCGGCGAGACTCGCCTTCCGGCCTTTCGCGACGGGCTCGAGCAGACCGCCCTGCTGCACAACGAACAGGATTCGCTTACTCATCGCGCAAGGCCTCCTGTCACGCCCGCGATGAGTTTCGTATTGTCCTCCGGTCGCCCGATCGTGATCCGCACGCAGTCCTTGAGGGTCGGATCGCCGCTGAAGATCCGCACCAGCACTCCGGCGCGGCGCGCTGCGTCGACAAAGGCATCCCGATCCTCGAGCCGGACCAGAATGAAATTGGCCTGGCTCGGATAGACTTCGAGCACACCCGCCATCCGCTCCAGCGCTTCGCTGAGTCGCTGTCGCTCGCTGCGGATGATCGCGATCCGCTCGCGGGCGACGGCGAGCGAGTCTTCGCGCAGCGCCGCGAGCACGACTTCGATCGAGGTCGTGGGGAACGTGTACGGCGGCAGCACATTCTCGAGGAAGCCGATCACGGCGCGATTCGCGATCAATGCGCCGCAGCGGGCACCGGCGAGCGCAACGAATTTCGACAGCGTCCGCAGCACGACGACGTGGTCATGGCGCTCGAGCAGAGCGTCGAGACCCTGATCCTCGGCATATTCCTGATAGGCCGCGTCGACGACGAGCAGAGCACGGCCGGCGAGGGCGCGGGCAAGTTCCGCAATCGCTGACTTCGGGGCGATCGTGCCCGTGGGATTGTTGGGCGAGCAAACGAAGACGATGCGCGTCGAGTTGTCGACGGCCGCGAGGACCTTGTCGAGATCGAAGGCAAAGGACTCGCCTATGCGTAGTGGCGCCGTTTGAATCGCCGCCGCCTGGATCGTCGCATAGACGCGATACATGTCGAAGCTCGGTGGCGTGACGAGGATGCTGTCCCGCCCGGCCTGGCAGAAGCCGCGAATGACGACATCGATGGCCTCGCTCGAGCCGCGCGTCACGAGGAGTCGGTCAGCCGGCTGGCGGTAATAGCGCGCCAGCGCCTCGCGGAGCTCCGCGGGGCGTGGCGGCGGGTAGACGTTGAGGCCCCGCTCGGTCGGGTCGCTGGGCAAGCGCCAGGGCGACTCGTTGGCGTTGAGCCGCGTCATGCCGGGCTCCCAGGCGCCCGGCTGGTAGGGCCGGAGCGCGCGCAGGTCGGCGCGGGCGAGATCGAGCACGCGGGTCATGGCCGTGCCTTCCGGTCGAGCTCCGTGAGCCGCAGGCTCACGGCCCGCGCGTGAGCCTCGAGGCCTTCGGTGGCCGCCAGCGTCTCGGCGACGGGTCCGAGTGCCTTGAGGCCCAGAGGGCTCAGCTCCTGCACGGTCATCGAGCGCAGGAAGTCGGTGAGCCCTAGGCTCGAATAGCGGCTCGCGTAGCCGTAAGTCGGCAGCACGTGATTCGTGCCGCTGCAATAGTCGCCGATCGACTCCGGTGTCCACGGCCCGAGGAACACCGAACCCGCGGCCGAGATCTCCGCGAGCCAGGTCCGCGCATCCTCGATCTGCAGGATCAGGTGCTCCGGCGCATAGCGATTCGCGATCTCGACCGCGGTCGCGATATCAGCGGTGACGATGACGGCCGCGTTCCGGAGCGAGCGCTCGACAATCTCGCGCCGCGGTAGCGAAGCGCTCTGAGTTGCAATCTCGGCGACGACAGCGCGTGCGAGCGCGCTGCTCGGCGTCAGCAGGATCGACTGCGAATCGGCGCCGTGCTCCGCCTGCGAGAGCAGGTCGGCGGCCACGAAGCGTGCGTTGGCGGTGCCGTCGGCGATGACGAGCACCTCCGAGGGACCTGCCGGATAATCCTTGGCCGCGCCTTGGGGATCGAGATCGACCTGCGTCTTGGCTTCCGTGACCCAGGTGTTGCCGGGCCCGAAGATCTTGTCGACCTTGGGCACGGACTCCGTCCCGTAGGCGAGGGCAGCGATGGCCTGGGCGCCACCCATCTTGAACACTCTTCCGACTTCGGAGAGTCGGGCCGCATACAGCACGGCTGAATCGATGCGCCCATCCTTGCCTGGCGGGCAGCAGAGCACGCGCAGCGGGCAGCCGGCGAGTCGCGCCGGGATGCCCAGCATCAACGCGGTCGACGGCAGCGGCGCTGTGCCCGCGGGGACGTAGAGGCCGACGCGGCGCAGCGGCCGGATCACGCGCTCGCAACGCACGCCCGGCGTCGTTTCGACGTCGATGGCATTCGGTCGCTGCAAGGCATGAAAGGTCTCGATATTTGCCGCGGCAGCGCGAATGGCCTGCTTCTGGACCGCCGAGAGGCGGGCATCTGCGTCGTCGTATTCCGAGGCAGTGACCTCGAGCATCGTCAGCGCCACGCCGTCGAAACGTTCAGTGAGGCGAAAGAGAGCGGCATCGCCGTCGCGACGCACCTCGGCAATGATGGCCGCGACCTGCGCCGACTGCTCGCGTGAAATGCCGGCGGCCGGCCGCTGCAGCAGCCGATCGCGCGCAGGAGCGTCGAGGCTCGACCAGTCGACGATGTTCATGGCGGCTTCACGCGAGCATCTTCTCGACGGGCAGGACGAGCATCGAGCTGGCGCCGGCTTCCTTGAGCTGCTCGAGGGTCTCCCAGAACACGTTCTCGCGGCAGACGGCGTGGACGGCTACCTTGTCGTCGCGGCCCTCGAGCGGAATGATCGTCGGCGACTCAGCGCCTGGCAGGAGCGCCGTGATCTCCTTGAGCGCCGAGCGCGGCGCGTGCAGCATGATGTACTTGCTTTCCTTGGCCTGCACCACGCCCTCGATCCGCTTGAGCAGGCGTTCGATCCAGACGCGCTTGCCGGCTTCCAGCGCAACGGGCGTCTGGATCAGGGCGGCGGAGCTTTCAAGGATGATCTCTGACTCGACGAGGTCGTGTGCCTTCAGTGTGGCGCCGCTGGAAACGAGATCGCAGATGACATCCGCGCGACCCAGGCTCGGCGCAATCTCGACGGCACCGGAAAACTCAACGATCTTGGCGGCGATACGCTCGCGAGCGAGGAACGCCTCGACGAGTCGCGGATAAGTAGTCGCAATACGTTTGCCGGCGAGCGATTTTGGCCCGTCGTAGGCCATGCCGCGCGGAATGCCGAACGATAACCGGCACTTGCCGTAGTCAAGAGCGCGGAGTTCCTGGAAGAGCCCGGTGACGCCCTTGGCGACGAGCTCGAGCCTGGCCTCGGCAATGATGTTCTGGCCGACGATACCGAGATCGCAGACGTCCTCCTGGACCAGGCCCGGGATGTCGTCGTCGCGGACGAGGAGGATGTCGATCGGCATGTTTTCGCCGTAGCAGATCAATTGATCCTTGCCGCGGGAGTAGAAGAGGCCGCAACGGACGAGCAGCTCGAGCGTGTGCTCAGTGAGCCGCCCCGACTTCTGCACGGCGATCTTGATGCGCGCAGTGGATTCTCGCGCGGTGGGCTTGCTTGCGGCCTTGGTCGCACTCATCGGCTGTCTCCGAGTCGTTCGAGCACCGTGCGATAGCCGCCGCTGCCGCCCTGGAGAAAGCGCGCAACGCGGCCGATCGTGGTGACCGAGACTCCGGTCATCTCATGAATCCGGCGATAGGGCAGCCCGTCCTGGAGCAGCGGCACGACCGACCAGCGATCGATCAGGGCCTCGAGCTCCGCGGGTGTGCAGAGGTCGTCCAGGAATCGGCCGCACTCCGCCTCGTTTTCGAGCGCAAGAATGGCGCGGCAGAGGGCCTTCTGCGCTTGCCGACGGCGACCGGGATCACGTGGTGTCTTCATGACGACGGTATACCAATGTATTAACGCGCTAGCACGTTAATACAGCCTGATCGAGGCCGTCAAGCCCTGGGCTCACAGATCAGGGGTCAGAGGGTCAGGACAGCTGCGCGAGGACAGCGTCGGCGAACGCCCGCGTCCCGACGCTCTTTTCGCCCTTGGCCGCGATATCGCGGGTTCTGGCACCGGCGGCCAGAGCCGCCGCCACCGCCTTCTCGACGGCCAGAGCCGCCTCGGGAGCCTTGAGCGAATAGCGCAGGAGCAGGCCGGCGCTCAGGATTGCGCCGGCCGGATTGGCGATGCCTTGGCCCGCGATATCGGGCGCCGAACCGTGAATCGGCTCGTAGAGTCCGCGCGGCCCGTCGCCGAGGGAAGCCGATGCCAGCATGCCCATCGAGCCGGGCAGCATCGAGGCCTCGTCGGTGAGGATGTCACCGAACATGTTTTCGGTGACCATGACGTCGAAGTCGGCCGGGCGGCTCAGCAGGTGCATGGCGGCCGCGTCGACGAGCAGGTGCTCGACGGTCAACTTCGGAAACTCATCGCGAAAGACGCGCGTGGCAACGTCGCGCCAGAGTCGAGAGGTCTCGAGCACGTTGGCCTTGTCGATCGACGTGACCTTGCCGCGCCGGCCGGTCGCGAGCTGGCCCGCAACCCGGCAGACACGCTCGATTTCGGCGACGGTGTACTCGCAGGTATCGAGGGCCGAGGTCGCAGTCCGCTCCTTGCGTCCGAAGTAGATGCCGCCCGTGAGCTCGCGGACGACCATGATGTCGACGCCCTTGAGCTTTTCGGGTTTCAGCGGCGAGGAATTCACGAGTTCGGGAATGACCGCGACTGGCCGCAGATTGGCGAAAAGTCCGAGCGCCTTTCTGATGCCGAGCAATCCCTGCTCGGGACGAAACTTGACGGGGATATCGGCCCACTTCGGCCCGCCGACGGCGCCGAGCAGGACGGCCGCGGCATTCTGGCTCGCCTTGAGCGTTGCGTCCGGCAGGGGAGACCCGGCCTTGTCGTAGCCGATGCCGCCGATCAGTTCTTCCTGGAACTCAAGCTTGAGGCCGAAGCGCCGTCCGGTAGCCTCGAGCACGCGCACCGCCTCGGCGGTGACTTCGGGGCCGATGCCGTCGCCACCGAGAACAACGATTCTGGCGGTCACGCGCGCGCTTCCTCGAATGCCTTGATCTTCGCCTCGGACTCGAGCAGGAAGCCCATCTGATCGAGGCCGTTGAGCAGGCAATAGCGCGAAAAGCCGTCGATGGGGAAGGTGACCTCGCGGCCGCCGGGCAGCTTGAGCAGGCGCTTCTCGAGATCCACCGTGACTTCGGCTCCGGGATTGCCGAGCAGCCACTCATGCGTCGCCGAATCCACGAGCACCGGCACGAGGCCATTCTTGAGCGAGTTGTTGCGGAAGATGTCGGCGATGGCCGTGCTGACGACCGCACGGATGCCGAAATCGACGAGCGCCCAGGGCGCATGCTCACGCGAGGAACCGCAGCCGAAATTGCGTCCGCCAACGAGAATTGCGGCGTCCTTCGCTGCGGAAGTGTTCAGTACGAAATCGGGCTTGGGCGAGCCGTCGGCGGCATAGCGCCAGTCGTTGAACAGCTTGGTGCCGAGTCCCGTCTTGGTCGTCGTGGTCAAGAATCGGGCAGGGATGATCTGGTCGGTGTCGATGTCCTCGAAGGGCATGACGACCGTCTTCGAGCGAATGATCTTTACGGGTTCCATGGATCGCGACTCAATTCATCAGCTTGCGGGGATCCGTGACACTGCCCGTGACGGCAGCGGCGGCGGCGGTCAGGGGGCTCGCGAGTATCGTTCGCGCGCCGCTGCCCTGACGGCCCTCGAAATTGCGGTTGCTCGTACTGACGGCGAGCTTGCCGGGCGCGACCTTGTCGCCGTTCATCGCGATGCACATCGAGCAGCCGGGCTCGCGCCATTCGCCGCCGGCGGCGCGCACGATCTTGTCCAACCCCAAGGCTTCGGCTGCCTTCTTGACGGGCGCCGAACCCGGTACCACGAGGAGGCGTACGCCCGCGGCGACCTTGCGACCATCGAGGATCGAAGCGGCCGCCTGGAGATCGCTGAGCCGCCCGTTGGTGCAGGAGCCGATGAACACGACGTCCACGGGCTGGCCGAGCACGGGCTTGCCGGCCTCGAGCTGCATGTAGCGCAGCGCCTTCGCAAAGGCCGCATCTCCGGTCTTCGGCAGTGCCTGATCGATCGGCACGACCATGCCGGGATTCGTGCCGAATGTGATCATGGGCTTGAGATCACCGACGTCGATCGTCACGCTGCGGTCGAACTTCGCGCCGTCGTCGCTCGGCAAGTTGCGCCAGACTTTGAGCGCCTTGTCCCAGGCGGAACCCTTGGGCGCCAACGGCCGGTCGGCCATATAGGAATAAGTGACGTCGTCGGGTGCGATCATGCCGGCCCGCGCACCCGCCTCGATCGACATATTGCAGATCGTCATCCGTTCTTCCATCGAGAGCCGCTCGATGGCAGTGCCACGGTACTCGATGACGTAGCCCGTGCCGCCGTCGACCCCGATCTCGCCGATGGTCTTGAGAATGATGTCTTTGGCGGCAACGCCTGGCTTGAGCGCGCCATTCAGATTGATTGCCAGCGTCTTGGGCTTCCGCTGCAGCAGGCACTGCGTCGCGAGCACGTGGCCGACCTCGGTCGTGCCGATGCCGAAGGCGAGGGCGCCGAAGGCGCCGTGCGTGCTCGTGTGCGAATCGCCGCAGACGATCGTCTTGCCGGGCTGTGTGGCGCCGAGCTCGGGCGCGATCACGTGGACGATACCGCGCTCTGCGCTCGCGAAATTACGGAGCTCGATGCCAAAGTCCTTGCAGTTCTTGTCCATCTGCACGACCTGCTTCGCGGCGGCGGGCTCGCTGACGAGCTCGAGATCCTTGAAGGTCTTGATCGGCACGGTCGGAATCGAATGGTCGAGCGTCGCGAGGCTCAAATCTGTGCGTCGGACGCGCAGACCCTTCTCGCGGAGCACGTCGAAAGCCTGGGGGCTCGTGACCTCGTGAATCAGGTGCAGGTCGACGTAGAGGATCGCCGGATGATCGTCGCTTTCCGGCGTAACGATATGGGAATCCCAGACCTTGTCGAATAGTGACCGAGCCGTCATTCCTGTTCCAACCTCTCTATAGGGCGGCCGACCGACTGCCGGCTGTGTCCATGATCGGCTCGAGCCAGCTCCAGCGATCTGCCGTGGAACCGTCGAAGAGCCCGAAAAATTCCTTCTGGATGCGTTCCGTGACCGGGCCGCGTTTGCCGTTCCCGACCTTGATCTTGTCGACCGAGCGCACGGGGGTGACCTCGGCCGCTGATCCGGTCAGGAACACTTCGTCGGCGATGTAGAGCATTTCGCGCGGGAGGTCCTGCTCGACGATCTCGTATCCGAGTGCAGTGGCGAGGCGAATCACGGTGTCGCGCGTAATCCCGACGAGAATCGACGCCGACGACGGCGGCGTGTAGATCCTGCCGTCGCGCACGAGAAAGATATTCTCGCCCGCGCCTTCGCTGATGAAGCCGTGCGCGTTCAGGGCGATGCCCTCCGCGAACCCGAGCCGCCGCGCCTCGAGTGTCACGAGCGCGCTCGAAAGGTAATTCCCGCCGGCCTTCGCAAGCGTCGGCACGGTATTCGGCGCCACGCGCTGCCAGGACGAGACGCAGACGTCGACGCCTTTTTCGAGCCCGCCGTCGCCGAGATACGAGCCCCATTCCCAGGCGGCGATCGAGCAGCTCGCCGGCGCGTCGACGTTTCCGGCAACGCCCATTTCGCCATAACCGCGAAACGCGATCGGCCGGATATAGGCCCCGTCGTTGAGCTTGTTCTCACGCACGACCTGGCGCGAGGCCGCGATCAGCGCCGGCATCTCGTAGGGAATGATGATCCGGTAGATCTTGGCCGAGTCGTAGAGACGCCGGATGTGGTCGGTGAGCCGGAAGGCGATCGGGCCGCCGGGAGTCTTGTAGACGCGGACGCCCTCGAAGACCGACGAGCCGTAGTGCAAGGCATGCGTCAGCACGTGCACCGTGGCCTGCTCCCAGGGCACGAGCTTGCCGTTGTGCCAGATGTATTGGCTCGGTTTCAGGGGCATGGGTTGATTCCTTTGCGACTGCAGTTACGACTGCAGCCAGCTCATCCGGCCGCGCAAATTCTTGCCGACGCTCTCGATTTCGTGGTCGAGGTCGGTCTGCATCATCTTCTTGTAGTTCTTGAGGCTGACCTTGTTCTCCTCGGCCCATTGTCGGGCAAAAGTACCGTCCTGCACTTCCTTGAGCACACTGCGCATGCTGTCCTTGACGTGCTGGTCGATGATACGCGGCCCGCGCGTGAGATCGCCGTACTTCGCGGTTTCGGAGATGAAGTCATGCATCTTCTTGAGCCCGCCTTCGTGGAGCAGGTCGACGATGAGCTTGACCTCGTGCATGCACTCGAAATACGCCACCTCGGGCTGGTACCCCGCCTCGGTCAGCGTCTCGAAGCCCTTGACGATGAGCTCCGTGAGCCCGCCGCAGAGCACGGCCTGCTCGCCGAAGAGATCGGTTTCGGTCTCCTCGGCAAAGGTCGTCTTGAGCACGCCGGCGCGGGCGCCGCCGATACCGCCTGCGTACGCGAGAGCGCGGGCGAGGGCGGTCTTGGTGGCGTCCTGCGCCACGGCCACGAGACAGGGCACACCGCGGCCGGCTTCGTACTGCCGGCGGACGAGATCGCCCGGACCCTTGGGGGCGATCAGCACCACGTCGAGATCGGCACGGGGCTTGATGTGCCCGAAATGGATGTTGAAGCCGTGCGCGAACAGGATCGTGGCGCCTTTCGCGAGCTGCTTCTCGACGTCGGCATAGAGCTTGGCCTGGGCCATGTCGGGCACGAGGAAGGCCACGAGGCCGGCGCCTTCGACGGCTGCGATCGGGTTCTGCACGTCGAAGCCTTCCTGGCGGGCGCGAGCGGCGGTCTTGCCACCGGGCCGGAGGCCCACGACGACTTCGAAGCCGGAATCGCGAAGGTTCATGGCATGCGCGCGTCCCTGGCTGCCGAAGCCCAGAACGGCGATGCGCTCACCCTTGAGCGTATCGGGATTCACGTCGTTTTCGTCGAAGAGCTGCATGGCTGTTGTCCTCTGCGTTATTCAAAAAAAAACCCCGCAGCCTTTCGGGTGCGGGGTCTGCGGTGTGCTGTCGTCGTCAGCTCGATGGCCCGCAGGAGCCCCTTGCGGCCGTGACTACCAGGCTTGCAGGAGCGCGGGCCAATGTCGTCTCGGTCATATCCATGGCTGGCCGGGCATAATCTAAAAATGAGTACAGCTTGTCAACGCTGGCGCCCGGTCCAGGAACCCGGAGGGAGCCGCTCCGGCAGGCTGCGGCGTGCTGGCACGCGGTCCCGGATTTGGGATATTCTGCGGCGCCCTAAGCCAAAGGACAGACCATGACGATCAAGACCGGGGACTCGATGCCGAAAGGCAAATTTGCCGTGATGAATGCCGATGGTCCGGGGTCGATGACGACCGACGACCTGTTCAAGGGCAAGAAGGTCGTCCTGTTCGCAGTGCCGGGTGCCTTCACGCCGACCTGCTCGCTCAAGCACCTGCCGGGCTTCGCCCAGCAGGCGGCCGCAATCAAGAAGAAGGGCGTACAGACGGTCGCCTGCATGTCCGTCAATGACGTCTTCGTGATGTCGGCCTGGGGTAAATCCCTGGTGCCGGACGGTTCCGTTGTAATGCTGGCCGACGGCAATGGCGAGTACGCCAAGGCTCTCGGTCTCGAGCTCGATGCAACGGGCTTCGGCATGGGCACGCGCTCGAAGCGCTTCTCGATGATCGTCGACAACGGCAAGCTCACGCAGCTCAACGTCGAGCCGCCCGGCCAGTTTGGCCTGAGCTCGGCCGACACGATACTCGAGCAGCTCAAGTAGGCGTGACTCAGCGACGCACTGCGTTCGAGGCCAGCCAGAAGCTCCGGGACGTACGTTACGAAATCCGGGGCAAGCTCGCGCGGCGCGCCGCCGAGCTTGAGCGCCAGGGATACGAGATCGTATCCCTCAATATCGGCAACCCCGGAATCTTCGGCTTCCGTACGCCGGAGACGATGCGCCTCGCCATCATCGAGAATCTCGCCGACAGCGAGGCCTACTGCTCGCAGAGAGGCATCTTTCCCGCGCGTGAGGCAGTGGTCATGCAGCAGCAGGCCCGCGGCGTCCTCGACGCCTCGGCCGACCATGTATTCATCGGCAACGGAGTCAGCGAGCTCATCGACCTGACACTCCGCGCCTTGCTCGACACGGACGACGAAGTTCTGGTGCCGAGCCCCGATTATCCGCTCTGGACGGCAGCGACGGTCTTGAACGGTGGGCGAGCCGTCTACTATCCCTGCCCGGAATCGCAGCAGTTCGACCCGGATGTCGAGGCGATCGAAAAACTGATCACGCGGCGCACGCGCGCCATTGTTGTTATCAATCCCAACAATCCGACCGGTGCTGTCTACCGGCGCGAGACGCTGCAGGCAATTGCCGATCTCGCAGCCCGCCACGGGCTCGTCGTCATGAGCGACGAGATTTATGACCAGATGGTCTATGACGGCGCTGAATTCGTGCCGATGGCGACGCTTTGCCGGGACACGCTATGTGCCACGTTCAGCGGGCTCTCGAAGATCTATCGAGCCTGCGGTTACCGCGTCGGCTGGGTGTCGTTCAGCGGCGGGGCCGAACGCGCCGAGCGCTATCTCAGCGCGCTCGACCTGCTTGCGGCGCTGCGGCTTTGCAGCAATGTGCCCGGGCAGTGGGCGGTGCAGACGGCCCTCGGCGGCTTCCAGAGCATTCACAAGCTCTGCGAGCCCGGCGGCCGGCTCTACGAATCTCGACGTGCCGTGATCGAGGGGGTCAAAGCCAGTCGATTCCTCTCGCTGACGACGCCGCGCGGCGCCATGTATGCGTTCATCAACGTCGACCCGAACCGGCTGCCTGGCTTCGACGACGAGGCTTTCGCCCTCGAGCTGCTCGAGCAGCAGCATGTGCTCATTGCGCCGGGCTCGAGCTTCAATACGCCCTATCGCCACTATTTCCGGATCACGACGCTGCCCGACAGTGATCAGCTGGCCGAGGTTTTCGGGCGCATGGAGACCGTGCTCGAGCAGCACGCGGCCCGGCGCAGCAGACTAGAATTAGCCTGATTTAGTGCATTTATCTATCTGATCTCTAATGTATTTAGATCAGATAACCGCGGCGCCTCCGGGCACCTCGCTGATTGCGAGGAGCAACCTCGTTGCGAGCCATTGGGAGGCAGCGTTGGCCGGAACAATACACCGCCGCGGCCACCGCGCATGGGCCAGTCCCCCATTGACGACCTTCCCGCGCTGGCTGGCCGAGCGTTGGGAGAGAACACGCAGGTCGGGTTCGCCGTCCCATGATCGCTGCCTGCTGACCACTGGCCAGGCTGCGCGCCTCTGGCAGCGCATCATCGAGCAATCACGCGAAGGGAGCAGTCTGCTGAGCCCGGGTCGAGTCGCGCCGTGGGCGCAACAGGCACGACGGACTCTGCTCGAACACGGTGTCTCGGGCGATGCGCTGCGTCGATCACAGGATCCCGGTGACAGCGGCGCTTTTGCGCGCTGGCAGCAGCAGTTCGACGCCGCACTCGATGACGCGGGCTGGATTGATCCCGAAAGCCTGCTATACCGACTGAACCGTCTCCCGGTGGAACGAACTGCCGCCGGGATCCTGTTGCTCGACCCGGAGTCTGTCGAATCGCCGGAGCAGCGGCGCTGGCGCGAAAGCTGGCAGGCGAGGGGTCTCGGCTTCGCCAGCGTAGTGCCTGACACCTGCGACGCCAGTCCGCGGCTGGTTCTCGCCGCCGATGCCGACGAGGAACTCGAGCTCGCGGTGGAGTGGGCGGTCCGCCTGAGCGGCGAGAATCCTCAGGAACGGTTCGCCGTGGTCGTAAGCGATCTCGATGCTCGAAGTGCAGAAGTCGAACAGATCTTCAACGATCGTCACGGCCCGACCGGCGTCAGTCTTCCAATGGGGCATCCTCTGGGAACAACCGGCATCGTCGGTGCCGCGCTCAATGCGCTGCTGCTGCTGTCGTCGCGGGCTGACTTCACAACGCTCAGCCGCTGGCTCCGGAGTCCGTTCTTCGCCAGCGTCGATCCCGACCGACAGCGACAGGCGGTCACGCTCGAGTGCCGGCTGCGCGCTGACGCGCGTTCGCAGCAGGGCTTTCTTGCGGCCTATCGGTCTGAGGGCCTGCGCTCCGAGCTCCACCGCCGTTTGCCTGATGCGACTGCGCGCCTGGACACTGTGCTCGATCGTCTGCCCGGCCGGGCGACGCCGAGCCGGTGGGTCGAGCTCTGGCAATCGGGGCTCAAGACCCTCGGATGGCGTGGGATCACGGAAGGGCTCGAAGACCGCATCGCCGACTCCTGGGAACGGGCGTTAGCCAGCCTGGCTGAGCTGACACCGGTGACGGGCGCGCTCGACCTGCCCGCCGCAATCGACGAGCTCGATCGGGTCATTGCCGGCCAGCGCCTCTCTGTACCGTCACGACTCCAGGGCATTCATTTGCTGCGTAGCATCGGCGAGGTGGGACCGGGATTCGCAGGCGTCTGGGTGACGGGTTTCTCGGATCAGAACTGGCCCGAATCGCCGCCGGCGAATCCCCTCGTTCCCTGGTCGCTGCAACTCGAGCTCGGCATGCCAGCCGCTCGACCGAGCGCGGTGTTGGCAGCCGCGAGGGCGGACCTCGAGCGATTGCTGACGCGCGTGCCCGAGCTCGTTCTCAGCTGCCCCGAGCGCGTCCTCGACCAGCCGCAAGTTCCTCATCCTCGCTTCAGCGGCTGGAACGCTGCGACGCGGAGCGCGCCGGTTCGCGGTAGCGTCGTTTCCTTTGCCGCAAGCAGGATCGGTGCGCGAGCGCGCGAAACGCTCGTCGACAAGGCCCCGCCGCTCGCAGGCAAACAGGTCCCCGGCGCGACGCGTACGCTCGATCTGCAATCGTCGTGCCCGCTGCGGGCCTTCGTGGAGTCGCGGCTCGGCGTCCGGGAGCTCGAGCCGGCACTGCGTGGCATCGACGGGCGGCTGCGCGGCAATTTGCTGCATCGAGTTCTCGAGCTGCTGCACCGACCGGACGCGACGCTGTCGCGCCAGGCTGCCATCGACCACAGCATCCAAGCTGCTGTCGGCGAGCTTCTGCCGCACGGCGACGACAGCTGGCTGACCCAGGTCGAGGCGGAACGGAGGCGCGCCCGGCGATTGCTGGACGCGTGGCTCGAAGCAGAGGGCCAGAGGACGGCCTTCACCACGACTGCCGTCGAGCAACGTGCGGCAATCGAGATCGGCGGCTGGCAGATTGGCGGCCGCATCGATCGCGTGGACCGGCTCGACTCCGGCGAGGAGTTGCTGCTCGACTACAAGACCGGCAAGCGAGTCACTGCGCGTTGGCTCGGTGACCGCCTCGCCGATTGTCAGCTCCCTCTCTATGCCCAGCGGCCCGGGCCAGCCGTCGCCGCCATCGTGCTGGCCGTGCTCGCCGATGAAGGTGCGAGCTATCGAGCCCGGGGCCCGCGAGCGGATGGCTTTCCGGGATACGGCGCCGTTGTCGAAGCGGGGGAGTGGCAACGACAACTCGAGCGCTGGCGAGTGCAACTGCTGGCTCTCATCGAGGAATTCGCCAACGGCGACACGCGCATTCGCGGCCGAGGCGAAGATCTCGACGGCACGCTCTGGTCGGCACTGGCGCGTACGGCAAGCATGCGCCTATGAACGACCAGGTCGCCGATCATGCCGCGCGCCGGCGGGCGCTCGATCCGGGTCGTTCATTCATCGTCGAGGCTCCCGCAGGCTCGGGCAAGACGGAGCTCCTGACCCAGCGACTGCTGAGGCTGCTCGATTGTGTCGAGCTTCCGGAACAGGTGCTCGCCATCACTTTCACGCGCAAGGCCGCCGCCGAGATGCGGCAACGCGTCGTGGAAACGCTCCGCGCGGCGAATCTGCCGGCGCCGGATGTGCCTCCGCATCGGCGGGAATCGATCGAGCTGGCCCGAGCCGTTCTGCAGCGCTCGGCGCGGCTCGGCTGGTCCCTGACTGAACAGACGCAGCGCCTGCGAATCCTCACCATCGACGCGCTCAACATGAGCTTGGCCCGACAGCTGCCGCTGCTCACCGGGGGCGTCGTCAGCGTCCGCGTGGCCGACAGTGCAGACCACCTGTACCGCCAGGCCGCCAGAAGGACGGCCGAGAGTATCGCCGACGACGGTCCGGTCGGCGCCGCCCTGCGACAGTTGCTCGAAATTGCGGACAATTCGCTGACGACGCTCGAGGCTTGGCTTGCCGCCGCCTTGCCGCAAAGGGATCGATGGATACGCGAGCTCGGCAGCGCCGCCGGTGCGAGCCTGGCCGCACGCGTGGAAGCAAATCTCGGACGCCTGCACAGGGCTCACGCTGAACATCTCGAAACGCTGGCCGGGCGCGACGACACAGCCGCGCTCCACGCGCTGCTCGAAGAGCGCCGTGCGACAGCGACCCAGGCATCCGGGAGCAACGAACCTGGCGATCGACCGGAACTCTGGCCCGAGGCCGCTGCACTGTTGCTGACCGTCAATGGCACCTGGCGTCAACGCTTTACGCGGAGGGAGGGATTCGGCAGCGACGTGGCAGGACGACGCGAAGCGCTCGAAAGCCTGCAGGCCCGGTTTCGGGCAACAGCCGGCATGCATGAGGCCCTCGCCGCCGTCGCCGGCCTGCCGCCCCACAGGCTCGATGAAGGACAACGACTCGCGCTCGACGCGCTGCTGCCGCTGCTCAAACGCTTGCTGGCCGAGCTCAAGCTCGTGTTCGCGGCGAGCGAGTGTGTCGATCACGCGGAACTTGCGCTCGCCGCGCAGGAGGCGCTCGGCGCAGTCGATGCGCCTTCGGACCTGCTGCTGGCGCTCGATCGGCGCATCGAGCACATCCTCGTCGACGAATTCCAGGACACCTCGCATCTGCAGTGGGGGCTCCTCGAGCGACTCACGGCGGGCTGGCAGGCCGATGACGGTCGCAGTCTGTTTCTCGTCGGCGATCCCATGCAATCGATCTATCGCTTCCGCGACGCCGATCTGTCCTTGTTTCTGCGTGCCGGGCAGCAAGGCATCGGAGAGATCCGTCCGGAACCGCTGCGCCTGGCGTTGAACTACCGTAGCGCAAGTGAAGTCGTCGACTGGGCCAACACGACTTTTCCCGCCTTGTTCCCTGGCGAAATCGCAGCAGTTGCGTCCGGGCCCCGGTTCAGTCCCGCGATCTCGGCCCGCGGCAGCGAGGCCGGCGCAGGAGTCACGGTCGAGACCTTGCGCGTCGACCAGCACGATGAGGAGATTGCGCGCGTCGTGGCAATCGTGAAGGCCGAGCGGGAGCAATATCCCACGCAGTCGATCGGAATCCTCGTTCGCAGCCGGACTCATTTGATCGGACTCCGCGCCGCGCTGGCGCGCGAGCGGTTGAACGCGCAGGCCGTCGAGATCGACAGCCTGGCCGATACCGAGCTCGGCCTCGACCTGATCGCCCTGACGGCGGCCTTGTTGCACGAAGGAAATCGGCTGGCCTGGCTCTCGCTGCTGCGCGGTCCGTGTTGCGGGCTCACTTGGGAGGACCTCCATCGACTGATCGACGGTGGCGGAGAACGCACGCTGCGAGAGCTGATCGAGGATCCGGCGCGGCGGGATCGACTGTCGGCTGACGGGCGCGAACGCGCAGCATGGCTGGCGGAGCGCTTGCACCGGGCCCATGGTCTTCGCGCAGGGCTCTCGCTAGGCGCGTGGATTCGAGAATGCTGGCTCCTGATCGACGGCCCGGCATGCGTCGCCGATCCCGACGAGCTCAGAATCGCAGACAGCTACTTTCTCCAGATCGAAGGGCTCGCGCGCAACGGCGATCTCGACGACCCCGCGACGCTGCAGGCGAGCTTTGCCCGGTCTTCCCTCAACTCTGTAGCCCGGCAATCCGGCATCGAAATCATGACGATCCACAAAGCCAAGGGCCTCGAATTCGATACGGTCGTCCTGCCGGGACTTTCGAGAGGTTCCGGAAGAGATAATCCTAAGCTATTGTTATTACAAGATATTATATTGCCAACTTCTGAGCGGCTCTGCCTGCTTGCCGGCATCGCCGCGAAGGACGATCCGCTGCTCCGGTTTCTGCGTCGCGCCGGGCGTGCCGAGGAGCGCCTCGAGCGCTCCCGTCTGCTCTACGTCGCGACAACGCGGGCCAGGCGCCGGCTCCATTTGCTCGCCACCCTACGTGGCCACGATTCGCGACCGCATGCCGACAGCCTGCTCGCGCTGCTCGACGCACCGGCGGCGGCGCGCGTTCCGGTACCGGACGCTGCGGGCGACGACCCGGAATCCGACGCAGGCGCCGGGGAGCCCGAGTTGCGCGACGTGCCACTCGAACGCCTGCGCTTCGGCGATGCAGTCCCGTGGCCGCAAGCAGCGATCGCCGGAAGCGAGGCGGAGTCGCGGCTGCGCCCCGAGTTCGAATGGGCGCATCCGGCCGCGGCGCAGGTCGGCACGCTGATTCATCGCGAGCTGCAACGCCTCTGCGAGCTAGCCGCCCTGGCGGGTAAACCAGTGCCGCCGCAAGCAGCGCTCGGCCGCTTCCGGCGGGAGCTCGCGCTGCTCGGCATCGACAGCGAGGATCTCGGAGCTGCTGCGGAGCGCGTCAGCGAAGCGCTCGATCGGGTGTGGTCGGACCCGGTCGGCCGCGACATTCTGCACCCCTGGCCCGAAGCCTGGTCGGAGCTGGCCATGAGCTGGCGGGGACGGGACCGCATCGAGCATTTGCGCATCGACCGCAGCTACGTCGACGCCAGCGGGCTGCGCTGGATAGTCGACTACAAAACAGGCAGGCACCTCGGCGCGGAAGTGGAAGCTTTCCTCGACTCCGAAGTGGCGCGCTACCGGCCGCAGCTCGAGCGCTATGCCGAGGCCGTCGCCGCGATCGATCCGCGGCCGATCCGCGTCGGTCTGTATTTTCCGCTGCAGCAGCGGCTTAAAGATTGGGTGCCAGCGGTCGCCGCGGGCCGCTAGAAAGCGCCCTGCTGCAGGAATCGGCGGCGGCCTTCGGCGTTCGGCTCGCCGGTCACGAGCGCGACGCCTTGAACGAGCTCCGCCGGCGCCTCCGCGCGCGGCTTGATCAGGGCATCCATGCTGTAGGAGCGATCTGGCGCCAGCGAGATCCGCCCCGTGAGCTCGAGCGGCCCGCCCTCGTCGGTGACGAGCGCGACGATGCCGGGTTGCTCTCCCGTCGTGAGCTCCGCGCGGAAATTTCCGAGCGGGATGGTTGTCACGCCCTCGATCGGCAGCAGCGGCGCGCTTTGCAGGTCGGCGACGGTCAAGGTCCCCGCGACTGCAACCGGCACGCCGGCGACGAGCTCGAGCCTTGACAGTGACAGGTTGAGCTTGCCGCTGACCTCGCCGAGGTTGAACTGCTGTCGAAAGCTCTCGAGATTTGCGCTCACGCGAACGTCGGCGAACTCGAGCCGCTCACTCGATGCCGTGAGTCTGGTGCTCGCGATGCCGTCGGCGACGCCGGCCTCGGCACTCACGCTGAGCTTGCCGGTCAATAGCGCCACCGGATGCAGCTGCCAACGCAGGTCCGAGAACGACAATCCCGCGGCTGTGCCGTACGCGGCTGAACCATTCCAAATCGTTCCTTCGACGGCAGCGAGTGTCAATCCCGCCGGGCCGAACCAGCGGTAGGCGAGGGCGGCGGGAAAACTGCCGATTGCCACGGCGAGGTAAACACCGAGTCCGAGTGCCAGCAAGGCGAATCGTGACGACATGTCGTCAGTTCCAGCTCAGCACGACCTGGCCGTTGACGAGCCCCGGACCGCGGGTGCCGGGCTGGAACCTGACGGTGCTCGCCGTGACGCCGTACTCGCGCTCGATCGCAATGAGCCAGTCGACCAACAGGGCAAACGATGCATTCTGGAAGGTGACGTGGTAGGAGGCGTTGCCGAGATCGGTGCGCGCCGTCGTGAACGAGGATGAAAGTCCCATCGGCCGGGCGGTCTGCTCCACGATCAGCGACAGATCTTCCGCACCACGGCCGGCAATCGCCGCGGTGCCGGATGACGGGAGGCTCGCCGCCCGTTTGAGGTCGACCATGAGGCGAGAACGCTCGCTGACCGATTCGCGGAGCTCGTCGACTGTAGTGACGAGCGGGGTCCAGACGAAGCTCCAGCCGATGATCAGGATCGCCAGCGCAGCACCGCCGACGAGAATCATCTGCTCGCGAGGAGCAAGCTGACGGAAACGCTCCATCATGGGCTCGCACTCACGACCTGCAGCCGCAGGTTGACCATTTCCCCATCGGCGGTATTCGAGGTGGTATTTGATACCAGGCGCACGTCGAAGGGGCCCGCCGCCGAAACTCCGTTCTTGAATGTATCCAGGAATGCAACGCTGGGCACAATGATATTGAGCACCATGACATTCTCGCGAAATTCGATGCCATCGATGCTCGCGGCATCGCCGCTCGCACTGGCGACCGCGGCCAAGGTCTCGAGAAACCCCGTTCCGCTGCCGGCATTCTCCGCTGATCCTGCAATTCGGCGCTGCATTTCAAGCTGGCATGACCGCTGGTCGGGCAAACCGTAGCTCGTGCTGCAAATCGCGTCGATGTCGGCGCTGACCCGGTCGTCGTCCTGCTTGAGCTTCCACGCTTCGGCAGCCTTGCCGAGGATGGCGAATGCGACGAGCGCGACCACAAGACCCGCTGCAACGCGCCAGGGACGTAGCAGCGACGCATAGTTCGACTTCGGCGCGAATCGTCCCTGCAGCAGGTTCGGTCCTTCGCGAAACACGAGCGTCGCCGCGAGCCGCGGCAGCGCGCCATCGGCGAGTTCCTTGAGATTCACGTTCGCGACTCTCGCGCGCCAGGCGTCGATCTCTTCGCCACGAGAGCGCAGCGTCTCGCTGTCGACGAACAGCACGATCTCACCGAGATCGGCTTGCTCGGCGCGCTCGGACTGAAGCAGCTGCCAGACCTCGGGCAGGCCGAGCTCGTCAAATGAGAACGGCGCGCCACCGGGCCGCCTGCCGAGAGTGTGGCCATTCTCGAGGAAGAGCGTCGTGACACCCGGCGTGTCGGCCACGCCATCCGCTTCCGAGAAGATCCGCCGCGCTACGATGCCGGCCGCGCCGAGAGTTGCCAGCCAGTGGTCGAGTCGTTGTCGCTCGATCACCGACACGGCGTAGGTACCGGCGTCAATGGAACTTCCGAGCGCGAAGTGCAGATCGTCGACATCGCCGGCGAACTCATCTTCGAGCGAGAACGGCAGCATCTGCCTCTGGCGGGAAGCGTTCGTGGCGGGCAGTGCGGCCGTGCAGCTCACAACCTCGCGTGCCGGCAGGAGCACGGTCACGAGCGCGCCCTCGCAACGGGCGGCGGCGGCCGCGAGGTCGATCGTCTCCGGTCGTCCGAGGAGCTGCCCGTCGGCGTTGAGCCTGGCGACGGCGACACGATCGGCGCTGTCGCCGAGTCGCAGAAACAGATGCTCAGCCACTACTGGACTCCAAAGCTCCGGAAAAGCGTGCGCGTCCGGCCACTTTCGTGCCGCTGCAACACTGAATTCATGCGCAACGTAGTCTCGCCGATTGTGACCTGACCCACCAGCATGAAGTGCTCGCTGACGCCGTCGATGCGTGGCAGCATCTCCTCGGCCACGAGATCCTGGAAGCTGTCGCGAACGCTCGGAAATTCCGCATCGCCCCGTTCGGTGATCAGGAGTTCCGCGGTACCGAGGTCGATATCCTCGGACAGGGAGGCCAGCACCAGCTGCGGCGCCGTATTGACGTTGAGAGTCGTGCCCATCGGCAAGGCCGTCACGTAAGGCGCCAATCGGCCATAGATCTCGGCATCGAAGCCCACGATTGCCATGAGCTCGCTCGGCGTCGTGATCATGCCGTTCGACGTTCGGTATTGGGGATCCAGTCCACCGTAAACGTCATCTTCCCCGCCATTCGGAAAGGTCGTCTCGGTGTTCGGATCGATCCAGTCGACCACGGCCCCGGCGAGCACCGGGTCGATCTCGAGCAAAGTCAGCAGCCGTTCGAACTGCGCGACCATGATCGGATCGACTTCGCCACCCGGCCCGACGAGGTTGTTGAGATTGAACAGTCCCTGAAGGTCAAATACGGTTCCGTAGATGAAGCCGCCTTCGATCGGCAGAGGCTCGATCTGGGTTGCCCAGACTTCGCCCAGATGATCGCTCTCCGGCGAATCCTCGAGATCCTGCTGCAGGATATCCCCGACCCAGGCCTCCGCTCCCAGAACGTATTGCAGTTCCTGATCGAGGGCGAGCGAGGAGCCCGTGCGGCGCAGGTCGAGAGTCGATAGCCAGAGGAGGTTGGTCGCAATAATGGTCGCGATGGCGACGATGAGGATGGCCGTCAGCAGCGCGACCCCGCGCTGGCTCTGCGGTGACGCCGGGATCTTGCCGCGCATCAGCTGCTGACCTCGACGATCCGCCAGATTGCCCCGAGGCCCTCGATTTCCAGCATGAGGCGCACCGCTCGCGGACGTTCCGTCGGCCCGGCGATCGGCATGCCATTGACGAGAGGCGGCCAGTCGGGCCACTCATTACCGTCGGCGTCGATGTAGACCACCTGCATTTCGAGAACACCGCTCAGAATTTCGTTGCGCCCCGGCGGCGTGGAGAGCGTGCGGTCGGTCACCGGCCAGTAAAAGCGCACGAGCAGATCGTTTTCGATGTCGTAGGCGACACGCAACACCGTTCCCCGTGTGAATTCCGTCGGGTTCGACCAGCCGCCACGACTGAATTCGAGCGCGTACTGACGCAAGGGATCGGCGACGAAGCTCTCGAGGAGCTCGCTGCCGGTTTCGTCGCGCGTCACGCGCGGATGCGCCTGCGACAGGTCCTGGACGATGATGCGCATGGCCAGCTGGATTTCACGCCAGCGTTCCGCGCGCGCGGCTGCGATTTCCTGCTGATCGATCACGCGCGTGAGCCCGGTCAGGCCGATGACACCGATGATCGCGACGATCGCCACGGCGATCAGCACCTCGATCAGAGTGAATCCGCGACTGCGTCTCATCCGCGCGGGCCTCGACCGACGCTGATCCAGTTGACGGGCGGGAAATTGACGGGGATCGGGGGCTCGATGAGGCCGGACACCATGTGGATCACGCGTTCGGGACGATCGGCGAGGGCGACCGATACGTCAGCGCGCCGCAGATTCTCGACTTCGGTCTCGGAGATCTCGATGGTCACGAGCCAGACGCGGTCCGCGTATTCGATCTCTTCCTCCGAATCGCCGGGCTCGGGCCAGTCTGTCGCGAGGCTTAGCTCGGTGACGACATTGCTGCCGATCCAGCTGGCGAGCGTCCGGTCCTGCATGACGATAGCAGTAGTCGCGAACTGTCCGATCTGCATGTAGACGGCCGTCATTCCGAGTGCGACGACGAGCAGCGCCACGACGGTTTCGATCAGTGTGAACCCGCGGACAGTTCCCGGGGGAATGAGGCTACGGCTCATCAGCGGTCTCATCCCTGGCTATTCCATCGAACGCGACGTCGAGAACAATGCCCGGCTCGAACGGCTCGGCCTCATTGAGGATCGTGAGCTCGAATGGCGTGAACTCGCCGCTTGAAAAGATGACGACTTGCGGAGTCGGAAGCAGCGCTTCATCCTCATCCCCTTCGTCTGCATTCTGATCGCCAGCGTCGGCGTTCTCGGCGTCCGACGGCGGAGGCATCTGGCGCTCTTCATCGAGAACGACATCGCGACCGTCGACTTTGAGCTCCAACGTCATGCGATCGAGCTCACGGACCTCGAATACGCGATCGTTTTCGACCGGTTGCCACGACTGGTTGGCATGATCGAAGGTGAAGAACTCATAGCCGCCCGCGAAGAATCGCAGGCCGTAATCCTGGCTCTGGAGCAAGGCGTCCTCCGCCGCGAGCTCCAGCAGGGATTCCAGGCGCCTCGACTCCTGTTCCATCTTCCGGTCGAAGCTCACGAGATCTGTAGACAAGGTGGCGACGCTCACGACGATGCCGATAATCACGACGACCACGAGAATCTCGAGCAGCGTAAATCCCGCGGCCTGCACATGCCGCCGAGTCATGCGACGGCTATGCGCGGCATACGCCGGGGGCTGGAATAGGTTGCGATTTAGTACCACGCTGTACGTTTTTCAGGAACGACAGTTCGTAGACCGTTGAAACATAGCACAGTTGCAGGACTCGCTTTGTGATCCAGGACCGCGGCGCTTCGATGCAGAATGGCATGGTGAAACTTTTTTCGACCTATGCGGTCGTGGCAGCGATTGCCGGTTTTGCCGGACTCTTCGAGCTCTGGGGAGATAGCGGTCGCCTGGCCTTGCGCTATGACCGGGAGTCGATCGGCACCGGTGAGCTCTGGCGACTCATCACCGGCCATCTCGTGCACCTCGGGCCGTCCCACCTCGCGATGAACGTGCTCGCGCTTGCGATCCTCGCATTCGTCCTGCCGGCCCTCGCGACCTGGCGTCAGTGGCTGCTGGCCTTCCTGTCATCAGCGCTTGTCATCGACGTCGGCCTGCTCGCATTCCACCCAGCGGTTGAGTGGTACGTCGGACTCTCGGGCGTGCTGCATGGCTTCTGGACAGCCGGCGTCGTGCTGGCCCTGCATGCGCGGCGCCTCGAAGCGATACCGCTCGCGATACTGCTGCTGTTGAAGCTCGGCTACGAATTTGCGTTCGGCCCGGTACCACTCTCGGGAGAAGTGGCAGCGGGTCCCGTCGTCTCGGCGGCACACGCCTGGGGTGCGGTCGGAGGCGCCGCCTTCGCGCTCGGATCGATTGCTGTTCGCAGCCGGGACCGGTCGTTATAATCCCGCGCTTCCACTCAGCGCCGAGGTCGTTCCATGGTTATTTCAGCCCTGGCTCCTTGGCCCGGGATCGCCGGCAACACTGCGATCGTCACCGGCGCCAGCCGGGGCATCGGCCGGACGATTGCCGAAGCACTCGCGAGGCAGGGTGCCATCGTTGCGGGCACGGCTACGACCGCAGATGGCGCCGCGGCAGTCGAGCAGGCGCTCAAGGCTTTCAATCCGCGAAATCGGGGATTCGAGCTCGACGTCAGCAAAGACGAGTCTGTCTCGGCCTTCATCGAGCGTGTCAACGCCGAATGCGGCACGCCGACCATACTGGTGAACAACGCGGGCATTACCCGGGACAATCTTCTGCTGCGGATGTCAGCGGAGGAATGGGAGACCGTCATTTCGACCAACCTGGGCTCGGTCTACCGGCTCAGCAAGGGCGTCCTGCGGGGCATGGTCAAGGCGCGACAGGGCAGAATCATCAATATCGGCTCGGTCGTCGGCAGCACGGGGAACCCGGGACAGGCGAATTACGCTGCGGCCAAGGCCGGGCTCGTCGGCTTTTCGAAGTCCCTGGCGCGCGAAGTGGCTTCGCGAAATATCACGGTCAACACGATCGCCCCGGGCTTCATCGAATCCGACATGACGCGTGCTCTGAGCGAGGCCCAGGTGAAGGCGCTGACCGACCGGATTCCTTCGGGAATGCTCGGCAAGCCTGACGATGTCGCTGCAGCAGTCATCTTTCTTGCGTCAGAAGCCGCCCGGTACATCACCGGCGAGACGCTCAGCGTGAACGGCGGCCTCGACATGCAATGAGCCGTGGGAGCTTCTGCATAATCGGTTGTTTTTCATTGTTTTGCCGGGTGGGTCACACGGGGCACCGGCACTTTGTAGCTTGCCCCGGATGATTTCACTACAATACGCGCCACTGACCGGGCCGGGAGTCCGGCTTGTCACTCACGAAGGGGATAAATACCGATGAGTAGTGTCGAAGATCAGGTCCGCGGAATCATCGCAGAGCAACTGGGTGTCAAGGCAGACGAAATCAAGAATGACGCCTCGTTCGTTGATGATCTCGGCGCTGACTCGTTGGATACCGTCGAGCTCGTCATGGCGCTCGAAGAGGAATTCGAAACCGAGATTCCCGATGAGGACGCAGAAAAGATCACGACCGTTCAGCAGGCCATCGACTACATCAATTCCCGCAAGGGCGATTCCTGACGGAAGCCCCGCGATCCCCGCCCCGGCCACCTCTCCCCATAAGCTTTTCGGAGCTGCGCTGTGACCCTGCGACGCGTTGTCGTCACCGGGCTCGGCATGGTTTCGCCTGCCGGTAACACCGTCGCCGAGACCTGGTCCAATGTCGCTGAGGGCCGGAGCGGTATCGCGGCGATCACGAGCATGGACGCCAGCGCTTTCTCCACGCGCTTCGGCGGCGAAATCCGGAATTTCAACGTCGAGAAGTACTTCGAGCCGAAGGAAGCCCGGAAGTGCGATCCGTTCATTCATTTCGGAATCGCGGCCACGGAGGAGGCGATCGCTGACTCAGGTATAGAGTTGGGCAAGTTCGATCCGGATCGCGTCGGCGTCGCCATGGGCTCGGGGATCGGCGGCATCCACACGATCGAATCGAACCACGCGAAGTGGCTCGAGGGCGGTCCTCGCAAGATTTCACCATTCTTCGTGCCGGCCTCGATCATCAATATGATCTCGGGCCACGCGTCGATTCGACACGGGTTCCGCGGGCCAAACATCGCCGTCGTCACGGCGTGCACGACCTCGACGCACTGCATCGGGCTCGCTGCGCGCATGATCCAGTGCGGTGATGCCGACGTCATGTTGGCGGGCGGCGCCGAGCATGCGATCACGCCGCTCGGACTCGGCGGGTTTTGCGCAGCCCGCGCACTCTCCCAACGCAATGACGACCCGGCACGAGCAAGCCGTCCCTGGGATCGGGATCGCGACGGTTTCGTGCTCAGCGACGGCGCGGCCTGCGTTACGCTCGAGTCCCTCGATCATGCGAAGGCGCGCGGCGCGCGGATCTATGCCGAATTTGCCGGCTTCGGCATGAGCGCCGATGCCCATCACATGACTGCGCCCGCTGAGACCGGTGAAGGCGCCTATCGCTGCATGCTGAACGCCATCAAGGACGCGAAGCTCCGGCCCCAGGACATCGGTTACATCAACGCCCACGGGACGTCGACTCCGCTCGGCGACGTAGCCGAAACCGTCGCGATCAAACGCGCTTTCGGCGATCACGCGCGCAAGGTCGTCGTCAGTTCGACAAAATCGACGACGGGTCACATGATCGGTGCGGCCGGCGCTGCCGAAGCCATCTTCACGATCATGGCAATCGTCGACGGCGTCATTCCACCGACAATCAACATCGAGAATCAGGATCCTGCTTGCGATCTCGATTACGCGCCCAACGAAGCCCGTAGAGTCGCGCTCGAAATCGGGCTATCGAATTCCTTCGGCTTCGGCGGCACCAACGGTACGGTGATTTTCAAACGGTTCAACTAGGCCGCACGACCATGGGCTTCCGGTACGTCTTGGCTCCGGATGGTCGCGTGGATCCCGCCGATCGCGGCCTGGCCTACGGTGACGGCGTCTTCGAAACGATGGCTGTGCGCAATGGCCTCGTCGAGCGTCTCGACCTGCATCTCGATCGACTGCGCTGGGGCGCGGAACGTCTGCGCTTGCCATGTCCCGAACGCAGCGCGCTCGAGCCGCGGCTTGATGCTGCCTGCACTGACGTGAGGCAAGGCGCGCTAAAGCTGATCCTCACTCGTGGCAGCGGGCCGCGCGGCTATGCGCCGCCGCGCGATCCCGAACCCATGGTCGTCCTGGCAGCGAGCAACAGGGTTGCACCGTTCCCCCGGTCGATTGCGGTCGTCACGCTCGCGCAGCGGCTTGCCGAGAACGAGGCGCTGGCGGGAATCAAGCACCTCTGTCGCCTCGAGCAGGTGCTAGGCCAGCTAGAATTGGGGAATTGCGACGCTGACGAAGGCCTGATGCTGAGCACCAGCGGAAACGTGATCGGGGGAACGAGCAGGAACCTGTTCGCCCTGATGGGGCGGCGACTCGTCACTCCCGCTCTGCGGCGAGCGGGCATACGCGGGGTCATGCGGCAAGCCGTGCTCGGGCGATGCGTTTCTCTAGGCATCGAAACCGCGGAAACCGACCTGTTTCCCGCCGACCTTGCGCAAGCCAGTGAGCTTTTCATGACGAATGCGCTCGTCGGCATCCAATCGGTCTCGCGCCTCGGCCGAACGACCTACGCATCTCGGGAGATCGCGGACCGCTTGCGGCATGCGCTCGGACTGGATCTTGATGACTAGATTGCGCATTGCCGTCGCCGCCGCGCTCGCGATGCTGCTCGCAACCGGAGTCGGCGCCGCCTGGTCGTGGCGGGCGCTGCATGCGCCGCTCGACCTGCCTCAGGACGGCCTGATGTACACGGTACGGAGCGGGGCGGCGCTATCCACCGTCATGACCGAACTCGCCGCGGCCGGGGCGACCGGGCATCCGCATCTGATCAGCTGGTACAGCCGCATCCGGGGAACCGCAACGCGAATCCATGCGGGCGAGTATCGGCTCGAGCCCGGGCTCACGGCGATTAGCTTGCTCGAAAAACTCAACCGCGGCGAGGTGTTCCTGCACCAGTTCACGATCATCGAAGGCTGGCGTTTCGAGGAGATGCTTGCGCAGCTCCGGCGGCACCCCGCAATCGTAGCGGGGGACGACAGCGGCGCCGGCATCATGGCCGCCCTTGGCCAGCCGGAGCTTCATCCGGAAGGGCAGTTTCTCCCGGATACCTATTCGTTTCCGGGCGGAACACGCGATGTGGAACTCCTGCGGTGGGCACATTCGGCCCTGCAATCCGAGCTCGACCGTGCCTGGGAGGGACGCACCGATACGACTACCCTGCGGAGTCCCTACGAAGGCCTGATACTCGCTTCGATCATCGAAAGGGAGACGGCGCTCGCGAGCGAGCGCGGACTGATCTCCGGTGTCATGCATGAGCGATTGCGCCGCGGCATGCGCCTGCAGACGGATCCGACTGTGATCTATGGCATCGGCGATGGCTTCAACGGCAATCTGACGCGCGCCGACATCGATCGCGACACGCCGTACAACACCTATACGCGCGGCGGTCTGCCGCCGACGCCGATCGCCCTGGCCGGCGCCGCCTCGATCCGTGCCGCTTTCACTCCGACGGAATCAGGGGCTCTCTATTTCGTGGCCACCGGGGACCCCGACGGCAGCCACGTGTTTTCACGGACCCTCGAGGAGCACAATGCCGCCGTGAATCGCTACGTCGAGCGTCAGAGGGCGCGCGAATGACCAGGCGCGGCGCGTTCATCACCGTCGAGGGTGGCGAGGGCGTCGGCAAATCGAGCTCGCTCGCGGCGATCGAGGCCGCGCTCAAACGTCGCGGGATCGTCGTCGCGTTGACGCGCGAGCCCGGAGGAACGCCGCTCGGCGAGCAGATCCGTTCCTGGATTCTCGACGGCAATCATGGCGCATTGAGCGCCGAGGTCGAAGCGCTGCTGATGTGCGCCGCGCGTGCGGAGCACGTCGAGAAGGTGATAGCGCCGCGCCTCGAGCGCGGCGACTGGGTGGTCTGCGACCGGTTTGCCGATGCCACCATGGCGTATCAGGGCGGCGGTCGCGGCGCCGATCCCCGCTTTCTGCAGACTCTCGGCGACGTGGTTCAGCGCGGCCTCACGCCGGATCTGACTCTGCTGCTCGATGCACCCGTCGAGGTGGGCATGGCACGAATCGCCGACCGGCCGCACGATCATTTCGAGCGTGAGGGTTCCGCGTTTCTCGAGCGCGTCCGGCGGCAGTACCTCGCGATTGCAGCGCGGGATCCTGGCCGGGTCCGGATTATCGAGGCAAACGCACCGCCGGCCAGCGTACGTGCCGCAATCGAGCGCGAGCTCGACGCCTTCTGCTCGCGATTCCAGGAGTCGCAATCGTGATGAAGGCGCTCATCGCACGATCGCTCTGCCCCTGGCACGCTGCGTCGCTCGCACGGCTCACGGCGGCCGCTGACAGCGGTCGCCTCGGGCATGGCTGGCTGATTGCCGGCCCGCAAGGCGTCGGCAAGCTGAATCTCGCTTGTATCCTGGCGAGCCGGCTGCTGGGAGCTGCTCCAGGCGGCCCATTGCCTGACGCTGGGCCGAAAGCGATCGTCGCGGCCTACGACGAGCTGGCCGAGCCCTTCGACTTGCATGCAGACCTCCATCATGTTCGGCCGGAGGAAGACAAGCACACGATCTCGGTGGAGCAGGTTCGCGTCGTGACCTCGGCACTGGCACTGACTCCGCATCTGGCGCGCGCGAAGGTGCTGGTCATGGAAAACGCGGACTCGATGACGCCCGAGGCGGCTAATGCGCTCCTCAAGTTCCTCGAGGAGCCCACAGGAGACACGTTCCTGTTGTTGCTCGCGGAGCGCCCGGGCCGGCTCCCGGCGACAGTGCGCAGTCGTTGCCAGCAGCTCGCTCTCAAGGGTCCGTCGCTCCGCGCCGCGCGAGACTGGCTTGCCGGCGACCGCGTTGGATCGGAGGGGATCTCCGCGAGCCTGCTTCAACAGCGGCCCATCACCGCCGCAAGGCTCGCTATGGACGAGGATAGTTTCAGTAAATATAAAGAGTTACAGGATACTCTTCGACTAATGATGGAAGGTGAGTACGACCCCCATGCCCTGGCCGAATCCTGGGCCGGCGGCGACAGCGAGCTCGCCCTGACGAGCCTCATCGATCGCCTGCATGGCTCGATACGTCAGCGCCTGGTGCCCGGGCATTCGAACTTGGTCACAGACCCGGAAGCAGGTCTTGCGCAGAATACTTCAAGGAAAATCACCGTGGATGCGCTTTTCGCCGGCCTGCAAATGGCCGAGAATCTGCGCGAGCAGCTTGGTCGCGGCATCAACGTCGAGCTGTCGCTCCAATCCATCCTCGTGAGCCTCGCGCAAGGCGATGCCCGGAGACTGTAACTCGTGAGCAAACCTGGCCTGCTGACCCTGACGATCAAGGACAAGAGCGCCTTGTATCTGGCTTATATGCCGTTCGTGCGGAACGGCGGCTTGTTCATCCCGACGAATTCGAGTTATCAGCTCGGCGACGAGGTGTTCATGCTGTTGAGCCTCATGGGCGAGGACGAGAAGATTCCCGTTGCCGGCCGGGTGATCTGGATCACGCCGAAGGGAGCGCAGGGCAAACGCACAGCCGGAATCGGCGTGCAGTTCAGTGAGCAGGATCAGGGAAACACGCAGAAGCGGATCGAGAACTACCTGGCCGGCGCGCTGGGCGGCGACAAGCCGACCCACACGATCTAGACGGAGCCGTTGAGGCCGCCCTTCAGCACGACTGTCTGAAAGCCGCGTTCGTTGAGGATGAAGGCGCCCGCAGAGCTGCGTCGGCCGGTGTCGCAGCAGACGACATACGTCACGCTCGGGTCGAGGCTCTTGAGCTTGAGGCGGATAAAGTAGAGCGGGATATTGATTGCCCCCTCGCTGTGAAACGCCTCGAATTCACTGGGGAGCCTGACGTCCAGCCACTTTCCTCCCTGGACGATGATTTCAGCGGCGCGCTTCTTGTCGACCCACTCGAGCATCGGCTCGTTCAGCAAGGTACGAAAGTCTTCCTTGCCGAGCCGCATCAGCGAACCGTCGGCCTCCATGTAGACCGTGGCGTTGCGCTTGGCCTCGGAAATCAATGCCTCTTCGCCGAAGGTATCGCCGACTTCGAGCTCGGCCAGCCGGATTCCGTCCTTGTTCAGCGGTGTTTCGCGCGTGACGATGCAGCGACCGCGGGTGATGACGTAGAAGTAGTCACCCTCGTCGCCCTGCTTGATGATGACGTCTCCGGCGCGGTGATTGACCTGCTGCAGGCGCATGAAGATCGCCTGGATGTTCGCCGGGGGAATCTTGTGGAAGGCTTTGGTTTGCAGCAGCGTCGTCATCCAGTCGTCGCCGCTCTCCGCGGCGCCCTGGAGCTCGCTGACTTCGTACTGACCGGTCTGGTCCCAGGTCAGCATGACGTCGAGCAGATCGCTGTCGATCGTGATGAAGTCGCAGTTCGTCGTTGCCACGGCGGTGAATTGCCGCGGCAGCTGCGGCGCCAGCGGATTGCTGGCCTCCTCGGTGCCGCCGATGATGGATTTCTGGGTAACGTCGGCCTTACGCAGATCGATGTTGCCGGTCAGCAGCCAGATTGTTCGTTTGGCGGAATCGCCCTCATTAAAGACACGCTCGCCGGGCTTCGCGGTCTTGAGCTCGGTCTTCCGGCTCAGGGCCTCCAGATTGTCCTTCTTGAGGCTGCTCAGCGGGGACAGCTGGCGCAGCTTGCTGATATCGACTTGCTTGCTCATGCGAAAGAACGCGACGGGCGGGTGAGAGGATGCCGCGACAACGGCGCGGAGTCTAGCACAGGCATCACTGGCGGCCCTGCCGATCCGGTCACGCTGCGCTGCCTATCTTCGACCACGCCGGACTGGGCAAGAACCGATCGCCATGCTTTTCCTTGAGAGCGAGGAGGCGCTCCGTGATCTGCTCGATCCCGCATTGCCTTGCATAGTTGATCGGGCCACCCGTGTGGGGCGCAAAGCCCGTCCCGAAAATCACGCCGGCATCGAGCAGATCGGCATCTTCGACAATGCCGTCACTGACACATTTGGCTGCCTCATTGACCAGTCGCAGTATCAGGCGGTCGATGAGCTCGCTGTCGGGCGGAGGGTAGTCCTTCCGCCGCAGGGGCTTGCCGTCGCGGTACTGGTAGAAACCTCCGGATGGCGACTTCTGTCCGAGGCGACCCTTGTCGACCATCTCATGCAGGGCTTCCGGAGGCTCTGCTCCGTAGGTATCGGCAAGGATCTCCGAGACGTGCAGGGCGATATCAAGCCCAACCTTATCGCCGAGCTCGATGGGCCCCATCGGCATGCCGAACTCTAGCGCAGCCGCGTCGATGGTCTCGATCCGATAGCCGTCCTCGAAGGCCGCCAAGGCCTCGAGCATGTACGGCATCAGAATGCGATTGACCAGAAATCCCGGCGCGCTCGCGCACGGCAGCGGCAACTTGCCAATCTGCGTAACGAATGCCAGCGAGCGTTCGAAAGCTCCGCTGTCGGTGCTCTTCGTGCGAATGACCTCGACGAGCGGCATGCTCGCCACCGGGTTGAAAAAGTGGATGCCGACCAGGCGTCGTGGCTGCCTGAGTCCATCGGCAATTTCCTCGATCCTGATGCTCGAGGTATTCGTCGCGAGAATCGTATCGGCGCCAGCGCCGCGCTCGACCGCTGTGAACAGCTGTGTCTTGGCATCGAGGTTCTCGACGATGGCCTCGATGACGACATCGGCCTTCGCGACCCCCGTCCCGGCAACGTCGCCCACGAGCCGCCGCCGCGCCGCTGCGGCCGCGCCCGGCGCCTTGAGCCGCTTGCTGAACAGAATGCGCGCCCGCTCGAGTGCCGGCGTCACGAAGCGCTCCTCACGATCCTGTACCGTCACATGGAGACCGCTGACCGCGCACCACGAAGCGATGTCGCCGCCCATGACTCCGGCGCCGATGACATGCACGTGGCGCACGGCCTTGCCGCGCGGCGTGAGGTTTCGCAGGCGCTCGCGCAGGCGGAACACCCGAACGAGATTCTTCGAGGTTTTCGACACGAGCAGCCGGCCGATCGAATCGGCTTCGGCCCGATATGCCTCGATCCCCATGCCGCCATAGCGTTCCCAGAGATCGATCAAGGCATAGGGAGCAGGGTAGTGCGCAGGGCTGGCCTTGCGACGCGTTGCACGGTGGAGCTGACGCGCGAACAGCGGGCGAAGCCGCTGGTTGTTCAACAGGCGCAGATACCAGACCGGGCGACGTCGTGCAGGCTTGCGCGCGAGCATGCGCAGGGCCGCGGCTTCGCCTTCGCCCGCTGCGGCGAGGCCGTCGACTAGCCCGAAGTTCCTCGCTTCGACCGGCGACAGGGATCTGCCGGTCAGCATGAGATCCAGAGCGCGAGGGACGCCGAGCAGCGCTACGCTGCGGACGGTGCCGCCGAAACCGGGGTGGATACCGAGCTGGACTTCGGGCAAGCCAATACATCGGTCATACCCTTCGATGGCGATCCGGTAGCGGCAAGCAAGAGCGAGCTCGAGCCCGCCGCCCAGCGTATAGCCATTGAGCAGCGCAACGGTGGGGCAGGGCAGGTTCTCGATCCGCTGCAGGAGCGCCTGGCCGCGCGCGGCAAGTCCCGCCGCGGTCGCCGCATCCGCGAGCAACTCGAACTCGCCAACGTCGGCCCCGAGAATGAACCCAGACGCTTTCGCCGATCGAAAGATGACTCCCGGCAGTTCCGGAAATCGCTCGAGATGCGAGAGCAGGAGATCGAGCTCGTCCATGACCTCGCGCGACAGCGTATTGCTGCTGCTGTCGGCTTTGTCCAGCGTCGCCCAGCAGTGACCCGTGGAGCCGTAGGACAGCTTCCAGTGCGTCAGCGCGGGCACAGGAATGGCAGCCATGAACTCAGGCTGCCGCGACTGCGCGACGATTGACGGAAAAGTCACAGACCAGCGGCAGATGATCGGAGTAGGGCACGGCGGGAATGAAGAAATTCTGGATATCGATGCCGTCGCCATACAGAACGAAATCGAGCTCCTTGCGCGGCGATGAGCTCGGATAGGAGGGCAGCCCCAGGCGGTTGGCACTCTGCAGTCCAGCAGCCTTCATGAACAGATAGATCTCATGTTGGCCCCAGAAGGTGTTGAAGTCGCCTGCTATCAGGACAGGCTTTTGCGAGCCGACGACGAGGTCGTGCAAAGAGTGCAGCTGTTCCTGGCGGTGGCGATACTTGAGCGAGAGGTGGACCAGGAAGATCAGGCACTCCTCGAGCTCGAGCTCGATCGTGAGGCGCTTGATCCCCTTGTCGAAATAATGGAATCGCTCGCCGTGAACGCGTGGCGCTGCGAGAAAGGCATTGCCCTGCTTGCGCACGATCGGCAGCAGGTGATTGAGCGACGTCTCGCCGTACTTGCATTGATACACGGAGTAATGTCCGAGCGCATGCCCGATCGTCTCCGCCTGATTCACGCGCTGCGCGCGGATCGAGCCCGTGTCGACTTCGACAAGCCCGACGATGTCGGGATCCTGGCTCTTGATGAACTCGGTGATGCGTTTGAGATTCGAGCGATTCCCCAGCACGTAGCCCATGCCGGGAAGATTCCATCTCGCCGAGGTACCGGGCCCCATGGCGTAACGGATGTTATAGAGCAGGAGGCGCACTGCACCTATTCTAGCCGGGGTCTCGAGCTGAAAGCGCCGGATTTGCGGCACTTCGCAAAGGATCGCGGCATGGCGCAGTTCATTGCAAAAGCGGCAGGCACAGAGTAGGGTCGAACGGTTATTCGGAGCGATCCGGAATCCGAGAATGTCTGCAGGCAACCCGATCCGCGTCTTCGTGACGCACCTGTTCTCCTCGCACCCCGACTACCACCGGGTGTTCGAGTACCTCGAAAGCGCCAGCAATTTCTTCTACGTCAACTGCAGCAAGCCGGACGACATCCCCACGGCCGGAGGACAGGAAGCCATCAAGGAAAGTCTGCTCCAACAGGTTCGGAGCGCCGAAGTCATCATCGTCGTCAGCAGCATGTTTTCCGAGAACCGCAGCCTCATTACTTTCCAGATGGATGCAGCACAGGCCGCGGAAATCCCGCTGATAGCCCTCGAACCCTTTGGAGGACGAGGCAAGGTGCCGGCCGAAGTCGAGGGGCGGGCTGCCGAGGTCGTCGGCTGGAACGAGCGACTCATTGTCGACGCCGTGCGCCGCGAAGCGCGGCACGAAGACACGAAGCGCTGGGACACCATTGAGTTCGACATGTCCTGAGCCTCGACAGCGGGCGCGGCGGACAATGATCGTCGCGCACCGAGGGGCCTCGGGTTATCTGCCGGAGCATACGACTGCTGCAAAAGTCCTGGGTTACGGGCTCGGCGCCGATCTGCTCGAACAGGATGTCGTAGCGACGCGCGATGGCGAGCTCGTCGTCTTGCACGATATCTGGCTCGATGATGTCAGCGACGTCGCCTCGCGTTTTCCCGGACGCCGGCGCGCGGACGGTCGCTTCTATGTCTTCGACTTCACGCGCGCCGAGCTTGGCGAGATCTGCCTCGAGGAGCGGCGCCGACCAGGCGAACAGGAGCTTCTCTATCCCGGACGATTTCCGTCATCGTCTCCGCTCTTTCGCATCACGAGTCTCGAAGACGAGATCCGCCTGATCGCGGGCCTGAACCGCTCGACGGGTCGACAGGTCGGAATCTATCCCGAAATCAAGGAGCCGGCCTGGCACCAGCAAGGCGGCATGGATCTGACGCGGCTCGTGCATGGAGCGCTCACGAAGTCACGCGAGCTCCTCGAGGGACCGGTGTTCCTGCAGTCCTTCGACAGCGAGGCACTGCGGCGACTTCGCGAGGAGTTCGAGACACCGTGGCCGCTCGTGCAGCTGCTCAGTCGAGATCGCGCCGAATCCCTCGCGACGGACAAGGATTCATTGCGCGAGATCGCCACGCTCGCCGCCGCGGTGGGACTTCCATATGCGACGTTGCTGTCGGTTGACGGCGGGTGCATCAGCGCCTCACCGCTTGCGCGGATGATCATTGACGCAGGTCTTGCGCTTCATCCGTATACGCTGCGCCGGGATGTGCCGCCGCCCCGGGGGATTTCCTATCGCGACGTGCTCGCGTTCCTCATCGAGGAGCTCGCTGTGGAAGCCTTGTTCTGCGATTTTCCCGACGACGCCGTCGCGATCAGAGATGGCAGCGCGGCCTGATACCGGAATCAAGCGCGTCGTTGTAGGTCTTGAGCGCTGGAGCCAGATTGCCCGCCATGTCCTGCCGGCGCAGCTCGGGATCCGGATGCGTGGACAGCCACTCGGGCTGACGCTCGCCGCCATCCTCTTCGCTGCCCGCCATGTCGAGCCAGAGCGCCAGCACCGACGCCGGGTTGTAGCCCGCTTTGGCCATGAAATTCATGCCGACGATATCGGCCTCGGTCTCCTGGCCGCGCTGATAGGGTAACTGCAACACGACCTCGGCGGCGGTCATGGACTCGGAGCCAAAGCCCGTGACACTGCCGGCGATGACGCCCGCGAGCCCCGTCATTGCCATTCTGCCGACGCGCTCGCTGACATGGCCCTGGGTCAGATGGGCAACCTCGTGTCCGAGGACCGCGGCGAGCTTGTCGGGCGTGTTCGCTACTTCGAGCAACCCGGAGAAAATGGCAATCTTTCCCTCGGGAGTTACCGACGCATTACGCGCTCCGGTGTCGAAAACGATGACTTCCCAATTGAGATCCTGGAACTCCTCGGGAATCTCGTCGATGATGGCCCAGGCTACGCATTGGGCGTAGCGTTGCACGGCCTCGCTCGGGTGGCGGGGCAGTTCGCGCTTCATCTGCATCCACACGACGCGCAACTCGGATTCGGCGTCCGTGAGGATCTGGCCTGGAACAGTCAGAGGCAGGCACGGAAGAACTCCGAGCAACAGACTGGTCAGGAATCCGGTGTGCTTTCTGGTCGTCATCCGTCCCAGCTCCAGACGACAGTGGTTGCCGACTGAGATAACCATAGCACAGCCGGCTTAACGCCCACTGAAACCGACGCTCGGTGGCGCCAGACGAGAGGATTCAGCCCGGTAACGAGCCCTGAGGGCCAGGCGCCTGGCGCCCGTCAGTCGCCGGAATTGTCGGCGAAGCTCTCGCGCCCGCGGAAACCGCCGAGGCCGAAAAGCCGTGAATTGAACTTGAACTGCATGAAAACGATACCGTCCAGATTCGGATCAGCCGTGCGGGCGTTGGCAATTTGCTCAGCGAACTGCCCAGGCAGATAGGTCAGATTTACCGCGAATTGCCGCGTTCCGATGCTAAAAGCCGGCAAGACGCCCGGAAAGGGCTCGTTGTTGCCGACATCCTGGCGCGTCATCATGAAGCCGATGGCGCCGAGATCGACGTGGACGCGCCGTTCCCCGACAGGCAGGCGGAACCGTCGCTTGATCCCGCCGCCAGCCATATAGGACATCTCGTCCTCGCTGTCACGAAAACCACTGCCGAGAGCAAGCTTTACCCAGCGCGACTCGGGGTTGAACTCGTGTTCAAAACCCAGGCCCGTATTGGATTCGTTCCATTCGCGATCGCCGTCGACGTGGAAAGACTTGCCGTTGACGACAACATCCCACTGGCCGGCCGCGGCGGTACCGATCGCGCCGAGAGCCAGCCATCCCACAACGGCCAGGCGAGCGATGCATGAGTGCGACATGGCACTCAGGATGCAAAGCCGGTGCCACAACTGATAAAGCTGTATTTACAACAAGTTAGAAGGAACACCTTCCGAGAGCTGTAAATAAGTTCGACGTCGAAGTGATGGCTGGATCCAGGTCCTCGATGGGAGGGCTCATCGGGCGCTCTTGGTCTCTGCGCTTGGCGGTACTAATCGCGCATAATGTGTATTATGTCTTATCACGAATATGTCGGGTGCCGGCCACCCGGGCCTATAGCGACGAGTGAGTGTCCACCTCTTCTTCCTTGCTCAAGGACTCGAGGGTGTCCCGGGCAAACCCGACGCCGGCTTCCGTGAAATAGTTGTAGGTGGCGTTGAATCCGGCCTCGAGGATCGGCGCCTGTTCCTCCGGAAAGACGTGCGTCGCGGTCAGCAGGCCCGTGTAGCCCCGGCGCCTGAGCTCACGGCCGGCCACCTCCTTGGCACTGATTTCGGGAACCGCAAGCAACACGGCCTTGATCCGGTCGATATGGAGGCGCTCCCAGAAGCTCGCATCCTCGGCATCGGCGTAGACGACCCGCCGGCCCTCGCGCCGGTGGCGCTCCAGTTTTCCCGGGTCGCTGTCCATGCCCGCGACGAGCTGGCCTTTGCCGTGAAGGTAGTCGTAAGTGCCGGTACCCAGACGGCCCATGCCGACGACGAGAATCTCGGCGCTGCCAAGCGTGATCGGCTCGTCGTCGGGGTGCGGTCGATTGCGCTCGAGAGGCTCGAGCCATCGCCGGCTGAATTCATAGAGGCCGTGGCCATGGGAGTTGAGCAGCGCCGCGCAGGCAAAAGATGCCGCTACGGCCAGGGCCGCCATCACGAGCCAGTCGTTGCCGAGCCAGCCGGCATCGACGCCGGCGGCGATGAGAATCAGGCCGAATTCGCTGTAAGTCGCGAGGCTCAGGCTCGTCAGGAAACTCGTGCGGGCCCGCAGGCTGAACACCAGCAGCAACCCGAACAGCGCCACGGATTTCAGCGGCAATAGCAACAACGCCAGGAATGTCAGCCGCAGCGTGTCGAAAGTTGGCAAGCCCCGCAATCCGATCTCGAGAAAGAATCCGATCAGGAACAGCTCTTTCAATCCCCAGATCGCGTTGCTGAGCTCCTGGGAACGGCGATGCTCGGCCATGAGCACGCCAATCAGCACCGCGCCGAGCTCGGGACTCAGGCCGACGATCTCGAACCCTGCCCCGCCGACAGCGAGAGCCGCGACCGCGCCGAACAGTACGAGCAGCTCGCCGTGCCCGACGAGATCCAGTACGCGATAGAGCACCGGGCGAAGCAACGGTAACAACAGCCACAGCGCGGCATAGGGCGACGGTACTTCAGCGCTCATCGCCGCGAGGGCGGCGACGGCGACGAGGTCCTGCACGATGAGCACGCCAATTGCGACGCGGCCATGCACGGCGCGCAGTTCGCGCGATGACTCGAGAACCTTGGCGGCCAGGATCGTGCTCGAGAAACCGACGGCCAGGGAGAGGATCAGCGCTCCCTGCCACGGCATTCCGACGATACCCGTGAGAGCTCCGCCGAGCAGCAGGGCCACCAGCAACAGATGCGTGAGGGCGCTGCCCCAAACTTCAGGCCGGAACAGCGTCTTCATTCGCAATTTGAGTCCGACGGCGAACAGCAGCAGCAGGATGCCCGCGTGGGCGATGTCGTGTAGCGATGCGGGCGCTTCGATGCCGAGCCCGCTGAAAATGAAGCCCGTCAGCAGGAACCCGACAAGCGGCGGGAGCCCGAGGCGCCAGACGGTAATGCCGAGCACGAGCGCTGCGGCGATGACTGCGATCAGCACAGTGGTGGCATTGACTCCCGCGACATCGTCTAATTATGCACGATGCAAACTCTCGTACGCTTCGATGCCGTAGCAGTCAGTTTCGGCGACCAGGTGATTCTCTCGGGCGCCGATTTCCAAATCGACGAAGGCGAGAGGCTCTGCCTCATAGGCCGCAACGGCGCGGGCAAGTCGACCTGCCTCAAGCTGATTACCGGCGCCATCGAACCTGACGACGGGAAGGTGGACAAGAGCCCGACCCTGCGGCTTTCCGTGCTCGAGCAGACCCTCGCCGAAGCGTCGGCTGAGCCCGTTCGCGACTTCATCGCCGGCGGCTTGAGCACGCAGCTCGAGCGCATCGCGCGCTACCGCCAGGTCGCGGACGCCGCGGGCAACGGTCGCGAAGCGCTCCGGGCCGTCGAGGCGCTCGAACGCGAGATCGTTGCCGGCGGCGGCTGGTCGGTCGACGGGCAGGTCGATTCGATCATGAGTCAGCTCGAGTTCCCGGCCGGAAAGGCAATGAGTGAACTATCGGGCGGCTGGCGGCGGCGCGCGGCACTGGCGCGAGCGCTCGTATCGAACCCCGAGCTGCTGCTGCTCGACGAGCCGACCAATCACCTCGACATCAGCACGATCGAGTGGCTCGAGAACGAGATCCGTGGCTATCCGGGCGCCGTCCTGTTCGTGACGCATGACCGCAGCTTCGTCGAGCGCGTTGCCACGCGAATCGTCGACATCGATCGCGGTCGGCTGCGGAACTGGCCAGGCGGTTACAGCGACTACCATCGGCACAAGGCTAAGGCCGAATCAGACGAAGATTCTGCGAATCGAGAGTTCGACAAGAAACTCGCCGAAGAGGAAGTCTGGATCCGCAAGGGCGTCAAGGCACGCACGACCCGCAATGAGGGGCGCGTGCGCGCCCTCGAAGCCCTGCGCGACGAGCGGGCCCGTCGCATCAAGCGCCCGCGGACAGCGCGCATTCACATCAATGAATCGGGCGAGATCTCGGGCCGCAAGGTCATCGAGGCGCGCCATGTGACGCACGGCTTCGGCGACACTCCCCTGCTCCGCGATTTTTCGTTGCGCGTCATGCGCGGCGATCGCATCGGAATCATCGGCAACAACGGTGTCGGCAAGAGCACGCTGTTGCGCATTCTGCTCGGCGAGCTTGCGCCCGAGCAGGGATCGATCAAGCTCGGCACGAACCTCGAGGTCGGCTACTTCGACCAGCTCCGGCGGGACCTCGATACGAGCCGCACGGTCGCCGAGCTCGTCGGCGAAGGGCGCGAATACATCCACCTCAATGGCCACAAGAAGCATGTCGTCGCCTATCTCACGGACTTCCTGTTCACCGCGAAGCGCGCGCGGACGCGCATCGCCGCGCTGTCGGGCGGCGAGCGCAATCGCGTGATACTGGCCAAGCTCTTTACGACGGGCTCGAATCTGCTCGTGCTCGATGAGCCCACGAACGATCTCGACGTCGAGACTCTGGAAGCGCTCGAAAGCAAGCTCGAGGACTACTCGGGCACGCTGATCGCCGTCAGCCACGACCGGCACTTTCTCGACGCCGTCGTCACGCGGACACTCGTCTTCGAGGCCGACGGCCAGGTCCGCGCCTACGCCGGCGGCTACAGCGATTGGGCGCGGCGCGAGCATGCGCTCGCCTCCGAGGACGAACCTTCAGCGGCTGCAGCAACGCTTGACGTCGAGAAGCCGTCGAAATCCACCGGTTCGCGCAAGCTCTCGTACAAGCTGAAGCTCGAACTCGACGGGCTGCCAGCGCGAATCGAATCTATGGAATCAGCGATCGCTGAGCTCAATGCGGAGATCGGGGCGCCCGGCTTCTACAAGCAGGACCACGAGGTCAGCCAGTCCCGACTGGACGCGCTTGCCGCGCTCGAGCTTGAACTCACGGCCGCCATGAATCGCTGGTCTGAGCTCGAGCAACGGGCAGCAGATTCGCGGGGCGTCTAGGGCGAGGGAACGATGCTGTCGATCGTGATGCGGATGGGCTCGCCGCTCGCGACCGCGACCTCGGCCTGACCGTAGATGTCGCCGGGCTGCTCCGTGGGCTCGCCCGTCAGCGAGATTCTCGCGATGATCGTCACCTGGGCCTGGCCGGCAATGGTGCGCCCCGGAATCATGGCGTCTGCGACGCCGAGCTCGAAGCGACCTGGAAGCGCCGATAACGGGATCTGCTTTGCCGCGAGGGGCGGGCCACCGCCCGGTGCGCGCGCGAGCAGGTAGACGATCGCATTCGCGCCGAGTGCGCCGACGGGCATCTCCGACCCGACCGCGATGTCGACTGCGAGGAGCGGGCCCGTCGCCGTGCCTGCGCTGCCAGCCGTGCTCGGTACGCCGCTTGCCGGAATCGGGCTAGCCACGCTCGCCGTTGCCGCCGTGAGCTGGCCGATCAATTCTCGCAATTCCTCCGCCACGTCAGGCGGCGGATTGGTCGCGAGCAATGCGTTCCAGCGCTCGATGGCGACTGCAGGCCGTCCGCGCTGGACGGCCACGAGCCCGCCGAGCCAAAGCGCGTCCCGATTACCGGGCTCGGCCGCGACAACCTCCTCGAGCAGATCGCCCGCAAGCTCGATCCCTGTCCCGGGGTCGGTGAGCAGGAGTGCCTCCGCGTAGCTCAGCTTGAGCGCCGCGTCGGGCGATGCCGTGCGGTTCCAGGCTTCCTGCAGTGCCTGCTTCGCGAGCTCGTAGTCCCCAAGCTCCAGGTAAGTTCGGCCGAGCAGGGTCCAGCCAGCGGGATCGTCGGGGTTGGCGCCGAGGCGGGCGGCCATTTGCTCGAGCCGCGCGACATCTGCGGGATTTCGACCCCGGACATAGTCGAGCTCGGCGTCGTAGCTAGTGGCCACGAAATAGAGGCCTACAGAGAGCGGAACTATGGCCAGGGGCCACAGAATCGCGGCCGCCGAGCGCGCTCTGCCTTCTCCGCGATTCGCAATCCGCGGCGCGAGCAGAATCGCAACGGCGATTGCGAGCAGGGCGGCCGCGCAGCTCCAGTACAGCGATGCCGTCACTCGAGTTTCTCCATGGGCTGGCGCATCCGGGCGCGCAGCACGCGTGCGAACACGACCCCGCCACCCAGCATGAGCAGCGCCGGCGCCATCCAGAGCAACCAGGTCGAGGGCTTCCACGGCGGCAGGAAATTGATGAAGTCACCATAGCGCGAAGCAAGGTACTCGCGAATCTCGCCGTTCGAACGACCTTCGGCCATCATCGAGCGCACCTCGCGGCGCAAGTCGGCGGCGATCACCGACGGCGATTCCGCGATCGACTGGTTCTGGCATTGCATGCAGCGGATCGTATGAATGAGATCGCGGTAGCGGGCGTCGAGCTCGGGGTCTGCGAATCCCTCAACGCTGTCGACCTGCGCCGAAGCTCCGCTTACGGCCAGCAACATCAGCGCCGGCAACCAGCGCATCAGTCGACCGCGCACTCAGCCTCCATGGCGGGGGCCATCTTCCCGGCCCAGATTTCGGGTGTGAGCGGGCCGAAATGCTTCACGAGAATCGTGCCTTCCGGATTGATCAGAAACGTCTCCGGATAACCGTAGACGCCGTAGGCGATCGCGACGTCCCCGACTTCGTCGACAGCCGATGCGACAAAGGGATCGCCGACCTCATTGAGCCAGGCCAGCGCCTTGTCGCGATCGTCGTCCCAATTGATGCCGTAGATCGGAACGCCGATCCTCGCCAGCTCGAGCAGGAAGGGGTGCTCCTCGCGGCAGGGCGCGCACCAGCTATTCCAGACGTTGAGAAGCACCGTGCGGCCGGCGAAGTCGGCGCGACTCACGCGCCGCGAGGGATCGGCAAGGTCAGGCAGGCTGAACTCGGGCGCGGCCTGGCAGACGAGCGGCGACTCATTGTAGGCAGGATCGAGCTGCAAGCCGCGAAAGAAAAATGCCGCGAGCACCGCGAGCACCGCAGCCGGAATGGCGTAGCGCCACGCTTTCGTCCGCTCCATGCTCACCGGCCGCCCTCCTCCAGCGGCACGCCGACAGCCGGCTTCACGCCTGCACGCAGCTCTTTCGGGCGCATATAGCGTGAGTCAGTCGCGGCGAGCAGGCCGCCGAGCGCCATGATGACGCAGGCTATCCAGATGAAGCGGACCAGCGGCTTGTAACGGGCGTGGACGGCCCAGGCGCCGTCGCCAACGGAATCGCTCAGGGCGATCAGCACATCGCGAAACGCAGTGGCATCGATTGCCGATTCCGTCATCACCACTTCTCGGACTGGATAGTCGCGGCGCTGCGGCCGGAGCGCCGCGACATATCTGCCGTCCTTCCGGACTTCGAACTCGGCTTCGTCGGCCGTGAAGTTCTGACCCTCGATTTGGCGCAAATCGCGGAATTCGAGCTCGTAGCCCGCGAGCTGCCAGCGCTGACCGACCCGGGCAGCGACGTCCTGCTCCACGCTGTAACCCGAGGTCACGGTCGCGGCGATGATGAACAGGCCGACGCCCAGATGTGCGATGCACATGCCCCATTGCGCGCGCGTGAGCCGAACGGCGTCCGAATTCAAGGCGCGGCCGAGCGGCATGACGAGGGAACTCAAGGCTACCCAGATACCGGCCGCGAGCCCGACGACGGTCATGAAACTATTCGTGCCGAAGAAAATAAATGGCAAGACGAGCGCCAGCGCAACTGACAAGACGAGCGGCCAGAGTAATTGCCGCAAGAGCACCATGCCGCTCATCTTCTGCCAGGCCGCGTGCATGCCGTAGCCGAGCAGCGCGCCGAGCGGCAGCATCGGCAGCAGGAAAACGAAGTTGAAGTACGGCTCGCCGATCGAGACTTCGGGGAGATTGAGCGCGTCGATGAAGAGCGGGTACAGCGTGCCGAGCAGAATCAGGACGGTTGCCACGACGAGCAGGACGTTATTCGCAAGCAGGAAGCTCTCGCGCGATACCGGGTGAAATCCGCCCTCGGATTCCAGGCTCGCGGCGCGGAATGCGTAGAGCACGAAGGCGCCGCCGGAAATCAGCAGCAGCAATCCGAGTATGAACAGCCCTCGCGCCGGATCATTGGCAAAAGAATGAATCGACTGGATCACGCCCGAGCGGACGAGAAAGGTGCCGAGCAGGCTCAGCGTGAATGCCGAGATGGCGAGCAGGACAGTCCAGCTCTTGAAGATTCCGCGTCGTTCGGTCACGGCGAGCGAGTGCACCAGCGCCGTTGCCATGAGCCAGGGCAAGAACGAAGCGTTCTCGACGGGATCCCAGAACCACCAGCCGCCCCAGCCGACCTCGTAATACGCCCACCAGCTGCCGAGCGCGATGCCGCAGGTCAGGAACAGCCAGGCGCCGATCGTCCAGGGTCGTGTCCAACGTGCCCAGTTGCGGTCGAGCCGCCCGGCCAGCAGTGCCGCGACGGCGAACGCGAATGGCACAGCCATGCCGACGTAGCCCAGGTAGAGCATCGGTGGATGTATCACCATGCCCGGGTCCTGCAGCAGCGGATTCAGGTCGACGCCATCGACGGGGTATGGCAACAGCCGCGTGAAGGGATTCGACGTCAGCAGCGTGAACAGCAGGATTCCCGCGCTGACGATGCCGAGCACGCCGAGGACGCGGCTGGTGAATTCGAGCGGCTGGCTGCGACTGGCAAAAGCGACCGCCAGCGTCCACGACGCGAGCATCAGCGACCACAGCAGCAGCGAGCCCTCGTGGCCGCCCCAGACCGCCGTAAACTTGTATACCGTCGGCAAGACCGAGTTTGAATTCTGCGCGACGAAAAGAACGCTGAAATCATCGGTGAGAAACGCATAGGCCAGGATGGCGAAGGCGAGCCCGACAAACACAAACTGACCCGCGGCCGCCGGTCGTGCGAGAAGCATGAGATCGGTCCGGCCCGTGAAGCTGCCGGCCAGCGGCAAGGCGGCCTGGCACAGAGACAGGCAGACGGCGAGGACGAGAGCGAATTGTCCGAGCTCGGGAATCACTCTTCCGCCCAAGCCTCGGAACCAGCGAGCGACTCCAGGACCTCGGGGGCCGTGTAGTTCTCGTCGTGCTTGGCAAGGATCGTGTCGGCGACAAAGCGGCCGTCAGCGGCGAGCGTGCCGTGCGCGACGACGCCCTTCCCCTCCTGGAAAAGGTTCGGGAAAGTCTTGTTGTACTCGACCTCGACCTCGCTCTTGAGATCGGTAACCAGGAAACGGGCCGTCAATGTGCCGGTGACACGTTCGAAGCTGCCTTCGACGACTAGCCCGCCGAGGCGGAATCGGCGTTCGACGGGAGCCTCGCCAGCCAGCACCTGCGAGGGACTGTAGTAATAGAGCAGGTTCGTTTTGAACGCCTTGTACGCCAATCCAGCTGCCGCGACCATGGCCAGTCCAACGGCACCGATGAAAATCATCCGCTGATGTCGTGCCCTCATGCCCTATTCGCCCTCCAACTGACTGACCTTCGGCCGGCGCGCCGGTTCATCGGCAGCCGTCTCGCGGGCGGCTCGGCGCAAGTTGCGTCGAAGCATGGCGCCCGCCGACCAGAGGTTCCATAGCAGTATCGCCAGTGTAATGCCGTAGGCCGTCCAGACGTAGGAACCGTGCCCTCCCATGGCAAGAAACTCACTCATGACGCGGCTCCCTCAACGAGCTCCCGCAGCCAGCGCGCCCCGCTCTCTCGCTCAACGATCCCGGCCTGCAGGCGCCGGAACAGCAGGCCGTAGAACAGCAAAGTGAACCCGCCCACCATGATGAGGAATGGCACGAGCATCTCAGGGTCCATCGCCGGATCGTCGAGCTGCATGACCGTCGCAGTCTGGTGCAAAGAGTTCCACCAATCCACGGAGAAGTGAATGATCGGAACGTTCACGACGCCGACCACCGCGAGGATGGCGCTAACGCGATCAGCCTTGTCGCGATCGTCGAAGGCCGCCCGCAATGCCAGATAGCCGAGAAACAGAAACAGGAGCAACAACTCGAACATGATCCGCGGGTCGCCCCACTCCCAATAAGTGCCCCAGGTCGGACGACCCCAGATCGCACCCGTAATGAGTGCGCCAAAAGTGAAGGTCGCGCCAATCGGTGCCGCGCCGACGGCAACGGCATGCGCGAGCTTGATGCGCCAGATGAATCCAATGCCGGCCGCAATCCCCATCAGGGTGTAGGCCATCATCCCTATATAGGCTGTTTGCGGGTGGATGTAGATGATCCGGTAGACCTCGCCCTGCACAGCGTCGGTCGGGGCGATCGCGAGGCCCCAATAGGCTCCGATCGCGATCGCGAGCACACCGCAGATCAGCAGCCACGGCACGCAGGCGCCGGCAAATCCGTACACCCAGGGCGGGGATCCGAATCGGTGGAACCAGACCGGCAGCTTCATCTGACCCTCGGGCTACTCAAGTGCGGCCCGCAGCGCCGCGGCGATCGCGACGGGCCCCAGGCTCACGGCCACGATGGCCAGCGAGGCGTTGAAGTATAGCGGCCCGGCGGCGGACTCCGCGTCGAGCGCCAGCACGGTGGCGCGTGCGCCGAAGATCAGCGCGGGGCTGACGAGCGGCAGCACGAGCAGACCGATGATCGCCGTGGCTCCGCGAAGGTTCACGGTCAACGCAGCACCAATGGCGACGAGCACTGTCAGTACCGGCGTTGCGATCAGGAGGCTCAGCGCCAGCATCGCCGTGGCACCGGGCGTCAGCCGATAGCTCAAGCCCACGAGCGGAACCAGTATGACCAGCGGCAATGCACTCACGAGCCAATGCGCCGCCAGCTTGCCGTAGACAACGCTGAGCAGCGGGGCCGGACCCAGCATGAGCTGCTCGAGGCTGCCGTCCTCGATGTCATTGAGGAACAGGCGATCGAGTCCCATCAGCGAGGCCAGCAGCGCCCCCATCCAGATGACACCGATGCCGAGACTCTGCAGCCCGAAAAGCTCCGACTCTCCCGGCGTCATCGCCAGCCGCTCCGGCGACAGCGCGAGCGGAAACAGGGCACTCACGGCAATGAAGAACAGCAGCGGATGCGACCACTCGCTGATGCGGCGAAAAGCGACTTTGAGATCGCGACGCAGAACCAGCAGAAATGTCTGGAGCGGCATTCGTCAGAGCTCCAGCAGCAGGCATCCGGGGCGCCGAAGTTCGTCGGCCCGGTGAGTTGCCACTATCGCGATGCCGCCTCCGGCCAGGTGACTGTCGAGCCAGCGCCCCAGCAATTCCCGTCCCGGACGGTCCAGGTTCGTGAGCGGCTCGTCGAGCAGCCAGAGGCGTGAGCTGCTTGAAGAGAGGTACGCCAGCGCGACACGTCGCTTCTGACCCGCCGACAACTGGCGGACGCTGCGCTGCGCAGCCAGCGCGAGCCCGAGCTCGGCGATGAGTTCGTCAACTGGACGAGATATTCCGCGTAAGCTATTTATAAATTGGATATTTTCTGCGACGGTTAAGTCCTTCTTCAGGCCGTCGAGATGGCCGAGGTAAGCGATCGTTGGACCTGCATCGCCGGTGTGGTCCGGTGCCGTGCCGCCGCTGAACACGATCCGACCCTGGGTGGTCGGCGCGAAGCCGGCGATCGCGCGCAGCAGGCTCGTCTTGCCGCTCCCGTTTGGCCCCATCAGCAGGGCGAGCTGCCCGCCGCGCAGCGAGAGGCTGAGCCCGGCGATGAGGTCTCGCCCACCACGGCTTAAGCCCACGTCGGTTAGCTCGAGGGAAATGCTGGAGTCGATCACCGGGTTGTCCCGCTTCGTTGGCGGCGAATTGTGCCCGAGCCCATTCGCAATAGAAACGCGCCTGGGTCACAAATCCATTTCAAAACAATGAGTAACAAACTGTTCCGCGAATGATGTTTACATAACTAATCAGCTTCGCATAGACTCCGCGGTGCCGAGTCGGATTCTACTTAACAACAACAAACGACTGAAAACTGTGAAGAATCAACAGCCGGCCGCAGTGCTGCGCGAGCTGTCGCCCGCACGGATATTTGCGCGACCAACGGCGGATGCGCTCTGGCTCGGGCCGGCACAAGAGTCGGCCCTGAGCCAGCTTGTTCTGAACACACCGCTCAGGGCCCTGGTCGGTCCCCAATCGAGCGGTCGCTCGACCCTGCTTCGCCAGCTCGGCAAATCAACAGAGTCCTGGGTCGTGCTCACCGTTCCAGGGCCGCAACGATTCAAGAACGCGGTGCTCAAGTGCCTGCTCCATTCGGCAGGTCTTGCTGCCGACGGCCTCGACAGCCGCGAAATGCGCCGCATGCTCGACGTCTTCGTTCGCGAGCGGCTGGCACATGGCCAGCGCGTGCTGGTCGTCATCGACGACGCCGACACTTTCGGGCCTGCGGCCTTCGCCGAGGTGCAGCGATTGACCGCGGGCAATGGCGCACGAGGACCTCTGCCTGAGCTCGTGCTCGTGCTCGTGCATCTCGACGAGGGCAGCTCGCCGGCGGCGGATCACCTGCGCGCGCACGCGTCACCCGCGCTCTCCGTGCTTTCCTGGCTCAGCGATCGCGAAGTCGGCTGGTACCTGAATTGGCGGCTCGGCCGTTTCGGACTCGATGAGCTGTTCACTCCGCCCGCCGTCCGCCTGATCGCGCGCTGCACCAGGGGCTCGTTCACGGCAGTCGATCACCTCTGCCAGATCGCCCTGCTCTTGCTGCGCAAGCACAACGAAAATCATGTCGACGTGACGCTCGTTCGTGAGGCGCTCGACGAGCTGCAGCGCCGGCGCGGCACTCTGGCCGTTCGTGCCAGCCGCGCGCCTCAAGGCCAGCTGCTGATCTCGCGCGATGGCGACGTCGTCGGTCGCGTCGAGCTGCGCGACCGGCTGCTGATCGGCCGTAGTGATTTGAACGACCTCTGCCTCGACAGCGACTACCTGAGCCGGCACCACGCGCTGATTCTCAGGTCGGCCTCCGGCTACTCTCTCACCGACCTGAACAGCGAGAACGGCATTCTGCTCAATGGCGAGACAGCGAGCGTGGCGCCGATCAATGACGGCGACGTCATCCGCATCGGACCGTACCGGATCAAGGTCGAGCTCGCCGATCGACTGGCGCGCGCAGGAGCCGAGGTCGTCGACCAGATGCTTGCGGATACAGCGGTCATGCAGGGCGTGGACGACTCGCGCGCTGCCGCGCTGCGCGTAGTCCGCTAGCGAGGTGCGCTCTCGACGGCGCGGCCCTTTGGGCCGCTTGTCTGCCGCGTGCGACGGCGGGCCGCTAAAGCGGCCCTTGTCTTAGAACGTCCAGACGACGGTCGCGCCGAAGCTCACGCCGACGTCCTGAACGAGAACCCGCGCAAAATCACCCTCGATATTCCGCTGCTCGAACTCGCGATCCTCGTCGAGGATATTGTCGAGCGAGAACTCTAGCTGCATGTGGTCGGTCGGGAAGTATTTGTAGACCACGCCGAGTGAATAGAACGGCAGCTCGTAAGCGTCGTCATTGCCTTCCGTGCCGGCATACCAGATGCGCTCGCCGAACGAATTGAAATTCAGATAGGCGCCGTGAATGCCGTTGTCTGAGTCCCAACCCAGCGTCGAGTTGAAAACCCACTCCGAGTGGCCCGTCATTGGCCGCTCGAGGTGTGTCGCGATCGTCGGAACATCCGGATCGAGAAGAACCTCGGACTCGCTGATCGTCATATTGCCCGACAGGAATAATCCGGCCGGCAGGATCATCAGGCCCTCGATCTCGAGGCCTGTCACCTCGCCGCTTTGCGCATTGGCGAAACTAAGGACAATGTCGGAGTCCGGCCCGGCCTGGTTGATCTGCTCGATCGGCGACTCGATGTCCTTGTAGAACAGCGAGATTGTGAAATTGTCGCCTCGACCGTAATAGAACTCTGACCTGATCTCGAAATTCTCGATCGGTGACGAAGTCAGGCTCGGGGCGCCCTTGACGCGTATCCCGAGCTCTGGATCGATGTAGACGACGTCCGCGACCTCGCGCAGATCGGGACGAACGACGGTCTCACCGTAGCTCGCGCGCAGCTGGTAGTCGGCGGAGCCGAGTGCCCCGGTGCCGTTGTAGGTCAGTGCCGCGGAACCGTAGACACTGTCCTCGCGAATCGCCAGCCGCTGGTTGGGATCCATCAGCGCGACCTGGAGGTTGAAGATGCTGACACCGGTATAGTCGAGCAGGTCGAGCGGCAGCACCGCCTGCTGGTAGTCTTCCCAGCGTCCACCGACCATGAACCGCCAGGTGTCCCAGTCGAAATCGATGCTGCCATAGGCAGCGTCGACATTCTGCGCGGCCAGGTAGCTCTCCGTCCCGAAATTCGAGCCGAGCGACAGGTCGAAGCCGTTGCCCACCGTTGCATTGCCGCCCTCGAGCACGTCACCGGGACTGCCGCTCAACAACGACTCCTGCACGCCGATCGCGTTGAGGTTAACGAAATACTGCGAGTACTCGCGGCTCTTGCGGCTGCCCCACCACCCGCCGCTCAGCTGCAGCACCATGTTTTCGAGATCGAGCGGCAGCTTGAGGTCGCCGCCGAAGCTCTCCTGCTCATCGTCGAGCTCGAGGAACTGGAACTGACCTGCCGTAGCGGTCGGCAGTAGACCGGTCGACAGCTGCTGCCCTGTACCCGCGTCGAGCAAGGCGCCGGCCTGAAATGTAGTCGCATTCGGGATGTCGGTTTCGGCCGAGCTGTCGGAATAGATCCAGTCGAACGTGAGGTTCTGCATCCCCCAGCGCTCGAGCGGACGCCCAATGAAATCCAGCGACTCGATGAATGCATGCGAACCGGAAATCTGATTGATCGTCAGATCGCGTTCCTGCAGTCGTGTCACGTAGCTGACGTTCTGGTCGGGGAACTGGTTGTTGGCATCGTAGCCGCGACTGATGCCCGCCTCGTCCTCATCGTTCCGGATGCTGTAGCTGCTCAACTGCACGGAATGATCCGTCGTGAAGTCAACGCCGAGCTGCAGCGAAGAGATCGCCCGCTCCTCGTAGATGGTCCGCTCGACGAAACTGAAGCTCGTCTCCGGATTTCCAACGAGCTCCCGGTACTGGTCAGCGTTCCGCCACTTCTCGTTGTAGGTGCCGTTGAAGAGCACGCCAAACGTCACATCGTCGTCATCGCCGAAGTACCAGGCGTTGCCGAGCGCGAGCTTGAAGCCGACGTCGGGATCGAGGTCCTGATCGCGGATCCGCACGTTGTGGTCCAGGCTGTCGATGAGGCCCTGGTGGATGGACTCTGCCTGGCTCAATGGCGCGACGGGATCGGTGGCGCGCAGGTACGAGAGGATGTTGGAAACACTGATGTCACCCTGGTAGGTATCCATCGCGCTCTGCAATGTCGGCGGCAGCGGAGAGCCCCCGGCCCGAGACGAGAGACCTTCGTCATCGCTCGTCGAATTGAATCCGTAGCCGAAATCGAACGTCGCGACAGGACCGTCGGGCACGTTCTTGGTGCGGATATCGATCATGCCGCCGCCGAATGCCGCCGTGGCTTCGGGCGACGGGGACTTCTGGATCTTGATCGACTGGACCATCGAGGTCGGCAGGATGTCGAGCGGCACGACACTGCGCGTCAGATCCGGCGAAGGCACCGCGGCGCCGTTGACGAGTACGCTCGAGTAGCGCTCGCCAAGGCCGCGCACGTAGACGAACTTGCCATCGACGAGGGTGATGCCGGGCACGCGCCGCAGCGCCGCCGCGATATCCGAGTCGCCGGCGCGAGAAATAACGGCCGCGCCGAGAAAGTCCGCCGACACGGGTGCCTCGAAGCGCTCGAGTGTCAGCGACTCTTGTGCATCCACGAGCCTGCCAAGGACGACCACGGACTCGACAGCGCCCTCAGTCGGCGCAGGGGCCGCATCGTCCTGCGCGGACGCCGAACCGGCGGCGAGTGCCGCCGCAATAGCGAGCGCCAGCGGAGTGCTGCGTTCCCCTTTCCCTGCCTGTGCTTGCATGTCTCTCGAGCTCAGGGAGTCAGCGTGCCGGTGAGGCCAACGGTCCAACCCGCCGGCCAGTCGTCGGAGGCGCTGGCGCCGCCGAGATAGGCCGGCGTCTGGAAGAAGCTACCCAGTGTCGCCGCGGCGAACAGCTGAGTGGCCTGATTGAATACGGAATTGCCCCCGGAGTCGACGAGGCTCGCAGCAGTCTGGTAACCGCGCGTGCCGGTTCCACCGACCACGACGATGCCCGGAATGTTCAATCCGGGAGAGAACGTCGCGTGCGGGACGATGACGTTATTGATGTTGGTGTTCGGAGGCACTGCCGGATTGTTCACAAGCCACGCGGCGAGCTCGGTATTCGTGAACGGCGCGTTGGCCGCATTGGCGATCGACACTCGCAACGGTTCCGAGCACATGATCAGATTGCCGCTCGCCTTGCTGGTGCCGGCCTTCATCGCGGCGATGGTCTGCGGTCCCTCGGTATCCTCGACGCGGAAGCACTCGTTGCTCCCCATCGAGACGTTGTTGGAAGTGATCAGCGAGTTGTAGATCTCGAAGAATGCACCCTCGCGGAAGATCACACCCTCGGAGTCGCCCTTCCCGGACGGACTCGTGCCCTGGTTCTGGTCGATGTTCGACGTCATGCAGGTCATGTTCGAGATGCGGAGCTTGGTTGTCGGCGTGATGCCGTCGCCACGCCCGACCCCCGTGTTGTCCGCCTCGATACAGCGATTGGCGCCCGAGGTATGCAGCACGATCGCGTACTGGATGTCGCCGTTATAGCCTTCGGAGTAGTCGATCGAATCATCGCCGGCATTGACGGCGACGATGTGATCCATGTTGACAGCGCCGCCAAACAGCTCGAAACCATCGTCGAGGGAGGTATAGGTCTCGACATGATGGATCGTCGTGCCGCTGCCGACGGCGTTGAGTGTCAGCGCATTGAGCTCGTTGCCGTCGACGACCTCGTAGCCGGCATACTTGATGACGACATAGGTCAGCACACCCGAGTTTTCCGAGTTGTTGCCGCCGCCGTAGGTAGCCGGACGTCCTTCGGCAGTGACATGGCACCGATGCACATTGTTGGCTGTCGGCAGGAAATCGCTGGCGGGCAGCGGGACGACTGCGCCGGAGCTTCCCGTGAGCGTGCCGTCGTGACACTTGTTGGTCATGCCGTTACCGTTGATCTGCACGCCGCCCCAGAGGCCGCGGCTGTTTTCCGTCGCCGTTGCCAGGATCGCGTCCTCGTCGGCGGTGAATGTGATCGGGGAAGCCGCCGTGCCTTCGGCGAAAATCTGTGATCCCCTCGCAATGCGCACGTAGCTGTCAGGCTGCGAGAACACCATCGTGCTGCCCGCCGCGATCGTGACGCGAGTCCCTTCGCCCTCCTGCGGAATGCGCCGGCCGGTCGCAGCCGTGCTGGCATCGACGTCGTCGCCGATGAACAGGCTGTCCTCGAACACATGGAACTTGCCGCTCGCCAGGGCCGGGAAGGTGATGTCGCTGACCGTGATCGGCCGCGTGTCGCTCACGAAGAGCGAGTTATAGAAACAGTTTCCGTTCGAATCGACGCTGCCCTGGAAGGTCTGGTTTGAAGGCGTCGTGTAGCTTGCGCAGGGATTCGTCGTGCCGCCGCCCCCGCCACCCCCGCCGCCACCGCCGGTGCCGTTAACGGTTGGCGAGAGGACGATGTCGCCGCTTTCACAGGCGCCCAGGGCGGCCACGAGCGTCGACAGGGCAAGAATGCGGATGGTTTTCATGGGGACATGTCTCCGGAACACCTGATTCAGGGTGAGGGACATTAGTCGCCGTTCTTTGAAGTTCTATGTCTTCCAGGTTACGAAAACATTTCAGAAACACCGCGAGGCACCGACTACGGGCAGCAGCTGCTGCGCTAGTCCGCGCGCAAGCGGTAGCCGAAGCCGCGAACGGTCTGGATCAGCTCCTGGCAGCCGTAGCGCTCGAGTTGCTGGCGCAAGCGGCGAACGTGGACGTCGACGGTCCTGTGGCCGGCCCGAACATGACTGGACCAGGCTCGACTCAATAGTTCGTCGCGACTGAAGACACGGCCCTGGTTTTCCAACAGAAAGGCCAGCAGGCGAAATTCCGTTGGAGCGAGACTCAGAGCCTCATCGCAAACCGACACCTTGTGTTTGCCGCGGTCGAGCACGATCGGTCCGGCGGTCAGTCGCTGCTCCGTAGGCGGAGATTGCGGCCGGCCCAGGCAGGCGTTGACGCGCACGAGCAGTTCGTCACCTTGCAGAGGTACGCCCACGCAGTCGTCGGCGCCGTACTCGAGCGAGCGGATGGCGACCGAATAGTCCGGGCGGTCCGAGAGAACGATGACCCGGAGACTGTGCGCTGTACCGTTCTGCTTGAGCCATCGCAGCGATTCCGCAGGCTGCTTCAGGGCGCGCCAGGCGATCAGCGCGAGATCGGGATTGCCAAGCTCGAACAGGCTGAGCTGTCCGGCCTCGGACAGCTCAACGTCGGCGGTCGCCAGCAGGGCGCGGATGTCGCGACGAACGGCGCCATCCGGGTGTACGAGCAGCAGGGATTTGCTCATCAGCGGTCGTTTCGCACTCCGGGCAGGGAGTGCAACACCGCTTCTTTGCAAAAGCTTTAAGAAAAGATGACGGATCTGTTACAGGAGGTAGCTGGTGCCCAGGGCCGGACTCGAACCGGCACGGCCAAAAAATCGGCCAGCGGATTTTAAGCCTAGTCGCCCTCCCCTATGCGTTGCTACGCGCAGCCATGCTTAGCCCGTAACGTACTAGTAAGGCACTGATTCGATTAATCTTTTGTCCGATGCACAGCTATGCTTTGGTATGTGCTTCTCGTAAGCTCCAGCGCTGTAAACACGCTGTAAGGAGTTGCGACATGGCACAAAGGGAAGCACTCGATGATGACAAGGTGCGGAGGTTCAGTGGTGGCAATCGATACGAGTCAGGCAAGCGCAAGGGCGAGCTGAAGGATTACGACGTGCTGTGGGACACGGAGCTGCCTGGCTTCGGCATCCGCTATTCAACCAAGAGCAAGACAAAGACTTTCATATTCCAGCACCGTGTCGCAGGCGTGATGACCGACACCGTGGTCACAATCGGGCGGTTCGGCAAAAAGCTCCAAGTCGGCAACAAGACGGTAATGCTGGACGTCACTCGCGCCCGCGCCGAAGCCATCAGGTACCGCGACTTGATGGCAGACGGGAAGAATCCCAACGTCGAGCGGAAAGAGCACTTGGCCGAGGTTGTTCGTCAGGACTCCATCAAGAAGGCCCAGCGCACGACGCTGAGAGAAGTTCTCCAACACTTCCTCGAGCATCACCGGACCAAGCACGGCCCGCTCCGTCCTGCCACTCAGTCCGACTATCGTCGCCATTGCGAAAAGAACTTGACTACGTGGCTCGATGAGCCTATCGCTGATGTGTCTTGGCAGATGTGTCTCGACAAGCACAAGGCCATCACAGACCGCGGAGCGCCGATCCAAGCCAACTTGTGTCTCGACTATTTCAGAGCGCTCTGGAACCACGGCAAGAAGATGAACCGTGACAAGAATGGCAGAAGCTCCGCATTCGTGGAGAACCCGGTGACGCTCATGTACGAACTGCGCAAGCGCAATCCGGAGAAGGCACGCGAGGATCGTGTACCGCTCGAAAAGATCGGTGCGGTTTGGAACAGGCTGCGCGAGCTTGCTTCTGATCCAAAGCACAGCGCCGCAGCGGATTGGGCGTGCCTGATCTTGACCACAGGTCTACGTGCTCGTGAGTCGGCCACGCTGGAGTGGCCGAACGTCGATCTAGACGCCAAGACCATGACCTTCGCCTCCGAGCTGACCAAGACTCACGCGAAGCTGACGCTGCCGATCAGCGCGTCATTGCACGACATTCTCTCCGCACGGAAGCCAAAGGATGCGACGGGATACGTGTTCGCGTATCCGTCCAAACGTGGGCACATCTGGCCCGACACCTCGACGGCGACTTGGGATGAAATTTCGAGGATCGCTGGTACCCCGACCGGTCGGCACTCCCTTCGTCGGACGTGCGAGGACATTGCGGTTGAGTGCAAGATCGACAGCGACGTGCGGCGCATGGTGCTCAATCACGTTGGACATGATGTCCATAGCCGCCACTACTCAAACAACCGTAGGGCGCTGCCTGCCGCGATCGAGGCCATCGCGGCATGGGTAACGATGCAAGGCAAAATCGCAGCAGGTGCCAACGTGGTCTCGCTGCCCCTGCCTGCTCAGCGAGAAACAGGCTAGCCCCGCTGGGAATTATCCAACACGCCGCGAAAAGGTGTGTTAACGTCCCCCACCTCGCAGCCACCCGCAATCGTGCGGCGAAATAGAGTCCTCAGAGACTCCGGCGGTCAATGAAACCTCTAAGGAGGAATCATGTCTGCCGTAATTCCGAACCCGAACGATAACGACGGGTATCTCAATACCGAAGACGCAGCCGCGTTCATCGGTCTCAAGCCGGGCACGCTCCAAAGCTGGCGCACCCGTGACCGGAGAGGTCCGCGCAAACTTGATGGGCCGCCTTACGTGATGCTTGGCAACAAGCTAGTCGTGTACAAGAAAAGCGACCTGATCGCTTGGGTTGAAAGCCACCGCTATCGAGTGGCACCCGCCCAGCCCGGCGCACAGCCGTTCCCCTGGCAACAGACGTAACGTCCGCGCCGCACGTCAATGAGCGTGCGGTGTACGCCGTTTCATCTGCGACCTGTTCAGCCCAGTGGGAGCGAACACATGATTTGGATAGATGGGAAAGCGGCAGGTGTCCATCACACCGCCTGCCGCTTGAGAGCAGTACACATCACAAGCACCGCCAAGGTGGCAGGAGAACCGCCATGGCGATGATCCCCAGCTTAGGAGAGGCGCTGAGAGGTCAGCAAGACAACAGCTATGACTGGCCGCCCGGTGTCGCTGGTGAAGTCGCCGGATTTATCTATCAGAACGCGCCTCGCCCGGTGCGAGCGGTTGCAATCGTCGGCGCTCTCGGATTCTTAGCAGGCATTTGCGGACGACAGTGGCAAGTCTCCGATTCCGGTCTCAACGGGTACATGATCCTCGTAGCTCGCAGTGCAATCGGCAAGGAAGCCATGACTAGCGGTGTAGCGGCGCTTCATAACGCTGTTAGCCGAAAAGCACTTATCCCGTCCTTCGTAGAATTCAGCGATATGGCGTCCGGGCCTGCGCTGACGAAGGCAGTCGCCGCAAATCCTTGCTTCGTTCATGTGATGAGCGAGTTCGGAGAGACTTTGAGGGCAATGGCGAATGACAGTCCGACGGGACCAATGAGCGGTCTGCGAAAAGTGATGATGCGACTTCACTCCAAGTCGGGTGCGCAAGATGTGGCGGGCGGCATCCGCTACTCCAACCAGGACAACAATGTCGAGGCTATCGGCGGCGCGGCATACAGCATGATCGGTGAGACAACGCCTGCGAACTTCTACGAAGGGATCAACAGCGACCTCCTGACGAACGGGTTCATGTCGCGCCTGACGATCATTGAGTACGACGGGAAAAGACCGCCGAAGAACCCGTCGCGGTTAGGCCACCCATCCGACGACCTCATCAATCAGCTCGTTCCAATCGCTGTCCACGCTCAGGCGCTACTCAGCCGAAACGAATTCATCAACGTCGAGCTTTCACCGAGCGCGAAAGCAAGCTTCGATGACTTCGAGGCGCTTTGTGATCAAGAGATCGACGATGCTGGCGACAACGAATCGCTCCGGCAGATGTACAACCGCGGAGCGTTAAAGGCGCTGCGCATCGCTAGCCTCCTAGCTGTCGCAGAGAACTATCTACAACCGGTCATCGCAGTAACACAGGCCGACTGGGCAATAGGCATCATCCAGCGCGACATTGGAATGTTCCACGACCGCCTGCAGAGCGGGGATATTGGCAATGATGACCGCACGCGCCAGCAAAAGCTGAAGGCGATCATTTACGAGGCGATCATCAGCGGCGTGCCGAACGGCTACCGGGTTCCTCGCGGCATGCTGACGAACGGAGTCGTGCCGTACAGCGTCTTGCAGAAACGGGCGTACCAGATTTCCGCCTTCACGGCTCCCAAAGCTGGAGCTAACGCGATGCTCAAGCAGACCATCCAAGCTCTCGTTGACGGCGGCTACATCACCGAGTTGTTTGCGAAAGATGTCGTTGAGCAGTACCAGTTCCGAGGGAAGTGCTACCGCATCGCCCGTCCGCTGGACGAATTCCATTGAACTGACCACATGCGCGAGTAATGCGCGTTAATACGGCGAGATTACCGCTGGAAGCCGTGAGCAGCTTGGGGTTTACAAGGAAAAATAATAAATAATCTCTACTACTCTATTGGCTCTTACTCGGTACTGGCGACGAATGAATCTTCGCTCGGGGTACCCCGGCCAACACGGGAGCAAGGGAGTAACCGAGATTATTGATTACTGCATTATTCCTTGCGGTTGCTGGGTTTCACCCCGATTTTGCGGTAATCAAATAATCTCGCCAGTGGCACAGGATGTTCGTTCCGCGTCGCTGCTAGCACAATCGCCGCGCGGTGCTTGGCACTGAGCGCGAGGGTAGCGCTCCAGGTGTCCACCAGCCAGCCTATAGCTAGTAGATCGCGTTAGACGCCCGTTACCTCGTGATCGTGATAGCACCATCCGGGCGAAAAGACCCAACGCGCATGGCGTCGACTTCCCTCGGGCTGTAGCACGCCCTCCGCACGCAGTCCGTTGAGCACGGCGCCAGCGAGTGCATCGTTATTTTCAAGCTGCTTCCGAACAGCGCTTCTAGTCGTGCGTTTGTTCAAGAAAACCGTGGTCATTATTTGAATTAGACGCTTCTCCAGTTCCGCACGATCGAATGGGAACGCGTCGCTAATGAGCTGATATGAAAGCCGGTTCGCGGTGCGCATGGCAGATGATTTGCTGGTGAGAATCCTGAGCAGAACAGCTTTCAACGTTTCGCGTGATGTGTACTCAGCACGTTCGGAATAGCCCAAGTCTGCACCACC
>Ga0315912_10000555_pt1 | contig 64469 bp, 55 predicted proteins | sample VfabasoilMG_FD_204469 | JGI IMG/M metagenome (GOLD analysis project Ga0315912, IMG submission 204469) | Garden soil microbial communities collected in Santa Monica, California, United States - V. faba soil | ecosystem: Environmental > Terrestrial > Soil > Garden | place: USA: California...
CCCCGGGCACATCCTCGAACGCCGTCGAGACGGCGATCTTCCAGCCATCCGGCGTGCTCACGAAGAACCGCTCGGAGAGCCCCGCCTGCTCCGTGGCCCCGTAGCGCACGCGATAGCGGTACGTGCCGTAGACGAGCCCGTCGCGCACGGGGGTCAGCTTCAGGTCGAGCCCCTCGAAGTGATCGGGCCAGGCGCTGCCGGTGCCGGCGGCGAGGGACTCGTAGCCGAGCGTGAACCCCGACGAGCCGGTGCGCGCGAGCTGCGGCGACTGGAGGTAGCACGCCAGGTAGTCGGTGCGGTCCTTGCGGCGGATCGCGTCGAGGTTGCGCTCGAACACGCCGCGCGCCGCCGCGAGGTCTTCGGACGTTCCCGCTCGCACGGGGCATGGCGACAAGCCACCGCACAACACCACAAGCCACAACGCGGCGCGCACGATGCCCGCGCGCATGGTCCCAGCACGCATGTCGCGACCCTCCCCGCCCACTCCTGATCGTCCCGCGGTGTGGTGCGCGGGCCGCGTCGTCATTCGCGCCGCAGCAGCACCAGCGTGACGTCGTCCGCCCGGTGTTCCCCGGCGGCGAACGCGTCGATGTCCGAGATGACCTTGTCGCCGGCGCGGACCAGGTCCTTCTCGGCCGCGGCGGCGATCATCGTCTCGCGCACCCGCTCCCAGTCGAAGAACTCGGTGCCGCGCTGGGCTTCGGGGATGCCGTCGCTGAACACCGCCATGGTCTCGCCATGCTCCAGCACGGTCGAGCCCTCGGTCCACGGGAAGTCCGGCAGCATCGCCACCGGGATCCCGGTGGCCTCGAGCTTGCGCACGGCCTTGCCCTGCATGATGTGCGCGTCAGGATGCCCGGCATTCACGTAACGCAGGTGGCCGTTCTCGGGTTCCAGCCAGCCCACGAACATGGTCACGAACGCGCGCGAATCCGAGCCGCGGCCGAGGATCTTGTTGAGCCGGCGCACCACATCCAGCGGGCCTGAACAGGTGTCGTAGAGCACGCGCGCGGTGGAGAGCGTGCTCGACATGAGCAGCGCAGCCCCCATGCCCTTGCCCGAGACGTCGCCCACCAGCAGCACCACCGTGCCGTCGTCGCGGACGTGGAAGTCGAACAGGTCGCCGCCCACCTCATGGCAGGTCTCGAGGCGTGCGTGGCACGCCCAGCCCGGCAGCTCGGGGGGCTCGGGCAGGAGATTGCGCTGGATGCGCGTGGCCGTGGCCAGTTCCTGCGCCAGCCGCTGGCGCACCTGCTCGGCCTCGAGCAGGCGTGCGTTCGTGATCTTCACCGCCGCCATGTTGCCGAGCAGCGTGAGCAGCTCCAGCTCCGGCTGGCCGTAGAGCACGCTCGGGTCGGTGCTGTCCACGTACAGGATGCCCAGCACCGCCTCGTTGTCGAACAACGGCACCGCCATGGCGGAATGGATCGCCTGCGCGATGATGCTGTGCTGCCCCAGGAACCGCGGGTCGTGCGTGGCGTCGGCGGTGATGATCGCGGTGTTCTCGGCCAGCACGGCGCGCGTGATGCTCTGCGAGAGCGCCAGCGGCTCGCTCGGGCGGCCGCCGCGGTAGCGCGCGGCGACCTGCGTGAGCTCGCCCGAGCCGGGATCGCGCAGCAGCACGACCATGCGGCTCGCGCGCACCGCCTTCTCGATGAACCCGAGTGCGGCCTCGCACGTCTCGTTGAGCGGGCGGGGCAGGACCAGCAACTGCCCGGCCTCGGCCAGCAGGTGCAGCACGCGCGACGCACTGCCCTCGGCCGAGTGGGACGGCCGCTCGAGCAGCTCGCGCACGTTGAGCCGGATGGACGACCCCACGTTCTCGGACGTGGTGAACCGCTGCGACGAAGGCTGTTGCGAATCGGTCACCGCCACCTGCACCTGGCCCACTTCGAGGCGGTCGCCGGCGACGATCGGCAGCGGGGTCGAGGCCTCGCGGCCATTCACGCGTGTGCCATTGCGGCTGCCGAGGTCGCGGATCGTCCATTTGCCGCCCTGCTCGACCAGCTCGGCGTGTTCCTTGGAGACCGTGGCGTCGAGGATCTGGACGGTATTGCCCGAGCCGCGGCCGATGCGGGCGGGCGAGTTCGTGAGCGGCCAATGGCGCGTCTCGCCCTGGAGCGTGGAGGTGAGGCGTAGGGTCATGCGCATGAGCGTACGCGGCCGGGACCCGGCCGCGCCAGCTTGCCGCGCGGGATCCGTGTGCTCTCCGAGGCCGGCCCTTCGGTCGCGAGGCGGGCGACCCGGCGGGGCGATCGCCACACGCCCCGGCTCGCGAGCGGGGGCACCACCGCGGCCATTCTGCTGCACGAACGCGGCCATCCGACCGGTGCCCCCCTGCCCTTCCAACCTCCGGACTGCGAGCGCCGTCTCAGCCTCCATACGCGACCGCCCGTCCGCGGCCACCGCCTGAGGAGGCACCCATGTCGTCACCCCACACACCTCTTTCGCCGTCCGGACCGCTCGTGAATCGCGCGCTGTTGGTGCTGGGCGTGTTCACGTTCGCATCGTGGACGCTGATCGCCGCGCTGCTGCTGTCGTGGGCACCCGCCCGGGCCGCCGCAAAGCGCACCGTGGCGCGCGTCGCCTCCACCTGGTCGCGCACGCATGGGCCGGCGTCCGCCTGCACCGAAGCCCCCACGGCCGCGCCGCTCGAGGCCGAGAACGCAGCCCGGGCCGCCATGGCCTCGTTCGCCTACGGCGACGAGAGCGGTGAGGACGGCGACGAGTTCTCGTGGTCGCTCGCCAGTGGCGAGCCCGATTCCTATGGGAACACGCGCACGGCGCGCTTCCGGTTCCGCTTGGACGGCGAGGACTACGTGGTGCGTGACGCCGCGCTCGTGGCGGAGGCCGATCGCGTGGTCGAGCCGATGCGCGAGATCGGCCAGGAGATGGGTGTCCTGGGCGGCGAGATGGGCCGCCACGGTGCAGCCATGGGCCGGCTGGGAGGCAGGATGGGTGCGCTGGGTGCGCGGATGGCGGCGCTCGAGACGAGACTCGCCACGCGCTCGGCTTCTCGCGAGGAGCGCGACGCGGCACGTGCACGGCTCGACGCGATGCGCAGCGAGGTGTCGAGGCTCCACGACGAGCTGTCCGCGAAGCAGTCCGTGCATGCGGACCGGCAGCGCGAGCTGTCGCGGCGCATGTCCGAACTGTCGGCGCGCCAGCGCGAGGTGTCACGCGAAGTGCGCGAGCAGCTGCGCGAGATCGCCCGCCGGGCGCTGCGCGAGGGAAAGGCGGAGCGGCCGCACGCGAACGCGTGAGGCGCACTGGGGAGCGTGCCTGATCCGGCGCTCCGCCCCGTCACACGGAACGGGCGGCAGCCACGAGCTGCCGCCCGTTCTCATTCGAACGCACGGACGCGCACGCGGCTCGTGCCCTCGGGATGCCGAGCGGAGCGCGGTCGGCTACGATGCGCTCATGTCCCTCGACCGGTGGAAACAGGTGGACCGCTATCTCGGTGAAGCGCTCGTGCCCGAGACCGACGCCCTGCGAGACGCGGTGGCCGCGAGTGACGCCGCCGGATTGCCCGCCATCCAGGTGGCGCCGAACCAGGGCCGCATGCTCGAACTGTTCGCGCGCATGCTGGGGGCCAAGCGGATCCTCGAGCTGGGCACGCTCGGCGGCTACAGCACGCTGTGGCTCGCGCGCGGGCTGGCCCCGGGCGGCCGCGTGGTGACGGTCGAGGCCGACCCGCATCACGCCACGGTGGCGCGTGCGACGTTCGCGCGCGCCGGGCTCGGCGACACTGTGGAGCTGCGCGAGGGCACGGCGCTCGACGTGCTCGCGAAGCTTTCGGCCGAGGGGGGCGAGCCGTTCGACCTGGTGTTCATCGATGCTGACAAGCCCAACATGCCCGATTACTTCACGTGGGCGATGCGGCTCACGCACCCCGGCTCGCTCATCGTCGCGGACAACGTCGTGCGCGAGGGCGAGGTGGCCGACGCGGCCAGCGCGGACCCGTCCGTGCGAGGCGTTCGGCGCATGAACGAATTGATCGCGGCCGAACCGCGTGTGAGCGCCACCGCGATCCAGACCGTGGGGAGCAAGGGCTACGACGGGTTCGCGCTGATCCTCGTCGAGCGCTGACCGCTCGCCGCGGCTGCGCAGGTCTTCAGCGCGATCCGGTATGCCCGAACCCGCCCGCGCCGCGGGTGGTCGCACTCAACTCGCCGACCTCCTCCCACGCCACGCGGGGCACCCGCTGCAGCACGAACTGCGCGATGCGCGCGCCGCGTTCCACCACGAACGGCTCCGCGCCCAGGTTCTGGAGGATCACGCGCACCTCGCCTCGATAGTCGGAGTCGATCGTCGCGGGGCTGTTGGGCAGCGTGAGGCCGTGCCGCGCGGCGAGCCCGGAGCGGGGGCGCACCTGCATCTCGAACCCTTCCGGCACTTCGATCACGAGGCCGGTGGGCACGAGTGCGATCGCTCCCGGCGCGAGCGTGAGCGGAGCGTCCACCGCCGCGCGCACGTCCATTCCGGCGGAACCCGGCGTCTCGTAGGCCGGCAGCGGCAGGTCGCCCGCGTGCGGAAGGCGCTGGATGCGGACGGTGGTCATGGGTTCGTGCATGCGTGCAGCGTAGTGCAGCGCGCTCCGCGCCGCACGACGCCCCGCGCTCAGGCTCGCCGAGATGTCGGCGTCTTCGCGTTCTTCGTCGTCCGTGCCTCGGTCAGCTGTCGCGCCTCGATCCCGGATCCGGCGTTCTCGGGCCGCGAGATGACGAGAGGATTGCGGGCGATGTAGAGCCCGGCCTGCAGCCGGTCCTGGAGACCCAGTTTGTCCAGGATGTGGCCGACGTGCTTCTTCACCGTGGGCTCGCTGATGTCGAGCGCGGTGGAGATCTCCTTGTTCGAGAGTCCCTCGGCGAGCAAGGCCGCTACATCCAACTCACGCCCGGAGAGCGGCTCGCCCGTTCCCCTGCCCGGCGCCCCGCCGATCTCACCCACCGGCACGATGCCCGCCGTGGTCTGCGGGTCGAACCAGGACTGCCCCGCCGCGACGGCGCGAATGCCGCGGAACAGGTCCTCGGGATCCGCGTTGCGACGCAGAGTGGCGCGCGCGCCCTGCGCCGCCGCGAGCGCCAGGCAGTCCGTGCCCAGTTCGCAGAAGGCGATGGGCTGCTCGGTGCCGCGCAGCCGCGTCGGCGGGTTCAACACCATGCAGTTGTGGGTGCCGCGGTCGGACATCGCCATGATCTTGATTCCCGGGATCTGCTGGCGGAGGTACGGGACGGCCGCTCCGGCTTCCTGCCCCGGGAGGTTCATCGTGAACACGAGCACGTCCGGCTTGAGCGCTCGGCACTGGACGACGACGTCGTCCAGCGTCGCGGCCTCGCCGACGACGATGAAATCGCTCTCGTTCTCCAAAAGTCCCACCAGGCCGCCGCGGTCGATGGCGTGGTGGTCGGCGACGACGATGCGGATCAACGGCGCAGCCGACTTCGTATCGCGCCGGATCGGCGTCTTCGGCTTCAGGGGTCGACGTTCGGGCACGGAGGGCTCCTCGGGTCCAGGGCCGCCTACAGCTATAAGACTACCTGTTCGAGCCCGTCCGTTCGAGTGGCAGGCATGGTCCGAAAGTAGCAGTCGGGTCCCTCCCACCGTCCCATAGATGCCAAAGGCGTATCGGGCGATTCTGATATCGGACACAGAGAGGCAGGGATGAAAGGAGGAGTTATGAAGATCGTGGTGGCGGTGGACGCCTCGCCGCATTCGGACCGCGCCGTACGATTCGTGGCTCGGATGCGCTGGCCGGCAGGGAGCCGGGTCATCGTGGTCAACGTCTTGACCCCCGTCCTCACCCCGCCGGTCACGGCGGGCGCGGGCGGCTCGGGTGGGGTCCCGCTCCTGATCGAGGTCTCCGAGGAGCAGCGCCAGCAGGCGCTCGAGGTGACCAAGCGCGCCGAGGCCGTGCTGCGGGAGTCGGGCATCGCGGCTGAAGGCCGCACTCCCGTGGGTGACGCCCGGGACGCACTGCTCCGGCTGGCGACCGACGAGCGCGCGGACCTCCTGGTGCTGGGATCGCACGGCCGGACCGGTTTGGCGAAGTTGTGGCTGGGAAGCGTTTCGAGCCACGCGGTGACACATGCTCACTGCAACGTGCTCGTGGTGAAGGAGGGACTGGATGAGAAGGCCTGACGCCGCACCCCGCCTCCGATCGGCCGGACTGCTGCTCCTGACGATCGCGCTCTTGGTCGTGGCCCCTTCGGCCGCGTTCGGCGAGGCCACTCGGGCTGCCGTGAGCCTCGGCTCGGGCAGCGAGCTGTGGCTGGAGGGCACGTCCACGCTGCACGACTACGAGAGCCGAACGTCGAAACTTGAAGTGTCGTTCCTGCGGGACGCCGCGACGGCGGACCCCGCGGACGTCGCCGCGCTGGACGCGTGGCTCCGGGCGGGTGGGCTCAAGGGACTCAATCTCGTCGTCCCGGTCACGACGATGCGCTCGGGCAAGGACGGTCTCGACAAGAACATGTTCAAGACGCTCCGCACGACGGAGTTCCCGAGCATCCGGTTCGAGATGCTCACGTCCCAGTTCGGCGCCGCACGGGGCGACACGCTTCCCGTCTCGGCGAACGGAACGCTCACCATCACCGGGCAGTCGCGCCAGGTGAAGGTGCAGGGATTCATCGTCCGAACGGCGAACGGTGTCTGGCTCGAAGGCGAGCATCCCATGAAGATGACCGATTTCGAGATCAAGCCACCCAAACTGATGATGGGCACGATCAAGGTCCACGACCCGATCGTGGTGCGTTACCGGCTGTTGCTCGTGCCGGGTGAAGCTTCTGGCAATAAAGCTGCAACACACAACTGAACCAAGGAGTCACCCCATGAGAACGACGAGAACCGGTGAAACGCTCGTCCGCGGTGTGGTCGCAATGATGCTCCTCGTCTCGTTCGCGTCGATGGTGAGCGCCGAGGACCGGATCCCTGGCGAGACCGAACGCGCACAGGTCGCCCCGATCACCGTTCAGCACTATGTCGCGCATGACTCGCGCGCCATCAACCAGTTCGAGCCTCCCAAGGAGCCCGGCCCGGCGTACGATGGCTTCAAGCTCCAGTGGGGCGGCGGCTTCACCCAGCAGTTCCAGGCGCTCCACCACACGAACAACCCGACGCCGGCGGTGCCGCTCAAGAACATCGGTGCCGGCTTCAACAACGCCTCGGCGAACATGTATATGGACGCGCAGCTCGCCGAGGGGATCCGCGTCGAGATGACGACCTACCTGTCGTCGCGGCATCACAACGAGTCGTGGGTGAAGGACGGCTTCCTGCTGATCGACGGGTCGCCTTGGGAGAACGCCACGCTCGACAACCTCATGAAGGTCCTCACGATCAAGGCGGGGCACTTCGAGGTGAACTACGGCGATGCGCACTTCCGCTCGTCGGACAACGGCAATGCCATGGCGAATCCGTTCGTCGGCAACCTGATCATGAACGCGTTCACCACCGAGATCGGCGCCGAGGCCTACTTCCGCAAGAATGGGTGGATGGCGATGGCGGGTGCGACCGCCGGCGAGATCCGCGGCACGGTCGTGCGCAATGACACGCTCGGCAAGGGCTCCTCGCCCACCTACCTGGCGAAGCTCGGGTTCGACCGCCAGATGAACGAGAAGTTGCGGGTCCGCCTGACGGGCTCGCTGTATACGACCAAGGAGTCCATCAGCAACACGCTGTACTCGGGTAGCCGTGCGGGGTCGCGCTACTTCGAAGTGCTGGTCAAGCCGACGGAAACCGTGTCGGCCTCGGCTTGGACGGGCGACATCCAGCCCGGGCTGAGCAGTGAGATCACCGCCACGGTGGTGAACCCGTTCATCAAGTTCGGCGGCCTCGAGTTCTTCGGCAACTTCGAACAGGCCCAGGGCCGGACGGGCAACGAGGTGGTGGCCGATGCCGCGAAGCGTAAGTGGACGCAGATGTCGGGCGACGTCATCTACCGGTTCGCGTGGGACGACCTCTATGCGGCTGCGCGCTACAACACGGTGAAGGGCCGCTTCGCGGGCTTCGCGAGTGATGTCGAAGTCGACCGCGTCCAGGTGGGCGGCGGCTGGTTCATGACGCCGAACATCCTCATGAAGGCGGAATACGTGCGCCAGGAGTACAAGGACTACCCTGTCACCAGCCAGTTCTTCGGTGGCGTGTTCGAGGGCCTGATGATCGAGGGCGTCGTCGCCTTCTGATCGAGTTCCGTGACGAGGAGGGGCCGGCGTGACAAGTACGATGAACGGGTTCGCCGGGATCCTTCCGGTGGGGGGCCGCACGCGAGTGCGGCCCTCCCGCCTTGTGGCCGTGCTGGCCCTGCTGGCCTGTTCGGCGTGGCCGGTGCGGGCCGACGACCTCGTGGTCTCCGTCGTGCACAAGGACGGGATCTTCGAGGTGCGCGGCCGGTTCACCGCCCGCGCCAGCGTGGACACGGCTTGGCGGGTGCTCACCGACTACGAGGGCATCCCGCGCTTCGTGGAGTCCATGAAGCTGAGCGCCGTCGAGCGCCGGGACGGTCCCCGGGTGCGCCTCCGCCAGGTCGGGAGCGTCGGACTGTTCCCGATGCGGAAGACCGCGCGACTCACACTCGAGGTGCTCGAGCAGGAACCGACGCGGATCGCGTTTCGCGACACGCTGGGCCAGGACTTCCATCTCTACACCGGGGCGTGGAGCCTGAAGCCGGATTCCACGAGGACGATCGTCGAATACGCGCTCGATGCCACTCCTACATCAGCCGTTCCGCACTGGATCGGCCGCAGCATGATGAGCCACGCCACGCGCGATCTGCTCCGGCAGGTGCACGCCGAGATCGAACGGCGGGCGGGCACGCGATAGCGCCACGTCGCCGGGCTCGACCGGCCTCCATACCGCGAACCGCCTCCGAGGGGAGGCCCCCGAAGGCGGTTGCCGGATCGTGAGCGGAGGGCGCCTCGCGCTCAGCTCCCGGCGGCGGGCGGCGCGGTGTTCGAATCGATATCGAACGTGATCATGAAGCCGTTCGTACCCTTGAACTCGAACGCCTTGGGTCCGAGGCGGTAGGCCTCGACCTCGTTCGGCATGAGGACGAACCCGTCATGCCGGGGGGCGCCCCAATAGCGCAGGTTCTTGATCACGGCGAGCTCGCCGCCGTTGCGCATCACGCTCCCGCCGTTCAGCAGGACTTCGCCCGCCTTGCCGCCGTCCAGTCGCGCGACGGCGCGGTCACCGTCGAACTTCCACTCGATCGGAAGGTCCGTCGCCACCTGGAGAGGCTCCTCCCACTTCACCGGGTAGAGGCGCGAGAGGATCGTGGCGATGGCCTCCCGCTGTTCCTTCTTCACGGAGGGGTCGAACGTGACGACGCACCACTTCATCGTGCCGTCCGAGAAATCATCCCCGAGATCCATCGCCAGCCAGAACTTCGCGCCGTCCAGCTTGACGCCCTTGAATTCCCCTTTGTTCACGCGGAAGACGTTGTTCGCACGGCAGAAGTGCTCCGCGGCCGCGTCGCCACCATGAACATGCGACGCATGCGCGGCGGGCTTCGTCGCGAAGTAGCACTGGCAGAACATCGGGCAGGAACATGCTTCGATGATCGTGGCGTTCATGTGCCATTCGGGCTTGCCGGTCTTGGCCGCCTTCGTATCGGACGCGCGCACGACGGGACCGGAAGCTGCGAACGTGACGAGGATGAGAAGCAACAGGAGTCGTCGCATGGGACCTCCCAGAATCGGCCAGCAGAACCGGCCGGAGCCTGTGGGGCGGTCGAGAACGGCCGCGCCCGGGGGAACCTGAGCGGGAACGTAGTGGCATTTCGCCGGATGTGGAACAGGAATCGGTCGTCGCGGGTTCGGGTCGCGGCTCTCCCCCACAGCCGAAACGGCCACCCCCGTCTCGCGAGGGTGGCCGTTCCGGGCTTCCTGCCGGATCGGTCAGCGCATCAGCGTGACGCGGCGTACGAGCATCGTGCCCGCGACCCGCATCCTCACCAGGTACATCCCCGGCGGCAACGCGCCCGCGCTGCCCACGCCATCCCACTTCACTTCGTGACGGCCGGCGGGGCGCCGGCCTTCCACGAGCGTCGCGGCGATACGGCCCTGGATGTCGATCACCTCGATCCGCACATCCGATTCGCGTGGCAACGCGAACGGGATCCGCGCGTGGCCCCGCACCGGGTTCGGAATGGCATTGCCGAGCGTGAAGCTCGTGATGCCATCGTCCACTGCCAGCCACTCGCTGCAGATGTGGGCCGCCGTGGCGCTGTTGCGCGGCGCCGGTGAATTGAGTGAGAAGTCGGCGGAGTTCACGTCCGAATCGTCGCACCCGTCGCTGTTGCGGAACTCGGCCGTGGAATTGTCCGCCGCGATTGCCGGCGAGGACCCTTCCGAGCAGTCCGCCCCGCCATAGCCCAGCATGTCGATGATGTTCGAGCCGGACGGGCAGTTCCCGACCAGCACGACACCACTGTTCACCAGCGCCACCTTGCCGGTGCTGGCGGACAGGTTGATCACACCGATGGCGTCTGGCGCCGGCAAGGCCGCTCCCGTCCCCACACCTGCCTGCTGCTGGATCAGGTAGTAGCGGCCGGGCTGGATGGTGCCGATCAGGTTCGTCGTGGACCACGTCCCGCCGGTGGCCGAGGCGTACTGCAGCGACCAGCCGGTGATGTCCACCGCCAGACTGCCGCGGTTGTAGAGCTCGACGTAGTCGTTCTTGAACGGTGCCGCGCCGTTGCCGCCACCCCCATAGACCTGGCTGATGACGATGCGCCCGACGGGCGTGTTGGGCGCGAAGTGCGCGATCACGGTGCGATCGCCGTTCATGATCAGGTTCAGCGGGTTGCTCGAGCCCGTGGCGTCACCACCCCAGCTCACGAAGTGGAAACCATCCACTGCGTTCGGCGTGGCCGTCAGCTGCACCGGCGTGCCGTTGGGATAGCTCGGCTGGTCCGGCGAGACCGCGACCGTGCCCATGCCCGGCGAGTCGATGACCACGGTGAGCACGCCGGAGCAGTTGTTGATCGGCGACGCGCTGTTGCGTGGAGCCGGCGCCGCGATGAGGAAGTCGGCGAGGTTGTCGTTGGTGTCCGTGCAGCCGTTCCCCTTGCGGAAGTCGGCCGTGGTGTTGCTGATCGCCGGCGTGGGTGAGCCCTCGGAGCAGTTGGCGGCGCCATAGCCGACCAGGTCGAGGATCTCGGGACCACTCGGGCAGGTGCCTGTCAGTGCCAGCGTGCCGTTCACGACCGCGACCTTGCCGGCCGTGGCATTCATCGCGATCGTGCCGATGGCATCCGGTGTCGGCAGCGGAGGCGCCACGCCGGCACCCGCCGCTTCCTGCACCAGGTAATAACCGCCCGACACGATGCTGCCCGTGAGCGGCGTGGTCTGCCACGTGCTCCCCGTCGCCGAGGCGTACTGCACCGTCCAGCCGGCCAGGTTCACCGTGGACGGCCCGCGGTTGTAGAGCTCGATGTAGTCGTTCTTGAGCGGCGCGCCGCTGTTGCCGCCGCCGCCGTAGACCTGGCTGATCACGATCACCGGGTTCACGTCGAACGACGCGGTGACGGTCAGGTCCGCCATCACGTTCGTATCGGTGCGCGACGCCGTCAGCACACCGTCGCTCCAGCTCACGAAGTAGTAGCCGGCGTCCGGCACCGCGGTCACCGCCGAGCCACTGCCGCCATGTGCCACCGTCTGCGGCGTCGTGCCGCTGATGGACCCATTCGGACCGGCGTTGTACGTGAGCGTGTATTCGTTGATCGCGAACGAGGCCGAGACGGTGAGATCGGCGGTGATCGGGCCATCCGTGCGCGACGCCGTCAGCACGCCGTCGCTCCAGCTCACGAAGTGATACCCGGCGTCCGGCACCGCGGTCACGGCCGTACCGCTGCCGCCGTGCGCGACGGCCTGCGGGGTCGAACCCGAGATGCTGCCGTTGGGCCCGGCCAGGTACGTCAATGTGTAGCTGTTGATGGCGAACGATGCGGTCACGGTGAGATCGGCGGTGATCGGTCCGTCCGTCCGCGACGCCGTCAACACGCCGTCGCTCCAGCTCACGAAGTGGTACCCGGCGTCCGGCACCGCGGTCACCGCCGAGCCACTGCCACCATGTGCCACCGTCTGCGGCGTCGTGCCGCTGATGGACCCGTTCGGCCCTGCGTTGTACGTGAGCGTGTACTCGTTGATCGCGAACGAGGCCGAGACGGTGAGGTCGGCGGTGATCGGTCCGTCCGTGCGCGACGCCGTCAGCACACCGTCGCTCCAGCTCACGAAGTGATACCCGGCGTCCGGCACCGCGGTCACCGCCGAACCACTGCCGCCATGTGCCACCGTCTGCGGCGTCGTGCCGCTGATGGACCCATTCGGACCGGCGTTGTACGTGAGCGTGTATTCGTTGATCGCGAACGAGGCCGAGACGGTGAGGTCCGCGGTGATCGGTCCGTCCGTCCGCGACGCGGTCAGCACGCCGTCGCTCCAGCTCACGAAGTGGTACCCGGCGTCCGGCACCGCGGTCACCGCCGAGCCACTGCCGCCGTGTGCCACCGTCTGCGGCGTCGTGCCGCTGATGGACCCGTTCGGCCCGGCGTTGTACGTGAGCGTGTACTCGTTGATCGCGAACGAGGCCGAGACGGTGAGATCCGCGGTGATCGGTCCGTCCGTGCGCGACGCCGTCAGCACACCGTCGCTCCAGCTCACGAAGTGATAGCCGGCGTCCGGCACCGCGGTCACGGCCGAGCCACTGCCGCCATTCGGTACGGTCTGCGGCGTGATGCCGCTGATGGACCCGTTCGGGCCCGCGTTGTAGGTGAGCGTGTACTCGTTGATCGCGAACGAGGCCGAGACGGTGAGATCCGCGGTGATCGGTCCGTCCGTCCGCGACGCCGTCAGCACGCCGTCGCTCCAGCTCACGAAGTGATAGCCGGCGTCCGGCACCGCGGTCACGGCCGAGCCACTGCCGCCATTCGGTACGGTCTGCGGTGTGATGCCGCTGATGGACCCGTTCGGGCCCGCGTTGTAGGTGAGCGTGAACTCGCACTGGTAGGCGGCCGTCGAGCTGTTCCTGGGCGCGGCCGTGCCGGTGGCGAAGTCGAGGGAGTTGGCGTCGGTGTCCGTGCAGCCCAGGTTCCCGCGCAGGGCCGCGGTGGTGTTGGTGAGGTTCGCCGTCGGTGAGCCTTCGGAGCAGTTCGCCGTGACGCCGTAGCCCACGAAGTCGATGATCGCGCCGCCGGTCGGGCATGTGCCGGCGAGCGCCGTCGCATTGCTCACGAGCGCGACCTTACCCGCCGTGGCACTCATCGCGATGATGCCCGTGGCGTCGGGTGCCGGTCCGACGATGCCGCCGGTTCCCGCGGCCTCATGGACCAGGTAGTACCCGCCGGCCGGGATGCTGCCGGTCAGCGACGTCGTCGCCCAGGTGCTGCCGGTGGCGGAGGCGTACTGCACCGTCCATCCGGTGAGACTCACGGCTGCATTGCCGCGGTTGTGCAGTTCGATGAAGTCGTTCTTGAACGTGGCGCCCGAGTTGCCGCCGCCGCCGTACACCTGGCTGATCACCACCTGGCTGGTGGCGAGCGCGTCGTGAGGTGCGGTGGCGACGCTGAGCAGCGCCAGGGCCAACGCCGTTACAGCCGTGCGGAAGGATGGGATGCGCATAGAGGCCTCCGGGACCGGATGCATGCGAGACTCGATCCCGAGGGCACCGGGGGCGCATGAGACATCGGTTCGGGGGAACCTCGGCGCGAGGGCACCGTGATCCGGGGGCACCACCACGAGCGGCTGGGGGAACACTCGAGCGCGCTTCGTGGCTCATGCAGGAACCTGACGAGGGATCCCGCTGCGGGCGAGGGGTGTCCGCTGCGCGGACTCTAGGCTCGGCGAGTCTCGACTATCAACAGGAATCCCGCGCGTGCCGGGTCGTGTGTCATGACTCGATTCAGTCCTTCCGCCTCAGCACCAGCACGACGGACGGCTCCGTGGTGCGCGTGTGCGCGGCTTCGGGACCCCACACCGAGCGCGCCGGGCCATCCTGCGGGATCTCGACCACACCCACGACGTCGTAGTGGGCCGGCAGGTACGCATCCATCCATCGCTGGATGCGCCGGTCCGACGCGGGCCGCGCCAGCCACGAGGTGGTCACGTTGACGAACACCGCGAACAGCGGCCGGCTGGCTTCGATCTCGCGGATCACCTGGTCCTGGAGCGCCCCCGCATGGGGGTGCGGCTCCATGAGCGCGTAGGCATAGACGTAGCGTGTCGCCGACCGCCGGTTGGCGTAGAAGCAGATCTGCGGTTCGGAGCCCAGCACCGCGATCCGGTCTGCGGGCGAGGAGTGGTCGGCGATGTAGCGCGCGATCTCGACGGACTCGGGGAAGGGATTCGTCCAGTAGCGCGCGCGACTGATGCGCGTCGTGTCCCACTCGAAGAACGGGGCTCGTTGCCACACCACCGCAAGTCCCATCGCGAGCACCGCGGCGATCCCCCAGGCGAATCCCGCCGACCCCACACGGGTGACCCCCTCGCGCCGGGGCGAGAGCGCGGCGACACCCGCGCCGGCGAACAGGCCCACCGCGGGGAGCAGGACGATGAAGTAGTGCGGCCGGAAGTAGAAGCCCGGGCAAACTGCCAAGAACGAGAAGATCGCCAGCCCCGCCAGGAACACCTTCGCGTCGCGGTCGTGGTGGCGTGCGAACAACAGCACCGCGCCGGCCGCCGCGATCACCCAGATGGGTGCGTTCACACCGATCGCGCGGGCCGCCTGGTCCAACAGGATCGCAGGGGCCTCCGAGAGCGAGATCGCCGAGACATACTCGCGTGCGTACGTGACCGTCCAGAACCAGAAGTTGCCGAACACACCCGCCGCCGCGAGGTAAGCGCAGAGCGCCGCGTACGGCGCCATCGCACCCAGCGAGAAGAGTGCGCCCCGTGTCACTGCGCGCCGCGCACCTCCCGCGCGCGATGTCCACAGCACGAACAACAGCCCGAACAGCATCAAGGCCGCGGCCTGTTGTTTCATCAGGAACGCCACGCCGAACGCGAGTCCGGCCAGCACCAGGGCGAGTCGGTCTCGCTTGCCCGGCCACAGGATGAGCCAGCAACCCGCCAGCGCGGGGAGCACGACGAAGTGCGTGGCATGGCCGGCCAGACCGAACACCGAGAGACTCGCAGAGAGGATCGCGAACGAGGCCGCGGCCACCGCTCCCGCGAGAGGGCCGAGCAACCGCCGCCCGATCGCGAACAGCAGCAGCGCCGAGCCGGTGGTCCAGAGCGCGAGCCCGAGGTGGATGCCGCGTGCGGTCTGGCCGAACACCGCCATCACGAGGGCGTAGGCGTAGTACGTCCCCGGCAACTTCATGTTGTCCATCTCGCCGTACGGCACCTGCCCGGCCAGGATCAACTGTCCGGCGTAGGCGTACTCCCCTTCGTCACGTTCCAGCGGCAGGTCCAAGAGCCGGACGCGGACGGCGAACGCGAGCAGCAGCCCCGCGAGGAGGATCCCGCGGGAGATCCAGGCGGCCGGGGGCGCTAGCGCACTGCCATCCGCTGGGGCAGCACTCCGCCGCACATCGCGAGCAAGCGCTCCCGGTAGTCCGCCGCCTTCTTCGCGTCGCCGGCCCGCTTGGCCGCGGCCGCCGCACCCGCGTACGTGTTGTAGCGGGCCGGTGCCGACATGAGTGAACGCTCGTACTCGGCGAGCGCCGCGGCCGGCTTGCCCAGCTCGAGCAGCAGGTCGGCGAGTTGCTCTCGTGCGGGCAGCATCGCACCGGGCGTGACGGGATGCTTGTCGGTCGAGTCCTCGAGGTCGGCCGCCGAGCGCAACAGGGCCAGCGCCGAGTCGTCCTGCTTCCCGGCTCGCGCCAGCCAGCCCGTGGCCGAGCGCCGGAGGATCTCGATCTGCGTGGCCCAGTCGAAGCCCTTCTGCCCCCGGAGTGCGTCCCGGATCGATTCCAGCTTGGCGATGTCCTTGCGCGCGGAGGCGACGTCACCCGTGCGCGCGGCGCCGACGGCACGCGCGAAGTGGATGTTCGCTTCGGCGTAGGGGTATTGCGCCCAGGGGAAGCTCGTGGGGATCACTTCGAGTGCGGCGGCGCGCTTCCAGTCCCGGCGCTCGGCCGCGTAGCGCGCCGGGATCATCGCGAGCGCGTAGCCGGCCTGGAACATCGCGGCGTCGAAACGCGACACCCGCTGGACCGTATCCACGAGCGCGCGGGCGTCGGCGTCGTCGCCGATCTGGAGGTACGCGTACGCCAGGTAGTCCATCGCGTGCAGGCCGTCGAACGAGATCGCCCCGGGGTTCGAGCGCGCCACCCATTCGCCCGCGACGCGGGCGGAGGCGAGATTCGACTCGATGGACTCACGCCACAGCCCGAGCCGCGTGAAGATGTGGGACGGCATGTGGAGCGCGTGCGGCGCCGAGGGCGCGATCTTCGAGTACGCGCGCGCCGCGGGCAGCGCCAGCTCGGCCAGCTCGGGATAGTCGAACGAGTGGATCATGTAGTGCGCGATGCCCGGGTGCTCCGGCTCGAGCGGCAACAGCCGGTTGAGGATCTGTGCCGCCTGCTTCTGGCGCGCGTAGGACTTGTCCGGCGGCGAGTTGTAGGCCACTCCAAGAATGGCCAGGGCGTGGAAGATGAGTGCTTCGTGGTCGTCGGGGTTGCGCTGCGCGACCAGGGCCATCGCCGAGTCGAACGCCGCGACGCGGACGGCGTGGGGCACGTTGTCACCCGCATAGTAAGCACCGATCGCACCGACGAAATCGCGCTCGCGCGCGGTGCCTCCGCTGGCGGCCAGCTTCGTCGCCTTGTCGGCCGCCGCCTTGCCGGCCACGAACTCCGCGGGTGTGGGCGGGCCCCAGATGACGTGGTAGTTGCTCATCGCGATCCCCCACTGGGCCATCGCGCAGCTGGGGTCCTTCGCGGCCACGTCCGCGAACGACTGTGCCGAGGCCGTGTAGGCGAACGAATGGAGTTGCGCGACCGCGCGATCGAAGGCCGGCTGGAGCTCGGGCCGGCAGGAGACCGGGAAGTGCACCTTCCCGAACACCTCGGTCGCCTCATGGGCGTGGTCGTGCTCGTGTTGCGCGCGCACGGGCGAGACGAGCAGCAGGATCGACACGAGGGACAGCGCGGGCGAAGCGATGGATCGGAGCGAGAGCAGGGCCATGACGAGCCTCCGGGGTCGGGGGAGAGGTGCCGTGGACAAGCGCGATTCGGGGCTCATCGTCGGTCAGGCCGGGCGGGAACGCCAGCGGGAATCGGCCGCATACGAAACGCCCCCGGGGTTTCCCCCGGGGGCGTCGTCCAGCGACGTCTGTGTGCTCGTACGAGATGTCTAGTAGTCGCCGCCGTCGAATCCGCCGGGCTGGCCGCCGCCCGCCGGAGCCTTCTTCTTGTCCGGGATCTCCGTGATCAGCGCCTCGGTCGTCAGCAGCAGACTCGCCACCGAAGCCGCGTTCTGCAGCGCCGACCGGGCCACCTTGGTCGGGTCGATGATGCCCGCCTCGAACATGTCCACCATCTCTTCGGTGTCCACGTTGAAGCCGGTGTTCTTCTTCTCCTTCTTCACCTGCTCGACCACGACCGAGCCCTCGAGCCCGGCGTTGTCGCACAGCGTGCGGAGCGGCTGCTCCAGCGCGCGCTTGATGATGTTGACGCCGATACGGGTGTCACCCTCGAGCGTCGCCGCCAGCGCATCCAGCGCCTTGAGCGTGCGCAGGTACGCCACGCCGCCGCCCGGGACGATGCCTTCCTCGACCGCGGCGCGGGTGGCATGCAGCGCGTCCTCGACACGAGCCTTCTTCTCCTTCATCTCGGTCTCGGTCGCGGCACCCACGTTGATCACGGCCACGCCGCCCGCCAGCTTGGCCAGGCGCTCCTGCAGCTTCTCGCGGTCGTAGTCCGACGTGGTGTCCTCGATCTCCTTCTTGATCTGGCCGATGCGGCCCTGGAGATCGGCCTTCTTGCCGGCGCCCTCGATGATCGTCGTGGTGTCCTTCGAGATCACGACGCGCTTCGCACGGCCGAGATCCTCGATCTTGGCGCTCTCGAGCTTGATGCCGAGGTCCTCGGTGATGACCTTGCCGGCGGTCAGGATGGCGATGTCCTCCATCATGGCCTTGCGGCGGTCACCGAAGCCGGGCGCCTTCACCGCGCACACGTTGAGCGTGCCGCGCAGCTTGTTCACGACCAGCGTCGCGAGCGCCTCGCCTTCGACCTCTTCGGAGATGATCAGCAGCGGCTTGCCGCGCTGCGCGACCTTCTCCAGCACCGGGAGCAGGTCCTTCATGCTCGACAGCTTCTTGTCGTAGAGCAGGATGTAGCCGTCCTCGATGACGGCCTCCATCGTGTCCTTCTCGGTCACGAAGTAGGGCGAGATGTAGCCCTTGTCGAACTCCATGCCCTCGACGATCTCCTTCGTCGTCTCGATCGAGCGCGCTTCCTCGACCGTGATCGTGCCGTCCTTGCCGACCTTCTCCATGCAATCGGCGATGATCTTGCCGATCTCGGTGTCGCCGTTCGCGGAGATGGTCGCGACCTGCTCGATCTCCTTGTTGTCCTTCACGTCCTTCGACAGCTTCTTGAGCTCGGCGACGACGGTCGCGACGGCCTGGTCGATGCCGCGCTTGATGTACATCGGCGACGAACCGGCGGTGACGCTCTTGAGGCCTTCCTTGAAGATGGCCTCGGCGAGCACCGTGGCGGTCGTGGTGCCGTCACCGGCCACGTCCGACGTCTTCGAGGCGACCTCGCGCACCATCTGCGCGCCCATGTTCTGGTACGGGTCGTCCAACTCGATCTCCTTGGCGACGCTGACGCCGTCCTTGGTGACCGTGGGCGAACCCCACTTCTTGTCGAGGACGACGTTGCGGCCACGAGGGCCGAGCGTCACCTTCACCGCCTTCGCGAGGATCTCGACGCCCTTCATGATCTCGGCGCGAGCCTGCTCGCTGAACAACAACATCTTGGCAGCCATGAGGCCTCCGTATGTGCGAGCCGCCGGCCGTCAGGCCTGGCGGCGCAGGATCACTTGCCCTTGCTGAGCACGCCGAGGACCTCGTCCTCGCGCAGGATGCAGTATTCGGTGCCGTCGATCTTCACATCCGTGCCGCTGTACTTGCCGACGAGCACGCGGTCGCCCTTCTTCACTTCCAGGGCGATGCGCTTGCCGTCCTCGGTGAGGCGGCCCGGGCCCACGGCCACGATCTCGCCCTCCTGCGGCTTCTCCTTCGCGGTATCCGGGATGATGATGCCGCCCCGGACGGTCTCCTGCTCCTCGATACGGCGTACGAGCAGCCGGTCGGCGAGAGGCTGGAAGTTCATCGTCTTCTCCTCACGAAAGGACCGGCCGTGGGACGCGGAGCGCGTCCGTCACGTGCGCGGTCGGACCAGATTCGGGTTCGGAGATGCTGTCCGCACCGCGTCGTTCCGGGCGGGAGCCCTGTGCGGGTGCGGACCCGAGGGAATCTATGTTCGCTGGAGGCGCGTTCAAGTCCGCCAATTGCCAAGCCTCATAGTTCCATGTAGTACTTAGCATTACAGGCTATTGGCCGCGTTCCATTGTGCATCGCTTTGCCATATTGACAACGCGATACAGAGGGTCGCGGGCGGGTACTGCACGAGCTCGCGGGAGGTGGAGACGAGGCCGCGAAGCCAGTCGGTCGTCTCGTGGTCGCGGCGGTGAGCACTCGGGCGCGCGGATGATTCGCGCGCGCCGGAGGACGGATCAGTGGTTGGTCTCGAAGATCGCCGCGCGGGACCTGCCGTCGAGGTACCCGTTGCTGAGCGTGCCGATCACGACCAGCTTCTCGTGCAGCTTGGGCACGCGAACGCGCGTGAACACCACGATCGTGTCGCGGCCCTGCACCAGCGAGTACGCCCAGCTGCCCCCGACCGGGAAGATCTCGACGACCTTGCCGCGCACGCGCACCTGCATGTCGGCGAACTTCTCCGGCTCGGACTTCAGATGTGCGACCGAGATGGTCTTCTCGTCGCGCGGCCAGAACGTCATCGCGAGCAGGATCACCAGGACCAGCCCGACCGCGACCTGCACGCGGCGGTCGCTGGCGAGCGCGGTCCGGAGCTTGGGCAGGCCGCTCGCCGGCAGCACCGGGATCTCGAACTCGTCCGGCTTCACGATCGCGTGTGGCCGCGCGGTGATCGCCTCCTCCTCGGCCCGGCGTTCGGCCTGTTCGGCGGCGATGCGCGCGCGCTCCTCGGCGTCGTCCATGGGGAAGTCCCGCGTCAGCTCGGGGATCGGCGACGATGTCCGCGGCAGGACGTCGCGCTCGATCTCGCGCTTCATCATCGGCACGCTGCTCTGACCCTGGTCCCAACGGGGCATCACCGGCGCGAACGGCGTCGCGGGTGGCAGCGTCGGGTGCGTGCTGGGCCGCGCCTCGCCCGGCCGTGGCACGGGGGCGGCCTGGAACGCCGGACGTTCGTCACTCGCTCGCGGTGCGGCGGGCTGGTCGCCGTCGGGGCGCACCAACTTCGGCAGCACGTAGGGCGACGGCATCCCGGCCTGCGAGCGCGAGATCTCGGCCGACATCCCCTCGTCCGCACCCACGAGCCAGTCGGCGCGGTCGGGCTTCTTCAGCTTGGGATCCGGCTTGGGCCGGTCTTCGGGATCGTAGGGCAAGGGCTCGCCCACAGTGCCTCCGTGATGGCGAAAGGTCGGGGAGGTCATCGGCAGTTCTCGCGGATGACTTCACCTTCGTCGCGCCGGGCGTGGCCGGGGCACCGCCGCGTGGCCGGCGCCCCGGGAGCCGCTGGCAGGGGCCGGCGCTGCCCCGGGGCCCGTCAGCGCAGCCCCCACGCCTCCAACCGCCGGTAGAGCGTGCGCAGGCTCATGCCCAGGATCGCCGCGGCGAGCCGCTTGTCGCCGCCGGCGTGCGCGAGCGTGGCCTCGACCAGTCGCCGTTCCGCCGACTCGAGCGTCATGCCCACCGCGATCTCGAGCGGTTCGCCGGCGGCCGCACCCGCGCGCAGGTGCGCGGGCAAGCTCTCGAGGTCCAGCGGCCGGCGGCCGCGCGCGGTGGCCACCATGCCGTCGATGACGTTGCGCAACTCGCTCACGTTGCCCGGCCAGTCGTGATGCGCGAGCCGGTCGATCGTGCCCATCGTGACCCCGGGCACGCGGCGGCCGTGCTCGCGATTGGCCGCACGCAACAGCTCTCCGACCAGCAGCGGCAGGTCCTCGGCGCGATCGCGCAGCGGCGGCAGCGTGACGCGCGTGACCGCCAGCAGTTGGTAGAGGTCCTCTCGGAACCGGCCCGCGCGCACCGCCTCGGCCAGCTCGCCGTCGCATGCGGCCAGCACGCGCACGTCGGCGCGCCGTGAACGCGAGCCGCCGACGCGTTCGGTCACGCGGTCCTGCAGCAGCCGCAACAGCCGCACCTGGACCGAGGGCGGGGTGTGATCGGCCTCGTCCAGGAGCAGCGTGCCGCCGTCGGCGCGCTCGATGGCACCCCCGGATCCCGCGGCCTCGGACCCGAACAGTTCCTGTTCGAGCACGGCCTCCGGCATCGCACCACAGCGCACGCGCTCGAACCTCCGCTCACGCCGCGGCCCGCTCTGGTGGAGTGCGCGGGCCGCCACACTCTTGCCCGTGCCCGGCTCCCCCTCGAGCAGCACCGGTGCTCGCGAGGCCGCGAGCTGGCGCAACTGGTCGCGAACCCGCTGGATCGCACGCGACCGGCCGGTGAGCGCGCGAACAGCCTCGGCGCCGGGGAGCGCGCCCGGCATACGGCGGCGCGCGGAAGGCACGCTCGGTTACGCGCTCGCGAGCGCGGCCAGCACGCGGTCCAGGTTCGGCACGCGCTCGACGTCGTCTATGTCTTCCGACACGTCGGCGTGCGCGATCTTCCCGTCCTTGCCGACGACGAACGTGGCGCGGCCGCTCGTGCCCCTGCCGGGCAACAGCACGCCGTAGGCGGCCGAGGCTTCGTGCTTCCAATCCGAGAGCAGCGGGAACGTGAGCCCGAGCGATTGGGCGAATGCGCGGTTGGCGTAGTGGCTGTCCACGCTGATGCCGTAGACCACCGCACCCGCCTTCTCGAACTCGGGGATGCGCGCCTGGAGGTCGGGAAGCTGGTGACTGCACACGGGCGAGAACGCGAGCGGGAAGAACACGAGCACGACCGGGCTCTGTCCCTTGTGCTCGGAGAGGGTGTAGAAGGCGCCCCTGGGGCCCCTGAGCCGGAACTCCGGCGCGAGTTGGCCCACCTCGGGGGTGGTCTGGGTCGTCATGATGTGCTCCTGTGCGCAGTCGGGCGGGACGTGCTCCAGCGCGCTTTCCATCTTCCCCTGCCCCACGGCGCTCGTCCAGCGGCGCCGCGGGCACGCACTCCGGCGACCCGGACCCTCTCGATTCCGCAGCGATCGTCGCGCGAATCAGCGCCGCGCAGTCGCGCGCATGACGTCCTGGCTGATCGCGGCCAGCTCCAGCAGCGAGCGCACGCCCTTCTCGCGCTCCCAGCGCCCGGCCAGGTCCACGAACACGCGCGCCGTCATGCGCGTGTCGCCGAGCGCGCGGTGCGCGGTCTCCTCGGCCACCCCGAGCCGCTTCGCGAGCGGACCGAGCGAGTTGCTGCCGGTCCCGAACAAGCCGCGCGCCAACCCGAGCGTGTCCACGATGGGATTCAACAGCGCCGGCGCTCCCGCAGCGCGGAACAGGTGCAGCAGGAACGGCAGGTCGAACGGCGCGTTGTGGAACACGAGCGGCAGGTCCGCGCACGCCTCGCGCAGCGCCAGGCCCACCTCGGTCTGGCTGGGGGCGCTCGCCACCATGTCGTCGCGGATGCCGTGCACGCGCGAGGCGTCGGGCGGGATCGGCCGGCCCGGGTTCACGAGCGAACTCCACTCCTCCCCGAGCACGCCGTCCACGATCGCCACGCGCGCCACCTCGACCAGGCGGTGCCCGTCCGTCGGGCTCATGCCCGTGGTCTCGGTGTCGAGCGCGAGGATGTGCTGTCCGTGCAGGATGCTCATGGGTCCTCCGCGAAAGTCGCGCGCCCGCGGGTCGATCAGCCGTGCACGGTGTGGCGCAGTGTCTCGTCCGGCCGCAGCGGGTCGAACCATACGCCCGCGAGCCGCGGGCCGCCGAACTGGCCCGGATTCACCACCGGCGTGCGGCCGACCGTGTCGCGCCACGCGCCGGAGACGCGCGGGGATTCGTGGATGTGCCCCGACAGCACGAGCCGCGGCTGCCGCGTCTCGACGAACGCGCGGATCGCGCGCGAACCCACGTGCTGGCGTGTGGAGATCACGTCGCACGCGGTGTCGCGCGGCGGCGAATGCAGCACGTAGATCGTGGCCCCGGGATCCGAGGCCTGCGCCAGCGCGGTGAGGCCCTCCGCGATCGTGGGCTCGCGCCGCTCGGGGTCGAACCGCCATTCCCGCACGCCCTCGCGTCCCGAGACCCAGCCGTGCAGCCGCGGCGGTGCTTCGTCTTCGCCGTCCTCCCAGCGCTCCCAGTCCTTGATCGCGAACGGTGTGATCGGCACCCAGGACAGCCCGGACACGCTCACGCCGTCCACCGCGATCGTGCGCGCGTGCAGCAGGCGCCACAGCTGGCCGTCGAAGCGCTCGAGCACGTCGTGATTCGCCGACCAGTCGTCGTTGCCCATGAGCAGCAGCAGCTCCGACTCCGGCGAGGCGTCGTGCAGGCGCCTCGCGAACTCGACGAGGAACCCCTCGAGGAACACGCGCTGGCGTTCCACGCCCGGCGCTCCCGTCGCGTGCGGGGCGAGGTCGCCGCCCAACAGCACGGCACGGGGTCGGTGCTCGGCCGCGAGCTTCACGACCTGCTCGTAGAGCTCGCTCGAACCGTGCAGGTCGGACGTGAAGAACCAGTCGGACACCGCGCCTCCCATGGGGACGCACCGCGGCCCGCTCCGGGCGGCCCGCCTCCCGCGCCGGCGCGACCCGCCAGGGTGCGCCTCGGCGTGAACGCGCGGGCAGTCCGCAGGCTACAGAAGCGCCCTCGCAGCCTCAACCGAGTGCGCTCGCGGTGTGTCGGTGCGCCGGCCGGGCGTCCGGTGGAACGCGGGCCGAGACGGCACGCGGGCATCTCGACGCCGTGCGGCGCGACGTGATGGCCCGCTCTCGCGAGCCTGCGAGAGCGCCGAAGCGTCAGCGAGTGGTCAGGGTTCGCTCCGGACGGCGGGCGCGACGCGCTTCCGCTTGCAACGAACTCGCGCCCTCCGGATACTTTTCCGCCTGCCGGCCCGTTCCGCCGGCTCGCCGGACCGCCCGCGCTCCTTCGACCCGAACCCGGATGCCCCTCATGCGATCGTCCTTCCGCGCGCTCTTCACGCTCGCGCTGTTGTTGCTGTGCTCGCCTGCACTCGCTGCTCCCGCCAAGGCCCCGGCCAAGGCGTCCGCTCCTCGCGAGCTGTTGCAGAACGGCGGCTTCGAACGCGCGGCGTCCGCGAATCACTGGATGGCGGCGGGCTGGGACACCTCGATGGCGGACCTGTCCTCGGTGTTCTTCGGGCGCGACTCGTTCCTCGTGCATTCCGGGCGGTACGCGGTGAGCGTCGCCAACATGAGCGACGCGTTCCCCATGGGCCACAACTGGAGCCAGACCATCCTCGTGGGCCCGGAGTCGTGGGGGAAGCTGGCGACGTTCAAGGTGTGGGCGCGCAACAACGGCGTCGACGGCCGCGCCTACATCCTGGTGCAGGCGTACAGCGATACCGCCAGCCGCATGGCCGAGATCTGGAACGTGGACCACGACGAGGCGCTGAAGCGACTCGGCATCAACAAGATCGATGATCCCTTGATCGACCTGGGCTGGGATCGCACCCAGTTCAGCGAACCGCTCACCGAATGGGTGCAGCGTGAGGCGGTCGCATTCGTGCCTCCGGGGACCAACGTGATGTTCGTGCGCTGCGGGCTGCTCGGCACCGGGCAGGTGCTGTTCGACGACGCGTCGCTCACGCTCAAGCCGGCGCCGGCGTTCACGAAGCTCGCCGCAGGACGCAATATGTTCACCGATCCGGGATTCGAGGAGGGCGGCATCTCGTGGGACCTGGCGATCCCGCCCTACGAGGGCTCGAAGATCGTCGTGGACTCCACGGTCGCGCACACCGGGCGGCGCAGCATCCGGCTGCAGGACTTCTGGGACGGCCTCGTCGAGACGCGGATCGGCGTGGGTCAGTCGGCATTGGGACGATCGCTGCGCGGCCAGCGCGTACGGCTGACCGGCTGGTTCAAGGGCGACTCGCTGGTGGGCACCGCGCTGGTGAAGATCTACTCGCACGGCCTGAAGTCGCACGTCATCCAATCCCCCGGTGCGGAGTTGTTGTCGGGGTCGTGGGACTGGAAACAGATCGCGATCGAGCTGGACATCCCCGAGGACTCCGAGATCGTGTGGGCGCATCTGCAGGCGATCGCGCCGGCGCGCGGCACGGTGTGGATCGATGACGCCAGCTTCGAGGTGGTCGGGCCCGCTCGCTCGGCGGCGAAGCCCGCGACTCCTGCGAAGCCCGCGGCCGCCGCGAAACCCAAGTGAACACAGCAGTCGCGAGTCGGTGAGGATGCCGTCTCGAAGAGCCGGCGCGGGGTTTCGAACGCGCACTCGTCCACCGAGTCTTGACACTCCACGAGCACGGGCACAGAATTAGTCCAGCAGCTGGGCAGGAAGGATTCCTTGGCAGGGAACTTCCAAACCCGATCCGAGGTCTCGTCTCGCTGCACGAGACCTGCCACTTCAGGGGAGCGCGATCTTCACGAGCGAGGTGAGGTCCGCAACCCGAAGAGAGGCCGTGCGGAGAGGAAGCTGCAGGGTCTCCGCGTCACCAGCCCTGGGTGATCTGTCCGCGGCAGACCAGTAGGGGCCCCCCCTCTACTTCTGTAGGGTGATTTGGGCCGCCTCGCGTGCCACCACCGGGCCCCCGCGAGTCCCTCCGGGCGCTCTCCCCTCTTCTCCGGTCGCGCCGCGCTGCGTGGCAATGCCGTGCAGCGGTCATTTCCCGCTGGCCATCGCGCGCCGCTGCGGGCAGACTCGCGCGCGCTTCGCCCGCACTTCGCTCGCCGGGGCCCGCTCGCGGGTCCGATGTCCACTCGACCCCGAGGAACCGCGACGCATGGCCAGCCACGCCGCCAGTTCAGTCGCCGCGAACCCCGCGACCGCCGTCGCCGAGAAGCACCCGACGGGCCTGTACGTCCTGTTCGCCACCGAGATGTGGGAGCGCTTCAGCTTCTACACCATGCTGGCGATGTTCACGCTGTACCTGCGCGACACCACCGGCCAGGGCTTCGCCTGGACCGCGGACCGCGCCACCGGGCTCTACGCGAACTACCTGATGTTCGTCTACGCGAGCCCGCTCATCGGCGGCTGGATCGCCGACCGCGGCCTCGGCTATCGGCGTGCGGTGATGATCGGCGGCGTGTTCTTCATGGCCGGCCACCTGCTGCTGTCGTTCCGCTCTGAACCCATCGTCTACCTCGCGCTCACCTGCCTGGTCGTCGGCAACGGGTTCTTCAAGCCGAACGTGTCGGCGATGGTGGGCAATCTCTACCCCGAGGGCAGCCACCTCAAGGATCGCGCGTACAACATCTTCTACATGGGCATCAACGTCGGGGCGTTCCTGGCGCCCGTGATCGCCGAGTTCGTGAAGAGCCGGTTCGGGTTCCACCCCGCGTTCGCCGTGGCCGCGGGCGGCATGGTGATCTCGGTGTTCATCCTGTGGCGGTTCCAGAAGCACCTGCTCGGCACCGACAACAAGAAATCGGCGGCGGTGGCGGACGCGAAGCCGCTGCCCATCGACGCCGTGCCCACGTCGCGCCGCGTCGCCGCACTCATCGTGATCTACCTGATCGTGATCGTGTTCTGGATGGTGTTCCACCAGAACGGATCGACGCTCACCTACTGGGCCAACGAGAACACCCGCTGGAACGTCACCGGCATCATCTCGAACGCCATCAACCCGATGTGGGTGGTCCTGCTCACGTTCCCGCTGGTCGCGGTGTGGCGCGCGCTCGATCGCCGCGGCCGCGAGCCCTCCACGCCGGTGAAGATGCTGTTCGGCATGCTCGCCACGTCGCTCGCGTTCCTGGTCATGTTCCTGGCCGCCAAGCACGGCGAGGGCCTGGCGGCACCCGGCGACATCTACGGCTACAAGGTCTCGCCCGTGTGGCTGGTCGGCGCCTACGGCGTGCTCACCCTGGGCGAGCTGATGCTCTCGCCCATGGGCCTGGCGCTCGTTTCCAAGGTGGCCCCGCGCCACCTGCGCGGCATCATGATGGGCGGCTGGTTCGTGGCCACGGCCATCGGCAACAAGCTCACCCAGATCGGCCAGCTGTGGGACGACATGCCGCACTCCTCGTTCTGGCTCCTGCTCTCCGGCTGCGCGCTGTTCATGGCGTTCGTGCTGATGCTGCTGCTGAAGCCGCTCAAGAAGGCGATGCCGGGGGTCTAGCGCCCGCGCATCCCGGTCACGCGAAAGGGGCGGCGCGCGCCGCCCCTTTTCGTTGCCCTGGGACGCCGGAGGCCGCGACCGATCAGTCCAGTCGCCGGAAGCGCAGGAATGCCCAGGTCACGAGCCCGGTGGCCACCATGAGCCCCAGCGCGAACCACTCGCTGTTCGCCCACTCGTACTCCGGCAGCTTGAAGTTCATGCCGTAGTAGCTCGTCACCACGGTCAGCGGCAGGAAGATGGTGGCGATCACGGTGAGCCGCTTGATGACGTTGTTCATCCGGTTCGACACCGCCGACAGGTGCAGCTCCAGCACCGACGCGGTCTCGTCGCGGAACGAGTCCAGCATGTCGGCGACCCGCGCCAGCCGGTCGTACACGTCGCGCAGGTAGGGCCGCAGGTCGGCAGGCACCGCGCGCAGCTCGTCGCGTGTCAGCGACAGGATGGTGTCGCGCTGCGGGCCGACGATGCGGCGCAGTGCGCTGATGCCGCGCTTCAAGCGCAGGATGCGGGCGTGCATGGCCTGTGAGGAGTCGCCGAAGACGTCCTCCTCGAGCCGGTCGAGCTCCTCGGTGAGCTGGTCCACGAGCGGCAGGTAGTGGTCCACGAGCACGTCGAAGAGGAAGTGCATGAGTTGCGCCGGGCTCTTGCACAGCAACGACGGGCGTCGCGGCAGCATCTCGGCCGCGGCGTCCACCGAGCGCGTCGCACCGTCGTGGTAGGTGACGATCCAGCGCTCTCCCACGACGATGTCCACTTCGCGCAGGCTGGGTCGCTCGTCGGCGGTCTCCCAGCGGGCCGAATGCACGACGATGTAGACATAGTCCCCGTAGTCGTCGAGCTTGGGGCGGTTCACCTGCACCACCATGTCCTCGATGACGAGCGGGTGTACACCGAACGGCACCAGCGCTTCGGTCACCACCGGCTCGCTCTCGTCCTCGAAGTCCACCCAGACGTGACCCTGGCCCGCGCGCACCGCCTCCTGGGCTTCGGCCAGCGTCACGCTGCGCACGGTCGCCTCGTGCGTGAGCCAGGCGCGGATCACGAGCGCACCCCGCGTGCAACGGCTTCCAGGGCGAGGCGGCTGGTCGTGGCGTGGATGCGCACGAGGTCCTCGAACTGCCGTGAGTAGCCACCCCCCAACGTCGTCGCCACGGCGATGCCGCGCGTCGTGCAGCCGTCGATGACGGCGCGATCGCGTGCCTCGAGCCCCGCGAACGTCAGGCTCAGCCCACCCAGGAGGTCGTCGTGGAACGGATCCGCCCCGGCCTGGTAGAGCACGAGCTGGGGCGCGAACGCCCACACGCGCTCGAGCGCGGGCGCGAGCGCGGCCAAGTAGGCGTCGTCGCCCGTACCGTCGTCCAGGCCCACGTCGAGATCGCCCTGCTCCTTGGGCTCCGGATAGTTGTGCTGCTGGTGAAGCGAGAGCGTGAACACGCTGTCGTCGTCGCGGAAGATGCTGGCGGTGCCGTTCCCCTGGTGCACGTCGAGATCCACGATCGCCACGCGGGCGGCGAGACCCTCATGCTGCACGGCGCGCGCGGCCACCGCGAGGTCGTTCAGGTAGCAGAACCCCTCCGCGTGGCCGGCGAACGCGTGGTGCAGCCCGCCGCCCAGGTGCGCGGCCGCGCCGTGCGCGAGCGCCAGCCGGGCGGCCTGCGCGCTGCCCGAGGCCCCGAGCGAGAACGCGTCCACGATCTCGCGCGTGAGCGGCAGCTCGCTGTACTGCGTGCGCGGTGTCCAGCGCAGCGCGGCCAGGTCGTCGAGGTACTCGCCGTCGTGCGCCAGTTCGAGCAGCGCGCGCGTCGCGGGCGGCGGGGACAGGTCCGAGTCCTCGGGCAGGTGGCCAGAGGCCACCAGCGCGGCATGCACCCCCGCGTACTTGGTGGTCGGGAACACGTGTGTGCCGATGTCGCAGCCATAGCGCGGCGACCACACGGCGAGGGGCGGGTGCATGGCGCGAGGGTGCCACTGCTGCCGCGGCCGTGGCAAAGCGGGGACAAGTGCCGACGGCCGAATCCGCTATCATCGAGGGCCCCATGGACTCCATGTCCCGCGCCACCCCGGATCCGGACCGCGCGTTCCGCGCGCTCGCCCGCCGCCTCACCGCCCGCCGCGCGCACGAGCTGGGGCTGCGGCTGTGGTTCGTGCTGGGCGTCTTGGCACTCTCGGTCGCGGCGTTCACGTACTGGCAGGTGCGCGTGCCGCTGGATGGCGCGTTGCGGCATGGCGGCGAGTCCGCGGCCGTGCTGCGGCTGGCGCTCACGCTCTCGGCGTTCGCGCTGGCCGGTGCGGCACTTGCCGGGATGCGGCGCGTCTCGCTGGTCGCGGATCCGCCGGGACCCGAGTGGCTCGCGCTCCCACTGCCTCCGCCGGCGATCGACCGGCACCTCGCCCGCGAGGCCGTCGCACCCGCGCGTGCGGTGATCGTGCCCGCGGCGGCGGCATGGTTCGCTGGCTGGGGGCTGCTCTCCCCGATCACGCTCGCACTCCTGGCCCTCGGGTTCGCGCTCGTGCTGGAACTCACCACGCGACTCGCGTGCGCGATCGCGCTTCGGCTCTCGGCCGGAGCGGCCGGGCCGGCGAGCGCGTTGCCCGCCGCGTGGCGCGCACTGGTCTCGGCGCGCCGGCCCGCGCCCGCCCTGCGGCTCGCCACGCCGCGATTCCGGAACGAGTCCCGCTGGCGAGCGCTGGCGCGACTCGACCGCGCCGTGTCGTCGCGCGCCGGCTCCCCGCGGGCGCGGCTGCTGTTCGCCGCCGGCTTCCTCGTGCTGAGCGTGGCGGCGTGGTCGCTGAGCCGCGACCTTTCCGCGGCACGCGCGCAGGCGTTCGCCGCGTTCACGATCGCGTGCGCCGAGCTGGGTGCGTGGGCCGCGTGGCGCGCGGCCGGGGATCCCGCCACCGCGCTGCGACCGCTGCCGATCTCACTCGCCGACGCGTGGAGCGCGCGCGCCTGGCCGCTGCTCGCCGCGGTGGCCGCCGTGCTGGTGCTGCACGCGCTGGTCCCGCAGGGCGTACCCGCGTCGGCGCGCATCGGTCTCGCGCTCTCCTGGGCGCTGCCGGCGGTGCTGCTCGTGCTGTTGGGCCTGCACGTGGGCCTCTCGTTGAGCGGCCGGCCGGGTGCGGCGGAGGGCTTCTACTACGGCTGGCTCGGCGCGGGGATCGTCGGCAGCCTCGCGGTCCCGCTGCTCGGCTGGGCCGTGGTGATCGGTGGCCTCACGCAGGCCACGCGGCGACTCGGCCGCTGGCGCACGCCGGAGGTGGTGTGATGCTCGAGGTGCAGGTACTCGAGCGCCGCTACGGTTCGCGCGTCGCGCTCGCCGGCGTCTCGCTCACCGTGCAGCCCGGCGAGCTCGTCGGGCTCTTGGGCGCCAATGGCGCGGGCAAGAGCACGCTGTTGCGCACGGTGGCCGGCCTGCAGCCGCCCGATTCGGGCCGCGCGAGCGTGTGCGGGCACGATGTGTGGAGTGAGCCCGAGGCGGCCAAGCGCTCACTCGGCTATGCCGCCGAGGAGCCGTCGTTCCACGAGGAGCTGTCGGCGCTCGAGTACCTGGCGTTCGTGGCCGCGGTGCGCGGGCTCGAGCCCGAGTCGGCGCATGGCCGCGTGCTCTCACTCGCCGGACCGCTCGAACTCACCGCACGCCTCGACGAGCCCGTGCGCGGGTTCTCGCACGGCATGCGCAAGAAGCTGTCGTTCATGGCGGCGGTGCTGCACGAACCCGCGGTGCTGTTGTGCGACGAAGCCCTCGAGGGATTCGACGCGCCGTCCGCGCTTGCCGCCAAGGCCGAGCTGCGCCGGCTCGCGGCCGGCGGGGCGGCCGTGCTGTTCTCCAGTCACGTCACCGAGACCGTCGAGCGGCTCTGCCACCGCGTCGTGTTGCTGCACGAAGGCCGCGTGGCGCGCTCACTCGCGCGCGCCGAGTGGGGCGCGGGCGACGACCTGCACTCCCCTCTCGAGCGGCTGTTCCTCGAGATCTCGGGGCCTCCGGCCCTGCCCGTTGCGAACGTCGAGGAGCCCCGATGATCCGCCGATTGTTGCCTGCGTTCCTGTTCACGGCATCCCTCGTGGCCACGGCGCACGCCGGTGCGATCCCGGCGCCGCCGGCCATCCTCGCGATGTGGGACGCACGCGACGGCGCGGCCGTGCGCGACTCCCTCCGGAAATACGCCGCGCGCGGCGAGGCTCCGGGCGCCGACGTCACCCGGCGGATGGAGGCCGGCGAGTCCGCGTGGTGGCTGGGTGTGCAGGACGCGCGGGCCGGGCGAGCCGACAGCGCGCTCGTGCACTGGCGGCGCGCGTGGACGTTGCGCGGTGACTTCGACGAGGGCTTCGCGCTCTCGGACGCTCTCGTGCGGCGCGGCCGCACGGCCGACGTGGACGAGGCCTACGGCGTGGCGGCGGTCCTCGCCGACCAATCAAGGCTCGGCATGCCGCGTCGCGCGCCCGAGGCGTATGCGCGGCTGGCGTGGACGCTGCACCTGCGCGGCCGCACCGACAGCGCGATCGCGATCGCGCGCGAGTGGTGCGGGCCCATCCAGCATCGGCCGGCATGGACGCGGCGGCTCACGCAGCTGCAGCTCGCCGCCGGGGACACGGCGGCGGCCTGGCCCTGGCTGGCCGCACTCTCGGCACGCACGCGCGGCCAGCATCCGGAGACCGAGGCGCTCTTGAAGTCTGCTCAGCGCGCTCTGGGTTATTCCGAAGAACGTCGCGTGGCGAGCGTGGCCTTCGTCCGCGATCCCGTCGACGCCTCCGAGCAGGCGTTCGTCGCGGGGCTGGGCACACGCTTCGAGACGCTGCGCGCGCCGGACGGGTTCGCCGTGCGCTATGTCCGCGTGCCCGCGGCCGCGGGCCGTCCTCGCGGCGCGCACGTGTTGTTCGTGCTCTCCCCCACCGACACGCTGCCCGCGGCCGACACGCTCGCGGCTTCACTGGCCGCGGCCGGGCACCCGGTCACCCTGCTGGCGCCGCGCGGCTGCTTCGGTGCGCTGGGCATGAGCGTCACCGGGCCCGAGGTGTGGGCCGGGCGCGAGGGCGAGTGGTTCGCGGCCACCGCCGCCGACGCGGGCCGCGTGATGGACGCGATCGCGAAGCAGGCGCCTCCGAAAGGCGGCTGGATCGTGGGTGCGGCCGGCGACATGGCGCCGGTGGCATTGTCGCTCGCGCGCTCGCGGAAGAACGTGCAGGCGATGCTGCTCGCCGCGCCCCACCTGCCGCTCGTGGAGGTGGCCGAGTACCGCGCGCGCCTGAAGGCGGCGCGCACGCGAACGTTCATCCAGGTCGGCCCCGAGGAACCCCTCGCGCTGGAGACCGCGGACCTGATCTCGCGCGAGACGCTGCCGGGCCAGGTGCGCGTGGCGGATTCGGGCGAGCACGGCAAGGGCGCGGCGCTGTTCCGCGGCGACCCGAAGGTGATGCAGCGCTTCTTCACCTGGCTCGCGGAGAAGCCGGCAAAGCTGTAAAGCGCGCCGCCTCACGCTTCGGCGCGCGTCTCCACCAGCAGCACCGCGGCGAGGATCAGGCCCGCGCCCAGCCACCAGCGCAGGGCGAAGCTCTCGCCGCCCAGTGTCAGCGCGAACATCAGCGCGAAGACGGGCTCCAGCGCGAACAGCAGGCCGATGCGGCCGGCGGGCAGCACGCGCTGGGCGAGGACCTGGAGCAGCGGCGCGACCGTGCTGCCGGCCACCGCCAGGTAGAGGAAGTTCCACAGCGTCGGGCCGGTGAGCGCCCCCCACAGCGCCGAAGGCGCGCCGGCGAACGGCAGCAGGACCGCGGCCGCCACGAACGACTGCACGCACACCAGTGCGACCGGGTCGGCCGCCTGGATCCAGCGCGAGACCGCGACGATCTGGAGCGCGAACAGCGCCGCGCCCGCGAGTGTCAGCAGCTCGCCGCGGCCCAGCCGCAGGCCGGCGTCCAGCGACAGCAGTGCCGAGCCCGCGAGCGCGATGGCGATGCCGGCGAGAAGCCGCACACCCGGACGCTGGCGGAGCAGCAGCCAGGCCCAGAACGCGGTGAGCAGAGTCCCGGCGCAGGTGAGGAACGCCGAGCTGCCGGCACTCGCGGTGCGCAGCCCCTCGGCCTGCAGGACGAAGCCCCCGACCATGAACAGTCCGGAGACCACGCCGCCCACCAGTTCGGGCCGGCGCGGTGAGCGGCGGCGCACCACCAGGATCCCCGCGAAGATGAGCCCTGCGCACAGGAAGCGCGCGCCCACGAGCATCACCGGCGGGATCGCGGCCACCGTGTCGCGGATCGCGACGAACGTGCCGCCCCACAGCAGGCACGCCAGCACCATCGCCCACACGGCGCGGCGCTCGGCGATTCGGCTCATGCCGGCCCTCGCGCGCACGGTTCGCACGAGCCGCGGCGGCGGTTCATGCGCGTGTCCCGCGAGACGGCCGCAGCGTCACGGCGTGCGCCGGACCCGCTTGCGTCGCGGCCGCGCGGCGGTCGTGCGCGTGAGTGCGTACGACAGGCTCTCGAACTCCATCGTCATGTCCACATTGCGCAGCATGATGCCGTCGGGCACGCGCAGCTTGCGGGGCGCGAAGTTGAGCACCCCGTGCACGCCCGCGGCGACCAGCGCGTCGGCCACGGGCTGTGCGGCACGCGCCGGTGTGGCGATGACCCCGATCTCGAACGCATCCCGCGCCGAGAGCTGGGCCACGGGGCGCACGACCAGCCCCTCGACCGTGCGGCCCACGCGGTCGGCATGGGCATCGAACACGGCCACGATGTCGAAGCCCTGGTCGGCGAAGCCGCGGTAGCCCACCAGCGCGCTGCCGATATGCCCGGCCCCGACCACGCACACCTTCCAGCGACGGTCGAGCCCCAGCAGCGTGCGGATCTCCTGGCGCAGGTGCTCGACGTGATACCCGAGCCCGCGCCGGCCGAACGAACCGAACGACGACAGGTCTTTGCGCACCTGCGCGCTGGTGATGCCCTCGCGCTCGGCCAGCAGGTGCGACGAGATCATCCGCTTGCCTTCGGCGGCGACCTCCTCGAGCACGCGGTAGTAGTGCGACAGCCGGCGCACTGTGGGTTCGGAGATGTGCGACATGATCCCTCACGCGGCGGCCGCTGCCCGCGCTCGCCGCTCGTGAATCTTTTCACAATCAGGCGCCGCGAGACGGCCGCGGAGTCACCCCCGCGGCCGCGCGCGTCGCTCAGGCTTCGGGAGGGGCCTCGTTGCCAGCGTCCGCGGCGGACTCGGCCTCGATGACCGCTTCGCCCGACTCGTCGTCCTCGCTCACCACGCGCGTCACGCCGCCGACGGTGTCGGGCAGAAGGTTGCCGCTCTCCTCGGGCGAGGCCGCCAGGTTCACCAGGCGCACGCCCTGCGTGTTGCGGCCCATCACGCCGATGCCCTTGACCGGCATGCGGATCATCTGGCCCTGCTTCGTGATGATCATGAGCTCGTCGCTGTCCACGACCTCTTTCACCGCGACGATGTTGCCGTTCCGCTCGGTGGTCTTGATGGTGATGATGCCCTTACCGCCGCGGCTCTGGATGCGGTACTCCGAGATCTCGCTGCGCTTGCCGTAGCCGTGCTCGGTGACGGCGAGCAGCGTGGCCTGGCGCTTCACGCCGACCATGCTCACCACCTCGTCCTCGGCGTCGTCCAGCGTCACCGCCTTCACGCCGTAAGCCGTGCGGCCCATGGCCCGCACGTCGCTCTCGTGGAAGCGGATCGCAAGGCCCTTCTTCTTCGCGAGGATGATGTCCTGCGTGCCGTCCGTGACGATCGCCTCGAACAGGGCGTCGCCCTCCTCGAGCAGCACGGCATTGATGCCGGCCTTGCGCACGTTGCCGTAGGCCGAGAGCACGGTCTTCTTGATCAAGCCCTTCTTCGTGGCGCAGACCAGGTAGTGCTGGTCGTCGAACGTCTTCACCGGCACCACCGCCTGCACCTGTTCGTCGCGCGCCATGCCCTCGAGGTGGTTCACGAGCGGGCGGCCCTTCGCCATGCGCCCGGCCTGCTCGATCTCGTGCACCTTGAGCCAGTAGCAGCGCCCCTTGTCGGTGAGGATCATGAGGTAGGCGTGCGTGTTGGCGATGAACAGGTGCTCGATGAAGTCATCTTCCTTCGTGCGCGCGCCGATGATGCCCTTGCCGCCCCGCCGCTGTGCGCGGTATGCCGAGATCTCCTGGCGCTTGATATAGCGCTCGTGCGAGATCGTGATCACCATGTCCTTCTGCTCGATGGTGTCTTCGTAGTTGATGTCGCCCTCTTCGGCCACGATCTGCGTGCGGCGGTCGTCGCCGTACTTGTCGCGCAGGCGGCGCACCTCGTCCTGGATGATGCTCAGCATCTTCTTGTCGCTGGCGAGGATGGCGCGCAGCTTCTCGATGAGCTGGATGACCTCGAGGTACTCGGCCTGGATCTTGTCGCGCTCGAGGCCGGTGAGGCGGGCCAGGCGCATCTCGAGGATCGCGCTGGCCTGGATCTCGCTGAGCCCGAACGTGCTCATGAGGCCGGTGCGAGCGGTGTCGGTGTCCTTGGACTTGCGGATCAGCGCGATCACCTCGTCGAGGTGGTCGAGTGCGATCTTGAGGCCCTCGAGGATGTGGGCGCGCTTCTCGGCCTCGGACAGGTCGAACTCGGTGCGCCGGCGCACGACCTCGCGCCGGTGGCGCACGTACTGGTCGAGCAGCGCGCGCAGTGTGAGCACCTGCGGCCGGTTGTCCACCAGCGCCAGCATGATCGCGCTGAACGACGTCTGCAGCGGCGTGTGCACGAACAGCTGGTTCAGCACGACCTTCGGGTTCGCGTCCTTCTTGAGCTCGACCACGATGCGCATGCCGTCGCGGTCCGACTCGTCGCGCAGGTCCGAGATGCCGGCGATCTTCCCCTCGCGGACCATGTCGGCGATCTTCTCGAGCAGCGAGGTCTTGTTCACCTGGAACGGGATCTCGGTGACGACCAGGCTCATGCGGCCGCCCTTGCCCTCTTCGACCTGGACCTTCGCGCGCATCTTCATGCTGCCGCGGCCGGTCAGGTAGCAGTCGCGGATGCCCTGCGTGCCGTTGATGATGCCGGCGGTCGGGAAGTCGGGGCCCTTCACGATCTTGAGCAGATCCTCGGGCTCGGTCTCGGGCTTCTCGATGATCGCGATGATGGCGTCACAGACCTCGCGCAGGTTGTGCGGCGGCACCTCGGTGGCCATGCCGACGGCGATGCCGGAGCAGCCGTTCACGAGCAGGTTGGGCAGCACGCCCGGCAGCACGACGGGTTCGTCGCGCGTCTCGTCGTAGTTGGGGCGGAAGTCCACCGTGTTCTTCTCGAGGTCCGCCAGCATCTCCATGGCGAGCGCGGTCAGGCGCGCCTCGGTGTAGCGCATGGCGGCCGGCGCGTCGCCGTCGATCGAGCCGAAGTTGCCCTGGCCGTCCACGAGCGGGTAGCGCATGACCCAGTCCTGCGCGAGACGCACCAGCGTCGGGTAGACGACGCCTTCGCCGTGCGGGTGGTAGTTACCCGACGTGTCGCCGGCGATCTTGGCGCACTTTCGGAAGCCCCGGCCGGGGGCGAGATTCAGGTCGTTCATGGCGACCAGGATCCGCCGCTGCGAGGGCTTGAGTCCGTCGCGCACATCCGGGAGCGCGCGGGAGACGATGACCGACATCGAGTAGTTGATGTAGCTGGTCTTCATCTCTTCTTCGATGCGCAGATCGATGATCTTCGACCGATCGTTCAACGCCATGTCGTGCACCCTTCCTGTCGAAGCGCCGCCGTCTCGAGCCCGCTTCCTGCGTGCCGGACGCTGCGCGGAACCTTCACTGTCGAGGGACTCGCTGCCAGCGCCACGTGAGCGCCAGTGAGGCCCAATCCGTCGTGCGGTCGGGATACGCTTCGTGGCTCACGAATGCGTGCTTCCACGCGCCCGAGAGGCCGAGCGTCTGCCCGCTCATCAACTTCCACAGCAGCGTCGGCCCGGTCGCGACCATCACGTCGCTGGTCGCGTCTTGGACCACGCCGCGCACATCCGCCTCCTGGCGCGCGTAACCGAAGTCCGCGCCCCAGATCACACTCCACTTGCGCGAGTTCGTCAGCCGCGCCTCGCCCCGCCAGCTCGCGCCGAACGTCCAGCGATGCAGGTCCCCCACCGTCCCCAGCGACTGGCCGGTGTTGGGGTCGAACAGCTCGGTGAGCCCCGAGCCCTGGTCGTCCGCGTGCACGACGAGCCCGAACGCGTAGCGCTCCTCGAACGGCCACAACAGCGCCGCGGACGCGCACACGCCGCCACTGCCCGGCGAGCCGTTCACGTTGAACGTGGTGCCCGCGGTGAGGCCCAACTCGGCCGCCGCATGCGCGTTCGGGGCCGCGAGCAGCAAGGCGAGCAGCGCGCAGACCGGCCAGCGCAACCCCCGCCCCGCGTCCGGACCGCGCATCAGATGTCCAGGTTCTTCACGGCCAGCGCGTTCTCCTCGATGAACTGCCGACGCGGCTCGACGTGCTCGCCCATCAGGATCGTGAAGATGCGGTCGGCCTCGACCATGTCCTCCGTGGTGACGCGCACGAGCGTGCGCGTCTCGGGGTTCATGGTCGTACGCCACAGCTGATCCGGGTTCATCTCGCCCAGACCCTTGTAGCGCTGCACCATCACGTTCTTCTTGCCGATGCGCTGGATCGCCTCTTCGCGCTCCTTGTCGTCGTAGCAGTAGATCTCGTCCTTGCCCGCCTTCACCAGGAACAGCGGCGGCTGGGCGATGTAGACGTGGTTGTTCTCCACCAGCGGCCGCAGCTCGCGGAACAGGAACGTCAGCAGCAGCGTGCGGATGTGCGCGCCGTCCACGTCGGCGTCGGCCATGAGGATGATCTTGTGATAGCGCAGCTTGGTGATGTCGAACTCTTCCTTCACCCCCGCGCCGAGCGCGGTGATGATGCTGCGGATCTCCTCGTTGGCGAGGATCTTGTCGATGCGCGCCTTCTCGACGTTCAGGATCTTGCCGCGGATGGGCAGGATGGCCTGGAAGCGCCGGTCGCGCCCCTGCTTTGCCGAGCCGCCGGCCGAGTCGCCCTCGACCACGAAGATCTCGCAGTCCTTCGGGTCGTCGAACGAGCAGTCGGCGAGCTTCCCGGGCAGCGAGCCGCCGTCGAGGATGGTCTTGCGGCGCGCCAGGTCGCGCGCCTTGCGCGCGGCCTCGCGGGCACGCGCGGCTGCGATCATCTTCTCGACGATCTTGCGGGCGACCGGCGGGTTCTCCTCGAAGTACTCGCGCAGCCCCTCGCCGACGACGGTCTCGACCGCGCCCTTGATCTCGCTGTTGCCGAGCTTGGTCTTGGTCTGCCCCTCGAACTGCGGGTTCTGCATCTTGACCGAGACCACCGCGACCAGGCCCTCGCGCACGTCCTCGCCGCCGATGTCGGCCTTGAGGCTCTTCATGTGGCCTTCGGCCTTGGCGTAGTTCACCAGCGTGCGGGTGAGCGCCGAGCGGAAGCCGCCGACGTGGGTGCCGCCCTCGATCGTGTTGATGTTGTTCACGAACGACAGCAGTGTTTCGGAATAGGTGTCGTTGTACTGGATCGCCACTTCCACCGAGACGTTGTCGCGCTCGCGCTGGAACACGACCGGCTTGGCGTGCAGCGTCTCCTTGTTCGTGTTGAGGAACTTCACGAACTCGGCGATGCCACCCTTGGCGAAGTAGTCCGCCGCCTTGCCCGTGCGCTCGTCCTTGAGGTGGATCGTGAGGCCACTGTTGAGGTACGCCAGCTCGCGCAGGCGCGCGGCGATGGTGTCCCAGTGGAAGTCCGTGGTCTCGAAGATGGTCGGGTCGGGCGTGAACCGCACGGTCGTGCCGCTGCCCTTCTCCTTCTTGTCGGCCGCCTGGGTGGTCATCGGGCCGGTCGGCACACCGCGCACGTACGACTGGGTGTGCAGCTTGCCCTCGCGCAGCACCTCGACCGAACAGGCCACGGACAGCGCGTTCACGCACGACACTCCCACGCCGTGCAGGCCGCCGGACACCTTGTACGAGGCGTTGTCGAACTTGCCGCCGGCATGCAGCGTGGTCATGACGACCTCGAGCGCCGGCTTCTTCATGGTGGCATGCATGTCCACCGGGATGCCGCGCCCGTTGTCACGCACGGCCATGCTGCCGTCCTTCTCGATGGTGATCGTGATCTCGTCGCAGTGGCCGGCGAGCGCCTCGTCCACCGAGTTGTCCACGACCTCCCAGATCAAGTGGTGCAGGCCGCGCACACCGGTGTCGCCGATGTACATCGCCGGACGCTTGCGCACCGCCTCGAGACCCTCGAGCACGGTGATGCTCGTGGCGTCGTAATGGTGTCCCTTGGGCTCCGCCGTCAAAGTGACTTCTCCTTCCTTCATGCTCACCGCAGGCTCCCTCCCGACCCACCCTTCGGGTGGGTACCCGCCGGCGTGAAGCGCACGTCGCGCACGACGTCCGCGCCCAGATGCCGGTTCAGGTTGCGCACGAGCTCGCGCCGCAGGAATCCGAGCTCATGCATCCAGGCCGATCCCTCGACCTCCACGTTCAGTGTTCCGTCCCGGAACCCCACCGCGCGCGTGTGCTTCGCGATGCGCGATCCCGAGACCACGGGCCACTCCGTCACGGCCCGCCAGCCGGCCGCCGCATCCGCCAGCCCGAGGTGCTGCATCAGGCCCGGCAGGATCGCCGCGAGCGGCTCGAGTCCTTTCATCCCGCGTCCGGCAGGCGCAGTGGCATGACGAGACACAGCAGCTCCTCGTCGGCCTGGGGCAGCGCCCCCACCGGTTCCACGATGCCCGCCGACAGTGCCGTCTTGAGCCGGAACACCACGCTCTCCGTGGGGATGTTCCGCAACGTCTGCAGCAGGTAGCGCGCGTTGTAGCCGATGTCCATGTCCTCACCCTGGTACTGCGCGGCGACCTTCTGTTCGCCGGCGCCGAAGTCCGCCGTGGCCGAGGACACCGCGAGCGCGTCGCGCTGCAGCGCGAACCGCACCTGCTGGGTGTTGCTGTCCGCGTGCGACGCGACGATGTCCACGGCCTCCATGAGGTCCGAGCGCGACACCGTGAGCGAGCGCGGGTTGTCCTTGGGGATCACCTGTTCGTAGTTCGGGTACGGTCCCTCGAGCAGTCGCGCCGTGACTTGCACGCGGAACTCCCCCACCTGCGCGACGAAACCGGCGTGGCTCTTGCCGTCGGCGATGCGCATCTCGACCGGGCTCGTGGCCTCGGCGGCCGCACGGCTCATGGTGGCGATCGCGCGGGCCGGAACGATGATGCCCTCGCGCGTGAGGTCGTCGAATGCGCCCTTGCACGTGGCGCGCGCCAAGCGGTGCCCGTCGGTGGCGACGAACGCCAGCTGCTGCGCGGTGCCGTGCACGAAGACGCCGTTCAAGCTGGCGCGCGTGGCCTCTTCGCTGACGGCATATGCGGTGCGTTCGACCAGGCGCGACAGCGTCTCGCCGGCGAGCGAGATCTTGAGCTTGCCCTTCAACTCCGGCGGTGCGGGGTATTCGTCCGACTTCTGCACCGGGAAACGCGACCAACCCTTGCCGTCGCCATAGCCCACCTCGAGCTGGTTCTTCTCGAGGCGCAGGGACACGCCGCCGCGCGGCATCTTGCGGACGACCTCGTTGAAGTGCTTCGCGTTCACGGCCACGCGTCCCGGTGCCTTACCCAGACAGGGCACGGTGGCACTGGTGGTCAGGTCGAGGTCACTGCCGGTCACGCGAAGGCTGGTCTGGTCCGCTTCGAGCAACAGGCAGTTCAGCAGCGGTTGAGCGCTTTTCTGGGGAACCGATCCGAGGGCTCGGGCCACGGCGAATGCCAGATCGCCCTGCTGGATGGTGAGGTCCATGGGTCACTCCCTGACGGCTAGGAACTTCATGTCCGGCCTCGGGTTCCGCCACTCCCGCATGCCGCTCCGGGGGCGTGTGCGAGGCATCGCTGCATTCTATTCAGCCACTCACGCGAAGGCAAGCGGAGAACGGCCCTGAAGCCGGGTTCTAAGTCTTTCTCTCTCAATCAATAAAGACCTAGTAACCGTAGGGGCTGTGGATCCTGTTCACAACCCCGCACGAGGCTCGCCAAACACCCCGGCGCGTGCACGTTGGCTCGGCCTTCCCGCTGTGGGCGAATGGGCCTCCTGTCCACCGACCAGGGGCGCGAGAGCCGGTGACGACCGGCTCTCCGCACTCCCCCACGGCGAATCCACGACCTCTCAAGATGCGATCGTGGAGAACAGGGCGTTCACGTTGTCGCGGAACGACTCCTCGGTCTGGATGCGCAGCGCGACCTGGCGACAGGCATGGATGACCGTGCTGTGATCGCGCCCGCCGAAGACGCGCCCGATCTCGACCAGCGACAGCTCGGTCAGGTGGCGCATGAGGTACATCGCGACCTGGCGCGGCTGGGCGATCGCCTGCGTGCGCCGCACCCCCACCAGCGATTCCGGGCGCACGCCGAAACGCTCGGCCACAGCGGCCAGGATGCGCTCGGGCGTGTTGTGCTCGGCCTCGGCACGGACGTATTGCGTCAGCACTTCCTTGGCCAGTTCCGGTGTGACCTCGCGGTGCGTGAGCGAGGCCACCGCCATGAGGCGCACCAGGCAGCCCTCCAGGTCGCGTACATTGCCCCGCACGCGGTCGGCGATCAGCAGCACGACGTCGTCCGCCAGGGGCAGGCTCCCGGACTCCTGCTCGCAGCGCTGGCGCAAAATGGCGATGCGCGTCTCCAGGTCCGGCTGCTGGATGTCCGCGACCAGGCCCTGGTTGAAGCGCGAGATCAGCCGCTCCTCGAGCCCCGCGATGTCCTTGGGCGGCTGGTCGGCGGTGACCACGATCTGCTTGTGGGCGTCGCGCAGCGCGTTGAACGTGTGGAAGAACTCCTCCTGCGTGCTCTCCTTGCCCGCGAGGAACTGCACGTCGTCCACCAGCAGCACATCCACGCCGCGGTACTTGTTGCGGAACGCCAGCGTCTGGCCGTGCTGGATGGCGTAGATCATCTCGTTGGTGAAACGCTCCGCCGAGACGTAGTAGACGAGCGCGTCGGGCTTGAGCCGCTTCGCCTCGTGCCCCACGGCGTGCAGGATGTGCGTCTTGCCGAGGCCCGAGGCGCCATGGACGAAGAGCGGGTTGTAGACGTGCCCGGGCCGCTCGGAGACGGCGCGTGCGGCCGCGTGCGTGAACCGGTTGCTTGAGCCCACGACGAACGTCTCGAACGTGAGCCGCGGCAGCAGCTGGCTGTCGAGCCACTCGCGAGCGCGCGCGGCCGGCTCGGGCGTGACCGAGCGCGCCGGCGCGGTGGCCTGGCGGGGCACGGCCGCCACGGGCAGCGGCGAGGGCTCCTGGGCGACGAACCGCACGTCGGGGCAGCGGCCGATGACGTCGGTCAGCGCGTGTCGCAGTGCGGTGAGGTGGTGCTCGTGGATCCAGTCCACGAAGAACGCGTTGGGGACTTCCAGTTCGGCCACTTCGGACCCGAGTTCACGGGGCACGATGGGGCGGAACCAGGTTTCGAGGGCCTGTTCGCTGGCGAGTCGGGTCTTGAGGTTCTGGAGGACCTGTTCCCAGAGAACGGCCACCTGATCAGGGGAAACGGGCAGGACGGCCATTTCCGACATCCTTGCAGAGATGGTTCGCGCGGTGATGCACGGGGCGAGGAGTCTTCGCAAGTGCCTGCGTTCAGAGCTCCTGGCCGTGTGCTCGCGGCCGGCGCAACGAATCGGGGACGGGTTGTCCACATCCGTGGACACTGCTTCAGATCGTCTTGCTACAACGACTTGGGTGACTACCGGTGAAAGTCCTCCACAAGGGTGTCCACACTGTTCTCACCAGCCCCCGCGACGGGGTCTCACGGCGCTGCCGACCCGGTCAGGAGCGGGCGCGCAATGGCATGACTGGCAATGGATTGTGGGGTTGGTCAGGGCCATCCGCCGGTCGGCTCGGGGAGTGCACGCCGAAGCGGGCCCGGAAGGCTAGCACCCACCCCCATGCGCCACAAGGAACAAGCTCGGCGCTCGTAATGCCTTGAGGCTCAAGGCATTACAAAGCGCCTGCCGGGCGCGGCGATCAGAACGGGAACAGGACGCCGAACGTGACCGCGAAATCGTCCCTAACTTCATCACTCACAGCGAGTTGTACTTCAGTGAGCAGGCGCAGGTAGGGGTTGGCGCTGTACTCCATCCCCAGGCGCAGCGGGCAGGAGGTGTCGGTGTTGGTCTCCTGGCCGACCTCGATGCGTGTGAACAGCAGCGCGGCCCCGCCGTAGGCCACCCAGCGATTGGCCATGTCGAGCGTGCGCGAGACCGTCACCTGGGGCCCGACCGAAAGCTGGTTCAGCTCGTCGGCGCTCTCCACCCCGAGTGCGGCGCCGAGTGCGACATCCATGATCGAGCCCGCCGCCTGCGTGGCGACCTGACCCCGGAAGTCACCACCCAGCTTCACCGACGTGCGCGTGTTGTTGTCCACGTCGATGCGCGCGAGGCCACCCTGGAAGCCGAAGTCGAGGTTCGGGTAGAACGACATCCGCAGCTGGCCGAGCGCAGTGGCACTGCTCTTATCGAAAGCCAGGTAGCTGCCGCCCAGGTGCTCGTTGGGCCGCAGCACGCGACCCGTGGTGAGCGTTCCCTGGACCTGGGCGCTCGCGGGGCCTGCGGCCGCCAGCGACAGCGCGACGATGAAGAGAATGGATCGCTTCACGGATTCCTCCCTCCTTCCATGGGGGCAGAGCGGTCGTTCATCCTTGAACGAGGGGCGCGTGGGTCCAAATTGCGCGCTTCCCGCGCTGCGGTCAAGCCCGATGCGGGGCCTGTGCGGGGCTTGTCAGGCGCTCGGTTGCGCGCCACGCGGCCCGCATGAGACAAGCCCCCCATGAAACTGCTCAGTGACTTCGACGGCGTGTGGACGTTCCCGCGCGAGGAAGGCGTGGCGCATGGCGAGGCGCTGGACTCCGCGCTCGAGGCCCTGGTGGGGGAGGGCGAGCGGGCCGGTGTGCGCGAGTGGGTGGCGCGCGCGCGCGCCGCGGTGCGCGCCGAACCCCTGCGCTATGGCTGGGTCTCCGCCGGCCGCATCTCGGCATTCGCGGACGAGGACCCGTTCACCGAACACGGCGCGCTGCTCCACTACCTGAGCGAGCAGCGCGCACACGATCCGCTCGCCGCGCGGCTCGCCGCCGCGATCGAAGCGGACGGCAGCACGCTCGATGCATTCGGCGGCCGCTGCCACGTGGCGGGTGTGCAGCGAGTCGAAGCCCGCCGCGGCCCCGGCATCACACCGGCGGCCGCCGCTGCGGGGCGCGCGATGCTCGGGCGCGGTGTCGAGATCGTGGTCGTCTCCAACTCGGGCACCGAGAAACTCGATCGTTGGTTCCGCCACGCCGACGTCCCCGCGCGCGTGCATCCCGATCACGCGCCGCAGTCGCTGCGACTGCGGGGCTCGGCGCGCAAGTTCGTGCTGGCGCCGGGAGCGGGGGAGGGGCTCGAGGTGGGAAGCATGCGCGTGGACATCGCGCGGAGCGACTACGAACGCGTGTTGCGCGAGGAGAAACCCGACGCGGTGGTGGGCGACGTGTTCTCGCTGGATCTCGCACTGCCGTTGGCACTCAAACGGCGAGAGCAGGCCTGGCGCCACGTGCGGCTGTTCTGGCTCCTGCACCCGTACACGCCCGAGCGGATGAAGCGCGAGATCGCTTCGCTGCCAAGCGGTGAAGTGGAGCCGGTCGAGAGCGGCTTGGCGGGTGTCGCGGAGCGGCTCGCGGGCTGAGCTGGGGGCCCGCGCGGGTCAGCCGCGGCCGGAGGCCGAGTCGCGCAGGAAGAATGCCGACGACCACTCGGCGAGCGGCGTGAACCCCAGGCGGCGGTAGAGCGCGAGCGCCGGCGCGTTGAAGTCGTTCACGAACAGGCACACGTGCCGCGTGCGCACGAGCAGCCGCGCGCACAGCTCGCCCAGGCCCCGCCGCGCGATGCCCTGGCCGCGCAGGTTCGGCGGCACGTATACGCCCGAGACCTGGGCCGCGTCGGGGGTGAGCGCGCTGATCCCGGCGCGGAAGCACAGGCCACGCGCATCGCGCATGACCCACGTCCAGCCGTCCCGGCATTCCTCCTCGACGCGCCGGGCGTAGGCGACGGGATCCACCTCACGAGGGTCCTCGAGCAGCTCCTCGGAGCGCAGGTCCGCGCCGGCGTGATAGAGGAACGCGTAGTCCTCGCGCCGCGCCGTGCGCAGTTCGGGGGCCATCGATCCCGCCGCGCCCGGCGTGCGCGCGAGCGACAGGTAGACCTGCGAACGCTCCAGCCGCAGCGACAAGCCATCGCCCGGGAAGCGCTCGCGCACCGCGGCCACGGCGGCCTTGGGGCCGATCAGCTGCACGCGCACCGGGCGTTCGGCCAGCTCGTGCGCGGCGCATTCGCCCAGTTGAGACAGGGCGTCGGCATCGTGACCCGACGGCAGCACCGCACCCGAGTTCACGCCCACATAGAGGAGGGCGGAGAGCCGGCCCGAGCGACGCGCGCCCCACCAGGTGTCGTGCGGACGCGCGAGTGCGTCGCGCAACACGAGGGCGACCAGGTACACGTTCAGCACCGGGTCGTCCTCGAGGAAGGACAGCACCTCGGGGACGTCCCGCGGGCCGAGCCGGTCGAGGACCGCGCCGCCGATACCGGGATGGAGAGCCATGGGCAGTGAACGAGAATATCAAACACCGCTCGCCTTCGCCGCTCCAACATGCTCGCCGGGCGCGAGCTCGGCGGTAGGGGCGCCCTCGCCGCGGGCCACGCACATTCCGGCAACCTCGCGGGGCGTCCGGCATGGACGTGGCCCCACTCGGGTGATTACATGCGCGGCGGAGGACACGCGTGAGCGATCTGGTCATGGTCATCGAGGACGAGAAGGAGATCCGCGACCTCGTCCGCTACAACCTCGAAAAGGCCGGCTTCCGCGTGGCCGCTGCCGCCGACGGGGAGCAGGGGCTGCAACAGCTCTACGCCGCCCGCCCGGACGCGCTCGTGCTGGACCTCATGCTGCCCGGCATGAACGGCCTCGAGATCGTGCGCGAGCTGCGCTCCGAGCCGCTCACGCACGACCTGCCGGTGCTGATCCTCACTGCCCGTTCGGCCGAGATGGACAAGCTGCTCGGCTTCGAGCAGGGCGCCGACGACTACCTCACCAAGCCGTTCAGCCCGCGCGAGCTGGTCGCACGGGTGAAAGCGCTGCTGCGCCGCACCCGGCCCACGGGCGCCGGCCGTGTGCTCGAGGTGGGGCCGCTTCGCGTGGACCTCGAGGCCCACGAGGCACACTGCGCCGGCGTGCGGCTGGACCTGACACCGCGCGAGTTCGACCTGCTCGCATTTCTCGCACGAAACCCTGGGCGCGCGCTGTCCCGAGATGAGCTGCTGCGCAAGGTGTGGGGCTACGACTACGTCGGCGAGACGCGCACCGTGGACGTGCACGTGCGCCGGCTGCGCGCCAAGCTCGGAGAGAACCACGGGGTCATCGCCACGGTGCTGGGCGCGGGCTACAAGCTGACCACGGCTCCGGGCCCCGAGGGCGAGTGAAGCTCTCGCTTCGCGCCCGCCTGCTGGTCATCCCGGCGGTCGTGGTCATCTTCGCCGTCACGCTGTTGACGCTGCTCGAGTCCCGCTCCCAGCGGAAGTGGATCATCGAGCGCGAGACCTCGGGGCTGTCCCGGCTGGTGCACGAAGCCGCGCGCAATGCCACCGCTCTCCAAGGCGACTGGCAGCCGCTGGTGGACTCGCTCGACGCCCGCCACGGCGTGCGCGCCACGGTGATCGCCGCGGATGGCAAGGTGCTCGCGGACTCGCGCGCGGTCGCGGACAGTATGGAGAACCACGGCAGCCGGGCGGAGGTCCGCGCCGCGCTCGCCGGTAGCGTGGGCGTGGCCACTCGCCGCTCGCGCACGGTCGGCGTGGAGTTCCTGTACGTGGCCGTGCCGATGCCGCGAGACGGCGCGGCGGTGCTGCGCCTGGCGGAGCCGCTCGACGTGCTGCGCCAGGCCGGCGACGCGCTCATGCGGCTGTCGGCCGCGGCCGCGTCGGTCGCGGTGCTCGTCAGTGTGCTGGTGCTGTCCTACATCAGCGGACGCTTCGCGCGCCGGCTGCAGCGGCTCCAGGTGGTGGCGCGCCGGATCGGCGAGGGCGAGGCGGGTGCGCGTGCACCCGAGGATCCGGGCGACGACCTTGGCCAGCTCGGACGCGCGCTCAATGACATGCGCACCGAACTCGACGCGCGCCTCGAGGCGCTCCGCCGGGAACGCGACGATCGCGAGCGCATCCTCGCGCACATGAGCGACGGCGTGGCGTTGTTGGACGGCATGGACCGCGTCGTGCACGTGAACTTCCGCTTCACGGAACTGCTCGACACCGCGCGCCGGCCGGAGCCCGGCACACCGTTCACGGCATTCGCACGCGTGCCGGAGCTGGCGGAGATGACGGCCGAGGCCCGCCGCGAGCGGCGGACGACGGAGCGGGAACTGAAGCCCTGGACCACACGCACGGGCTCCGCACGCGCCACCGTGACGCCTCTGGGCGGCCTGCCGCCCGTGCCGGTGCTGATCGTGCTGCACGACCTGTCCCAGAACGAGGCCCTGCAGCGGATGCGCCAGGACTTCGTGGCGAACGTCTCGCACGAGCTGCGTACGCCGCTCACCACGCTGCGAGGCTACGCCGAGACGCTGTTGGAAGGCGGGCTCGACGACCAGGAGAACCGCGAGCACTTCGTGCGCGTCATCCGCGACGGATCGGTCCGGCTGCAGGCCCTGGTCGAGGACCTGCTGGCGCTGGCCGAACTCGAGCGCCCCGACGTCGCCCTGCGCCGCGAGCGGGTGGACCTGCAGGCGCTGGCCGAGGCCGCGGTGGCGGCGTCTCGCGACGCGGCGGAGCGAGGCGCGCTTTCGCTCGAGCTGCGGCCGGGCGAGCCGGTGTGGCTGGACGCCGACCGCGTGCAGATCGAACAGGTCATCGCGAACCTGCTCGACAATGCCATCAAGTACACCGAGCGCGGCAGCGTGACCGTGGCCACGTGGCGGGATGGGGGAGAGGCCTGGTTCGAGGTGAGCGACACCGGTCCCGGGATCCCCGCCGAGGACCAGCCGCGGATCTTCGAGCGCTTCTACCGCGTGGACAAGGCGCGCTCGCGCGAGAAGGGCGGCACCGGGCTCGGCTTGAGCATCGTGAAGCATGCGATCCAGCTGCACGGCGGCGAAGTCTCCGTGGAGAGCCGCGTCGGGGCGGGATCGGTGTTCCGGTTCCGGATCCCCGCGAAGACGGAACTCGCGGCGCACTGAGCACTGCTCGATCGCCGGGGAGTTTCAACCGGCGGACATGCGCCGTTCATACCGCAGTAACACGCGGCGTGGTTCTCTGCTCCATGCCGCGCTGCGAGTCTCTTGATTGATGCGGTCCTCAACCGGAGCCCCGACACGTGACCCAGGAACTCCCGATGGCTGCGCTGTCCCTCGCGCACGAGCGCGAACCCGAAAGCACGCTCACGCCGTTGCCTCGCCGCAAGCGTGGCCGGCCGCTCGAGATGCAACCCCACGAAGTGCTCACCCGGATCCGCGAACTGGCCGTGCGGAACGCCCTGTTCCGCGTGCACCTCGATGCGCCCGCGCTTTACGCGCGCGCACGGCGGCTGTTCGGCACATGGGCGGCCGCGCTGTTGTCCGCCGGCGTGGATCACGCCTCGGCCGTGGAATCGGCGCGACGGCGTGCGGTTGAACATCGCCGCCATCAACGCACGAAAATCGTGCGCGCGGATTCGTGAGCGCCCGGGAAGTGTCGCCGCAGGGATTCCGGCAGTTTTTGTTACACGACCTTAACCAGCGCGAAGGGTCGCCGAAACTCAGCTGACCTCAGGATGAACGTGGTCGAAGCGGCTGTCCGTCCGTCCCGGACGACGGCCACCGAGAGGCCTGCGGCCGGAGCTGCGCTCCGGGCGGGCACCACGATCCACGAGGAGGCCGATTTGAAGCGCATCCTGTCCGTCGCCGCCGCGTCCGTGCTGGCGTTTGCCGCAACAGCGACCGGAACCGCACGAGCCCAGGAAGCGGGTACCGCGCCCGACTCCGCCCTAGTCACCCGCGCGGAGCTGCAGGGCTTGCTGGAGGGCCTGAACGAGCAGATCCAGGTGCTCTCCACCGACACCGACAAGCTCAAGAAGTTCAAGTTCTCGGGGTACATCCAGGCCCGCGCCGAGTTCAGCGAGTCGAGCAACGACTCCGTCCGGGTGAGCGGGGCCACCGGCACGCTCGCCTCGGCGAACGCCGCCCGCATCTATATCCGCCGGGCCCGGCTCAAGCTCACGTACGACTCGAGCCCGCTGTCGCAGATGGTCATCCAGATCGACGGTGGCCAGGACCGCACCGTCCGGCTGCTCGACGGCTACATCACGCTGCTCGATCCGTGGACGCCGCTCCATGACCACCAGCTCACGGCCGGCCAGTTCAACGTGCCGTTCGGCTACGAGATCGAACGCTCCTCGAGCGTGCGCGAACTGCCGGAGCGCTCGCGCGTCGAGAACGTGTTGTTCTCGGGCGAGCGCGACCGCGGCGTGAAGATCGAGAACCAGTGGACGCCGAAGCTCAAGACCACGTTCTCGCTCCTGAACGGCACCGGCATCAACAGCGCGGACTTCCCGGCCACGGACCCGACGCGCGGCAAGGACTGGACGGCCCGCGCGCGCTGGTCGCAGGGCATCTGGGACGCCGCCGTGTCGTACTACGACGGACGCAACGTCACGCCGCTCACCGGACCCGACGTGCTCACCGACAAGACGCGTCTCGGCGCCGACGTGCAGGGCTACTGGAGCCTCGGCCCGGGCGGCGGCTCGCTCCGCGGCGAGGTGTACTCCGGCCACGAGGTGAACCCCGACTCCGTGCGCACGCTGGTCATCGCGCCCACGGCGGCCAACCCGGTCCGGCTGCTCCGGCCGGGCGTGAACCCCGACCACCTCGCCACCGACTTCCTCGGCTGGTACGTGATGGCCGTGCAGAACATCGGCGATCGGTTCCAGGCCGCCGTCCGGTTCGACACGTACGACCCCAACGTGGACGTGGACCACGACCAGTACGAACGCTGGAGCTTCGGCTTGAACGCGTTCTACGACGGCTTCACGCGATTCACGGTGTCCTACGACGCCATCACCACCGCCACGTCCGTGGGCGCGGGCCGGTACAACGACCCGCCCGACAACCTGTGGACCATCCAGCTCCAGCACAAGTTCTGACCCACATCGGAGGCACTGTGAAGCGGAACCCCCTCATCCTGACGCTGATCGCCGCAACGCTCGTCACGGCCCCTGTCCTCGCGGGCAAGGCCATCACCGTGAAGGGCTCGGACACGATGGTCATCCTCGGCCAGCGCTGGGCCGAGAAGTACATGAACGAGAACGCGGGCCAGGTGATCATGGTCACCGGCGGCGGCTCGGGCACGGGCATCGCGGCGCTGATCAACGGCACCACCGACGTCTGCCAGTCGTCGCGCTCGATGAAGCAGGACGAGAAGCTCAAGCTGCGCGACCGCTACCAGACGATGGGCATCGAGATCCCGGTGGCCAAGGACGGTCTGGCCGTGTACGTCCACACCGCCAACCCGGTCAAGGAACTGACCGTGGAGCAGTTGGGCGAGATCTACATGGGCAACGTCACGAACTGGAAGCAGGTCGGCGGGCCGGACGCCACCATCATCCTCTACGGCCGCGAGAACAGCTCGGGCACGTACGGCTTCTTCAAGGAACACGTGCTCAAGAACAAGGACTTCTCCGCGCGCGTGCAGACGCTGCCCGGGACGGCCGCGGTGGTGAACGCGGTCGCGAAGGATCCCAACGGCATCGGCTACGGCGGTGCGGCGTACGCGAAGGGCGTGCGTGACGTGGGCATGAAGAAGGACGCCGGCGCCGCCGCGGTGCTGCCCACGGCCGCGACGGTCAAGGACGGCAGCTACCCGCTGTCCCGCCCGCTCTTCTTCTACCTGCGCAAGGCGCCGTCGGGTGACACGAAGAAGTTCGTGGACTGGGTGCTCTCGGCCGAAGGCCAGAAGCTCGCGGTCGAGGTGGGCTACTTCCCGCTCAACTAGCCCTCCACCCTTCCACTCATTCACCCCAGGTCACCACGATGAGCCGGTCCCTCGCTCTTCCCCACAGCCCTGCGTCCGTGCGCGCGCGCCAGCGCCTGCGCGAGATGGCGATCGAGTGGGCGCTCCGCGCCTGCGCGTTCTCGGCGGTGGCGGGGCTCGTGCTCATCGTGGTGTTCGTGTTCAAGGAGGCGTGGCCGATCCTCTCGAACCCGGAGACCCAGAAGGAGGCGAGCCTCGCCGGCTTCGTCGCCACGCCGCTGTGGCAGCCGGTGGGGGAGGTGCCCAAGTACGGGCTGATCCCGCTGCTCACCGGCACGGTCAAGGTGGTGCTGATCGCGATGCTGTTCGCCGTGCCGTTGTCCGTGCTCGCGGCGGTCTACAGCTCCGAGTTCGCGCCGCCGCGGGTGCGCGAGGTGCTGAAGCCCGCGATCGAGATGCTCGCGGGCATCCCGTCGGTGGTGATGGGGTTCTTCGCGCTCATGGTGCTGGCGAGCTGGCTGCAGTCGGTGACGCACTCGCCGATGCGGTTGAACGCGCTCACCGCCGGCATCGCACTCGGGCTCGGCATCATCCCCACCATCTTCACCGTCGCCGAGGACGCGCTGCGCGCCGTCCCGCGCTCGTTCCGCGAGGCTTCGCTGGGGCTGGGTGCCAGCGCCTGGCAGACCGCGTGGCACGTGTCGCTGCCCGCGGCTTCGGCCGGCGTGGGCGCCGGCGTGCTGCTGGGGCTCGGCCGTGCGGTCGGCGAGACCATGATCGTGCTGATGGCGTCGGGCAATGCCGCGATCACGTCGGCCGACGCGTTCGACTCGGTGCGCACGCTGTCCGCGAGCATCGCCGCCGAGCTGGCCGAGGTGGTGGTGGGCAGCCCGCACTACTCGACGCTGTTCTTCCTGGGTGCGCTGCTGTTCACGGTGACGTTCCTCATCAACGTCGCGGCCGGGGCGTTCGTGGAGCGGCTGCGGAAGCGGCTGGCGGGCGCGTGAGCGCTCTCGGGCTTCCCCTCGTCCCGCTGCCCGAACTGCCGCGGGCACGGCGGGCCGATTGGTCGGGCTCGGGCTTCACGCTGCTGTCCGCGATCGCCGCCGGCCTCATCGTTCTCATGGTGGTCGTCATCCTGGGCGATGTGGCGTTGAACGGCTGGGCGACGGTGACGTGGGAGTTCCTGGCGGGTGCGCCGCGCGAGGGCATGACCAAGGGCGGCATCTTCCCCGCCATCTATGGCACGCTGCTGCTGGTCGTTCTCATGGTGGTAGCCCTCGTGCCGTTCGGCGTGGGCGCGGCGGTGTGGCTGCATCTCTACGCGCGGCAGGACTCGTGGTTCACGAAATCCGTGCGCTTCGCCGTGCACAACCTGGCGGGCGTGCCGAGTATCGTGTTCGGGCTCTTCGGGCTCGGTTTCTTCATCCAGTTCATCGGCCGCGAGATGGACCGCGCCATGGGGCTGGACGTGGTCTGGGGCCAGCCCGCGCTGCTGTGGGCGTCGCTCACACTCGCGCTCCTGAACCTTCCGGTCGTCATCGTCACCACCGAGGAATCGCTGCGCACGGTGGCGCGCGACCAGCGCGAAGCCTCGCTGGCGCTGGGTGCGACGCGCTGGCAGACGGTGCGACACGTGCTGCTGCCACAAGCACTGCCGGGCATCCTCACCGGCGCGATCCTCGCCGTCGCCCGCGGTGCGGGTGAGGTCGCACCCATCCTGTTCACCGGTGCCGCGTATTTCCTGCCGTTCCTGCCCAAGGCCCCCACGGACCAATTCATGGAGCTGGGCTATCACGTCTTCGTGCTGGCGACGCAATCGCCCGACGTGGACGCGACCCGGCCGCTGCTCTACGGCACCGTCATGGTGCTGCTGGCGCTCACGTTCCTGCTCAACCTGACCGCGATCCTGCTGCGCTCCCGCTTGCGGGCGCGACTGCTGGGGAGAGGCTGAAGTGACCCTGGACACCTCCCAGCCGCCGCCCGTGCACGGGCCGCGGCCGACGCTGCCGGAGCGCGAGGCGCTGGAAGGCTCGCTGCCACCGGCGCCCACCCGGCTCGCCGCACGCGAGTTCAACCTGTATTACGGCACGCACCACGCGCTCAAGCAGGTGTCGCTCGAGATCCCGAGCGGCAGCGTGACCGCGATCATCGGGCCCTCGGGCTGCGGCAAGAGCACGCTGTTGCGTTCGTTCAACCGCATGAACGACTTGATCCCCGGCGTGCACCTGAACGGCCACATGGTGGTCTCGGGCCACGACGTCTACGCCCCCGGCACGGACGTGGTCGAGCTGCGCCGCCGGGTCGGCATGGTGTTCCAGCGCCCGAACCCGTTCCCCAAGTCCATCTTCGAGAACGTGGCGTTCGGCCTGCGCATGCTGGGCGTGAACGACCGCGCCGCGCTGAGCCCGCGCGTGGAACAGAGCCTGCGCCGCGCCGCGCTGTGGGACGAGGTGCGCGACCGGCTCGACCGCTCGGCCTTGCAGCTCTCGGGCGGCCAGCAGCAGCGGCTGTGCATCGCGCGCTGTCTGGCCGTGGAGCCCGAGGTCATCCTCATGGACGAGCCCGCCTCGGCGCTGGACCCGACCGCGACGGTGCGCATCGAGGAGCTGATCCTCGAGCTGAAAGGTCGCTACACGATCGTGGTGGTGACGCACAACATGCAGCAGGCCGCCCGCATCTCGGACCGCACGGCGTTCATGCTGCAGGGCGAGCTGGTGGAGTACGATGACACGCGCCGCGTGTTCACGAGCCCGCGCGAGAAGCTCACCGAGGACTACATCACGGGCCGGTTCGGCTAGCACGCGAGCAGTGTCCCGCCACGCCCCACGCACCCCACCCTGTGCCGGCAAGGGCCGGCCTTCCCGAGGGCAGGAGTCCCATGCAGAGGCGCTTCGACGAGCAGATCGCGCAACTCCAACAGGAGCTGCTGCTCATGAGTGGCCGGGCCGAGGCCATCGTGCGCAAGTCGGTGGAGTCGCTCATGCGGCGCGACCCGGCGCTGGCCGACGAGGTCGTGGCCGACGACAAGGTCGTGGACCGCATGGAGATCGACATCGAGGAGCGCTGCGTGCAACTGCTGGCGCTACAGCAGCCGCTGGCGCGCGACCTGCGGCTCATCACGTCGGCGCTCAAGATCTCGAACGACCTGGAGCGCGTCGGGGATCACGCGGTGAACATCGCGGAATGCACCAAGCGGCTCGTCGGCAAGCCGCCGGTGCGCCCGCTCGCCGACCTGCCGGAGCTGGCCGAGAAGTCGGTGAGCATGTTGCGCGACGCGATCGACTCGTTCGTGCGCGGCGATGCCGAGGAAGCGCGCCGGCTGGTGCTGCGAGACGACGAGGTGGACGCGCTGCACCGGCAGCTGTTCGCCGAACTGGTCTCACGCATGATCGCCGACCCGCAGCAGGTCGAGCGCTCGATGACGCTGGTGCTGGTGGGCCGCAACCTCGAGCGCATCGGCGACCTGGCGACGAACGTGGCCGAGGAGGTGGTGTTCATCGCCGAGGCCCGCATCATCAAGCACCACGCCGACGAGTCGCTGGGAGATTTCGACCGCGGGTGAGGGGGGTGGCTTGAGAATGCCCGCTCGCGGTGCCGTGATACTGTCCGGCGCCCCGCGGACGACGGCGCGCGTCGCCGTGCGTGGCGAAGACTCGCTGCGAGGAGATCGCGATGCCCGTGCTGAACCAGCACTTCAAGGACCTCGTGGGCCGCTATCACGGTCCCGAAGGCGACGTGTTCGCGCTCGAGGAGTTGCTCCCCGTCGCCAGGCGGTTCCTCACGCCTGAGAGCCGCGTGCTCGAGGTCGGCTGTGGGTATGGCCGGAATCTCGTGGCGCTCGCGCACCTGGATCCTCGCCTTGTCGTGGGCTCCGATGTGGATCGGGGCGAGCTGGTTCGAGCGGCCGAACGCCGGGGGGGGGGGGTAACCCCAGAGCGCCGCGAACGCATCGCACTCGTCCAGCAGGAGCCGAAGCGGCTGCCGTTCAAGGATGACTCGTTCGACTTCATCGTGCTTTGGCAGGTGCTCGAGCATCTGTTCGGCGAGGAACTGAAGCAGACGGTGGTCTCGGAGTGCGTTCGGGTCTTGAAGCCCGGTGGGCACATCCTGGTGGAGACGCCGAACCAGTTCTTCCCGGTGGACTACCACGACAACAAGCTGCCGTTCGTGCATTGGGTGCTGCCGCTGCCGGCGCGGGAGTGGCTCACGCATCGGGTGCGCGGGATGAAGTACCACCCGTCCGAGTACGTGCAGCTGTTCTCGTGCGAGAAGCTGCTGCGCCGCGCGCCCCGCGTGCGCCGCATCGAGAAGCGCACGCGTGTTTACTTCGCCAGCAGCTACGCCGAGGCCTGGCGCGGGCTGGCGGGCACACAGGTGGCCGCCAAGCGCGTGGTGTTCGCGGCGGCTTGGCCCTTCCACGTCGCGGCGCGGTTGTTCGGTTCGTCCGCGGACCTGGTCCTGCCGTCGCTGCGGGCGGTGTGGCGGATCGAGAAGGACTGAGCAGCGCGCACGCGAATCGCGCTTGACGCGGATTTCACTGGACGGCGTTTCGCGGCGAAAGAGTTCGCTCGCGGTGGTCGCTCGCTCGGGTGCTCAGATTCGCGCACCGCTCTTTCGTAGGAACGTTTTCGTTGCGACTTCGCGAAAGTTGCTGGCGCGACTCGATTCGTGCGGCGTACGGCCACGTACGAGCGCCGAAAATACGCGTGATAGGAATTGAGTGTGCCCCCGAGCGCACCCGCCCCCGCGGAGTCGCACTCATGCACCGATTCTCCCGGATGCACCTGTCTCGTGAAGCTGCCCTGCGCGCCCTCGACACGATCGACCTCGAAGAGAAATCCCGGCTCGCCGAGAGCATCGCTCTCATCGCCGTGATCGACCGCCGGCGCGACTTCCTCGTCGCCGGGTACTCGTGCATGCGGGACTATTGCTTGGGCCGCCTGCACATGTCGGAGGACCAGGCGTTCCGCCGCATCCAGGTCGCGCGGGTCGCGCTGGAGCTTCCGGCGGTCTTCGAGTGCCTTGCGGACGGCCGGCTCAGCTTGGCCACCGCGTCGGTTCTTGCGCCTCACCTCTCGCCGGAGACCGCCGGTCGGTTGCTCGAATCAGCCGCGTTCAAGACCCGGGACGAGGTCCTGCGGCTGATCGCGGAACAGTCGCGGCCGACCGTTGCGGCCGCCGAGCCGGTCGAGCGCGAGGCGAATGTTGAGACTTCGTCAGATTCACTTGCCCCGGGGCAAGTGAACTCGCTCGAGGACCTCTGTGCGCCGCCGTTAGCCGTTGTCGCACCAGCGGACTCCGCGCCAGCTCGACTCGACAGCGCACGCCGAGGTCGGCTGTCGCCGTCGGCAAACGGCAGTTACGAAGTGCGGCTCTCGATCACTCCTCAAGAACACCACGACCTGAGCCAGGCCACGGCGCTGCTCGGCCACGCCGTGCCCTCCGGCGACCCGGCGTTGATCTACGCCCGGGCGATGAAGCACTACCTGGCCCATCTGGAAAAGCGGCGGCTCGGGGTGAAGCGGCCGGCGTCTGCAGAGCCGAGTCCCCGGACCAAGTCAGTCTCGCACGCCGCGGGGAATGCAAACGCGCCACGTGGTCGTGGCATCCCCAAGGCGTTGCGCCGCCAGGTCTGGGAACGCGACGGCGGCCGCTGCGCGTTCGTGGGAACGGACGGCCATCGCTGCGAGGCGACGCGCCGGCTCGAGTTCGACCATGTCGTGCCGATCGCCCAGGGCGGCGCCACCACGGCCGACAACCTCCGGCTGCTCTGCCGACCGCACAACCAGTTCGAGGCCGAGCGAGTGCTCGGGAAGGATCATGTCGCGAAGCGGCGTGAACTCGCCCAGCGCGAGCGCGCGAGGGCCAAGGCCGCGACCCAAGCCAGCAAGGCACGCGCGAAGGCACGGGATGCGGCGACGCAGGAGCGCAAGGAAGACATTCATGCCGCGCTGCGAGGGCTCGGCTTCACCGATGTCGAAGCGCGACGGGGCGCCAAGGTGGCCAATCGGATGCCTGAAGCCTCGCTCGAGGTGTGCATCAGGCAGGCCCTGACCGAGCTCACGCGCGCGGTCGCGAGTCGTGGCGAGCGGCGGGCGCGATGCTCCGCATGAATGCCAGAAGTTGGTATCGCGCACGAGTGACCAGATCCAAGACTGAACTGGAACGGCAGCCCACGCCCGGCGAGACGGCCGCCTCTCAGCTGGGCCGCGTCTCTCCCGATGCCTGCTTCGCAGCCGGCGGTGTAGGCGCCGCGATCAATCCCGACCCGCGCCGCGTCCGCCTCACGCGCGGCCATGCGCCGGCCAGCCACAGCGCGAACGCGGCCATCGCCAGGAGCGACGCGGTCGCGTGGTGCAGTACGAGTCGCGTGGGGTCGGCGATCGGGCCGAGCGCGCGTACCAAGAGCGCGGCGCCGAGCAGCGTGACCACCAGCGACGTGAGCACGACGCGTTCCTCGGTCATCGCGTGGCCACCGTGCGAGACCACGACGCGCGTCCCGATCCCGAGCGTGAGCAGCGCGTAGCCTCCCACGAACGCCACGTGCCAGGCCTCGACTCGCTGGAGCGGGAACAGCGCGGCGAGCGTGAACCCGATCGCCATGCACCAGCCCGCCGCCCACAGGCTCCACGACAGTCGATCACGCCGGCCGGGCGGCCGCCACAGCTTCCACGCCAGCTGCGTGCTCGCGAGCACCGCGACGGCTCGCAGCCAGCCGGCGGCGGTGACGAATCCGGTGAGCTCGCCGTACAACGCCAGCACCAGGAGCAGCGCGATCGCCAGCACGAACACACGCCGGCGCGGACGCTGCCCGGCGCGCGCCACGCCGACGATGTCGAGCGGCTGCTTCATGAGCGTGAACGTGGGCACGAGCAGGGCACCCAGCCCGAGCACGAGAGCGGGCAACATGCCGAGCGACACACAGCGCAGTCCGGCGCGTTCAGCGGTGGGCGGCGCCCAGCCGCTCGCCGCCATGGCCTGCACGATGCCTCCCGCAAGGCCGAGCGCCAGGCCGGTGGCGACGAGCAGGAACTCCTCGGGAGGTGCGGCCGCTCCGAGCCGCACGCGGCGGCCGACGATGAACGCCAGGAGCGCGAGCGTGGCCAGCCACGCCCACGCGGCTGCACCGACACCTGCCGCGCGAAGCGCGATGAACAAGGCCACCGCCATCGTGACCGCGGCCAGCTCGCGTGGTGAACATCGCGGCCCATGCGTGAACGCGGGCATCGCGGTGAGCAGGAAGCCGCACACGAACGCCAGCTCGAAGCCCTGCGCGAGCAGTGCGGCGTGCTCCGCGCCGGGCCAGGTGACCTGCAGGCCTTCGGGCCACCATGGCGACAACGACATCGCGTAGAGCACCCACGGGACGAGCCCGAGTACCGCCGAGACGATGCCGAGCGGAAACAGCACGCGATACGCATCCGGCGACGTGCGTGGGCCGGCGGGCGGAATCGGGTTCACTTCGGCTTTGCGCACGAGCTCCAAACGGGGCCTCCCGACGGCATCATCCCACCCGAGTGCTCGGCGCGCCGCTCGCGACGGCGGCCGGGGCCAGTCCTCACTCCAACGTCTTCGAGAACCGCCGCGTCGCGAACGTGAAGAAGGCCAGCGCGAACCCCGCCAGCGCGAGCGCCTGCGGCCATAGTTCGGTGAGGCCGTTGCCTTTGAGCACGATGCCGCGGATGAGCACCAGGTAGTGCGTGAGCGGCAGCAGCAGGCCGAACCAGCGTGCCGCGTCCGGCATGGCCTCGCGCGGGAACATGAACCCCGACAGCAGCACGTTCGGCAGCAGGAACAGGAACGCCGTCTGGATGACCTGCGCCTGGTTGCGCCCAAGCGTCGAGATGAACAGCCCCAGCCCGAGCGTGGCCACGATGAACAGGAACGTCGCGCCGTAGAGCGCCAGCAACGGTCCGCGCACCGGCACGTCGAACACGAACTTGCCCACGATGAGCACCGTGGTCATCTGCACGTAGCCCACCAGGACGTACGGGGTGATCTTGCCGAGCATGATCTCCCACTTGGCGAGCGGCGTGACGATGAGCTGCTCGAGCGTGCCGGTCTCGCGCTCGCGCACGACGGACAGCGCGGTGATCAGGATGAGGAGGTTGCTCAGGATCATGCCGATCACGCCGGGCACGATGAAGATCGCGCTGCGCAGCGCCGGGTTGTAGAGCGGGCGCACGCGCACGTCCACCGGCAGCCGCGACGACGGGTCGGCACCGGTGCGTTCGCCCACGATGGCGACGTTGATCCGCTGGCCCACCAGCTGTGCCGCCCCGATGGCGTTCTGCGAGGCGGCCGGGTCGCTGGCGTCCACCAGCACCTGGACCTGTGCGGTCTGTCCGCGCTTCAGGTTCCTCGCGTAGTCCGGGGGGAAGATCACGGCGGCTCGCGCCTGGCCCGCGTTCACAGCCTCGATCGCCTCGGTGTACGAGTAGACCTGCCGGCGCAGCACGAAGTTGTCGGTGGACGTGAGCCGCTGCACGAACTCGCGGCTCTGGGCACTCTGGCTCTGGTCGAACACCACCGTGGGCAGGTGGCGCACCTCGGTGCGGATCGCGAAGCCGAAGATGAGCAGCTGCATCACCGGCACGACCAGCAGCAGCCGCAGCGTGGTGGGGTCGCGCCGCATCTGCACGAACTCCTTCCTCACCATCGCGCCCAGCCGTTCGGCGTTCATGCGTCCGTTTCCTGGAGATGGATGAACACGTCCTCGAGCGACTCGGTGCCGCCGAACTGCTGCTTCACCTCGGCGGGCGAGCCGTTCGCGACCAGGTGACCGCGCGACAGGAACACCAGGCGGTCGAACCGCTCGGCCTCGTCCATGTAGTGCGTGGTCACGATCATGGTCACGCCTTCCGAGGCCTGTTCGCGGATGATCGTCCAGAACAGCTTCCGCGCAGCCGGATCCACGCCCGCGGTGGGCTCGTCCAGGAACACCACCTCGGGCGAGTGCATCATCGCGCAGGCCAGTGCGAGCCGCTGTTTCTGCCCGCCCGAAAGCACGCCGGAGAGTCGCCCGCCCAGCTCGGCGAGGCGCATGGCGTCTTTCGCCCACTGGAGGCGTCCGGCGAGTGCGGCGCCGAGGTTGTACACGCCTCCGTAGAACTGGAGGTTCTCGTCCACGGTGAGGTCGCGGTAGAGCCCGAACGCCTGCGACATGTAGCCGATCCGCGACTTCACGCGCTCGGGTTCGGTGGCCACGTCGGCGCCGGCCACGATCGCGGTGCCCTGCGTGGGGCGCATGAGCCCGCACAACATGCGGATGGTCGTGGTCTTGCCCGAGCCGTTGGGCCCCAGGATGCCGAAGATCTCGCCGGCGCGGATCGAGAACGAGACGTGGTCCACCGCCGCGAGCGAGCCGAAGCGCTTGACGAGGTCGCGCACCTCGACCACGTCGCGCTCGCCGTTCACGGCCGAGCTCCGCGGCTCGTCGCAGCCTCGGGTCGCGGGCTCATGGCGCGGGCTGGATGCGGGCGTCGGCGGGCAGCCCGGCCTTGAGCGCCCCGCCGCTCTTCGCCAGCTTGAGCTTCACGCCGAAGACGAGGTTGGCCTGCTCTTCTTCGGTGAGTGCGGCGCGCGGCGTGAACTCCGCCTCGCTGGCGATGCTCACCACGTGGCCCGCATAAGGCTGCTTGGCACCGATGGGCCGCACCTCGGCCGTAGCGCCCAGCCGCAGCTTCGTCAGCAGGGGTGCGGCCACGAACACGCGCATCCACAGCGAATCGGGATCCCCCAGCGTGAGCACGGCCGAGTTGGGCGGCACCAGTTCGCCGGTGCGGTAGTTCACGAGCAGCACCACGCCCGAGCGAGGCGCGGTGAGCACCAGCTCGTTGGCACGGCTCTGTGCACCCGCGAGTTGTGCCAGGGCAGCGGTGGCGCCCTGCTTCGCGGCGGTCACCTGCGCGCGCCGGTAGCCTTCTTCGGCGAGCGCGACGGTCTCGCGTGCTCCCGCGGCGCGTGCCTCGGCGGCGCGCAGTGCGGTGCGCGCCTGGTCCATCTCGGCGGCCGAGGCCACGTTGGACTTGAAGAGCTTGTCGGTGCGCTCGTACGTGACGCGCGCCAGGTCCAGGTCCGCTTCGGCCGCACGGCGCGCCTCGCGCGCGATCATGAGCTCGGCCGGCCGCGCGCCCTGTTGCAGGTCGCGCGCATTGGACTGCGCGCGCTCGGCCTCGGCCGCCTGCGCGGCCACCTGCGCGGCGACCTCGCCGCGGTCCAGGACGGCGAGCGTGTCGCCCGCGCTCACGCTGTCGCCCTCGTTCACCGACAGTCGCACCAGCCGGCCGCCCACGAACGAGGCCACGTCCACCTCGTCCATCTCGATGGTGCCCGAGCCGCGGATCGTGCCGTCGCCACGAGAGCAACTTCCCGACATCGCCAGCGCGAGAAACAGCAGCAGCGCGGCGCGCGAACGCGCGAGGGGCCGGCGCCGCGCGCTCATCTAGCGCCGGACGTCGGGCAGCAGCATGGCGATGCGGCCCACGAGCGCGGCGCGCAATGCGCCCGCGTCCGCGAGACCAGCCGCACGCAGAGCCTCCGGGGCCTCACCGTTCGCGAGCATGGCCGCGCTCACCACTTCGAGCCGTCCGACCGCACGCACCACATACGCATCGCCGGCCCGCGCGCTCTCGAGCGGCTCGCGCGAGACGATCGCCAGGTATCCCGCCGGCAGCCCCGTCACACGCGCCGCCTGTACGGCATCAAGAGGAAACGCGAACGGGCGGCGAAGCGCGGCGAAGCGCTCGCGTGCCTGCGGCGCGTCGTGTCCGTAGAGACCCGGGTCGAGAGACAGCGTATTCACCACCAATTCCGCACCCGGGCGCACGCCATCGCCGGGATCCGCGGCCGTGGCGAGCACGGGGACGCGCAGCCGGCCGGCGTCGCGAGCATCGCCTTCGCCGCGATCGGGCATGGCCGAGGCACCCACGGCGCCCGCGTCGGTGACGGCGAATCCCGCCCGCAGCCGTTCCCACGCGCCGGTCAGGGCCTCGTGGTCGGCGCGACCATTGCGGCCGCGGCTCTTCACGCGCGCCCACGAGCGGTAGAGCTGTTCGTAGGCGCCATCGCCCAGCGCGTGCGCGATGCGCGCGGCCACATCCTCGCCGGGCACCTTGCGGCCGTGTTCGATGTTGAACAGGAACGAGGTGGCGAGCCCGCCCGCGGCCTCGGAGAGCCGCTTGTACGACAGCCCCTGCGCCATGCGCAGTGTGCGGATGCGAGAGGCGACCGGGTCGTCCGCGACGGCAGCAACGTCCTGGACGGGGGTCTTGTTGGTCATGCGGGGCAAGCTAGCGCGTTCTCTCACGGGATGCCAATTGCGCGCAGTCCCTGCGCGCCCGGCTCGCCCACCGCGCGCCGGTCCGGGCTCGCCCGGCGCCGGGAGCCCCGCGCTTGTGGGCGCGGCGGCCCGCGCCTAGCTTCACGGAATCGGTTCTCCCGACGTCCCTTCCTCTAGAGGAGGTCCCATGTCGCACCGTCTCGCCGCGACGGCGACCGCGCTGCTGCTGACCCTGCCCCTGCCCGTCCTCGCGGCGAGCAAGCCGGCCAAGGGCAAGGCCGCGCCCGCGCCGGCGCTGTCCCCGACCACCTATCCGGTGGAGCGCTACACGCTCGACAACGGCCTCACGGTGATCCTGCACCAGGACAAGACGGTGCCCGTGGTGTGCTTCTGGCAGTGGTACAAGGTGGGCTCGCGCAACGAACACCAGGGCATCACGGGCCTGTCGCACTTCTTCGAGCACATGATGTTCAACGGTTCGAAGAACGTGCCGCCCAAGGAGTACGACCGCCAGCTCGAGTCGCGCGGGGCCTACTCGAACGCGTTCACGAGTTTCGACATGACCGCCTACTACGAAGAGGGCGGCAAGGAGTCGTTCGAGAAGATGCTCGAACTGGACGCGGACCGCATGCGCGAGTTGTCGCTGCTGCCCGACCTGCTGAAGAGCGAGGTCGAGGTGGTGCGCGAAGAGCGCCGCTTCCGCACCGACAACTCGGTTCCCGGCCTCCTGAACGAGGCGCTCTACGGCACGGCGTTCATGGCGTCGCCTTACAGCTGGCCGGTCGTGGGCTGGATGAAGGACCTCGAGCGCATCACGCGCGACGAGATGGTGGACTACTTCCGCACCTACTACGCGCCCAACAACTGCATCCTGCTGCTGGTCGGCGACTTCGAATCGGCGGATGCCAAGGCGAAAATCGCGAAGTACTTCGGCTCCATCCCGCGCCAGGCGCCGCCGGCGGCCCCGGTGAACTCCGAGCCCGACCAGAACGGCGAGCGCCGCGTCGAGGTGCGCTACCCGAGCGAGACCGTGTCGTTCCAGGTCGGCTACAAGGCGCCGTCGGTGAAGAGCGACGACATCTGGGCGCTCGATGTGGTGTCGAACGTGCTCTCCGGGGGCGAGTCCTCGCGGCTGCACCAGGCGCTGGTCTACGAGCAGCAGATCGCGCTGTCCGCGAACGCCTCGTTCCAGACCACGCTCGAGCCGGGCCTGTTCGAGTTCTACGTCGAGATGAAGCCGGGCAAGACCGCGGCCGAGGGCGAGAAGGCGCTCTTCGCCGAGATCGAGCGTCTCGCCACCGAGGGGCCCACCGAACGCGAACTTCAGAAGGCGCGCAACCAGTCCGAGGCTGGTTTCATCTCGGCGTTGAAGACCAACAACGGTGCCGGCCGCACGCTCGGCTACTTCGAGCACATCTACGGCGACTACCAGAAGATGTTCTCGGCGATTGAGCGCTACCGGGCGGTCACCGCGGACGATTGCCGCCGCGTGGCCAAGCAGGTGTTCGATGCCACGCGCCGCACCACGGCGGTGATCATCCCGCTCGCGGTCGGACAGGAGGCGCAGCCATGAGCCGCGACACCGCAATCGCGCGACCGCTGGCCGCGGCACTTGCCGCGGGGCTGACGCTGGCCACACTGCTCACCGTTCCCGCCGCGGCCGCGACGGCCGCCAAGGGCAAGTCGGGCTGGACGCGCACGACACTGCCGAACGGACTCCAGGTGGTGGTCGTGCCCACGTCGCGGTTGCCGCTCGTGGACTTCCGGCTCGTCGCCCGCGCGGGCTCG